>Ga0209138_1000267_pt1 | contig 53957 bp, 55 predicted proteins | sample SaaInl3SG_22_DNA_FD_184645 | JGI IMG/M metagenome (GOLD analysis project Ga0209138, IMG submission 184645) | Marine microbial communities from expanding oxygen minimum zones in the Saanich Inlet - ESP_153SG_22_DNA (SPAdes) (version 2) | ecosystem: Environmental > Aquatic > Marine > Intertidal...
AGCTGGGCTATCCGACGCTCGTGGCGATCAACGCCACTGAAAGGCGTGGCCAAGAAAGTGTCAATCAGCAGCAGGGCCTCGTCAATACTGTGCTGCCTCGCACCCACGGCACACACGTTGGCATCGTTGTGTTCCCGGGCGAGAACAGCTGTGTCAACGCTCCACACCAGCGCGGCGCGAATGCCTGCCACTTTGTTGGCTGCCATTTGCTCCCCATTGCCTGACCCGCCAAAGACAACGCCGAGGGCCTCCGCGCCCGCCGCTTGATCAGCCGCAACAGCGAGAGCGGCAGCAATACAAAAGCTTGGGTAGTCATCATCGGGGTCAAAGCTTGTGGGGCCGTGATCAACGACCTCATGCCCGGAGAGCGAAAGATGCTCTGCGACATCCTTACTGAAGTCCAACCCGGCGTGATCAGTGGCGATGTGAATGCGCATCCCCACATTCTACGAATGTGTCGGCTGATACCCCCGTGTAACGATTCCTCCCCAGGGGTTTCTTTCACCGTTTTTTGCCCTATTCTTGAGGGAACTTCTGTGGCAAGGAGCCCCGAATGTCTACTCCTGATTTCCGTCGCGCGGTCCGCGGCTACGACACCGACGATGTTTCGCGCTATGTCGCTGAACTCAGCGAGCGTTTGGAGCGCTTAGAGAACGAACGTGCGGAGAACGCGCGGACCATCCAACGGCTCAACCGAGATGTCGCCGACGCGAACGAGCGGGCCGGGCGCGCGAAGCCAAGCTTTGCGGAACTCGGCTCTGCCTTCGAAGAAACCCTGCGTTTGGCGGAAGAGCAATCGAAACGTATTACCCAAGAAGCATCGGCGGAAGCCGCCGAGGTTCTCGGAAATGCCCGCAGCGAGGCCACCCGTGTGAGGGAATCAGCTGCCAAGGATTCACGAAAAATCTTGTCGGATGCCCAGCGCGCTGCCGAGGATTTGAGACTCGACTCTGAGCGGGAAGCGGCGCAGCTGCGGCAGCAGGCCGCCGACGAAATCGCCAAGGCAACCAACACGCGCACCCGGGCAGAGCGCGCTTCAGCGACGATGATCAGCCAGGCGGAAAAACAGGTTTCGGAAATCAAGGCGGAAGCATCGCGTCAAGTCGAGCAAATCAAGCGCGAAGCCTCCGAGCTTTTGCACGCTGCGCAAGAGCGTGCAGTGGCGACGGATTCCAGTATTCGCCAGCAGATCGATGAGGCGGAGCGGGCTCGAGCGGCCATTCACGAAGAAGCCGACAACTACGCACAAAAGGCCTACCAGCAGGCTGACGACCACGTCCAGGCAGCTGCGCAGCGCGCCCAAGACCTCGGGCAGGAGGCAGATACGGTGCTCGAATCTGCTCAACGCCGGTCCGAAGATTTGACCACCGAAGCTCGCACTTATTCAGAGCGTCTAATTTCGGAAACTGTCCAGCGCTCGCGATCCATCTCGCGCGATACCGAAGACCTCGTGAACAACATGCTGTCGGACACGGAAAGCCAGCTCAGCGACATTCGACGCCAGCAGGGCTACCTCAACGAATATCTGCAGCGTATGCGCCAGGCTGTCACCGAAGTTGACCTCGAGATCACCAACATCCAGCCACCGAAGCTCGTCGGCGAATCGAAGCCAATCTCTCAAACGGGAAGCGCCGCGCAAACCCCTGAGCCGGAGGAAGTCCTCGTCACCATCGACGTGGAGTCCGACAAGAAATAGGGAACCCTCCCGGTAGTCGCCTAGACTTTTGGGGCTCACCGCGTGAGCGAGTGAACCTCGAACCAAGGAGTTTTGTTGTGCCCGGAGAAAATCTGACCCGCGTCGAGGCACTCACCCGGTCTCACCACATTACGGTCAAGTCGTACGACATCGAGATTGATCTGCGCCAGGCCGCGACATCCCCGACATTCAGCAGCACAAGCACAATCCGATTTGTTGCCGATGGCGCCAAGGAAACCTTCGTCGACGCCATCGCATCGCAGGTCCATACGGTGACCCTGAACGGGCAAGAGCTTGACCCTCAGACGGTCTTCGCCGACTCGCGGATCGCCCTCACTAATCTGGCCTCGGACAATACGCTCGTTGTCCACGGAGATTTCTCGTACATGAACACCGGCGAAGGCCTCCACCGGTTCGTAGACCCCGTCGACGACGAGGTATACCTGTACTCGCAATTTGAGGTGCCGGACTCCCGACGCGTTTTCGCCGTCTTCGAGCAACCCGACCTCAAAGCAACCTTCCGTTTTGTCATCCACGCTCCCGAAGCGTGGCAGGTCATTTCCAACCAGCCGGGGCTCCGCACAACGAGCGAAGACAGCGCCACCTGGACATTCACGCCGACCCCGCGAATTTCCTCGTACATCACCGCGCTCATTGCCGGCCCGTATCAGTCTGTCTCCGACGAGCTGATCTCCTCCAGCGGGAAGACTATTCCACTGGGCGTTTTCGCTCGGGCATCACTTTTCCCCCACCTGGATGCGGACTACATCTTCGACATCACGAAGAAGGGGTTTGCGTTCTTCGAGGAAAAGTTTGGGCACGCTTACCCGTTCGATAAGTACGACCAGATCTTCACCCCCGAGTTCAATGCCGGTGCGATGGAAAATGCGGGCGCTGTGACGTTTGCCGAAGCCTATATTTTCCGCTCGCAGGTGACCGACGCCTTGCGTGAGCGTCGCGTGGTGACCATCCTCCACGAGCTCGCCCACATGTGGTTCGGCGATCTTGTGACCATGCGCTGGTGGAACGACCTGTGGCTCAACGAATCCTTTGCCGAGTGGGCCTCGACACTGGCGACCGCGGAAGCCACCGAATGGGAGGGGGCGTGGACCACATTCCAGGCGATGGAAAAATCCTGGGCATACCGCCAGGACCAGCTTCCTTCCACACACCCGATTGTGGCGGCCATCAATGACATCGAAGATGTTCAGGTCAACTTCGATGGCATCACTTACGCCAAGGGAGCCTCGGTACTGAAGCAGCTCGTCGCCTGGGTAGGAGAACCGGCCTTTTTTGCCGGTGTGAAAAATTACTTCACCAAACACCAGTGGGGCAACACGGTGTTGAAAGACTTCCTCGCCGAGCTCGAAAAAACCAGTGGGCGCAACCTTTCACGCTGGAGCTCGATGTGGCTTGAGACCGCTGGGGTAAACACGCTGCGTCTCGATATCGATACTGATAGCACGGGCACCATCACGCATGCGGCCATGATTCAAACCGCTCCCGCGGATTGGCCGACTCTGCGACCTCACCGCATCGGGGTGGGCATCTATGAGGTGGACCACTCCGGTGCGTTGGTGAGAACCCACGCTCTCGAATGTGACATCGAGGGCGCGAGTACCGATATTCCTGAACTTGTGGGGCTACAGCGCGGCGGGCTCATCCTGCCGAATGACGAGGACCTTGCCTACGCGAAGATCCGGCTGGACACCGCGTCGCTCACGTTCGCCACCGAGAACCTCCGCCACATTCACAACCCGTTGGCGCGGTCACTGGTGTGGGGCAGTGTCTGGGACTCCACACGGGATGCAGAGATTTCGCCCCGTGTATTTATTGACCTCGCCCTCTCCAACATTGGCTACGAAACGGAGAGCACCACCGTGCGAACGGTACTTGGTCAGCTCGCGCTGACGGTGCGCAACTATCTCGCGCCGGCGAAGCGACGAGAAACCATAGACGCTGTGGCGGAAGCGTTGTGGGCTCTCGCCCTGAATGCGGCTCCCGGCAGCGATATCCAGTTTCAGCTCGTGAAGGCGTTCAGTTCCTTTGCGAATGCTCCCGAGCACCAGACCACCCTTCGGGGACTTCTTGAGGGCGCGATCGCTCTCCAAGGACTCAGCATCGACCAGGACCTCCGATGGGAGCTGCTGTCCGGACTAAGCCTGGCGGGTGCCACCGACCGCGAAGAAATAGAAGCGGAGCTGGCAAAAGACAACACGGCGAACGGTGCACAGGCGGCGGCGCGCGCCCGAGCACTCCTGCCATCGGTCGACGACAAACAGCGAGTGTTCGATGAATTAGTGGGCCCCGATTCACCTCCCAACGCGATCGTGTCAGCGCTCAGCATGAACTTTGCCATCAGCCACACACCCGAAAATCTTGAGCCGTTTATCGGTGCGTATTTTGAGCAGCTGGAATCTCTGTGGGAAACGCGCACCTACAAGATTGCGGAGTATCTCGCAGAAGGCCTGTACCCCAGTTCTGTCATCAGTGACACGCTGGTCCAGGCTTCGCGTGACTGGCTGAAGACGGCACCGGCAATTCCCGCGCTGCGACGGATTGTCGAGGAGAACGTTGCGGGCGTTGAGCGGGCCCTCCGGGTGCAAGCTCTCGACATCTAAAAACCCAGCGCCGAAGTAGCATGGGGCCATGGCTTCTGAATGGGACACGTTGGCCGGCTTCCTTGACACCTACGCGGTTCTTTTCCGAATCGTGGGGCTGGTGGTGGCAGGTTTTCTGCTCAACCTGGTGCTGCGCATGCTCATCAAACGTGTGGTCGCGCGAGTTGTTCGCGGGGTAAAAAAATCCCATAAGGTCGACGACACGATCGAACTTAGCTCAAGCCCCGTGTCTGCCATGCGCTCGGTGCAAAGAGCACGAACGCTCGGCGCGGTTCTCAACAACGCCGCGACGTGGGTCGTCGCGTCGGCCGTATTGATTCTTGTCCTTGCGGAGCTGGGTTTTTCGGTGACTGCTTTGGTCGCAAGCGCAGGAATTATCGGTGCTGCTTTGGGATTTGGGGCCCAATCGTTGGTCAAGGACACGCTCAACGGCCTCTTCATGATTTTTGAAGACCAACTGGGTGTGGGAGACGTCGTCGATTTAGGAATGGCCGAAGGCGTCGTTGAAAGAGTGGGAATTCGGGTCACCGAGGTTCGAGATGTATCCGGGACACTCTGGTTTGTGCGCAATGGGGAGATTCTCCGCGTCGGCAACCACACACAGGATTGGTCCCGGGTTGTTTTGGATCTTCCCGTCCCTTACAGCTCCAACATCGACGAAGTGCAAGACCTTTTGCTTGCCGGAGCGCAGGCGTTTGCTCAGTCACCAGAGTGGCGACGGAAAGTCATCGAAGACCCAGAAGTCTGGGGTGTCCAATCCGTTTCCGCGGAGGCGATTACCCTCCGTCTTGTCGTGAAGGTGCGGCCCGGAGAACAGTGGGCCGCTCAACGCGCCCTCTATCGGGCACTCAAGGACAGCCTGGACCGTCAGCATGTCGATATTCCCCCGCTCAATCGCATGGTGGTCGACAATCGCGACAGCGTGCGATTCGCGAAATTGAGCCCCGAGGCCGATGACTAATCCTGGCTCCACCCTGTTCGACCGAGTCGGGGGAGAAAGCACCTTCACGACCCTGGTCACCAGGTTCTACGAGGGTGTGCGCACCGACGAGATCTTGCTCCCGATGTATCCCCAGGAGGATTTGGATGGGGCGATCTGGCGGCTGTCCGCGTTTCTCCAGCAGTACTTCGGAGGGCCCACGACCTACAGTGAGCAACGCGGCCACCCGCGTTTGCGGATGCGGCATGCTGCCTTTCGCGTCAATCCCGGAGCTAAAGAACGATGGTTGCTTCACATGCGCAGCGCTCTCGATTCTCTCCAGCTCTCCCCCATGGACGACGGGGAAATCTGGGACTACTGTGAGCGCGCAGCTCTGATGATGGTTAACACCTTCGAGGACTAGTCGTCGGTGTCAGGCCCAAAATCGTGTCCGGTGGGGAACTTCACCAGCACATAGCCATGAGCGGCAGTCAATCGCAGCCAGGGGTCGTTCGTGTGCACCTGAAGGCTTCTGTCATCCAGAAAACCCAGTGCATCGGCAGCAAAGGCAGCTCCCGCAGGAATTCTCTTGGTGAAGGGAACAATTTCTCCCCACACCTCGGCCCTGACCTTCTGCACCAAAGCATCACCCGAATTAGCGGGAAGTGCTTGGGCAACGCGCTGGATGCCGTCCTGGGCAGCGCCTGCAAGATCACCGGAGGAGACTCCGCGACGACGACGCCAGTTGTCCCGGGGCGGAGTAATAGCCGCCCACGCCAACGACGGCACTACCGGGGGTAGCGCAACGCTGCTGTTTCCTTCGCTGATGGCTGCGCCCAACCGGTGAATCAATGCTTCCATCGGAACAATCTCGTCGCGTTCGGCAGGTTCACGAAGCGAACTCACCCTGAGCCCCAACACCGTGGGTGTCCGATCTAACAGGCCGCGGGGAACCAGCAGGCCTACGTAGACGAGGACATGGCCATCAGCGGCAATCACTCGTGCCGAGGAGTTATTCACCCGAGCCGCCCGTTGCAAAAAGGTCTGGAGGTCTGCCAGCGCTTTCGGGGCCGAGAAAACCAGAGGTTCAGACATGATGTTCTCTAAACTACAACCGATGAACCCCACGGACGAGCAGTTACCCAACGACCCGGTCGAAAGCATGTTGGCGGCCCTCACGCTGACGACATCATCGGCGCGCACACGTGAGGACATTTTTACGGCGCCCAGCCAGTGGCAGCCGCACGGACGGGTTTTTGGCGGACAGGTCATGGCGCAAGCAGCTCTCGCCGCGATGCACACGGTCAGCGACGATCGCGCGATTCACTCGCTCCACGGCTATTTCCTGCGGCCCGGTGACATTACCGAGGACATCACGTTCGCCGTCGATCGCATTCACGATGGCCGATCTTTCTCCACACGACGAGCGCAGGCCTATCAAAAAGGCCAACCGATTTTCTCGATGATCGCCTCGTTCCAAGATGAAGACCCCGGTCTCGACCATCACGCAGAGATGCCAGCAGGCGTTCCAGACCCCGAAACTCTGCCGAGCGCGCAGGAAGTCCTTCGCTCCATCGGCCACCCCATTGCCGATATCTGGGCCAAAACGCGGGCCTTCGATCTGCGCCACAGCCCGTCGTCTTTGTATGCCACATCAGAGGGCGATCCGGTTGCCACCCAATCGGTGTGGATGAAATGCCTGGCACCCCTGCCGGATGATGCAAACCTGCACCGGGCAGCCCTCGCCTACGCCAGCGACTTCAGCATCCTTGAACCGGTGATGCGCGCTCACGGCGTCAACTGGTCAACTCCGGGTTTGAAAATTGCCAGCTTGGACCACGCCATGTGGTGGCATCGCCCGCTGCGCGTAGATGAGTGGTTCCTGTACTCGCAAGAATCCCCGTCCGCCCAGGGCGGTCGAGGCCTGAGCTTCGGAAGAATATTTGACCGCGAAGGCGGCCTCGTCGCTTCGGTTGCCCAAGAGGGAATGGTTCGCGTCCCTAGTCCCTCGTGAGCTTTCGATACGTCGAGCGGTGCGGCGCAGCGGCATCCTCACCCAAGCGTTCCACTTTGTTCTGCTCGTAAGACTCAAAGTTGCCCTCAAACCAGTGCCAGTGCGCGGGGTCAGTTTCCGTTCCCTCATAGGAGAGGATGTGGGTCGCAATCCGATCGAGGAACCAACGATCGTGGGTGATCACCACGGCACACCCGGGGAACTCCAGAAGCGCATTCTCCAAACTTGAGAGTGTTTCCACGTCCAAGTCGTTGGTGGGCTCATCGAGTAAAAGGAGATTTCCGCCCTGTTTGAGTGTGAGGGCGAGGTTAAGCCTGTTGCGCTCACCACCGGAGAGCACCCCTGCCTTCTTCTGCTGGTCCGGGCCCTTGAAGCCAAACGAAGAGACGTAGGCGCGGGACGGAATTTCCACTTTGCCGATCTGGATAACGTCGAGCCCGTCAGAGACTACTTCCCAGAGAGTTTTGTTGGGATCAATGCCCCCGCGGTCCTGGTCCACATAAGAAAGCTTCACGGAATCACCAATAACCAGCTCGCCGCCATCGAGTGACTCGAGGCCCACGATTGTCTTGAACAGTGTGGATTTTCCGACACCGTTGGGACCGATGATTCCGACGATTCCGTTTCGCGGCAAAGAAAAACTGAGGTTGTCGATCAATACGCGATCTCCAAAGCCTTTTCGAATGGCTTTAGCTTCGAGAACCTGCTGTCCCAACCGAGGCCCGGGTGGGATTTGGATCTCTTCGAAATCAAGTTTCTTCGTACGTTCGGCCTCTTCAGCCATCTCTTCATACCGCGCCAAACGGGCTTTCGACTTAGCTTGGCGACCTTTGGCATTCGAACGGACCCACTCGAGTTCGTCAGCCAGGCGTTTAGCGAGCTTTTGGTCTTTCTTCCCCTGCACCTGCAGACGCTCGCCCTTTTTCTCAAGATAGGTCGAATAGTTGCCCTCGTAGGGGTAAAGACGTCCGCGATCCACCTCGGCGATCCACTCCGCGACATGGTCAAGGAAATACCGGTCGTGAGTGATGGCAATGACAGCACCGGGATACTTGGCAAGGTGTTGCTCCAGCCACAGGACACTCTCCGCATCCAGGTGGTTGGTGGGCTCATCAAGCAATAGGAGGTCTGGCTTCTCGAGCAAGAGTTTGCACAGTGCGACACGACGCTTTTCTCCACCCGAAAGGTGGCTGATGCTGGCCTCGGAGGGCGGGCACCGGAGAGCATCCATTGCCTGCTCGAGCTGGGAGTCAAGATCCCAAGCATCGGCGGCGTCGATGGCCTCCTGCAGGGTGCCCATCTCTGCCAGAAGCGTGTCGAAATCGGCATCAGGGTCCGACATCTGGGCAGAAATATCGTTGAACCGCTGAATCTTGCCGTAAATCTCGCTGACCCCGTCGCGGACGTTTTCCAGCACAGTCTTGGCCTCGTCGAGCTCGGGCTCCTGCATGAGAATGCCGACGCTGTAGCCGGGAGAGAGAGTAGCCTCGCCATTGCTGGGCGTATCGAGGCCGGCCATAATCTTGAGGATCGTGGATTTTCCCGCCCCGTTGGGGCCCACCATGCCGATTTTTGCGCCGGGGAAAAATGACATGGTCACATCGTCAAGAATCAGCTTTTCGCCGACCGCTTTGCGGGCGCGGACCATTGTGTAAATAAATTCAGCCATAGCCTCCTAGTTTAGGCGTTGGCGCGCTGCGCGTCGCCCGGGACGAGCGCTCACACACTCGCCCCGGAGAGGGGTTTAGAGAACGACCTCGTCGTCCTCTTCCTCGGAGTGCGCGCTGGATTCCTTGTGAGTGGCCTTTTCATAACTGCTCGTTCCCCAGAGGAGGTCGTGCCCGAGGGAATCAGCTTCGACTTCAATGGAGGTTCCTGTCCGTTCGTCCGTCGTCCAATCCCGGACCTTCACTCGTCCAGAAGTGACCACGCGGTCGCCTTTGTTGAGCGAGCGCGACGCATTGATCGCGAGTTCCCGAAAAGCAGTCACCGTGTACCAGTTGGTTTCACCGTCTGACCACTGTTGTGACGAACGGTCATACCGTCGCTGCTGCGAGGCCAAGCGGAAACTGGTGATGGCCAGTCCCTCTGTAGTGACGACGTGACGCGGAGTGGTGGCAACCAAGCCTGTGAGTGTCAGGTGGTCGGTCATGATGTGTTCCTTCCCTTTCCGGGCGACAACAATGATCAGCCACGCGCCCGGTGTATTGCGTGGCCTGGCGCCAGGGTGCCGGGCGGGAAGGCGCGTTGCCAGACATCTCGCGCGCTTCGTGAGCGCACGCTCTTCACAGTGCGGTGTGGACAGCTACACCGGTAACAAATAAGGCTGGAAGCTCGCCCGAACCTTCGAAACCTTCGGAACGGCAACCGCGAGGCAATAACCCTGGTGGGGGTTCTTGGCGAAAAAGTCTTGGTGGTATTCCTCGGCGTCGTAAAAAGTCTCCAACGCGGTGATCTCGGTCACCACATCACTCCCCCACGTTTCTGACGCACGATCTCGAGCTGCCTCAAAGAGCGCTCTTTCTTCCTCATCCCGATAAAACATGGCCGACCGGTATTGCGTGCCGACGTCGTTGCCTTGGCGATTGAGTTGGCGTGGATCGTGCATGGTGAAAAAGGCATCGAGAATCACATCGGAGGGAATAACCTCCGGGTCAAAGGTCACCGCAACAGCCTCCGCGTGACCGGTACGGCCGGTGCAGATTTGCTCGTACGTCGGGTTTGCGCCGGCACCGCCGGTGTAGCCCGACACGACCTCGGATACCCCGCGCAGAACGCGGTAGGCCGCGTCAAGGCACCAGAAACATCCCCCTGCTAACACGTATGTTTTCATGCTTCGACCCTAGATCAGGAGCCTGAGAAACACGGTCGTCAAGCTGGCCAAATATGGTGCTTCAAAGGCCGTTTTACCCCCTACGCTTGTGCTGTGCCAGCACCCTCGATAGCCCCCACCCCGATGCGCTTGACCACCTAATGGGCTACTTTTACGCGCTTCTCGCGGCCGCACTCTTTGGCGCGAACGGGTCGGTGAGCAAAGTCGTTATCGAATCTGGCTTTACGGCCCTACAACTCACGCAGATGCGGGTTCTCGGGGCAGCTGTTGTCTCCGGTCTTGTCTTGCTGGCCTTGGACCGGCGGTCTTTCCGGGTGCCCGTGAGACAGTGGCCGGTCATTGTCGTCTTGGGGGTTGTCGGGGTGGCGATGCTGCAAGCCACCTACGCGTTTGCAATCGCCCTGCTGCCGGTAGGAATTGCTCTCCTGCTCGAGTACCTTGCAGTGCTGATTGTTGCGGTCGTGGCCTTCTTCGTTTTCAAAGAAAAAGTGCACCCACGGCTGTGGCTCGCCATTGGCTTTGTTCTCGCAGGCCTCGTCGTTGTGGCAGAAATTTGGGCGAGCAGTCTCAACCCCATCGGGGTGATGTGGGGGCTCGCAGCTGCAGCCTCGCTCGCTACTTTCTTTCTTGTCGGCGAACGCCAACTGCAAACTATTTCTCCTCTCGCTCTCTCTTTTTGGACCATGCTGGTGGCCGCAGTGTTCTGGGCACCATTTTCTGGCTGGTGGACTTTCACAGCAGACACTTTCACCGAGCTGGTTCCGTTGACGGGTTCGCTCGATGCCTTTGCCTTGCCCCTGTGGACGCTGGTGTTGTGGAACATGACCCTCGGCTCCTTCGCACCGTTCCTTCTCTCGCTCAGCGCGCTGAAGCGACTGTCCGCCACGGCAGCAGGCGTCACTGCGACCAGTGAGATTGCCTTCGCGTTCCTCTTCGCCTGGTTGTGGCTCAATGAAGCCTTGAGCCTCGCTCAAACGTTGGGGGCTTCGATAGTGTTGGCAGGAATCGTTGTCGCACAGACTGCCCGCTCAAGCGATGTGGTCGTGCAGGGAGACCTGGCACTGGAAACAGGGCCGATCATTCTCCCGAGGATTGAAGAACACGCAGAGGAGAACCCACAATGAAAAAAGTCTTTCGCCCGGTGGTTGTTGCATCTCTGATTGCCGCGGTCATCAACCAAGCCATCTATTTCGTTGCCGTGGGTTTTTTCTCCGTTGACTTTCTTCTCAACTCGGCTCCCCCGTCGGAAATCCCAATGTTTGCTCCTGCGCTCTTCAGCGTCTTTCACGGCGTATTGGGTGGAGTCGTCGTCGCCTGGATTGCCACTCGGACCAAGAACCCCCGCAATACCTGGCTCGCCATTAGCCTCGTGGCACTGGCGCTGAGCTTCACCCCCGGGTTTATTGCCACAGGGCTGGAGTCCGCCCTGTGGCTCAACGCCATGCACGTGGTGGCCGGCGCACTGATTATCCCCATGGTGGCCCTCGCCTTGAACAACGGTGAGGACGCAGCTACGCCTCGATAACCACCGGGACAATCATGGGCCGGCGGCGATGCTGCGTGTTGACCCAACGGCCTACCGTGCGGCGGACCACCTGGGCAAAAGCGTGAGTATCGCGTGTGCCATTGCCGGCGGCCTCTTCGAGGGCTTTCACCAGCGCTGGTCGAACATCATCGAACACAGCGTCGTCGGGGGCAAAACCGCGGGCATGAATTTCTGGCCCGACGATAATTCCTCCGGTTTGGGCGTCGATGGCCAAGAAAATCGAAATAAACCCTTCCTCGGCAAGGACTCGGCGGTCCTTGAGATCGGCGTCCGTAATTTCCCCCACCGTCGAGCCATCGACATACACGAAACCAATGTCGAGTTGGCCGGTCATCGTGGCAACCCCCCCGGTCATGTCAATGACGGTGCCGTTTTCGCCGACCAGGGTTGATTCGGCGGGAACACCCGATTCCATGGCAATGTCGGCGTTGGCGCGGAGGTGGCGGGCTTCCCCGTGGATGGGCATAACCTGAGCGGGTTTCACGATGTTGTAGCAGTAGAGCAGCTCACCGGCTGCGGCATGCCCCGAGACGTGCACTTTGGCGTTCGCCTTGTGAACGACGTTTGCCCCCAGATCAATCAACCCGTTGATCACGCGATAGACGGCGTTCTCATTACCGGGGATCAAGCTTGAGGCAAGAATAACGGTGTCTCCCGGCCCGATATCGATCGTCGGATGCTCACGATTAGCCATCCGCGACAGCCCTGCCATCGGTTCACCCTGTGAGCCGGTGCTCATGTACAAAATTTTCTCATCGGCAACATCGGGGGCCTTTTTCGCATCGATCAGATAGCCCTCGGGGATCTTCAGGTACCCCAGTTCTTTGGCAATGCCCATGTTGCGCACCATGGAGCGCCCCACGAGGGCGATCCGACGGTTGCTTGCGACGGCGGCATCAATGACCTGCTGGACCCGGTGGATATGGGAGGCAAAGCTTGCCACGATAACGCGGCGAGGAGCGCGGTGGATGATCTGGTCTAGCACCGGTCCGATATCGGCTTCCCGGGGCGTGAAACCCGGAACATCCGCGTTGGTGGAATCCACCATGAACAAGTCGACACCCTCTTCGCCAAGCCTCGCAAAAGCACGCAAATCGGTCAGCCTGCCATCCAGGGGAAGCTGGTCCATCTTGAAGTCGCCGGTGTGCAGGACGCTTCCCGCTTCGGTGCGAACCATCACGGCAAGCGCATCCGGTATCGAGTGGTTCACCGCCACAAATTCCACGTCAAACGGGCCGAGTTTTTCACGGTCGCCTTCACTGACTTGCAGGGTCAGCGGCGCAATTCGGTGCTCAGTGAGCTTCGCTTCGATCAGCGCAAGGGTTAGCGTCGAACCGATCAGGGGGATATCGCCACGCAGTTTAAGGAGATAGGGAACCGCCCCAATGTGGTCTTCGTGACCGTGGGTGAGAACAATGGCCACAATGTCATCGAGCCGATGCCTGATGGGCTCAAAGTCGGGGAGGATGAGGTCGACACCGGGCTGTGTCTCCTCCGGGAACAGCACCCCACAATCGATGACGAGAAGTTTCCCGTCAATCTCAAAAACCGTCATGTTCCGGCCGATTTCGCCGATACCGCCGAGCGGCACGACGCGGAGGGTCCCCGCCCTCAGCGGTGGTGGCTCGCTCAATGGTTGGGGCATACTGCCTTAGCGCGTCGTTCCGGCGACTTTGGGCAACGCTCCACCGGCGGCGGCGTTTCGATCCGGTCGGAAGTTGGAGAAGTCAACGCCCGGAACTTCGTGGACAAGGTCAATATCGGCCTCGATGACCGCTGCTTCGGTCTCTTCGGGACCCACTAGGGGTAAGCGAACCCGCGGGGAAGAGATGCGACCGAGGCCGTGCAAAATGTATTTCACGGCCACCGTGCCGGGGACATGAGTCATGGTGGATCGCACCAGCGGCTCCAGCAACTGGTGCTGGGCGGTTGCCTCTTTGAGTTTTCCGGCATTCACCGCGTCCACCATGATGCGGTAGGGCTCCGGCGCGATGTTGGCGGTCACACCAATAAGCCCGGTTCCCCCAATAGCCAGGGTGGGCAAAACGTTGGCATCATCGCCTGCGAAATACATCAAATCGGTCTGGTTCATCACCCGAGAGACTTCGGCGAGATCGCCTTTCGCGTCTTTGACCGCCACGATGTTGGGGTGCTTGGCAGCGCGAAGGATCGTGTCGTAGGTGATCTGAATACCTGAGCGACCCGGGATGTCATAGAGCACCATCGGCAAATCGGTCGCGTCAGCGATGAGCCGAAAATGGGTCAGCACGCCAGCTTGAGTCGGTTTGTTGTAATAGGGGGTGACGACCATCACGCCGTCCGCACCCGCTTTTTCGCTGGCTTTATAGAGCTCAATGGCGTGGGCGGTTTCGTTGGAACCGCCTCCGGTAATAATGCTGGCGCGCCCTGCCGCTACGGACTTTCCGGTCGTCACCAGCTGCAATTTTTCTTTGTCCGTCAGGGTGCTGGTTTCCCCGGTTGTGCCGGTCACTACAAGACCGTCGGCGCCCTGAGAAATGAGAGAGTCCATTAGAGACTCAACACCGGGCCAGTCGACTTCGCCCTCTGCAGTCATCGGGGTGACCATGGCGACCAGCACCTGGCCAAACGGATTCTCTGCTACCACTCCCCCAGGGTAGTACCCGAGCCCACTCGTCGCACCCCTTCTACGGAGCGACTCGACCGTTGGCGCTGAAGGTCTCGGCGGTGATGGGCATTAACGGCGCCCAGAGGGCCTCCATTTTGTCGGCGACCATTTCAATTTCCCGCTGGGGGAAAGACGGGAAATGAGTGCCCTCGCGTTTCGTTCGCAGGCTGAGGAAGTTCATCAAGCTGCGGGAATTCATGGTCACATACATGCTGGAGTACAAGGTGACAGGAAGCACCGCCCGGGCGACTTCCCGGGCCACGCCTGCTTCCAACATCCGCTGATAGCTCTCATACGCGCTGGTACAGACCGCTTTCAGCTCGTCTTGCACAAGAGCGGTTTGTTCGGGAGTGCCATCTTCGAAATCGTAGGCGCCGGGCTTCCCGACCTGAATGAGTTTGCGGTCAGGGCCTGGCACATAAAACACGGGACGCAATTCCCGGTAGCGACCGCTTTCTTCGTTATACGAGGCAATTCGGTGCCGCATGAACTCGCGAAATACGAAGATGGGCGCTTGGACGTAGTACGTGAGCGAGTTGTGCTCAAACGGTGAGCCGTGACGATCCCGCATGAGGTAGTTGATCAGCCCCCGGTCACGCTCTGTTGCCTCTTGGCCGGAGCTCGCGGATTCCAGCGTCTGTTCGCCCTGCGTGCTCACTCGAGCAGCAAAAAGAACATCCGCGTCGCTGGCACTGTGCCTGACCAATTCGACGGTGACATCAGATCGAAACTCTATGCTTTCGGCGCCCACCCTGAAATCCTCTCGCTGTGGAGGGCAAGCTTACCGAAGCTCTCGTGTAACCGTTCGTCACGTCCTGGCGTGGTGGCGGCTGTGGGCCGTAATGTGAAAACTCATGGACACCCTTGCTATTTTCCTCACGCTGCTGTCGTTGCTGTTTGTCGCAACGCTGGTGGGTCTGTGGTGGAAAGGCAACCAGGGTCGGGTCACCCGAGCTCCCAGTCACGCGGTCCCCCCGGACGTACCCCTCGAGCTGGTAGACAAACAGGCCCTCCTGACGCTGCTTCAATTCTCGGGGCCATTTTGTTCCTACTGCGATGCGATGAGGGGCATCCTCACACGTCTCGCCGAGGAACTCGAGGGCGTCTCTCACAGAGAAGTCGATATCACCGACTACCCCGATCTCACCTCCGCACTGCGCATTAGTCAAACCCCCACCACGCTGCTGGTGACCCCCTCTGGCCACCTACACTCGCGAATCCGCGGGGCAGCACCTGCTGCCACCGTCCGCGACGAAGTTGACCACGCACTGGAATACCGAAAGGCACACTCCGATGACTACCTCATCTAACCCCTCCGGAATCGATCCCCGAGGCCCCCGCTTTGGCGCCGGAATCACCGCAGTCCTCTTGCTCGTGGTGATCGGCGTGGGGCTGACCAATCCACAACCAGCGAACGCCCTCGCCGACCGCGTCACCGAGCCGGCCTTCGTGCTCCTGGTGGCGCTTGGTGCTCTGTTCGCGTGGGGGGCTTTCGCTGGCGTAAAGCGACACCCCTACGGGAAGCTTTTTGCCGCAGCGATTCGACCCAGGCTCTCTCCCCCGGCCTTCACCGAAGCACCAGAGCCGCCCACCTTTGCCCAGTTGGTCGGATTCCTCGTGACCGCGACCGGAGTGCTTCTTCACCTCATTGGTGTTCCCTACGGACTGGTCGGGGCTGCCGCCGCCGCGTTCATCGCGGCGTTCCTGAATTCCGTGTTTGGTCTGTGTCTCGGGTGCGAGCTCTATGCCCTGTTGGTTCGGGCAAAAGTGATCCGGGCGAAAGCGTAACCGGCGAAACCTGACCGTCAGGACCGCTCGGGCTGCCCCAGAAAAGTCGCCTGAACCGCGGGAACGTGGTTCGATAGGAACCTAAGCAAAGGAGCCCCTCATGGCTGTCACCAGCGAATCACGCACCACGTGGAACGGATCTCTCACCGAGGGTTCGGGCACCACCTCTCTGCTCTCCTCCCAGGCCGCATCGTTTGACGTGACCTGGGCCGCTCGAAGTGAAGGCCAGAGCGGAAAAACCAACCCCGAAGAGCTCCTGGGTGCAGCGCACTCGGCATGTTATTCGATGGCTCTCTCTCACGCCCTCACCGGTGCCGGCACCCCGCCCGAATCAATTGAGGTCACCGCCGCGGTCACCTTCGTCCCCGGGGAAGGTGTCACCGGCTCACACCTTCTGGTCAACGCGCGGGTTCCCGGGCTCGATGACGCTGCTTTCGCCGCGTTTGCTGAAGAAGCCAAAACTGGCTGCCCGATATCCCAGGCGCTCGCGGGTATTCCCATCACGCTCGAAGCAACTCTCGGATAACCACCGTGAGCACCACTGGCCTGAGCATCGTGATTGCCGGCGCAAGCGGGATGATCGGACAGCCGCTTCAGGCCGTCCTTACCGAGCGTGGCCACACGGTTCACACTCTGGTGCGACGGAGTCCCCAGGGGCCCACAGAACATCAGTGGGATCCTGCGACCGGCGTGATATTCGATGACATTCTCGAGCGTTCGGATGTCGTCGTGAATTTGGCTGCCGCATCGATTGGGAAACTGCCCTGGACGCGAAAGCATAAAGAGCTCATCATGTCCTCGCGGCGCGACACGACCGGCGCGCTCGCTCACGCGATAGCCGATGCGTCTTCTCCCCCGCGAGCATTGATCCAAGGGACCGCAGTCGGGTTTTATGGCGAGCGCGGTGACCAAGTCCTCACGGAGGAAAGTTCTGCCGGTGATGGGTATTTGGCCGAGGTAGTCCTTGAATGGGAGAAAGCGGCGCTTCCCGCGAAGTCCACCAAGACACGAGTGGTATTTGCCCGAACGGGGCTTGTGATCGGCCGGGGCGGCGCGATGGCTCCACTGAGGCTTCAGACAGCTCTCGGAGTGGCGGGACCCATCGGCCGGGGGACCCAATGGTGGCCATGGATCAGCCTTCACGACGAAGTTCGCGCGCTTGCTTTCCTCTGTGAGAGCTCGAAAGCCTCAGGCCCCATCAACCTGGTAGCGCCCAACCCTGCGACCGCCAACACCGTTACCCGATCTCTCGCCAAGGCGATGAGACGCCCCTTCTGGTTAGGTTTGCCCCGGTTTGCGATCTCCCTGGTGCTCGGGGAAGGCGGTAGGTCACTTCTCTTGACGTCGCAAAAAATTCATCCCACGCAACTGGAGAAACTTGGCTTTGAGTTTGAGGATGCCACTATCGATGAGGCCATTGCGCGAGTCGTCGGGGGCTAGTTTGTCCCCGGGTGCAAGCTAATCGCACGGCGAATCGCCCACCTCGCACGGCGCCTGTCACCGCAGGCGTCATACGCCATTCCGAGCCGCATCCACGCTTGCCAGCGATCGGGGGACTCTTTGACAGCCTGAGAGAAGGTCGGGAATAGCGCGTCGGCGCTCTCGCGGTCAGCCCGCCCGCTTGCGGTGAGGTCAAACTCTGTGGGTAAACCGCCTTCGCTCTCGAGTTGTCGGGCCAAACGGGCGGAGGATCGTCCAAAACGAAGCTCGACAACCATGACCCAGACTCCCAGCAGGGGCAGAAGGCCTAGGGCATACCCCATGGCGTTAGCGAGAACAGAATCATCGGTGATCAGGATCCAGGCGTAGTTGAGCGCAAACAACAGGTAAATCGCAAGAAGTAGCGACATGAACAGTGCCGCCAACAACGGGCGATTCACGGGGTGGACACTCCCAGGGCGCGCTCCAGGCCCACCGCTAATCCGGTGTGGGACAGCAGATAGCTCAAAGCCATCGCGATTCCGGTGCGGTAAGCATCCGGCGATGACGTGTGGTGGCTTACCGTAAGCGTTTCGCCCACGCCACCGAACACTATGTCTTGGGAGGCGACGACACCCTGCATTCGCAGGGAATGAACGGGGATTCCCTGGACCTGTTCACCACGGGCAGTTTGCTCACCGTGGGGAGCGACAACGCCGCCTCGGTCCTTGCGCACCTCAGCCATCGTTTCCGCGGCGCGTACCGCGGTGCCCGAGGGGGAATCAATCTTGCCCGCATGATGCGTTTCCACGATCTCAATGGACTCAAAAAACTCTGCTGCGCGCGCCGCAAGGATGTTCTGCACCGTGGCTCCCACAGAAAAGTTCGGCACCACAAAAACGGACGCGTTGGGCATCTGCTGGACTTTCTTCTCCAGCGCCCGGAGGCGATCGGCCGACCAACCGCTTGTGCCGACCAGGACGGGCAGCCCCTGATCCAGCGCGAAGTCGACGACGGTTGCCGAGACACCGGGGTGGGTTACGTCCACCACAGCATCGGCCCCGAGCATTTCCTGGAGGTCACTGCTGGAGTCCAGTCGCGCGATCACGTCGAAAGCCTGAAGCCCCTCAATCACCTGGCACACCTGCGAGCCCAGGCGACCGGTGGCGCCCACTACTGCAACCTGCGTCGTCATGCCTCGAGCCTACAAGCGCTCGCTCTGGGGAACTAGGACAGGCTCAAAAAAAGCTTTTCCAAATCCTCGACGCTGAGGTCGTCCTCGCTGTTTCGGGACCCATCCTCGCTTACGCATTCCTTCATTGCGGTGGCGATGATCGAGAAACCGGCTTTATCGAGCGCGCTCGATACCGCGCTCAACTGGGTGACCACCGAGCGACAGTCTTTGCCCTGCTCCACCATCGAGATCACGGCACCCAGTTGGCCTTGGGCTCGGCGCAACCGGTTGAGAATTGCTTTGGAGTCTTGGGACGATGTTTCTGACATATTCGGATTCCTTCGATTTAGTGGGCCGGTGCGGGTTCTGAAGAAGGGGTTGCTGCCATTCCCATGTTCCAGGTCAGGTAACCACCATCAAGGTTGGCCACCTCAATGCCTTCCTGGGCGAGAAGGCTGGCGGCAGTGTGTCCACGTTGACCAACGCGACAGGTCACGATGACACGTTCTCCCTGGAACTGACCCAGGGTGTCCCGGAGTTCGTCCAGGGTAAACAGTTGCGAGCCGGGGATGGCACCACGCGAATACTCGCCATCGGTGCGCACGTCGACGAGAATCCAGCCTTGGTCCATCCACTCTGAGACTTCGTGCCACTGCACGGACTTTTCCCCACCACGACGATTGTCATTGACATACCCCAACATGTTGACGGGGTCTTTGGCCGAGGCAAACTGGGGAGCATAGGAGAGTTCCAAATCCATCAGGTCACTCGCCGTGAGCCCTGCGGACATGGCGGTCGCAATCACATCGATGCGTTTGTCTACTCCCTCATCGCCGACCACCTGAGCGCCGAGGATGGCATCGCTGTCAGGATCCACCAGAAGTTTCATAGCCAGCTGGCTGGCATCCGGATAGTAACCAGCGTGACTGACGGGATGGGTGTGGATGATGCGCGGACGGTGCCCTTTGGCCACCAAGACTCGCTCGGTATACCCGGTGGAGGCTGCTGCCAAGCCGAAAAAGCCCACGATGGAGGTTCCGTAGGCCACTTTGGCGGAAGCGGGCTGACCCATGATGGAGTCAGCCGCCAGGCGTCCGTGGCGGTTGGCCAGACCTGCCAACGGAACGAGCGTGTAACCGTCGACGCGCTCTTTTTCGACGGCGTCGCCCACCGCCCAAATGTGGGGATCTGAGGTGCGCATCTGCTCATCGACGCGGATGCCCCCGGCCACCCCCATGGTCAGATCAGCAGCCACAGCCAATTCGGTGTTTGGTTTTGCCCCCACAGCCACAACTACGAGGTCAGCGGAGATTTCCGTGCCGTCAGAAAGCGTCACCCCGGTCGGCGAAATCGTGGTCACCGCTGATTGAAGCCGCACATCAAGCCCGTTGTGCGTAGCTCTCTCGACAAGAGGCCAGGCCATTTCGACATCCAAAGTGGGCATGAGTTGCGGCAAAGCTTCCAGAAGGGTGGTCGACATTCCCCGGTGCACCAGGTTTTCCGCCAGTTCCAACCCAATGAAGCCGCCACCGACCACAATGGCACGGGACGCACCGTCAGCTGCCGCGATCAGGGCATCCATGTCATCAAGATTCCACAGCACGTGAGCCGTTTCGACACCGGGAATCGGGGGTCGAAACGGGGTTGAACCTGGACTGAGCACCAGAGCGTCGTAGGAAAACTCCTGCAGATCCCCGCTCAGCACATTTCTTGCCGCCACGGTGCGAGCCTCGCGATTGATGGCGGTCACCTCGGTTCTGACGTGGACGTCGATGTTGAAGCGTCTTTTGAGTTGCTCGGGTTTCTGCAGCACCAAAGAGCCACGATCGGGGATAACGCCACCCACGTGATAGGGAAGACCACAGTTGGCGAAGGAAACTTCGCCTCCCCGCTCCAGGACAATGATCGTGGCTTCCTCATTAATCCTGCGCAGTCGCGTTGCCGCAGACATGCCGCCGGCGACTCCACCGACGATGACAATAGTGTGAGGGCGTGTAGTTCCAGAACTCATGGCGTAAGTATATACCCCCCAGGGTATTAGTGGCTCTCTCAGGACGCCTCTGCCACGGTAGTGATCGTGTCGCGCTTTGGTCCTCTTTCCCGCCTGCGACAGCGCTATCGCTCCACCATGCTCACCATGCTCTCGGGGCATCCGGAGGGTGAACCCGATTGGGTCAAGCGCATCAGCGAGGGTGACGACGAAGGATATTTTGGCCCCGATTCTGCGGTCTGGTTTGTGAATGGAGGGATTCCGGTCATCGTTGCCGGCGTTGGCGCCTTGCTCATGCAGACCCTTCACCCCGGCGCCATGGCAGGGGTCCACGATCACTCCCGATATGCATCTGATCCTCTTGGCCGCCTATCCGGAACTGTCCAATGGGTTGTCACCACCACGTTTGGATCCACCGAAACCGTCGGGAAAGAAAGCTCCCGGGTCTCCCGGCTTCACGATCGAGTAACCGGCGAGTACCAGCCAGGATCCACACCGGGCGACGCTCGCTCGTACTCCGCTCATGACGAAGACTTGGTCGGGTGGGTCCACGTCATCTTCACGGATGCCTTCCTGCGAGCACACCGCACCTGGGGCGAACCCATTCCCACCGGCGTCGATGGCGAGTCAGGTGAAGACCGATATGTCCGCGAGTGGGCCCAAGCTGGGCGCCTCATGGGGATGGCCAACCCGCCCACCTCAGTCGCCGAGCTGGATCAAGCGCTCAAGAACTTTGGCCCCCACCTGAGAAGTGATGACCGTGTTCGCGAAGCCCTGAGATTCCTGACCAAACCGCCACTGCCCCTGGGAACGCGACTGCCTTACCAAATTTTGGTCGCTGGCGCGGTGTCCACCCTGGAACCAGAAACCAGAAAGCTGCTCGGCCTGCGCAAGCCTTGGTGGCCGGCAATTCTCGTCACCAAGGTGCTTCTACAGCTGGTCAGTGTCGTGTTAGGCAGCGAATCTACCTCGCGTCAGCGCGCCCAGGGACGCATCGAGCGGATTCGTTCCGCTCCTGCTTAGCGCTACTGGACTCCGAGGATGTCCACCACAAACACGATGGTGTCCTCAGCGCCGATGGAACCATCGGCGGTTCCGCCATTGGGCCCATAACCAAGGTCTGGGGGAATCACAATGACAACCCGAGAGCCCACGGTTTGGTCAATAAGTCCGTCGCGGAACCCGGGAATCACACCGCCGGTGGGAAAGCTTGCCGGCTCACCGCGAGCCCAACTGGAATCAAACACTTCGCCGGTGTTCCAGTTGACCCCGTGGTACTGAACCACCACGACATCACCCGCCCCCACGAGGGGCCCTGCGCCTTCCAGAACGGTGGCGACGGCGAACTCTCCGGGCACATCGCCCTCAGGAATGGTCACCGTGGGCTCGCCCGAGGGCGCGTACGAAATCATGGGGAATCCAGCGGGGGGTTCTCCTGCCTCACCTTCGAGGCTCTCCAACGGGGGTTCCGCGGGGGGTTTGATCTCCAAAATATCCACAACGAAGAGGAGTGACTCACCCTCTCCCAAGCCAAATTCCGGCGCTCCCGCAACACCGAAAGCCTCCACGGGCGGAATCAAACCGACGACACGGGAGCCCACCGTGGAGCAGGCAGCCGTCAGGGAAACTCCCACAAAAGTGGGGACTTCGGTGTTGAGGGTCAGCACTGTTGGGCTCAGCTCGTTGTAGCCAGATTCCTCAATCACGGTGCCGGTGGCAGCGTTATAGAGCGAGTAGTCCACCACCAGGTCATCCCCATTTTCAACGGGATCGCCTTCGCCCTCAACAACCACCACACGCTGCGTTGATGACACGCTCAGCGGCGTCTCAAAGCTCACGCGGGGGACATCGCCAACACCACCTTCGATGCTGATGGATTCGACCTCATCGCCACTGGGCGTGCACTCCGAAGCGCCCGATGTTTCTGGCTCCGACACGACCGACTCTTCAGAATCCGCTGCGCAACCGGCCAATCCTCCTGCCACAAGAACCAACGATGCAAGGGTGACGAGTGTTTTCACGGGGGCCTTTCTAGGGCGTGGTGGGGGTTCCCAGCCTGCCAGGTGAGACCTGGCGTTTACTGCGAAACCTTCACGGTAACGGGTTCATGGAGAACAGGAAAGTTGACCGAATTGGCGATGAAGCACAATTCCTGAGCCCGACGATGAAGACCGGGAACAGCTTCTTCATCGCCGACAGAAATCGTGATGTGTGGCCGCAGCACAACTTCCACCATGCTCCCGCCACCCTCCGCGGTGAGCGCGAGGGAACCCGTCGCATCATCCCGATAGGAGTCGACCACTACTCCAGCACTCGCAGCGACGTGCAGAAAACTCAGCAAATGGCACTGTGAAAGTGCAGCGATGAGCAACTCTTCGGGATTCCACCGACTCTTGTCGCCGTGGAATGCTTTATCGGCAGAGCCGAGAATGGCGTCCTTGTGTTCAGCGGTTACGCGTGTGTCGCGGGCGTAATCCTTGTAGCCGCTGGTGCCAGTGCCCGAGTTGCCTGTCCACTCGAGGGAGACGGCGAAGTCATGGTCGCGCATGAGAGGCTCCTCGGTGTATTTCGGCTGTTTTTTGAGGGTACAGGGCTACACTCGAGACTTATGACAGACACCCTCGCGACCAGCTCTTCCGTGGCCTCAGCCCGACCTTCGCGCCTCGTGACGGCGATTCCCGGCCCCAAGTCCGAAGCGTTGCATCAGCGTCGCATCGCCACGGTGTCCGCCGGTGTAGCGGCAACCTTTCCCGTGTATGCCGAGTCGGCGCACGACGCGACCATCATCGATGTTGACGGTAATGAGTTTTTGGACCTCACCGGGGGGATCGGGGTGATGACCATTGGGCACACCAACGAGGCTGTTGTCGCAGCGGTGGCCGATCAAGCGGAAAAAGTCACCCACACACTCTTTGCTGTAGCCGGCTACGAGCCCTACATCCGTGTGTGCGAACTTCTCGCCGAGCACACTCCGGGCACTTTCGCCAAAAAGTCCGTTCTCGTGAATTCTGGTGCCGAGGCGCTGGAAAACGCGGTCAAAATTGCCCGCAAACACACCGGACGCACAGAAGTTGCCGTCTTGCACCACGGATACCACGGTCGCACCAATCTCACCTCGGCCATGAACTACAACATGCACCCGTATGGCACGGGGTTCGGGCCACTCGCCGGCTCGGTCCACCACGCGCCCAACTCCTCACCCTTCCACGATGGCCTCACCGGCAAGGAAGCGGCCGAGCGAACGATTACATACCTGGAGAAGCGAGTGGGGGCAAGCCAGATTGCCTGCCTCGTCGTTGAACCCATTCAAGGTGAGGGCGGGTTCATTATTCCGGCGGAGGGATATTTGCCTTCTCTCCTGGCCTGGTGTCACGACAACGGAATTGTGTACGTGTCGGATGAGGTTCAGAGCGGAATGGCGCGAACTGGCGCCTACTTTGCTAGCGAACACTTCGGTATCGAACCGGACATGGTGACCAGCGCCAAAGGAATTGGTGGTGGGATGCCGATTGCCGCGGTCACCGGCCGAGCCGACATTATGGACGCCTCACATCCCGGTGGGCTTGGGGGGACCTTTGGCGGCAACCCCGTCGCATGCGCAGCCGTGGTAGCGGTGTTCGACGAGGTGAAGAAGAAGTCACTGCTGAAGGAAGCAGACCGAGTAGGTGCAGCACTCACCCGCGGATTAACGGGTCTCAAGGATCGTTTCTCCCACGTGGCTGACGTGCGCGGCATTGGCGCCATGGTGGCGATTGAATTCTCCGACCCGGAGACAGGAAAACCCGCACCGGAGGTGGCAAAAGCCATTCAAACCTATGCTCTCCATCAGGGTGTTCTGATCCTGACGGCAGGGACTTTCGGAAATGTCTTGAGGTTCCTCCCCGCTCTCGTGATCACCGACGAACAGATTGAGGAAGCCGTCGGAGTGATGGCCGATGCGCTGGAGACTCTGTAGACCGTGACGCTTCACCCCCTCGGGGTATCCGATGGGACCGTGGTGGCCGAGCTGGTCCGAGACCAGGTCGTGGAGTCCCTTCACCTCGGGGTTGTGGCCGTGGCCGAGCGCTCGGGAAAGCTACTACTGAGCAAGGGCAACACCGAAGCAGCAGTGTTCCCCCGCTCTACCCTCAAACCGCTCCAAGCCTTAGCCATGCTTTCTACCGGAGTGGACTTCACCCCCCTCGAGCTCGCTCTCAGCACCGCAAGTCACTGCGGGTCAACCCAACACCGCGAGGCGATCACTGCCCTCTTGCATCGTCATGGTCTAGCACCGGAGCATCTTCAGTGTCCGAAGGATTGGCCACTGGGGAGCGCTCAACGTGCAGAACTGCTGGCTGAGGGTGGTCAGCCCTCCCGACTAGCCATGAATTGCTCGGGCAAACACGCAGGATTCTTGGCAACGTGCCACCACAGCGGGTGGGATCTGGGCAGCTACCTTTCTCCCGCCCATCCGCTGCAACACCTCATTCTCGAAACCATCGGCGATTATGCCGGCGAAAAGCCCTCGTTTAGCTCGGTAGATGGTTGCGGCTCCCCCCTCCATGCTCTCTCGGTGGGAGCGCTAGCCCGCGCTTTTGCCCGAGTGGGAGCTGGCGAGACCGCGCATGAACAACAATTACTCCACGCCGTCAAGGACAACTCCTGGGCATTGGATGGTGAGGGGCGAGACAACACCGTCACGATTGACACCATTGGCGGAATCGCAAAAATCGGGGCAGAAGGGTTGGTCGCGATCACGACACCCGAGGGCGTAGGGGTTGCCGTCAAAATTCTGGACGGTTCTATGCGCGCAACAACGGTGGTTGCACTCAGCGCTTTAGCCAGCGTGGGGGCTATCAGCGACCGCGCCTACACAACGCTCACAGAGGTTCTCGCGGTCCCCGTTACCGGTGGCGAAGCGACCATTGGCGGGCTGCGAGCCACGATATAGACTGTCGACGTCCGTGGCACCGTCACGACCAGGCCGGCTCCTGTAAAGGCCTCCCTGACTTCTCTCAACGCGATAGCTGAAGGTATTCCTGATGAAGGTATCGGTCCCCAAGGAAATCAAAAACAACGAGTTCCGGGTCGCACTCACACCCGCCGGTGTGCGGGCACTCGTGATAGGCGGTCACCAGGTCACCGTGGAGACCGGCGCGGGTGAGGGCTCAGGAATTTCCGACGAGGACTACCGGGCAGAGGGCGCCACCATCGGGAAAGATGCCGCAACGGTGTGGGCAAGCGCGGACATGGTCGTCAAAGTCAAAGAACCCATTGCCTCCGAATACCCTTACTTCCGGGCCGACCTCCTGCTGTTTACCTACCTGCACCTGGCAGCGGAACCCGAGTTGACCGAAGCGTTGCTCCAGGCGGGAACAACCGCGATTGCCTACGAAACAGTGGAGGGCCGCACCGGTGGCCTTCCTCTCCTGGCGCCCATGAGTGAGGTTGCCGGGCGCCTCTCGGCCATCGTTGGTGCCGCGACACTCCTCAAGCCAGCCGGCGGTATGGGCCAGCTGGTTCCTGGAGTACCGGGCACGAGACCTGCGTCCGTTGTCGTCTTGGGAGGTGGGGTCGCCGGAACCAATGCCGTATCCGTCGCCGTGGGACTGGGTGCTGATGTCACAGTCTTGGACACGAACCTTCAGAGGCTTAAGGAACTGGATGCTCTCTACGCCGGCCGCATCAAAACGGCCGCCTCGAACTCTTTGGAAATCGAAAAAGCGTGCCTGAACGCCGATCTGGTGATTGGCTCTGTGCTGATCCCTGGTGCCAAAGCCCCGAAGCTCGTATCGCTGGATTTGGTGGCTCGTATGAAGCCCGGCAGCGTTCTCGTGGATATCGCCGTGGATCAGGGCGGCTGCTTTGAAGGGTCAAAACCCACCACCCACGCGGACCCCACCTACAGTGTTCACGACAGTGTCTATTACTGCGTTGCCAATATGCCGGGCGCTGTTCCGCAGACCTCCACGATGGCGCTCACCAACGCGACCATGCCCTACGTCTCCGCACTCGCCTCCAAGGGCTGGAAGGAAGCGCTGTCGGCGGACGCTGGGCTTGCGCAAGGCCTGAACACCCACCGCGGCCAGCTCACCAACAACGCAGTCGGGGTGGCAACCGGGCACGAAGTCGTCAGTGTTGCCAGCGCTCTAAACGGGTAAGAAAGACTTTTCCCTTCCAGCTGCCCACCACCATTCCCTCCGGTGCCGGCAACGCAGGGATATTCACGCGCCCACTGGTCGCGTGGTGTACGTCACGGGCAGAAATGCCCTCACACAACACGGGTGTCTCATAGAGAATCGGCGAGAGTGTCGACCACTGGGACAACAAGCCCTCCGGTTGCCCCAGCCAGGACACCTCTACCCCCTCCCATCCCGAGGGATTTTGGGTAAGAACGATCGGCGCTAACGCCACCGCACCCTGGGGTTCAACAGGAACAGAGTCCGCTGCGCGCAACACTGCGCCCGACACGATCTGAATGGGCGCTTGGCCGTAATGCCCGCGCCCCGGGATACTGGGGCCCCACCCTCCCCACACCAATGATGCTTCGGCTTTGGCTATGGAGAGCACCACACTTTGCGCCGCAAAACGACCGAGCGCGCGAAGCTGAGGAGACTCAGCTGCGGCGCTGAGCAACACAGGACCGGCACGCTGCTCGAGCTGGTCCCACAGGACTTGAGCCCCTTCGGGGCCCGCGCGATTGAGCAGTTCATCCGCGTTATCCATGATGCATACCTGCTCCGGTTCCGCGGCTGCCAATTGTAGCCACGCCACGAACGGCTCCGAATCAAGCACAGCCAAGTCCTCGCAACCCAGCGCCAGTGCGGCAAGTGCCGAGGTTTTCCCGCTTCCGCGATCGCCAACCACCAGCACGGAACCCTCCGTGTTGGGGTCGTAGGACAAAAAACGGTGAACCCGAGCCTCTTGATCATCAAGGAGACACCATGCGTTTGCTCTCGGAGAAACGGTAGCGGGTAGGTCTTCTGCCCAGACCCGCCAGGAGGCAGGCTCCCCCACAGGTACAGGGTGCACCGATCCCGCCACAACCGTGACATCGGTGGGTGGGCGATGCGCCCCCACGGCGATGGCCACGCCGGGCAACGCGTTACGTAATGGCTCCGCACGTCGAGAGCTCACCCCGGGGATCCACGCGGTCACTTCCGAGTCATCGCTTATTCGACCGCATACGCGAAGAGCAATGTTGGCCATCACCGAGGGGCCGAGGACGCCCTGAATTCTCTGGGTGGCAATCATCACGTGAATCCCCAGAGAACGCCCGCGAGCGACCACGTCCGAGAGTGTTCCTGACCAGGCAGGAAAGGTTTCCAATAACCAAGCCGCTTCATCAACAGCCACGACCAATCGAGGACACACAACCTCGTGTGGGAGCAGTGAAATATCGCCCACCCCGTGCTCGGCCAACAAACGCTCACGCGACACCATTTCGCGCGCGAGGCCGGCGAGCGCGCGCGCGGCTCGGCCGGTGTCGAGATCGGTCACGCTTCCCACAACGTGAGGAAGGCGCCCGAGCACCGACAAACCAGCGCCGCCTTTGAAGTCAACGATCACCACGATGAGCTGGCTCGGTGAATAGCGGCGAGCCAAGGAAAGCACCATGGAACTCAAAGTCACACTCTTTCCCGACCCGGTGGCACCCCACACCACTGCATGAGGTCCCTCCGCGACCAAGTCCCACGGCGTGCGATCCCCTACGTCCACATAGAGCCGGTCGCGCAACGAGTAGTCCAAAGGACCCACGGTGGGCAAATCTGAGAACACGGGGAGCAATTTCTTAGCAATCCAGGAAAACTCCGCTTGGCTCAAGCCTTCGGCCAACAGCGTCCGCGTCATTCCGGGTGAATCTCGCACGTCAAGATGACGTAAGCCTTGTGGGACGACCACGATGCCGCACTCGGCCGGAACGTGATCGAGGCGCGACGTCCACACGGCCAGCGAAGGTCCACGAAAACTTCGGGGTAGATCACCTCCCCGCCTCACCTCGGGAGCCAGCGCTGTCCGTTGCTCGGGTGTCGCACGCAGGGCCCAGTGGGCCACAATCAATCGCCACAGTGGCACCGCGTCCTCGGGCCCCACCAGTGCGATTCCTCGCTGGGACTCCACCACCCCGGGCATTCCGGGGATGCTCTCCTCCCCTTCCAGTGGATGTCCCGGAGGTGGCACCCACCAGCCAGTTCCCAGTCGCGCCCCCGAAGGGTTGTCCACCCCATCGCGCCAGAACGGATCCCGCATCTGGCTGAGCAAGGGAGGGTGGAGGCGCTCTGCCTCCGCCTGAGCCAGAGCGCGAGCGGTGTGTCGGTTCGACTCGAAGCGGTCAGTGTCGCGAGCGAAAGTTTCCCACTCGCGATCGTGTTGCTTTTGGTGAGACCGCCGCGATTCCCACCACGAGCCCAACACCATAGCTGGGCCAAGCACCCCCATCACTAGGGCAAGCGGTGACCGAAACAGTGCTGCCATGGCAAGCGAGAGAATCACCGGCGTCATGACAGGAATCCACGGGAACCGGGGCAACGGGATAGTTGTTGGCTTGCGGGGTTCTCGCTCCATCACCGGCGCAGTAAATCACTCCTTCCATCGGCGCGGAAACCGACAGCCTCACCGGGAGGACGGGCCTTTACCGCCACCGCTGTGGACGGCGTTTAGTGCAACGTGAAAGCGACGTTGCCCATCCTGACCTGTGATCCCCGAACAAGGGGATAAACGTCATACGGGATGCACTGCAAAGCAGGGGATCCTGGTTCCTCGACCACGGTTCCCGCCACGGTCTTGAGGTCCTTTACCCAGAAAACGCCCCGCTTCACACCAAATTCAAGGTGCTCGGGTGCGACAGTGTCCGTTTCGTCATCAAGGAACAGTCGCTGTCTACCCTCTTCGGGTTCCTCGGGCAAAGGTTTCACTCCGATAATCCCCGGTGTCTCGCCCACGGTAAAGGTGAGACCAGACGCAAACTTCAGCAGAAACCGCACCGGGCTGGTCGCTTTACGCGGTGGATTCGAGCCTGCCCGCTCGGCTTCCTCGATGTCGAACAGTGACATAGCCTCAGTAGGGTGATCCAGGTCAGCGACGACGCCGGAACCCTCCGGCCTCTCCCCCTCGGGTTTTCTTCCTAAATTCAGGCTTCGGCGCAACCACCCTGTTGCGCGCTGCAGCGGGTCGGTGCTCGCCGACTCACTCGGCTCCTCGCTGTGTACGGGAATCTGCTCTGGCTCGAGGGGAGCCGGTGTGGGCAAGGGCCTGGTCATCGACTGCCCACAGGCAGGGCAGAACAAACTCGTCGCGGCCACGCGCTCGCCACACCGAGAGCAAGGCAGCGGAGGGGTTACCGCAGTGGCATCGAAAAGACTCATTAGTCGTAGGGTACAAGGCGCAGCGGGCGGATTCACGGCGACACCGCGCGTCGTCAACACTCGGATCAACCAACAGGGTTCCCACGGTTGGCTCCAGGACAATAGAAACACCATCTCGTAAGGAGTGTTCGTGTCGATTGGCCAAAAAGTAGCTCGCGCCGTTGTGAGCATTCTGGCGCTGGGTGCTCTTGTGCTCCAGGGCGGAGCAGCGTGGGGGGCTAACTGGTTTGTCAACAACGAGCAGTGGGTAAAAGACAACCTTGTCGCCTCTCAATTCACCCCCGGTCCCGAGATTGCGGCGTATGTGGGCGAGGCTGGGTTATCGGCACAGGGCGAGCTTTACCTTCTCACTTCTCAACCCCGGATTGTGCCAGCGTCGCAGTTTGACCGCTTTTGCACCCGTAATGAACCAGGAATTGGGGTTCTTGGGTGTTACACCCTCGGCGAGAGACGCATTTACCTCTTCGATGTCACCGACCCCCGGTTGACCAGCATCGAGCCTGTCGTCGCCGCTCATGAGATGCTCCATGCCGCGTGGGCAAGACTGTCCAACTCGGAGCAAGAATCCCTCGCCGTTTTGCTCGAGGAAGCGTTCGCGGCTTTGCCGGCGGACCATCCGCTGCGTGATCGAATTCGAAGCTACGAAGAGGACCGAGCGGACTCCCGCATCCCCGAGCTGTATTCGATTCTCGGAACAGAAATCAGCCCTCTGCCAGAGGCTCTGGAATCGCACTACTCTCGTTTCTTTTCCGACCGGACCAAAGTGGTCGCCCACGCTGATGCGGTGTATGCCGTATTTGACACCCTGCAAGATCGGCTCGTGGCCCTCAGTGATGAGCTGACGTCTCGAAACGCCGAGATCGAGGGTCTGCGCTACACCTACCAGGAAGAAAATACGTCGCTGCGAGCAGACATCCTTGCCTTCAACGAGCGTGCAGCCACACCGGGAGGATTCCCCGTATCGAAGTCACAGTTCGAGCAGGCCCGACAGCCCCTAGTGGATCGACAGGTCCGCCTCGAAGAGATGCGAATTGCGCTGCAAACCAAAATTACGGAATACAACGCACTTCTTGACGAGCTCACCGTGCTGAACGATGAGGTGTCCGAGCTCAACCAGGGAATAAACGTCACCCTGGAGTCACAGGATGAACTTCAATCGAGCGAAAACCCCATAAGCGACGAGTAATTCACAGAACCCTCGCTCGGGTCCCGTTGGGGCGGCCCCGCGTTTAGGCTTTCGCCATGGACCATTTCACTTTTGACAGCCCGCTGGGGCCCATCAGTCTCCACGCGCACGACGACCACCTCACCGGGGTTTCCCTCGGGGTTTCCCACGCCCACTCAACCCCGACACCACTTTTTGTCCGCGCCCAGCAGCAGCTCACCGAATATCTCGACGGAGAGCGGAGGGTGTTTGATCTGCCCCTTCATTTTTCGGGAACACCGTTCCAGGAGGCTATTTGGTCTTCCCTCCGCACGATTCCCTACGGCCATACCGAGAGCTACCAGGCACTGGGAGAGAGAGCCGGTCGCGGCAGAGCCCCTCGCGCCGTGGGAGGCGCCGTTGGTCGCAACCCATTGCCAATTATCGTCCCGTGCCACCGAATTCTGGCGGCTGACGGACGGATCACGGGCTACAGCGGTGGTGACGGGATTCCCACCAAGAAGTGGCTGCTCGATCGCGAGGGGATCACTTACCGCTAATCACAAGATCGACTCGACCCCGGTCATAACTGGAGGCATCGCACTCGTACCCGTTGAGCGATCCCCACGCCACAAAATCCTCCAGTGATTCCACCTGCGCGTCCGTAGCCGCCAAGCTTCTTACCAGCTCGCCTTTAACCGCTTTATTGGCATGACCGAGCGCCGGGCGGGCGCCACGTGGGCCTGGCTTCACCAGGGTCACAAAGACTCCTCGATCCTCGGGGACCGGCGCGAGTGATCGGTATCCCTCGCTCCGCAGGTCGAGAATAAAACCCGGGGCTTGCGCCCACACGTCATCGAGCACCGCGGCCCAATGCTTGCCGGGTTTCCCCGAGGGCAAACGGGAATCAAAGGACAGACGATACGCGGGAATGGGATCTGTCGCCCGGATCAATCCAAACAAGGCGGAGAAAACCCCCACGCGCTGGTCAACCCACTCGCGCTGGGGCGGTGGCAGCTCGGCATATCCCAAAGCGTCATACAGCACACCTGTGTATCGCTCCAGCGCGGGCAGCACCGGCGATGTCCGCAATTCACGATTGCGAACAATCTCACCCGCGCCCTGCACGCCCAGTTTTAGGGCGGCCTTTGCCAACTCAGCGTTCGCCGAGAGTTCGGTGAGCGCCTGAAGGAGCGATTCCCGAACCGAATTTTGATGCGGGAAACTGAGAGCCTCTAAATCCAGGCGGGTCCCTTGTTCCCCTCCTGAGACTTTTGTCTCCGAAGGGGGCAAGACGATAAACATCAGGTGCTAGATAATCTCCGCAAGGCCTGCCACGACCGTAACCACGTTGTTGTCCACCGAAAGGAACCCGTCCTCGGCCTTGGCGGTCACTTTTTGGCCATCGGCCGTGGTGATCCTGACCTCACCGGCTGCCAAAACACCCAACGTGGGTTCGTGGCCGGCGAGAACACCGATTTCACCCTCCGTGGTTTTGGCGACCACCATGGTCGCTTCGCCAGACCACACTTCTGCGGCGGCGGAAACGACGGTGACCTGGAGGTTTGCCACGGCTAGCCGTTCTCCTTCTGAATGCCGGCCCACTTCTCTTCGACATCGCCAATCGAACCGACGTTGAAGAACGCCTGCTCGGCAACATGGTCGAATTCACCCTTGGCGATCGCATCGAAGGATTCGATGGTGTCCTTGAGTGGCACAGTCGAGCCCTCAACACCGGTGAATTTCTTCGCCATGTAGGTGTTCTGCGACAAGAACTGCTGGATGCGGCGGGCACGCGACACCGTGACCTTGTCTTCTTCGCTCAACTCGTCGACACCGAGGATCGCGATGATCTCCTGCAACTCTTTGTTCTTCTGCAGGATCTGCTTCACCGTGGTGGCCACACGGTAGTGGTCATCACCGATGTACAGGGGGTCGAGGATTCGACTGGTCGAGGTCAAGGGGTCCACAGCAGGGTAGAGACCCTTAGCAGCAATTTCACGGCTGAGCTCTGTGGTCGCATCCAAGTGGGCAAACGTAGTCGCCGGAGCCGGGTCGGTGTAGTCATCGGCGGGCACATAAATGGCCTGCAGCGAGGTAATCGAGTTTCCTCGTGTTGAAGTAATCCGCTCCTGCAGAACACCCATCTCGTCCGCCAAGTTGGGCTGGTAACCCACGGCAGAGGGCATACGACCCAGCAGTGTGGAGACTTCAGACCCCGCCTGCGTAAACCGGAAAATGTTGTCGATGAAGAGCAACACGTCCTGGTTTTGCACGTCACGGAAATATTCCGCCATGGTGAGCGCCGAAAGCGCGACGCGCAAACGCGTGCCCGGTGGCTCGTCCATCTGGCCGAAGACGAGGGCTGTCTTGTCAAAGACGCCCGCTTCCTCCATCTCACCGATCAGGTCGTTACCTTCACGGGTCCGCTCACCCACACCGGCGAACACCGAAACACCACCGTGGTCTTGAGCAACACGCTGAATCATTTCCTGAATCAAAACAGTCTTACCCACACCGGCTCCACCGAAGAGACCGATTTTTCCACCCAGCACGTACGGGGTGAGCAGGTCGATGACCTTAATGCCGGTTTCGAAGAGCTGAGTCTTTGATTCCAACTGGTCGAAAGGCGGCGGTGTGCGGTGGATGCTCCACCGCTCAACACCTTCAAGTTTGTCGTCGGAGTTCAACACTTCACCGAGAACGTTGAACACCTTGCCTTTGGTGGCGTCTCCCACGGGAACCGAGATCGGACCACCGGTGTCGCGGACTTCCTGGCCACGCACCACACCATCGGTGGGCTTCAGAGCAATCGCACGAACGAGATCGTCCCCCAGGTGCTGGGCGACCTCCAGGGTCAAGGTGCTGGTCTCGCTGCCAATGGTGACCGACGTTTGCAGGGCGTTGTACACCGCGGGGAGAGAATCGTGAGGAAACTCAATGTCAATCACCGGACCGGTAACGCGGGCAACACGACCGGTGGCTGTTGCTTGCTTCGTGGCGCTCTTGCTCATATCGTCTTTCTCTTTCTTTACTTCGCCGAAACGAGGGCGTCGGCGCCGCCCACGATTTCGGAAATTTGCTGGGTGATCTCGGCCTGCCGGGCATTGTTCGACAGGGTCGTGTATTTCTGGATGAGTTTGTCGGCGTTGTCGCTGGCGGACTTCATGGCCTTCTGGCGGGCCGCATGCTCCGAGGCTGCAGATTGCAGCATGGCGGTGAAAATGCGGTTCTCGATATACACCGGAAGCAAAGCGTCCAACACATCGTCAGGCTCTGGCTCAAACTCATAGAGAGGGAACACCTCCGTGTCACCGGGCTCATCGACACCCTCCACTACCTCGAGCGGGAGCACACGAACGACCTCGGGCGACTGCGTGACCAGTGAGACAAAACGGTTATAGACAATGTGAATCTCGTCCACCCCGCCCTCGGCGCTGTCCTTGACGAAGCGCTCAATCAACGTGGTGGCTATATCTTTCGCCGTTTCAAACTGGGGCTGGTCCGTGTTCCCTGTCCAGGCTTGCTCAACGGCGCGCTGGCGGAAAGCGAAGTTGCCCACAGCTTTGCGCCCCACCACGTAGTTGACGACCTCTTTGCCCTCGCCCTCCAAGCGTGCGCGCAGGTCACCGGCTTCGCGGAGAACCTGGGAACTGAACGCACCGGCGAGACCGCGGTCCGACGTGAAGATCACCATGGCCGCCCGGACCGGCTTCTCCGATTCGGTGAGCAGAGGGTGGTCGATATTCGAATACGTTGCCACGGCAGACACGGCACGCGTCACCGCGCGCGAGTAGGGCAACGCAGCAGTCATCCGACCCTGGGCTTTTTGAATTCGGGAGGCCGAAATCAACTCCATGGCTCGTGTGATCTTCTTGGTGGTGGTGGCAGAACGAATCTTCTGCCTGTACACCCGAAGTTGCGCACCCATTGTCTTAGTGTCCTTTTAGCTCGTATTTAGCGCTTGCGCTTGACGATTTTTTCTTGGTTGATGTCTTCGGATTCCAAGGCATCGAATTCTTCGCTGCCCGGCTGTCCCAGACCCTCGGCACCACTGCCCTGGAAGGCAGTGACGAACGAGTCAACCTCTTTCTCCAGCTCAGCTTTGGTCTTGTCGTCCAACACCTTGCTCTCGCGCAGTGTCGTGAGAATTTTGGTGTTGCGACGCAAGTGGTCCAGAAGTTCACTCTCGAACTTGAGGACATCCTCAACCTCGATGGTGTCGAGCTTGCCGTTTGTACCGGCCCAGATAGACACGACCTGCTCCTCTACCGGGTAGGGCGAGAACTGGGGTTGCTTGAGAAGTTCCGTCAAGCGCGCACCGCGGGCCAACTGGTTTCGGCTGGCCGCGTCCAAGTCCGAAGCAAACATGGCGAATGCTTCGAGCGAGCGGTACTGCGCCAACTCGAGCTTCAAAGTTCCCGACACCGACTTGATCGACTTGACCTGAGCGTCACCACCCACACGAGACACCGAGATACCCACGTCCACAGCGGGTCGCTGGTTGGCCAAGAACAAATCGGACTGGAGGAAGATCTGACCGTCCGTGATCGAAATCACGTTGGTCGGGATGAAGGCCGAAACGTCGTTGGCTTTGGTTTCGATGATCGGCAGACCGGTCATCGAGCCACCGCCCATCTCGTCCGAGAGCTTCGCACAACGCTCCAGCAGACGCGAGTGCAAGTAGAACACGTCACCGGGGTACGCTTCACGGCCCGGCGGGCGACGCAGCAGCAGAGAAACCGCACGGTAGGCCTCTGCCTGCTTGGAGAGGTCATCAAAAATGATCAGCACGTGTTTGGAGTCATACATCCAGTGCTGCCCGATTGCAGAACCGGTGTACGGCGCCAGGTACTTGAACCCTGCCGGGTCGGATGCGGGCGCGGCGACGATGGTCGTGTAGTCCATCGCCCCGGCTGCTTCAAGAGCACCCTTCACTCCGGCAATTGTGGAGCCTTTTTGACCGATAGCCACGTAGATGCAACGAACCTGCTGGTTAGGGTCGCCGGTTTCCCAGTTGGCTTTCTGGTTGATGATGGTGTCGATCGCAATCGCGGTTTTACCCGTCTGGCGGTCACCAATAATCAGCTGACGCTGTCCGCGACCCACCGGGATCATCGCGTCGATGGCCTTAATGCCCGTCTGCAGCGGCTCATGAACACTGCGGCGTGCCATAACTCCTGGAGCTTGGAGCTCCAGCGCACGACGCTCCTTGGTCTTGATGGCACCCAAACCATCAATCGGGTTCCCGAGAGGGTCCACCACACGACCGAGGAATCCCTCACCCACGGGGACAGAGAGCACCTCGCCGGTCCGGGTCACCTCTTGGCCTGCTGCAATGCCGCTGAACTCACCGAGGACAACGACACCGATTTCGTTTTCGTCCAAGTTCTGGGCCAGGCCCAATGTGCCATCGGCAAACTTCACCAACTCGTTAGCCATACACCCCGGCAGCCCCTCGACGTGGGCAATACCGTCCGCTGCATCCACCACGTGGCCCACCTCGGTGGTTGTGGCGGAACCCGGGTCATACGAACTCGCGAACTCGGTGAGAGCGTCGCGGATTTCCTCCGGGTTGATAGTAATTTCTGCCATGGTTCTTCCTTTTGTTGGGTGTTCGGTTCGGTCAGTCGATCGGCTCTAGCCGGCCAACTTCCCTCTCAAATCTTGTAAACGGTGGGCGATGCTGCCATCGATAATCGTGTCTCCGACGCGGATCCTGGCGCCTCCCACAACATCGGGGTTGACCCGCTCAGCGATGTAGTGCGGACGGCCAAACCGACGGACAAGCAGGGCTTCAATGCTGGACTTCTGCGCAGCATTGAGTGGCCGGGCCACATCCACAACGGCAAGACCCTTCCCCGATTGGTCGGCCACAGTTTCGGCAGCGTGATCCAACATCGCTCCAATTCGACGACCGCGCGGGTCAGTAACAAGGTGGGCGACGATTGCCAGAGTCTGCGCGCAGACGCGACCTGCCACCAAACTCTTGACCAGCTGCGCGCGGGCCGCGGGCGCAGCGCGCTTTGACCCCAATCCCAGCTCGATGTCGGAGTTACCGTGGATCAAGCTGGACACAGCCAGGAGCTCCCCGATTACGTCGCTGGATTCAGCCGCTGACGAGGCTGCCGAGCGAATGCCCATGTCCTCGAGGGCCATCTGAAGGTCTTCAGAGCGCGACCAGCGCAACGCGACCGTGCCGGCAATCACACCCTTCACGTCGGTGGACAACGACGAGAAGGCGCGATCGGCCACGCGACGTCGCAGCGCGATATCGATCGAGGAATCACTCAGCTGAGCACGCAGAGGTGGGGAGCTCGACAAACCGACGGCAGCAGCAAAAAGGCCTTCAGCCAGGGCCATGGCGTTTCCGCCGGTCCCCGAAACGAAGTCTTTCGTTGCTACCAGTGATTGGTTTGTTTGAGCGCCCATAGCTACTTCTTAGCCTTCTTTGCTGGAGCCTTCTTGGCGGGCGCCTTCGCTTTTGGCGCAGCCTTGGCTTTGGCGGCCGGCTCTTTTTCCAGATCCGACAACAGCTTGTCCACGACCGATGCCGCCTGCGCATCCTCGGTAAGCCGCTCCTGTACGACTGCGGAAGCGAGGTCCAGCGCGAGCGCGCCGACCTCTTTACGCAGTGAGAGCACAGCCTGCTGGCGCTCGGCCTCGATCTGGGCTTTGGCCGTCGCAGCGATGCGGTTGGCTTCTCCCTGAGCGTTCTCTTTGATTTCCGCCAAGATTTGGGCGCCCTCCGTGCGGGCGTTTTCCCTGATGTCGGCGGCTTCCGATCGAGCATCGGTCAGCAACTTGGTGTACTTCTCCAGGGCTTCTTTTGCCTCGTTTTGCGCGGACTCCGCCTCAGCGATGCCCCCCTCGATGGCGTCAGAGCGTTCATCCAGAGTCTTCTGGAGCCTGGGCAGAACCACACGCCAGAAAAGCAGCAACACCAAAGCGAACGGAATGATCGACCAGACAATGTCATAGATCGCGGGGAGCAACGGGTTAGGTGCTTCCCCTTCCGCTGCGAGAAGGAGTGCTTCTTGGATCATGGTGTGGCCTAACCAGTGAAGATGAAGTATGTGGCGATACCGATGAACGCCAGTGCTTCTGTAAAGGCGATACCGATATACATCAGAACAGTCAGACGGCCCTGAAGTTCTGGTTGACGAGCGACAGACTCAATGGTCTTGCCCACAACAATTCCCACGCCAATGGCGGGACCAATTGCTGCGAGGCCGTAACCGACCGTCGCGATGTTTCCGGATAGTTCGGCGATAACCGATGTTGCGTCCACAGGTGTTTCCTTCCATTTGTCAACCCGGTGTTCACCGGGTTGAGGTCTAGTGTTCTTCCGCCAGCGCGAGCTGGAGATAAACGGCGGTCAAGAGAGTAAAGACGTAGGCCTGCAGTACCGACACCAACAACTCGAAGAAGGTGAAGGCAATCGAGAACGCGATGGTTCCAATACCAAAGAATGCCATCGCCGAATCGGAGTACAAAACAAAGAAGTGGGTCGAGGAGAAAAAGAGCACAAGGAGGAAGTGGCCCACCACCATGTTCATGAGCAGACGCAAGGTGAGGGTCACCGGACGCAACACGAATGTCGACACAAATTCGATCGGCGTGACGATGATGTAGAGCGGCCACGGGACTCCCGGAGGCAGCAGTGAATTCTTCAAGAAGGCACCCGGGTGCTTCCGGAAACCCGCGTAAATAAAGGCAAGGTAGGAGGTCACCGCCAACACGAGTGGCATACCAATCACACTGGTGCCGGCAATATTCAGACCGGGGATCACTCCGGTGAGGTTCATGAACAACACGAGGAAGAAGATGGAGGTCAGCAGGGGGAGGAACCGCTTGCCATCTTTCTCGCCGAGGAGGTCCTCAGCGATGTTGACGCGAACCAGGTTGAGGGCCATCTCCACAACACCCTGGAAGCGCCCGGGCACAACCTGCATTTTCCGCGTTCCCAACCAGAAAACGAGGAACAGGGCTGCCACCGCGAGAAGTCGAATCAAGACGATTCGGTTCATCTCAAAGATGGTGCCTTCAAAGAGGACAGCGGGAGGGAAGAACTCTTCAATCGTGGGGGGAGAGAATCCACCCGCGTCACTGGCCGGAAACTGGATCAGTATCTCGGTGGCTTCAGCTAACAGCTCGATCTCCAGTTTCGGGGCACGCAATTGTGCGGCGAATGACGTCGTTCAAGAACAGTACCAAACCCATCCTGGATGCAACTAATCCAGCTCTCACCCGCTACTTGAGGTGAATTTGGTGCGCTCGAGCGTGGCAAACAATGCTGCGGCATTCACGGCGCCTTCCCGCACGATGGCCAGTTTTCCAGCTGGGTGCTCGAGCGCCGTGGCGTCGACAACCGTGGAATCCACACCACCGGGCTTTTGCTCGCCGGGACCCAGAACAAGGGCAACCTCATCGGCAAAACGGCGAGCGAGAGCAGCAGGAGCTACCAGGGCCTTTTGCCTGCCCACGCGGGCAGCTGATTGGGCGAGCGGTCCGGTCTCGGTCACCAACTCCAGTGCTACCGGATGTCCGGGCATCCGCACAGCCACGGTTCCTTCGGTATCACCGAGATCCCACGACAGTGAATCACCGGAGGGGACGACCAGGGTCAAGGGTCCGGGCCAGTGCGCGTGCGAGAGTGCCTGGACTTCTGGCGCGACGTCAGCTGCCAGAGCGTGAAGCGCCTCGGGGCCAGAAACCAACACCCCAACCGGCGCGCGCTCTGGCATCTGCCGTGCCTGTCGTAGGCGCTCAACAGCCTGCGGGTTAAACGCATCGGCCACCAACGCATAACCGGTATCGGTGGGCACACACACCAGTTGCCCGCGAGCCACTGCCGATCGCGCGTGCCTCAGGCCGGTGACCACCTCGGTTGGGGTCCGCATCGGATAGACCACAGCGCTCATCGCGGAGAGACCCAGCGCCGTTGGTCAGGTGACATCAGGATCAAACGGAGCAGGGGAACCGGGGCTTCGGCGGCTGCGTTGTTGACTCGCAGACTCGGCAACGTGCCCGGGGACGGCCACGTCCTGCGGAGCAGCCGCTGCCTCGGGCTCTACGGCGCTCTCGGTCAGGGCTTCTCTGATGATGCGACGGGGGTCATATTGTCGCGGGTCAAGTTTCTTCCAATCCACATCGTCATAGTCGGGCCCCAGCTCGTCTCGCATCCGGCCTTTAGCGCCCGATGCCATCTCTCGAAGCCGGCGAATCAGGCGAGCTAACTGTGCTGAATAGGCCGGGAGCCGATCGGGGCCGATCAAAAAGAGCGCGATGATGCCAATCAGGAAGAGCTTTTCCATAGAGAGGCCAAAGGTCACGCCACGATTCTAACCAGCTGGGCCAGGCCTCCCCCGAGAGCTACTTGTTGCGGCTCTCCCCGGGCAGGTCCACATCAGAGACGTAGGGCATCCGAGACCGTGCCACCACCACGAGGTCTACGACGAGGCCTACCAGAAGCGCGGCGACAATCGTCAGGAACAAGGTGGTGCGCTCCAACCAGGTTTGATCACCGAGCCAAAAGACCGCGGCGAGAAACACCACGAACTTGACCAACCAGGTTCCTAACACGGAGGCAAAAAATCCAGGAGACAAAATGTCCCCTTTGCCCAGTTTGAAACCCCACAGAATGCTCAGCGGGGTGAGGCCAAGAAGTCCGAAAGCTATGCCTGCACCGACAAGTGCTGCCCAGACGCCTTCAATATCGGCCACCAGCGCTCCCCAGATAGCCGCCACAAAGGCCACCAGCGATGTCATGACCAATCCCGTGAAGAACGCTTTCTTCACGACTGCGTTGACGTTCACGAGGCCTCCTGGTCAATCTTGAGCGGGTCATGTGATGACCGGTTATCTGGGGACAGAGTAACAACGGTGGATCCCGCCAACCCGAGAACGATAATCGCCAGCGCCCAGTACCACGCGACAAAGAGGAACATCAGCGTTCCTATGGCCAGCACGGCAGTCCACGAGTACAGGATGAGGACCGCTTGGCGGTGTGTGTGACCCATATCTAACAGACGGTGGTGGAGGTGGGCCCGATCAGCATCGAAGGGCGACATTCCCCGTCGCAACCGACGCACGACCGCCAGGGAAAAATCAAGAAGCGGGACAATCAATACCGCCAGCGGGAGGATGACCGGCAAGAAAGCAGGAAGTAGTTGGGTCGGGTTCACTGCGCCTGGATCAATTTGCCCGGTCACGGACACCGCGCTGACCGACATCATGAGGCCTACCAGCAGAGCGCCCGAATCTCCGAGGAAGAGCTTCGCGGGGTTCCAATTCCAGGGCAGGAAACCAACGAGTGCTCCCGCCAGCAATACGGTCAAAATGGTGGCCAGCCCAAAGTAGGGGGCGCCCTGGTCTCCCAGGGAAAGAACAAAGGAGTAGAGAAAAAACACTCCGTTGGAGATGAGAGCAACACCGACCACAAGGCCATCCAGCCCGTCAATGAAGTTGACGGCGTTCATGACCACGACAATCGCCAGCACCGTGAGAATCAGCGAAAGAGTCGGAGAAAACAAGGTCAGACCACCAATCGGTAGCGAGACTATTTGCACGCCCTGCCAGGCAACGACTCCAGCGGCCAAAAACTGCCCGGACAGCTTGGTGAGCCAATCCAAATCAATAACGTCGTCGATCACCCCAAGCGCCAGGACGATCCCGGCAGCAACAAACACCGCGATGATGGCACGAGGGTTCGCAAACACCTCATCGAAGTAGCCCAGCTGGCTAGCGACAATCACCCCCGCGGTCATGCCCGCAAACACGGCAATGCCCCCGAGCCGTGGGGTGGGGGTTTGGTGAACATCGCGGGGCCTTATTTCCGGGTGCCACTGGTAGCGCTCTGCCAAACGAAGCAGGACGTAGGCAACCGCCAGGGCGGTGGCCGCGGCAATACCGGCAACCAGCACGTACCCCATTACTCTGACCACTCCCCCGGCAAGACTTCCCGGATGGAAGACACAGGAACAACTCCTCGCCGGATAACTCGATACGCCCCACCCTCTGCGACGATGCTCGCATCGATGATGGTCGAGCCAGCGTTGCCCGGAGCGTCCGAGTAAGACGCCCCTACCCGGCCTGCGTCAAAGTACACCGAGACCCCATCACCAAATTGAGTGATGGCTTCTTGTGCGTTCATGGCGGCAAGCTCACCGGTCAGATTTGCGCTCGAGACCGCGAGGGGGCCCGTAGCGCGAAGAATGTCGAGGGCCACATCGTGGGCTGGCATGCGCAGCGCAACAGTCCCCTCGGTCTCCCCCAAATCCCAGGACACCTCCGGGGCTGCCTGAAGCACGAACGTTACGCCCCCGGGCCAAAACCGCTGAAGCGCTGGACCAAGGTCGTGGGGAAAATGAGCGACCAGTGCTTCGGCGCTCTCGATGGAGGGAACCAAAACTGGCGGTGGCATTGCGCGTGAGCGGCCTTTTAAATCCAGCAAACCCTGGACGGCCGCTGGTTGAAAAGGGTCACAAGCAATGCCGTACACCGTGTCCGTCGGCAGGACGATGCAGTCACCGGCGGCGAGGGCACGCTTGGCAGCCGCGATTCCCGCCTCGCGCTCATCGTGCGACGTTGTGTCGACGCGCAAGGCTCCCATGGCCCGATTCTACCGCGGGTTCGCCAACCCAGCACGGGCCTAGGCTTGAGCAATCATGCTCTTCATCTTCGATATGGACAACGTCCTCTACGACTATCACTGGCGAGTCCGCATGGAAGCCCTGACAGCTATCACCGGTCATGACTTTCATGAGCTTCGCCGGCGCTGGTGGCACGACGACGGCGAATGGAAAGCAGAGGCGGGACAGCCAGACACCGGCGAGGAGTATCTGCGTCGAGTCAATGAGGCTTTTGGCTCAAGCATCACCCGCGAGCACTGGATTTCGCTGCGCATTGAGGCGATGGACTTTCGGCCCGGAGTGCTGCCCGCTGTGGAATTCGCGAGCCACTATGGTCAGGTCACCCTTCTCACAAACAACGGAATGTTGGTGGGTGAACATTTGCCCGAAGTTGCCCCGGAACTTGTCCCGGTCTTTGGCGAGCATATGTTTGCGACCGCCCACTATTTCGCGAGGAAACCAGACCCCGTGGTCTACCAGCGGGTGTTGGAGCGCTATGGGGCAAGTGCCGCCGAAACTTTTTTCGTCGATGACACCCCCGACAACCTCCGTGGAGCCACTGAGATTGGCATCACCAGCCAGTGGTTTTCCCCCCATGATTCGGGCGAGACGGTCATCCAAGCAATTACCGAATTTGTTGAAGGCAGGAATTAAGGGCGAAATCCCCGCGTAAATCGCTCTCGGCCAACAAAGTCTTTTTCTGTCTCAACACCGAAAAACCCTGCCCCCCGAAGAAGCTCTCGCAGCGCCTGTCCTTGCAGATTGGAATGTTCGATCGCTAGGTATCCACCGGGTCGGAGAGCACCAAGAGCGTAGTCCACGATTTCTCGGACAGTATCGAGCCCGTCTTCACCACCAAAAAGAGCGATGGCGGGATCAAAGTGTGCCACTTCAGGTTCGTTTGGCACCTCGGATACGGGCACATACGGTGGGTTCGCAAGGATCATGTCGAACCGCGCGGAGGCTCGATCGAGCTGTTCCACGGACGCCTGCACAACCTCGACATCCGGTGCTAAATCGGCCACGTTGCGGGTGAGGTAGGCAATCGCCTGCTCCGACGCTTCCACCGCTACGACATGGGCCTGGGGAACAGCGCGCGCCAGGGAGAGAGCAACCACGCCGGAGCCGGAGCACAGGTCCGCGATGTGGAGGCCGCTTTCCCCCACGGCAATGGATTGGGCATGCGTAATCGCTGCTTCCACAAGAGCTTGGGTTTCGGGGCGCGGAACAAAAACGCCGTCCCCCACCACGACCTCAAAGTCCATGAACGGCGCGGTGCCGGTGATGTGTTGCAGCGGCTCGCGGGCTTCCCTACGAGACACCATGCTCTCCCATTCAGCTTGCCGCGAGGCACTCAGAGTTTTCCCTGTCTGAGCATCAGCCAGCAGTGCTCCGCGGGTCACCCCCAGCAGGTAGGAGAGAAGTATTTCTGCATCCACTCCCGGTGTCGGAACCCCGGCTCTCTCTAAGCGGTGGGCGGCATCGCGCAGCGCGGTAAGAAGCTCCATTAGCTGGGGTTTAGTGCTGCCAAGCGCTCTGCCTCGTCCGCCTCAACACAGGACTTGATAACCGCATCCAATGCCCCGTTGATGACCTGGTCGAGGTTGTAAGACTTGAACCCTGTGCGGTGATCGGCGATGCGGTTTTCGGGAAAGTTATAGGTCCTAATGCGCTCGGAGCGATCCATACCCCGGATTTGGCTCTTTCGGGCATCTGACTGGGCCGCCGCAATTTCTTCCTGCTGCTGCGCAAGAATGCGCGCGCGCAGCACGCGCATCGCAGCTTCGCGGTTTTGAATCTGGCTTTTCTCGTTCTGCATCGACACGACAATTCCCGTCGGTAAGTGCGTGATGCGCACGGCAGAGTCTGTGGTGTTGACCGACTGACCACCGGGACCTGAGGATCGAAACACATCGATTTTCAAATCGTTCGGGTTGATATCGAGCTCTTCGGGCTCGTCCACTTCGGGAAAGACCAGCACACCCGTCGTGGAGGTGTGAATCCGACCCTGGGATTCCGTCACGGGCACACGCTGAACACGGTGCACGCCCCCCTCATATTTCATACTGGCCCACACGCCATCCGCCGGATCGGTTGCCGAGGACTTAATCGCCACTTGGACGTTCTTGAAGCCCCCCATGTCGCTTTCGGTCTTATCGATGACCTCGGTTTTCCACCCACGCGATTCCGCGTAGTGGAGGTACATGCGCAGCAAATCAGCGGCAAAAAGCGCGCTTTCTTCGCCTCCCTCGCCACCTTTGATTTCCATAATCACGTCGCGGCCATCGTCCGGGTCGCGAGGTATGAGAAGTGACCGCAGGGACTCGGTAGCCTCGGCGAGGCTGTTCTCTAACCCGGGGACTTCTTCGGCAAAGGCCTCATCTTCGCTGGCCATCTCCTTCGCCGCTGCGAGGTCATCCCCCAGCGCCACCATCCGCTCGTGAGCGGCGATGATTTTTGAAAGTACCGCGAAGCGACGATTGAGTTTTTTGGACAGAGCTGCATCAGCGTGGACCGCGGGATCGCCGAGCTTCACTTGGAGCTCGGCGTACTCCGCGATCAACGCATCAACAGACTCAAACATGGGGCCTACAGGCTCTTCGGTAGAGCGACAAGCGCCTCAACATTGCTCGATGTGCCCGCCAGCTTGGAGGTAAGGTTCTGCAACCCCTCAACAGCGGGAGAACCCACTAGTTTCTGCCGCAACGAGGCAACAGCAGAAGCTTGGTCAGACCCGAGGATGAGCTCCTCCTTGCGAGTTCCTGAGCGTGCGATATCGAAGGCCGGGAACACTCGGGCCCCTGCCGCTTCCGCACTCAACGCAAGCTCCATCGTTGCTGCGCCAGAAACCTCGCTGGCGACAACATCATCCATGGTGATTCCAGTGTCTGTGACGACCGTCGCCACCATCGTGAGCGATCCGCCGCCTTCCACGTTGCGAGCTGCGCCAAAAAGCTTCTTCGTCGGGTAGACCCAAGCAGTATCCGCAGAACCCGAGCGAGAACCGCCGCCGATGCTCAGCTGGTAGGCGCGAGCCAAACGCGTGAGCGAGTCCACGAGGACCACCACATCGTGACCGAGCTCCACCAATCGCTTGGCGCGCTCAATCGCGAGCTCGGCGATGGTGGTGTGGTCATCAACGGACCGGTCAAAGCTCGAAGCGATCACTTCGCCCTTGGCTTCGCGCTGGACTTCCGAAATGGTTTCTGGCTGCTCATCAATCAACACGACCATTAGGTGTGCATCAGGGGCATTCAGGGCCACAGCTTGGGCCATCGCGTGGATCAGTTCTGACTTGCCGGTCTTCGGTGCTCCGGCAACGACAGCGCGCTGCCCTTTAGCGACGGGCGCGAACAGATCCACCATCCGCGTGCCGAGAGCCTCCGACGTGGTTTCCATCCGCAGCTGCTCGGTGGGGTACACCGCTTGAAGATTCTGGAACTCAGAGCGAGCCGCAGCCTCGTCGACGGTTTGGCCGTTGACCGTGTCCACGCTGACCAAGGCGTTGTACTTCTGGCGACCCTGGTGCTCACCCTCGCGCGGTTGGCGAATAGCACCAATCACCGCGTCACCCTTGCGCAGGTTGTACTTCTTGACCTGGCCGAGCGAAACATAGACGTCTGTGGGACCGGGCAAATAACCCTGGGTCCGGACAAAGGCGTAATTATCAAGCACATCCAAGATTCCGCCAATCGGAATCAGGACATCATCATCGGATACTTCGGGTTCCCCGTCTTCGCCGTAGCCACCGCGCCCACGGCGACGGTCGCGTCCGCGGCCGCGAGAGTTTCCCCCGTTACGCGAACGGCTTTGGCCGCCCTCGGAAGGCTCGTCGGTGGAGTCACTCGACTCCTGAGAGTCTGTTTTCTCGCCTTCGGGGCTCTTAGCTGCAGGGCTTTGGCGACGACGCTTGGGGCGCTCGCCCTCCTCGGCGGGGGCCGCCTCCGCTGCTGTCTTGTCCGACGCTTGAGCGTCTGCGGGCTTTTCCGCCGATGCCTTCGGCTCGCTCGAAGCGGAGCTCACACGGCGGGGTGCGCGCTTACGCGGGGTTGATGCCTCGGTGACATCAGATGATTCGGGGGTTGAAGAACTCTCTTGTTCCACGTTTTCTCCTCTAGTTGTGCCACGAGTGTGGCTCTTGGAATGCTGTGTACCTCGCCCAGCCACACGGCGGGTCGATAGAGGCTCAATGCCCCTCTGTCACGAATGACCCTCACGCCAAGAAGTGCCGGCGCTGTGGTGATGAGGTATTTCGAAGCGCTAACTGGGGTCAGTCGGCGAGCGTCGAAAGCTCTTCCACTGTAGCACCTCGCTCATCGACGGTCAGCATGTGGCTGGACCAGACGCCTCCTTGATGAGCCGCCACAAGCTTTTCCACCTCGGGCCGTTGGGCTGGGTCAGAGCAGAGAACCAAAACCGACGGACCTGCGCCGGAAACCACCGCGGCAAAGCCGGCCTCACGCAGACTCGTGAGCAAAGCATTGGTGTCCTGCATAGCGCTCGCGCGGTAGTTCTGGTGAAGGCGGTCCTCGGTTGCTTCAAACAGCAACTCCGGGCTTTGGATCAAAGCGGCAATCAGCAGTGCCGAGCGCGAGAGGTTAAAGATCGCGTCCTGGTGCGGCACAGTCTCGGGTTGCAGGCTGCGTGCCAATTGGGTGGACATGCTGGCATCCTCGGGGACCGCCACCACCAGAGAGACCCCGCGGTGAACGCTGAGCTGTTTGTGCTTGGGGCCCTCGTCGGTCATCCAAGCGATCGTGAGCCCGCCAAAGAGCGAGGGCGCAATGTTGTCAGGGTGGCCCTCCATGTCGGTCGCCAGCGCCAACAGTTCTTCCGGCGTGAAATCAACAATTCCCTCGAGCAAGCCCTTGGCGGCCATCACTCCCGAAACAATCGCAGCTCCCGAGGATCCCAACCCACGACCGTGGGGGATCACATTGTGGGCGACCAAATCGATTCCCGGCATCTCGATGCCCTTTGACGAGAAAGCGTGCGCCATCGAGCGGGCAATCAGATTGCTGTCATCTGTAGGGACTTCACCCTCGCCTACCCCGCGAACGTCCACCGTGACGCCGGAGCCATCACGAACCGTTGCGCTCAGCGAATCTTCAATGGTCAGCGCCATTCCCAGGGTGTCAAAGCCTGGACCGAGGTTTGCGGTGGTGGCGGGAACCCGGACGGTGACACTCTTACCGCGAGGAATCGTGGTCATGCGTTCGCCCCTCCCAGCCCCAACACGTCCGCGATGTGGGCGGAATCGATGGGCACTTTGGTGGGTTGAATATCGTCGCCGTGCTCATCTTTCAGCGCCCAACTGGGATCTTTCAGACCGTGGCCGGTCACCGTGAGAACCACCGTGGCGCCTTGGGGCATAACGCCCGCTTCGACGCGCTCCAGTAGGCCCGCAACGCTGATGGCCGATGAGGGTTCAACAAAAATTCCCTCTTCTTGAGAAAGTAATCGGTGGGCCGCCAAAATTCCGGCATCATCAATGGCGCCAAAGTAACCGTCACTGTCTTCCCGCGCGGCCAGAGCCAAATCCCAGGACGCGGGGTTGCCGATCCTGATTGCTGTGGCGATGGTGTCGGGGTGGGTCACGCGCTCGCCCGTGATGAACGGTGCGGAACCGGCAGCCTGAAAACCGAACATTCTCGGCATGATGCTGGTGGCACCGCGCTTTGCCTCTTCTTGGTAACCGCGGTGATATGCCGTGTAGTTTCCCGCGTTACCCACTGGCAGAAAGTGGAAGTCGGGGGCGCGGCCCAGAACATCAATAACTTCAAAGGAGGCCGTCTTCTGGCCTTCAATGCGGTCGTTGTTGACCGAATTCACGAGGTGGATCGGATAGTTTTCAGCAAGGTCTCGGGCGATGTCCAAACAGTCGTCAAAGTTTCCGGCCACCTGCAATACGTGGGCTTTGTGGGCGATAGCTTGGCTGAGCTTGCCCATCGAAATCTTCCCGTCCGGAACCAAAACCGCGCTGGTCAGTCCTCCGTGGGCGGCATAGGCAGCTGCCGACGCTGAGGTATTTCCGGTAGAGGCACAGATCACGGCCTTCGCGCCGTGCTCTTTCGCTTTGGTGACCGCCATGGTCATACCGCGGTCTTTGAAGGAACCTGTCGGGTTCATACCCTCAAACTTCACGAACACACGCAGTCCCGTGCGCTCCGAAAGGTGGTGGGCTTCAATCAGTGGTGTCCCGCCTTCGCCGAGCGTGACCACCGGGGTTGCCCGGGACACATCGAGACGGTCAGCGTGTTCGTGAATGACTCCGCGCCACTGGCGGGAACCACGACGATGGGCTGGTGCGATGGGTCGTGAACGCCCAAAAAGACCTCTGCGTGCCACGCTTATCCCTCCACTCGCAAGACATTGGTGACGCCCACCACGGCCGGATTGGCTTCTAAGGCCTTGACGGTTTCTTTCCCCTGAGCTTCGAGGGCGCTGTGCGTCTGAATGACCAGCGTAGCGGTCCCACTTTCTCCCGCTGGGTCATCACTCGGGCTTTGGTGAAAGGTCTCGACCGACACGTCGTGCTCGCTAAACACGCCAGCAATGGTGGCGAGCACACCGGGTTCGTCTTTGACGACCAGGCTAATGTTGAGCCGGCTTTCCACCCGCTCAAGAGGGAAGCTGGGTAAATCAGCGTGGGTGCTCTCTCCCACCCCGGGGCCGCCGGCGACGTGCCTCCTAGCGGCAGATACAACGTCGCCGAGTACTGCCGAGGCTGTTTCTGCCCCACCAGCACCAGCACCATAAAACATGAGCGGTCCCGCAGCTTCGGCCTCCACATAAACAGCATTGTTCGCCCCGTGCGCTGAGGCCAAGGGATGGGTCCGCGGAATCAGCGTGGGGTGAACCCTGGTGCTGACGCCCTCTTCGCCGGTCTCGGGGTCAAGGCGGCGCTCGCAGATGGCGAGCAACTTGATCACATGGCCTGATTTCTTGGCAGCATCCATCTGCGCTGCATCCACAGCGGTAATGCCCTCGCGATACACATCACTGAGCGGGACGGCTGTGTGGAAAGCCAACGACGAGAGGATGCAGGCTTTTTGGGCAGCGTCATACCCTTCAATATCAGCGGTGGGGTCGGCCTCTGCATACCCAAGCTCTGTGGCCTCAGCGAGGGCCGACTCAAAACTGAGACCCTCGGTATCCATCCGATCCAGGATGAAGTTGGTCGTACCGTTCACAATTCCCATGATTTTGTTGACTTTGTCCCCGGCAAGCGAATCGCGAAGCGGGCGAATGATCGGAATCGCAGCGGCGACAGCCGCTTCGTAATACAGCTGCGCTCCCACCCGGGCTGCGGCATCGAAAAGCTCGGGGCCGTGCTCGGCGAGCAACGCCTTGTTGGCGGTCACCACGTCGGCACCCGAACCCAGCGCCTCGAGGATCAGCGTGCGCGCCGGCTCAATGCCCCCCATCAGCTCGACCACGATGTCGGCTTGAACAATGAGGGACTGGGCGTCCGTAGTCAGCAACTCTTGCGGGATGGCCGGCGTGCGAACCGCGTCAAGGTTGCGAACGGCAACACCAACCAGGGACAAGCCCGCACCGGAGCGAGACCCAAGCTCCTCCGCGCCCTCGAGTAGACGGTGGGCAACCTCAGCACCCACCGTGCCACCACCTAGGACAGCAACGCGAAGGTCACGATAGTTATCTTTCATCTTTTAGCTCCCTGGTTGGCGACTAACGCCGCGGTCTCTGGCCAAAACGTCGTCCACAGTCTCACCGGCAACCATGAGGTGGTGTCCACCCTCGTGGACAGCCACCATCGGTGGGCGCCCCAGCGCGTTGTAATTGCTGGAGAGCGAATAACAGTAAGCGCCGGTTGCCGGGACTGCCACTATGTCTCCTGGCGCCACGTCACCAGGAAGATACTCTGCCTGCACGACAATGTCGCCGCTCTCACAGTGTTTGCCGACCACCCGCACCAAAGCGGGTTCGCTGGGGGATTCGCGCGAGGCAATCCGAGCGCTGTAGGTGGCTTTGTAGAGCGCGGTGCGAGCGTTATCGCTCATTCCCCCATCGACGCTCACATACAGCCTTGTTGCTTCTGAACCGTCATCATCATGCACTTTGACGGGTTTCGTGACGCCCACCGAGTAGAGGGTAACCCCGGCAGGACCGGAAATTATCCGGCCCGGTTCGAAGGCAAGATGCGGCACCGCCACACCAGCTGCCTTCGCAAGAGACCCCACATGGTCAATGATCTGGCCAACAATGCCTGCGATATCTCCTGGTTGATCCGCAGATGTGTAGGCGATACCAAAGCCCCCGCCAAGATTCAGCGTTGCTCGCTCATCGCGAGGAATCACCTCGAGGTAGAGCTCCATGAGACGGGTGGCCGCCTCCAGAAAACCTTCCACCTGGAAAATTTGGGACCCAATGTGGGAATGCAGACCCTCAAATGTGAGGTGCTCCCTGTCGCGAATATCTGCCACGAGGGCCGTCGTTTCCTCAGGGGAGAGGCCAAACTTTTGGTCCTCGCGCGCGGTCGCCAAATATTCGTGTGTCTCTGCGTGCACGCCGGTGTTCACCCGAACCATGACCGAAGCGACAAGTCCCAACTCCGCGGCAATCGCGTTGATGCGCTGGGCCTCGATGGGCGCATCAATCACAATGCAGGAGACACCGGCTTCGAGTGCTGAGCGAATTTCGGCCTCAGACTTGTTGTTGCCCTGAAATTCGAGGCGTCCAGCCGGTGCACCACCGGCCAGCGCGATGGCCATCTCGCCACCGCTAGCAACATCAAACCCCAGACCAGCCGCACTGACCCACTGAGCCACGTGACCCGTGATGAGAGCTTTTGACGCGTAATAAACAGACCCGGTCGTGTTGTTGCGCTCACAGGCTTCCTGGACGATGTCCCGGAAGCGCTCGGCACGCTCAATGAGTTCAGCCTGATCCACGACATAGAGGGGGGACCCATACACGGCCACTAACTCTTCGGCGGAAACACCGCCAAAGCTCAACCCGCCTTTTTCCGCGCGTTCGCTACTGCGGGGCCAGACCCCCTGGTGCAGCGCGTTGGCATCCCGCGGCACATCGAGCCAGGCGGGGGAAAGCGGGTGGGCCATTGCTCTACAAACCTCACAAGTGGGGAAAAGGTGAGGCGAGCGAACCTGGATTGATTCCTGAAGCCCCCCCAAGGATAGCGAAGTCTGCGCTGGGCCTCACATTCGCTCGGGAGCGCTCACACCCAAGAGGAACAGTCCATTTCGCAGAACCTGTCCAGCGGCGTTGTTGAGCGAAAGCCTGGTGTGGTGAACCGGTTCTATCGGATCGTCCCCCTGAGGTGTGACCCGGGCCTGGTCGTACCACCGGTGGAAGAGCGCCGCGACCTCTTCGAGGTAGCGGGCCACACGATGAGGCTCGCGCAACTCGGCTGCCTGCACAACGACCCGAGGGAAATCAGCCAGGGAAGAAATGAGGGCAGCCTCCGAGGGCTCGCTCAAAAGTGAGGGGTCGAAGGTTTCACCAGACACCCCCGAAGCAGCAGCGTTTCGGGCGACCTGGTGGGTTCGAGCGTGAGCGTATTGAACATAAAAAACGGGGTTGTCGTTACTGCGCTTGGTGAGGATTTCTGGGTCCAAGCTCAACGGCGAATCTGCGGGATAGCGCGCGAGCGAGTAGCGAAGAGCGTCCACTCCCAGCCACTCGCGCAAATCATCAAGCTCGATGATGTTGCCGGCACGCTTAGAAAGTTTCGCCCCATTGATGCTGACCAACTGGCCGATCAAAATCTCAATGTTCTTCTCTGGGTCCTCCCCCGCAGCGCCCGCAAGCGCTTTCAAACGGTGAATGTAACCGTGGTGATCGGCGCCGAGCAGGTAGATCTTTTTCGCAAATCCGCGGTCGGTTTTCGAGAGGTAATACGCCGCATCCGCGGCAAAGTAGGTGTACACGCCATTGGCCCGGCGAATAACGCGGTCTTTATCGTCACCAAAGTCGGTGGTTCTCACCCACACCGCATCGTCTTCGTCAAAAACGTGCCCGCCTGCTCGCAAGCGCTCTAGCGAGCCATCAATAAGGCTCGACCCGGAGCCGTCCTTCTCGTGAAGGGTCCGCTCGGAGAACCACACCCCAAATTCCACCCCAAATGCGGCGAGTGACGCTTTGATGTCCGCCAGTTGCAACGCGTACCCCGTGTCTCTGGCGAGAGCAACCTGGTCGTCCCTCGCTAAGGAGACAATGCCCGGCTCTTTCGCGGCAACGCGTCGGGCAAGGTCCTGGATGTAGGAGCCGTGATAGCCGTCTTCGGGGGCCGCTTCGTCCACAATGGCGGCCAGAATTGACGCCCCGAAAGTGTCCATCTGCGCACCGGCGTCGTTCACATAAAACTCGCTGGTGACCTCAGCGCCCGCGCTTCGCAATACTCGAACCAGCGAATCACCGAGCGCCGCCCAACGGGTGTGACCGATGTGAAGAGGACCGGTGGGATTTGCGGAAACAAACTCGACGTTGATGGTTTCCCCGGCCAGCGCATCACCGTGTCCGTAAGCCTCCCCCTGCTGAAGAATCGTGGACACAAGCTCTCCCGCAGCACCGGCTTCCAGGGTGATGTTGATAAAACCCGGTCCTGCCACTTCTGCCTGCGCTACGCCCTCGAGGGCTGCCACATCATGGGCAAGAGCGAGCGCAAAATCTCGCGGCGGCACACCCGCTGATTTCGCAACTTTCAGCGCGACTGAGGTGGCCCAATCACCGTGTTCTGCGGAACGAGGCCGCTCCAGGGCAACATCGATGTGTGTGGGCGCATCCTCTGCTCCGTGCGCCTCAAGCTGCTTCTCCACACACTGGGCAATCAGGGCTGTAAGCGCTTGGGGGTCCACAACGTCCGAGTCTATCCGTGTGTACTCGGTGGCTTGAGGTTGTAGCCTTAGGGGGTTCCCCGGCCCCCATAGCTCAGGGGATAGAGCGTCTGCCTCCGGAGCAGAAGGCCGCAGGTTCGAATCCTGCTGGGGGCACGTTCACCCGAATCACTCTGCCGCCCCCCGTTGTCACTGGCGCCGCCACGTCTGGCGCTAGACGCTGTCAGGGCTCTCGTGTGTTTCAAGGAACTCAAAAAGCTCGACATCGTCAACGCCCGGGAACATTCCGCCGCGCAGCGGGGAGAGCACATGAGCATGCAGACGAGCGCTGGTCCAGGCGTTGCCCGTCCATTTTTCTCGCAGCGCCCCCGT
>Ga0209138_1000269_pt1 | contig 53872 bp, 49 predicted proteins | sample SaaInl3SG_22_DNA_FD_184645 | JGI IMG/M metagenome (GOLD analysis project Ga0209138, IMG submission 184645) | Marine microbial communities from expanding oxygen minimum zones in the Saanich Inlet - ESP_153SG_22_DNA (SPAdes) (version 2) | ecosystem: Environmental > Aquatic > Marine > Intertidal...
GTACTCGTCATTTCAAACATTAATTTTCGTACATTCGAAAGCATCTACAGCAAGCGTAAACTATGGCCTTTTTTGATTTTTTAACCGAAGAGATAGCAATTGACCTTGGAACAGCGAACACACTGATCATTCACAATGGTAAGGTGGTCGTTGATAGTCCTTCAATTGTAGCCCGCGATAGAATGTCAGGTAAAATCGTTGCCGTTGGTCAAGAGGCCAACCTCATGCAGGGTAAAACCCATGAGAATATCAAAACGATTCGACCCTTAAAAGACGGAGTTATCGCCGACTTTGACGCTTCTGAAAAAATGGTCGGTATGCTGATTAAAAGTGTCCCTGCCCTAAAGAAAAGACTGTTTCCACCTTCGCTTCGTATGGTCATTTGCATCCCTTCAGGAATTACAGAGGTAGAAATGCGAGCGGTAAAGGAGTCCGCAGAGCGCGTAAATGGTAAAGAGGTCTATCTGATTCATGAGCCGATGGCAGCCGCCATTGGTATTGGTCTAGACATCATGAAACCTAAAGGCAATATGATCGTTGATATCGGTGGAGGTACTACCGAAATTGCAGTGATTGCTCTTGGCGGTATCGTTGTAGATCGCTCGGTTAAAATTGCTGGTGATGTATTTACGAATGACATCATCAATTATATGCGAACCCAACACAACCTGTTCATTGGTGAGCGAACTGCTGAAAAGATTAAAATCGAATGTGGTTCAGCGACTGACGAGTTAGATAATCCACCAGAAAACCTAGAGATTCAAGGTCGTGATTTACTATCTGGAAAACCGAAACAGATCGTTATCGGATACCGAGAAGTGGCCAAGGCACTCGATAAGTCTATTGTCCGTATTGAGGAAGCCGTTATGGAAACGCTATCTCAAACTCCACCAGAACTAGCTTCAGATATTTATAATTCGGGAATTTACCTTGCCGGCGGTGGTGCACTTCTTAGAGGATTAGATCAACGTCTCTCTGCCAAAACCGACCTGCCGGTTTATATTTCTGAAGATCCACTTAGAGCCGTTGTACGTGGTACAGGTACTGCACTTAAACATCTAGAGACTTATAAAACAGTATTGATCCAATAATGGAGAAACTGCTGGCCTTATTGATCAATAGGCGTGCAGAGGTACTCACCCTTTTATTACTTGCCATTGGGCTTGGACTCACCGTTACCGCTGAGACGCCGCAACGCGCTAAATGGCTAAGTTCTTCGAGCAAAGTTTCGGGGAGTATCTATCAACTGAAAGAAAATCTAGGAGACTACTTCAATCTAAAACAGGTAAACCGGCGATTATCTGAAGAAAATGCTCAACTACGTGAAGCGCTGTATCAATCACAATTTGAAAAGGCGCTCATCGAAGGAAAATTTGTAAACACAGATACCTTGAAGCAGTATGTGGTGAGCCCAGCAAAAGTGATTAAAAACAGCGTTATTCGCGAAAAAAACCTAATCACTCTGAATAAAGGAGCTTACCAGGGAATTGTTCAAGATATGGGGGTGATTTCAGACAAGGGGGTAGTAGGTGTCGTTGAGCGAACCAGCGATCATTTTTCTACGGTGATATCGCTACTTCATAAAGATCTTAGTATCAATGCTGCATTAAAAAACACGAAACATTTTGGTTCACTGATCTGGGAGGCAAAAACCATTGATCGCTGCACTTTAGTTGATCTTCCAAAAATCTCAAATATTCAAATTGGAGACACCATTGTAACTGGAGGCATGTCTAGTGTTTTCCCTGCAGGGATACCCATAGGGCAAGTAAGCGCCTACAGTATTCCGAACAATAGTAGTTTTTATAAAGCTGAAATACGACTTTTTAATGACATGTCTAATCTAGATCAGGTATATGTCATCAAAAACACCTTGAAAGAGGAGCAGGTTTCACTTGAAAATCAAACCAATGGATTCTAGTAGCTTAATACTCTTGTGGCGTTTTATCTGGGTACTATTACTTCAAGTACTGATATTTAGTGGCATCGAATTCTTTGGTGTGGCTCAGCCAATGCTTTTGGTACTATTCTTATTCACCTATCCGACCGACAGCGATTATTCCCTAAGCATCTTCTTATCGTTTTTACTAGGGTTAGTAGCGGACAGCTTTACAGACACCCTTGCCCTCAATGCCGTAGCCATGACCGTGGCGGCCTATTTAAGACCTTCATTCTTACGATTGGCTTATGGCATTAGCGTCGAATATTACAACGACAGTAAGCTTCAAGGCAATCTAGGGCAACACAGTTATTTTCTTTTTTTACTGCTTTTAACACATCATTTCATTTTCTTCACCGCTGAAGTCTTCGATCTAAGCCGTGCTTTTGTAATTTTGAAGCAATTGGTGATTCATCTACCCCTAAGTTTTTTGGTCGGATGGCTACTCATACAATTGTTTTCATTGCAAAAGCGCTAACCCTCTATGTCGCGATTTTTTTATTCGCTAGTTATTATCATTGTCGGCTTACTCTTCATTGGCAAGCTCGTCAGTTTGCAATTATTTTATGAGGAATCAAACATTGTAGAGTCAGATCCAGCCATAACCAAGAACTACCTCTACCCCGAACGAGGATTTATTTATGATAGAAGCGGAAATCTACTCGTTGGTAATCAACCCTCCTATGATGTTATGGTCACGCCTCGAGAGGTGACATCACTAGATACCTTAGAATTCTTAAAACTCCTAGATTTAGAGCAGGAAGAATTCATTGATAAAATGGCAAGAGCGCGCAGGTATTCGACAAGACTACCCTCTGTGCTTGTAGCCAACCTCTCTAAAGAAAGTTATGCAGCGCTTCAAGAAAAACTTCGTCGCTTTCAGGGATTCTTCATCCGCAAGAAATCACTACGAGATTATTACACCACTAGCGCAGCCCACGTACTCGGTTATATCAGTGAAGTAAATACCGACGATGTACGCAGAAACGATTACTACATCCCTGGAGAAAACATCGGAAGAACAGGATTAGAACGACAATATGAAGAAGTATTACGCGGAAAAAAAGGGGTTAGTTATGTGCAAAAAGATCGATTTAATCGAGTTATTGGGCCCTACAAAGAGGGAAGTCTAGATAGTCTTCCACAAATGGGTAAGAATATCCATATTACGATTGACAAGACGCTTCAAGAATATGGCGAGCGTCTGATGAACGGGAAACGAGGAGGTATTGTTGCCATCGAACCCAAGACGGGTGAAATACTAAGCATGATCAGCGGCCCCACCTATGACCCCTCACTACTTGTGGGTCGACAGCGCTCGGCCAACTATACCGCAATGTATTATGACAGTCTCTCAAGACCTACTTGGGACCGGTCAATCCTAGCTCAACCCTCTCCTGGATCCCCTTTTAAGGCGCTGAATGCGCTTGTGGCATTGCAAGAAGGTGCCATAAACCCTAAAACCACCTATACCTGCGATGAGGGCTTTTACGTAGCCGGTGTAAAGAGAGGGTGTCACTGTGGTGGTGGTGTAAGAGATCTCAATTCAGGATTGCTCCACTCCTGTAATGCCTATTTTGCAGAAAGCTTCAGATCATTTTACCGAAAGTTTGAAACCACAACTGAAGCCCATGACACCTGGGAAGCACACATGAAAAGTTTCGGGTTAGGGGACTTTTTGGGTACAGACCTCCCCACTGGCGCGCCGGGTAGAATTCCATCGACCGAATTTTATGATCGTGCCTATGGAAGAAATCGGTGGGTATCAACTTTTGTAATTTCAAATGCTATAGGGCAGGGAGAAGTTGCAGCAACTCCCCTTCAGTTAGCCAATATGACCGCGGCTATTGCCAATCGCGGATACTTTATCACCCCACATCTTTTAAAAGAAGTAGAGGGAGAAAACAGTATCGATTATAAATTCAGAGAGAAGCGTTATACCACCATTGACGAAAAGCATTTCGACCCGGTAATTAAGGGTATGGAAGCAGTATATACCTCTGGGACTGCCCGGTTCTTACAAGTACCTGGAATACGACTAGCTGGTAAAACGGGGACCGTAGAAAACTATACTCGAATCGATGGAGAGAAAGTTCAACTCACTGATCACTCCGTTTTTGTCGCTTTCGCTCCGGTTGAAGACCCTAAGATCGCCATTGCAGTGTATATTGAACACGGTTATTACGGGAATAGATATGCCGGGCATATTGCCTCACTCATGATCGAAAAATATCTAAAAGGCGAGATCACTCGAGTCGATTTAGAAAAGCGAATGCTCGAAAAAACCTTAGCCAAGGAATACGCCAAGCCAACGAGCGGAAAACCCTTTGAAATTAACGAATATGCGTGGTAATCTACTCATTTTCAGACTCGACTGGATCAGTATATTCCTGCTGCTTTTTTTAATCGGCTTCGGCTGGGTAAACATCTACAGTACCACTGTAGGCAATGATCTGTCGGGCCCCTTACTCGATTTAGGTACTTTTTATGGCAAACAATTATTCTTTGCCATCCTCAGCCTAATTGCGGTCATTCTCTACAGCTTTATTCCCGACCAATTCATAGAGCGATTCTCGAGCGTATTTTATCTCATTGGAATTGCCTTATTATTGGGTCTTTTTGTGTTTGGAAAAACGATCGCTGGAGCGACCTCCTGGTACGACTTAGGACCTTTTAACTTTCAGCCTTCCGAATTAATGAAAATGATCGTCGCCCTAGCACTTGCTAAATATCTAAGCGATACTCAGGTAAATCTAAGATATAGTGTACACCAGGGCTATGCCGTATTACTTCTTGTTTTGCCGTCAATACTAGTCATCGCTCAACCTGATCCGGGAAGTGCGCTCGTATTCTTTTCTCTTTTTCTAGTCTTATTCAGGGAAGGCCTACCCCTTTATTATTTAACCTTCGTACTTTCATTTATCCTTGCTTTTGCGTCTACCTTAAAGTTTGGGTTGACTTACACTTTCATTGGAGCACTTGCTCTTTATCTAAGCTATCTGTGGTTAAAACCTAAGCGTTTAAAAACACCAACATGGTTTAACGTTTCGTATCCGGTCATATTGTTTACCATCATAGCTTCAACTACCTGGGTATATAACTCCGTATTCAAACAGCACCATAGAGATCGATTCTCACTCTGGTTAAATCTTGAAACTAACGAAGACCGATTATTAGATATCAAACAAAGTATCGGATACAACACCTACCAAGCGAAGCAAGCCATCGCATCAGGTAGATGGTCAGGCAAAGGCTTTCTCGAAGGAACCAGAACTAAAGGAGATTTCGTTCCAGCACAGCACTCTGACTACATTTTTAGCTCGGTGGGGGAAGAATGGGGATTCGTTACTAGCGCACTCGTTGTTTTGGCTTTTGTAGCCCTTTTACTTCGATTTATTTATTTAGCCGATCGCCAGAAAAAAGCCTTTCACAGGATATACGGTTACGGAATCACGTCTGTACTTTTCATCCATTTTGGCATAAACATCGGAATGGTATTAGGCATGTTACCTACAATCGGCATACCCCTTCCCTTTTTTAGTTATGGAGGGTCAAGCCTACTATTTTTCTGCTTGATGTGTTACATCTTCTTAAAGATGGATGCGAATCGATTGAAAACGCATTTTGACTAACTGTTTATCCCTTTATTGGGTTCGGACGGTTATAAGTATATCGCTTTAAATCTTTAAGCACCGCTATAGCTTCTTCTAGATAAACATCTCTAGCGAGTTCTTTATGCCATCGATCGCGTTTCTCTCGAAGTATAGAATCCTTCGTGAATAGACTTTGCTCATAAGGCAGAGAACTAAATTTCAGTCTTGTATCATATTTGTCAAGCGCTTCAAATTCTTTAGACTTCTTTTTCAAATCTTCTTTGTTCTTGCGATACGATTTAAGATCTAAATAAGCCATGTCATCGGCTCTTTGCTCGCTGATCCATCGCGCCTCCTCATCGAGTAGTTTGACATATTGATTCGCTTCTAATCGCTCTTGACTATTTTTCAAAACACGCTCGAAATCGATTTGTTTATGCCATGGAGTGTATTCAGCCGACGCTATTCGATCCCAAGAAAGTGGATTGTCTTGATCCCGCTCACCCACATCAATATAGCTGTAGCGATCAGGTATTACTATGTCTGAAGCTACCCCATCTAATTGGGTTGAGCCTCCACTGACTCTATAAAACTTTTGAGTAGTAATTTTTAATGCACCTAAATCACCCAATTCGTTTGAGCGGATAATATTTGAAAGAGGAATCACATTCTGTACGGTTCCTTTACCATAAGTTCTTTCGCTACCAATGATCACCGCTCGACCATAATCTTGTAAGGCGGCAGCTAAAATCTCTGAGGCAGAAGCTGAAAGTTCGTTAACTAAAACCACCAGTGGTCCGTCATATAAAATCCCCTTTTCAGGATCTTCTTGGACCTCTCTGCGATCTCCCGCTGTTCGAACCTGAACCACAGGCCCCTGGTCAATAAAGTAACCTGCCATGTCAACGACCGTTTGCAAAGATCCTCCTCCATTATCTCTTAGATCTAAAACAACACCTTCAACGCCTTCTTCTTGCAGTCGCTCAAGCTCAGCTTTGACATCGATAGCTGCATTACGCTCGTTGTAATCATCAAAATCCACATAGAATTTGGGGAGATGAATGAGTCCGAATTCAGATTCCTCATCCGAAATTTTTACCGATTTTGCATAGCTCTCCTCAAGTTCTACCACATCACGAATCACTGAAATTTCTTCAACCACTCCCGTAGTGCGCTTCACGGTCAAATATACCGTCGTTCCTTTCGGCCCTTTGATCAGTTCAATAGCGTCATCTAAGCGCATACCCGAAATATCTACTGCTTCGCCTTCTTCTTGCCGAACTTTCAACAATTCATCACCTACTTCAAGGGCCTTAGCTCTCCAAACAGGCCCTCCCGAGATAATCTCCACCACTGTGGTCCCTTCAGGCTTTTTCTGTAAACGAGCACCGATACCTTCGAACTTACCTGACATAGCAATGTCAAATCGATCCTTATCGGTAGGTGCAAAATAATAAGTATGCGGATCGAAGGTTTCGACCACCGCATTGATATAGGTTGAAAAATAATCTTCACGATCTAACTCCCCGATAAAATGAAAGTACTCGTAGAACGTTCGCTTCAGTTCTTCTCTAGCCTTTTCTTGTAGCTCATTAATTACAGATTCGTCAATGGCATCGACCTCAACTTCATTTTCACGAGCATACTTCTCCAATTGAGCATCCATCACTGGTAAAAGGCTAATAGTGAGTTGTTGTACCCAACGATCTTCAAGCTCAGCCTTGGTGGCCACAAAAGGCATTTCATCATAGTCGATTTCAATTACCGAAGGAGAAGAAAGGTCAAAGGTGTCAGAAAGTAATCGCTCATATCTGGCCTCAGCTTCTTCAATGCGCTTAACAAGTAAGGTATAGGCTTCATCAAAAAAGACCAATTCCTTATTAATCAACTGATCATCGATACTCAGACGGTACTTTTCAAACGACTCAATGTCTGAGGCCAAAAAATAGCGCTTGAGCGGATCCATTCCCTCAATGAAGCGATCAAAGGCCTCTGCCGAGAATTGATCATCTAAATCTTTCGGGCTGTAATGCCCTTTCTCTAACACATAAGTGATTAAATCAATAAGAAGCTTGTCCTTATTGTCTGTTTCAAAACTGTGATTTTCAGTAAAACTGCAAGAGGCAAAACCAAGGAGTAGGACGAGTAAGCCCAAACCAAATTTCTTCTTCATTGTCGCTATTTTGGTCGTAATACATCCCTAATTTACGCAAATTGGCCCTGTTCGGCCTTACGATTCTTGTTACATTTGGCTAAAAATTAACGCATTGTGAAGCGACCACTCATTTTAGTGACTAATGATGATGGATATAACGCGCCTGGCATCAATCATCTTATCGAATTTGTAAAGGAGATTGCCGAAGTGGTAGTAGTTGCCCCAGATAGTCCACAATCAGGCATGGGACATGCCATAACGATAGACAGTACGCTAGAAGTGCACCGACTCGATTTAGATGGTGCATACAAGGGATTACAGGCTTACTCTACCAGTGGAACTCCTGCTGACTGCGTTAAACTTGCGCTACATGAAATCCTCGATCGCAAACCTGATCTAGTAGTTTCTGGAATCAATCACGGAGCAAATTCTTCTATTAATGTGATCTATTCTGGAACGATGAGCGCGGCGATTGAAGCAGGTGTAGAAGGGATAGCAGCCATAGGATTTTCGCTTTTAGACTACTCTTGGAGTGCTAATTTTGAGGCTTGCAAAGACGTGGTTCAAACCCTTGTGAAAGAGGCTTTAGACAAAGGAATTCCTAGCGGAACCGTTCTTAATGTGAATATTCCTAAAACAGATGGCGCAGCCGTGAAAGGGATGAGGGTCTGTCGACAAGCCAAAGCCAATTGGAAAGAGCGCTTTGATAAAAGAGTTAGCCCTACTGGGAAAGAATACTATTGGCTAACCGGAGATTTTATCCTTTTAGATGAAGGAGAAGATACTGACATTGCAGCGCTTGAAGCGGGCTATGTTTCTATTGTACCTACTCAATTCGACCTTACGGCCCATCATAGTATGGCCCACATCAATTCTTGGAAAATCCATTAGACTGAAATTAGATTGCAGAAGCTTATCGTATCTTGTGATCAAACCGCCCAATGAAGTACTACCTCATCGCAGGAGAAGCCTCCGGAGATTTACATGCATCTAACCTAATTCAGGCGTTAAAGCATATCGATGCCGATGCCGACTTTAGGGCTATGGGAGGTGATGCCATGAAAGAGGCTGGTGCCAAACTTTCAAGGCACTATTCAGAGATGAGTTTTATGGGATTTATCGAGGTACTTCAAAATTTGAGGACCATCCGAAAAACCTTTGACTTTATCAAAAAAGACATTCAAAGCTTTAACCCTACCGCACTTATTCTTATCGATTTTTCAGGATTTAACTTGAGAATCGCAAAATGGGCGCATGAGCATGGCATCCTAGTTCATTACTACATTGCACCCCAAGTTTGGGCATCAAGATCGAGTAGAGTTGAAAAGATTAGAGCCTACGTTGATCACCTGTATGTAACCCTACCCTTTGAACCCGACTTCTATCGCAAACACAATCATGAGGCGGCTTTCGTAGGCCATCCGCTCATAGATGCTATGGATCGAAGCAATGAGGCTGACCCCGATCAATTTCTCAGGGATCAAGGCCTCGGCGAACGACCCATTATCGCATTACTTCCAGGTAGTCGAAAGCAAGAAATCAGTAAAATCTTACCAGAGCTTATTAAGGCAACTAAAGATTTAACAGCCTTTGATATTGTCGTTGCTGGTGCACCCTCCCAAAATCCATCCTTTTACGAACCCTATTTACAGGGGGCGAAAATCATTTTTGGAAAGACCCAACAACTTCTTCAAGTAGCCCATTTAGCCGTTGTGACCAGCGGAACAGCAACTTTAGAAACCGCACTAATAGGTACTCCACAAGTAGTGGTTTATAAAACTAGTCCCGTCTCATACGCTATTGGAAAGCGCATCATTACCTTGAAATACATCTCTCTGGTGAATCTTATTCTTGACCGAATAGCAGTTAAAGAACTCATACAAAAGGAGTGTAACCCAAAGAAAATAAAGGCTGCGATCAATGAACTCCTTGATAGTACCGTTCGAGAGCGTATGACCCGAGATTACCAAGAACTGTTGAAAGCCCTTGGAGAATCAGGAGCTAGTGAACGAACTGCAAAAGCGATTTATGCAAACACCCGCACACTTCTCGGTCAGGCTTCTGATTTATTGGATTAGCGGGATTTTACTCAGCAACTATTACGCACCATCTATTTCTATTTTACTGATTGCATTCTGCAGTTGGCTTCTAAGTACTCACTACAATTCGGTGCATTTTGAAGAATTTCTTCTGGGTTCATTTATTGTAATACTATCTGCACATCTAACCCTGACCTTTCATTCAAAAGAAGAACTACCAACGGGGGAACCACTCATTATTTTAATTGAATCCTTTGAGGGGAAAACTTCAGAATATTTACGTTATAAAGCCCAGTGGCGAGGTGGTGACTTTAAGGTTTATAGCAAAGAGCCCATCGATAATGCCTACTACCTTATTAAAGAACTTCCTAAGAAAGGATTCAATGACCAGCTCGTACTTTTTGTCAATCACAATAAGCTAGCCGACTGGCAAAAACTAAACGAAACCACCTTTCATCTACCTATTCGATGGGTAGCTTCACTTAAAAATAGCGCCTCGAAACAATGGGAAGAAATGGGGTTTTCACCCATTCTCGTAGGCTTTTATAGGGCATTGATCCTAGGAGACCAATCTCTGTTAGTCCCAGAAACAAAAACCGCATTTCGGCAGCTTGGCCTTGCTCATATATTGGCAATTTCTGGCATGCATTTCGGGCTCTGTTATTTGCTTTTTAATGGCATCAGTCTACTTCTTCCATTTAAATTGAGAAGAGGGTTTCGTGTGATACTAAGTATAAGTTATGCGGTAATTACAGGTCTTGGGGTATCTGTCATTAGAGCGCTCATTTTCATCTTGATCTATGAGTTAGGTATATGCCTTAAGAGACCTATTGATCGATGGCAGTTATTACTAGCTACCTCGTTTATTTGTGTTATGATACAGCCCTATTGGATCTATGATGTCGGCTTTCAACTGAGTTTTACAGCGGTATTAGGCATCTTCGTTGGTCTGTACTTTTTAGACCTATTCGAATTACCTCAACTGCTTAAAAAGCCCATACAATTAGTAACGATTTCATTCTCGGCGCAATTAGCGGTTAGTCCGATATTAGCTTTTTACTTTGAAGAGTTATCCCTACTTGCACTCCCGCTTTCGATCATTGCCAACCCCATAGTACCCATTGTGATGATCCTCGGTGGAGTTGGGCTATTTTTACCCATAGGGAGTATAACCAACCCTCCACTTACAAGCCTTCTGGAGCGTTTAACTCATGTAACACCCAGGCAAGTCCAAATTTGTTTAGACCTACCCGAAGTAATCAGTCTATATTTAATGCTAGGTCTTTTAGTGTACGTCGCCCATCAGGCGCTTCATAAGCGGCGAAAAAAGGAGTACTAATACACCTGCCCCTAGGGAATACTGTGCAATTAGCATAAAGCCATCTGTGTATAACTCAAGAGTTTGTAATCCACCTGCAGCCGCAGAATCACCCTCAACCGATAGTTTTTTACCAATAAAACCAACTACCTGAAAAGCGAATGCTGAGGATAAGAACCATACTCCCATCATAAAAGCGACGATGCGCTTAGGTGAAAGCGAAGTGATTTTCGAAAGTCCAACGGGTGACATAAATAACTCTCCGATAGAGAGTAAGAAATACATAAGAAGCAGGTAGCTAAAAGGAACTAATCCTTGTTCATTAGCACTTAGACCAGAAATCGCTAGTACATAAAAACTAGAACCAGCGAAGAGTAATCCCATTCCGAACTTATACGGAGTTCTAGGATTTAGATTTCTGCGAGACAACCAGGTCCAAAGCATCGAAATTGGGATCGCAAATAAGATGATAAACATCGAGTTCAACGAATTCGTCTGAGCTGCAGACATCAAGGTTAATTCAACATTTCTAGCAGAGAAGAGCGTAATCACACTTCCTGAAAGTTCGTGAAAACCCCAAAATATGGTCATGAAAAGAGTAATCAAAATGGCTACAAATAGTTTCTTACGCTCATCTGCTGAGGCCTGATAGAGTATATATCCCAGGTAAGCTAATATCAGCACTCCTACTCCTTTGAAAATGAGGTTGACAATATTGTCCTCTCCCAGTATAGGACTATAAGAAGCCAGTAAAACGGCCATTACTGGAACAGAAAGTACACTTAAAATAGTTACCCAATTTTCTCGGCTAACCCCCAGTTTTTTCTGGGTAAGCGCCTCATCATCTGGCGCCAATCCTTGATTGCCGAAAACTCCAGACTTAATTCCGCGATAAAAAACGATGAGACCGGTTAACATACCGATACCGGCAAGACCGAAACCATAGTGCCATCCGTAAGTTGCCGCAAGCCATCCACATAAAAGGGGAGCTACCCACCCACCGATGTTAATCCCCATATAGAAGATGGTAAATCCAGAATCCTTTCGCGGGTCTTTGTCAGAATAGAGTGCTCCGACAAAAGTTGAAATGTTAGGCTTGAAGTAAGCGTTACCAACGATGATTAACGAAAGGGCTAAAAAGAAGGTGATGTTACTTTCAATGGCTAGTACAAAATGTCCTAGAGCCATTAAAACACCTCCTAGAAAGATGGATTTGCGTAAACCTAAAAGGTTATCTGAAATACGCCCTCCGATAACCGTACCGGCATAGACTAAAGAGCCATATGAAGAATATACCGCTGCTGTTGCAAAGTCGCGATTAGCTAGGGCTTCGAAGATTACATTCACCATATAAAGGGTGAGAAGCGCGCGCATCCCATAGAAGCTAAAGCGCTCCCATAACTCCGCGAAAAAGAGGTAAAATAATCCTTTAGGATGTCCTAAAAGTGTTGGCTCTGAAGTCTGCATAATTAAAGGTTGTTTTTAATGAATTCTGTCATTTTTGAGTACAGATGAAGACGGGTGTTTCCGCCATAAATTCCGTGATTTTTATCCGGATAGATCGCCCAGTCAAAAGGCTTATTCGCTTGAATAAGAGCCTCAATCATACGCATTGAATTCTGAACGTGTACATTGTCATCTCCGCTACCGTGAACAAGCAGGTACTTGCCTTTTAAAAGCTCTGGATAATTAAAGGGCGACTCGTTATCATATCCACCGGGGTTCTCCTCAGGAGTTCTTAAAAAACGTTCGGTGTATATGGTGTCATAAAATCTCCAGCTAGTAACGGGAGCCACAGCAATAGCCATTTCAAATACATCGTTTCCTTTCAGAAGGGCGTTCGTACTCATATGACCGCCAAAACTCCAACCCCAAATGCCGGTTCGAGTCTCATCGATATAATCAAACTCAGAAAGTTTCTTAGCGGCAGCAATTTGATCCTCGGTTTCAAATTTTACTAGGTTTAGATAGGTTGATTTTTTAAAATCTCTTCCCTTAAAACCGGTTCCGCGTCCGTCCACACAGGCAATAATATAACCCTGACTGGCTAACATTTGATGCCAGTAGTCGTTCGAACCCATCCACTGGTCGGCCACCTGCTGTGAACCAGGGCCCGAATATTGAAACATCAATAGCGGATACTTCTTTGTAGGATCAAAATCATTCGGACGAATCATGTACATATTCAGCTGATTCGCACCTACGTTTAGGGTACCAAACTCTTTTGGAGCGATGTCATATCCCTTTAATTTCTCAGCAAGTTCAGCATTTTCTTTAATCACGCTGAGTACACTTCCCGTTCTAGGGTCACGAAGGGTAAACTCATAGGGCGTCGTACTGCTACTATAGGTACCTATAAAGTATTGAAAGTCTTTAGAAAACTGGGCGTTGTGTGTTCCTGCCCGAGAGGTTAAACGTGTTTTGTATTTGCCTTTGGTTGAAATTCGATAAATCGCACGTTCAATAGATGAAGGCTCAGTAGATTGGTAGAAAATTCGATCCTTCTTTTGATCGTAACCATAAAAATTGGTCACCTCAAATTCACCACTGGTAATTTGACGAATCAATTTCCCTTCAGAGCTATATAGATAGATGTGATTGTAGCCATCGCGCTCGCTAGTCCAAATGAAATCATCTTTAGGTAAGAAGGTTAAGTTGTCGTGCAAGTCAACGTAAGCCTCATCGGTTTCTTCTAACAAAGTAGCCACCTCCAAAGTTTTAATGTTCACTTTGTATAACATCAAACGATTTTGATGACGATTTAACGTTTGAACAGAAAGGTGTTCACTGTGATTCATGAACTGTATTCTCGGAATGTAATAATCTTGAGAAAGTGCAACACGATTATCCTTTCCTGATGCTAGGTCGACAATATGAACCGCCACGACCGCATTATTCTCTCCTGCCTTTGGGTATTTGAAGCGATACTGACTCGGATACAACTCCGTACCAAAGACATCCATTGAAAACTCAGGAACCAGACTCTCATCAAACTTCAAGTAAGCTAAATGAGTACCTTCAGGACTCCACTCATGGGCTCTAACCAACGAAAATTCTTCTTCATAAACCCAGTCTGCATGTCCGTTAATAATTGATCCGTACTTCCCATCCTCAGTAAGCCTGCGACTTGACTTAGAAGCAATATCAAACACATGTAAGTTATTCTCAAAAACGTAGGCCAACTTTGAGCCATCGGGAGAAAAAGCAGGAACTCGAATTAGTGAATCACTAACCTTAGTAAGTTCTTGGGTTTTGAAATCATAGATATAATAAACCGCCTCTGATGAACGTCTGAATATCGACTTACGCTGTGTAGCTAGTAATACACGGCTTTCATCATCGCTAAAAGTGTATCCGCTAAATCTAGGTATAGCATCTCCTGAACTCAACACAACCCCCTCTGATTGCATGTCACTGTAACGGTACTTTACAATCTGGCTTTTGCCATCATAGTACTCAAGAACCGTATAAGCATCCCCTGAATTTAACGATCGTAAGTTCGCAATTCCTTCAGTAGAGAAGGCTCCTGACCAAATCTCTTCTAGAGTGATCGGTTGTTGTGAGAGAGAAAAACTGCTAACAAGTACTGCGAGGGCAGAAAAAAGGAATTTTTTCATCGTATAGATATCTATAAACCCTCAAGTTTACTAAATATTTACCGAATACTAAAGCTCAGCCTAATCCTTATCTTTGCTTTCAAATTAGCCGAATGTCAAAGAAAATCGAAGGTTTCTCAAAGTTAACCAAAGCTGAAAAGATCCATTGGGTTGCCGAAACTCATGGGGAAGACCCAAGTGCGTTTAAAGCTACCCTCGAAACTTATAATCATTCAGACCCGGAGGTTCAGAGGATTCACGATGAATTCATCGAGAATACGTTAACCAATCACTACTTACCACTAGGAGTAGCTCCTAACTTCCTAATCGATGGCAAATGGTATACCATTCCTATGGCTATCGAAGAGAGTTCAGTAGTAGCGGCAGCAAGCAAAGCGGCTAAATTTTGGAGTACAAAGGGCGGATTCAAAACAGAAGTATTAGGAACTGAAAAAGTAGGGCAAATACACCTGAACTATTATGGGCCTTCTGAAAAATTGAATCGCTTTTTCGATGAGAATATATCCAGATTCCTAAACGAGCTGAGCTCGATTACCGAGAGTATGGAGCGTCGACGAGGGGGTATTCAAAGTGTGCAACTTATCGACAAGACAGATGCCCTTGAAGGCTATTATCAAATCGATCTGCGGTTTGAAACCGCTGACGCCATGGGGGCTAACTTTATCAATACCTGTCTAGAGACCCTTGCTAAATCTTTTGCGGGCGCAGCAACCTCAGCCTTCGAAGCAGATGAACTACCTGAAGTAGTAATGAGCATACTTAGCAACTACGTACCCAACTGCGTAGTACGTGCAAGTGTAAGCGCTCCTATTGAACAATTAGGAGCAAATCTTTCAGATGCTCAATCCTATGCCAAGAAGTTTGTTAGGGCAGTCAATATTGCACGCGAAGAACCTTATCGAGCCGTGACGCACAACAAAGGAATTATGAATGGTGTTGACGCCGTAATTATTGCTACCGGTAATGATTTTAGAGCAGTGGAGGCAGGAGTTCATGCCTATGCATCAAGAGATGGCAAATACCGTTCGCTTAGCCAGGCAAAGATCGAAAATGACGTGCTTCACTTCTGGTTAGATATTCCTCTTGCTCTCGGAACCGTCGGTGGATTGACCTCCTTACATCCGCTCGTAAAAAGATCCCTAGAAATTTTAGATAAGCCTTCGGCAAAAGAACTGATGCGAATTGTGGCCGTTGCAGGTCTCGCACAAAATTTCGCGGCTGTAAACTCTTTAGTCACTACTGGTATTCAAAAAGGGCACATGAAAATGCACCTATTGAATCTTCTGAGTGCACTTGGAGCTTCTGAAGAGGAGAAACAGATCATAAGCAAACAGTTTAGCGATCAAACCGTCACCAACTCGGCAGTTAAAGAGGCGCTCAACCAACTACGAAATGGGCGTTAGACAATACTATACTAGAGGAAAACTTCTTATTAGCGGAGCCTACGGAGTTCTTGACGGCGCTATTGGGTTCGCACTGCCAACAAAATTGGGGCAGCGATTTTCCTTTGAAACCGATAGGTCTGAAAATATTGAATGTAAAGCTGTAGATGATAAAGGTAATACTTGGTTTGAAGCTGAGTTTGATGTTAAAAGCCTAGCACCTTTAAAGACTAGTTCCGAAGAGGTTGCAAATACGTTTTCTAAATTATTGATAGCGGCTCGTAGTCTGAATCCCAATTTTGACTATCCGTTTACTCTAGAAACGACTCTTGAATTTGATAGACAATGGGGTTTGGGATCTTCATCTACACTTATTGCAGCATTAGCCCAATTTGCATCCGTAAATCCCTATGAGCTTTTAGACTCAGGTTTTAAAGGAAGTGGGTATGACATTGCTTGCGCAACCGCAGAGGGCCCCATTCGATTTCAACGTATTGGTAAAGAGGTGAGCGTCACCCCAGTTAACTGGAGGCTAGAATTTGCAGACGAATTATACCTTGTTTATCTCAATCAGAAGATGAACAGTAGGGAAGCAATAGCACATTATAGAAAGGCCCAAAGCTCAGATCATTTCTTGAATGAACTTTCGAGATTAAGCATTGCCATAAGCGAAGAAACCTTTGATATCAATCGCTTCGAAAAACTACTGTTAGAACAAGAAAGCCTCTTAGCTGATCGATTAGAAATTACCCCCATTGCAGATCAATTATTTGCTGATAGACCTGAGGGGATTTTTACCTCGCTCGGAGCATGGGGTGGGGACTTTGCCTTATTTACTCGCAAAAAAAATATCCCTTATCTAAAAGACAAGGGATATTCGACTATTTTGAAGCTTGATGAGCTTTGTATCTACTAGTAAAAAATAGCTCGGTTATCTTTTACTTCAGCCTTTTCTTTTAGTGCGTAGAAGGCATTTGCCGCAGCTTGATTTGCACGCTGCGCAGCAATCGTCTCTGTAAATGGAGCATAAGTTGCTAGATCCATAGCTTCATTTTTCTCAGTGATTTTAAGGGCATAAACCCCATATTCACCTTCAATAAGTGAAGTAGTTTGACCTGCCTCAAGGGCTAAAGCTTTTCCTACTACATACGGCTCAGAACCGATTCCAGAGATCACACTCGAACGAGTAGTCATTGCTAAAGCAGATCCTGCATTAGCGGAACTCTGACCTTTTAGACTATCAAAATCTGAAGATCCATACTGGTCTTTAAGCATGGCCGCTTTCTTCTGTTTTCTAAGAATAGGAAGTACTCTAGCTGATGCTTGTTCTGGAGTTTGAACCCCTTCTTCGTACTTCTTGGTCATTTGAGCGATTACATATCCGCCAGCGATATCAAAACGACTAACATCACCAACCTTTCTATCTGAATCAAAGGCCCAACGTACGATGTTTCGCTGCGCACCTAAGCCAGGGAGGTTCTCATCTAAAACTTTTAGTTGGGAGATCGGACGTACCGTATAGCCTCCTTCATTGGCAATTGTTGAGAATGCATTAGGTTCAGCATCTGACACCTTCATTTCGAAAGTGGTAGCATCGGTAAACAAGGTGTTGGTTGTAGTCTCAGAAGGTTCGATACGAAGCGTCACTGTAGCTACAGAATACACATCGCGCTTAGCTTCAACTTTAACCACATGATAACCAAACTCAGTTTCCACTAAACCAATACGACCTACAGGATTATCAAAAATGAAATCGTTGAAAGCATCTACCATCACGCCCTCATTTACGAAACCTAAGTCTCCACCCTGAGTGCCGGTAGGGCCATCAGACCCCTCACGCGCTAGATCAGCAAAAGCCTCATTCCCGCTGCGTGCTCTTCTAAGGTATTCTTGAGCTCTAACTCTCGCCTCTTCTTTTGATCGCTCAATAGTAGATGCAGCTCTCTCTGCACCCTTATAAGCAACTAAGATGTGGCTTGAACGAACACTACCGTTCATTTTAGAATCAACTAATTTGCTAATCTTGTAGGTATTGCCATCCTTATACGGTCCATAAACCGCACCTTTAGATAGCTCTGTAATTTGCGCAGCTGCAACCGCAGGCAATGTTTCTGCCGTACGGTATTCTAAATTGCCAGCAACATCAGAGAAACGCTGAATGAAACCAGCTTCATCAGTTGTGTTTTTAAATCCTTGTACAAGGACACTACCTTTAGTCTCTTCACTGTACTCTTCTCGATCTTCTAAAAGTGAGGTGATACGCGCTAATACAGCATCTTCATCTGCCTTTGAAGGCTTCTCTTGAAAAAATACATAGCGTAAATCTCTTGCCTCTTCTTGCTTGAACTGCTTTGAGTTTTCTGCAACATAAGCGGCGATTTCTTCCTTCGAAACGCTAACTAAGCTATCCGCTATACTAGAGTAAGGAAGCTGAACATAGTCAAAGCTCACCTTGTCATTTTGAAATTTGAAAGTACGCGCACCTTCTTGTAACGAAGTTGAAACTCCTGCTTTCACGAAATTGAAATACATCTGCTCTTTAGCCGCACTAATAATATTAGCTTCATCAATCAACCAAGCATCGTACTGTGCAGGATTTGTAGCTTTCCAGCTCGCAACCGTTGCCTTAAATACGTATTCATCGAAAAAACCTTCGTCGTTCTGAAAGGCAGGAATGTTTGCGTAACCCGATGTACGAATGAAATCGATAATCTGATCTCCTTCGATGTTCAATCCTAGCTTCTCGTGCTCCTGCTTCAAGATTTCTTTACGAACTTCTTGATCAAAAACAATATTTACGAGTTGACTGTTTGAAAAACTTTGTCCGTAAGCATTAGAAGCAATTTCTAGGCTCTGTCTGAAGTCTTCAATCGATAACGGAGTATCGTTTACTTCAGCTACATTATTCGAGAAATCTCCTGATTGAAACGCATTGCTGGAAAAGATACCAGAAATAACAAATGAGAATAGCGCGAGGCCAATTACAATAATTAGTACACTAGTACGTTTACGAATGGTATTTAAAATCGCCATGATCTTAAGTGTTTTAGGTCTGCGAAACTACTTAAATTATTCGATGTATCGAAATGTTTATAGCTACTCAGACGGCTTTATTTCAAGTCGTATTTGTTCGATTCGATTACTTGACACTTCCTCTACCGTGAGTCGGTAACCTTCAACTTCAATTTGATGTCCTAATTCAGGAATTGCCTCGGTATGATCCATAACTAATCCTCCGAGGGTTTCATACTGTTCCTCTTCTGGCAGATTGAGCTTATAGGTCTGATTCAAATAGTCCACTTCTAGCCTTCCCGAAAACAGATAGACACCCTCTTCTACCGTTTCTTCGATGAGCTCACTAACATCGTGTTCATCTTCGATTTCGCCGAACAATTCTTCTACGATATCCTCGATAGTTAGAATTCCAGAAGTACCGCCATATTCATCTAATACCACCGCCATACTTCTTCTCTTTTTGGTGAGCAAGTTCAAAATATCGTGAATAGGCATGGTCTCTGGAACGTATTCGACGGGTTTGAGAAGGGTTCTGATACTTCTCGGACGTTTAAATAGGTCAAACGAGTGGACATGCCCCACGATATTGTCAATACGATCACGATAGACCAATATTTTAGAGAATCCCGTCTCTACGAAAACAGATCGCAAGGTCTTTATCGAGTCTCTTAATTCGACCGCAGTAATTTCTGTTCTAGGAATCATCACCTCCCTTGCTTTTACCTCCGCAAATTCAAGTGCATTTTGAAAGATCTGTACCTCGGCATCGATTTCTTGATTATCAGCTGCAGACTCCATCTGTTGACTGATGTAATCCCCAATCTCTAATTTGGTAAATGTAGCTTGTGGATTTTCAGCATCTGCTTTCACTAGTCTGAGCACCCAATCGGAAACTTTTAAAACCATCCAAGAGAAGCCCGAAAAAAGATTGTAGAAAATATAGGCCGGAAGCGCTAACGCCTTCATGAGCGTATTCGCATAAATCTGAAAGATTGCCTTAGGTAAGAACTCAGCCGTTAGAAGAATGACTAGGGTTGAAATTAAGGTATGGGTCAGTAATTGAAATTCACCAAAAACCAAGGTTGCAATCGCATTGCTTTCAGGGGTCACTACCGGCAACACTTCGAGAAGTAGTTTTCCCATGTAATAACCATAAATTACAAGTGCCAAATTGTTACCAATGAGCATACTGGCTATAAACCTCGAAGGTGAAGCGGTTAGTCTAGAAAGTAATCGTGCTAATAGCCCCTTCTGCTTTTTTTCAAGCTCGATATGAATTCGATTCGAAGACACATAAGCGATCTCCATTCCTGAAAAGAAAGCGGAAAGCACAAGCGCGACGAGAATAAGAAATAGATAATGATTCAATGCTTATAGCCCCTTTTCGCGCTTCTCGAATTTTTTACGATAGTTTCTTCGAAAGAAGAACATCCCAATAGACACCACAAAAAATACCCCGAACAATAATCGTTCGTCACTTTCTGTTCCTAGTAGTTCGACTAGACGATAGCCCGAAAAAAAGGCAACCATCAAATACAAGTACTCAGTATAACGTAAGAGTTTTATCATACCCAAAAATAAATAATCTTATGCTTAGTTCTCCGATTCTGAAATTTGCAGGATACCGCGAGTCTTCATCGCCTGTAGCGAAGAGAAATCACGACTGAACTCCATCCCTTCTCCAGTCATTATCGTACCCTCCTCGGGATTTTCAAATTCAAAAGGCTCTTCTGTAAAAATCCAATTTCTAGATCGACTCCAATAAAGTTGACTCGTTTTAAGTTCCTTATGATCGTGGGTATTGATTCTAACATTCCCACGCAGATCTACAATACCGGTTAATGAGTAATAGATGGCTGAATCTGCAAAAATCTCAGTAGGCCGATTATCTTCATCAAAGAAAGTCAAATGCAGACCTTCAGGAAAGAGTTGGTAAGGAAACATGCGATTCTCGTAATTCTCATTGCGATCGGCCCGCAAAATAGCTACAACTCTGGTACTGTCAGACTGAAGCACCGACAGGGGTCTTACCGACTCTGTATAGAGCATTTCTAGATTTTCAACCACGCCCTGAGGGAGTTCCTTTTCAGCTTCAGTCAGGCTTGCCTGTTTGAACTCTTCGTTACAGGCTATAAACAGCATTGCCACAACAAATGCTGTGGCAATGCGCATGATTTTAGTATGTAAACCTTCTGTATTCAGACAGGATTAATTTAGGTTAGGGATAGTTACGCTTCCACCCATCCAACATGAGAAATTAATGGTTTCTCCTGCACGGCCTGAGTTGAAGATATCAGTCTTAGAAGGTGCCTTCGCCTCATAAGAAGCTACCGCCTTACTTGCAGTGCTCTTTAGAGAAGGGTCAACACGTCCCGCTCTAGCCGCTGTCTTAGCTGCTAACCAATAAACGGCCCTCTTGTCGAATTGAGTTTCACCACACTCGTTAGCACTGTCGGCATATAGTGCCGCAAGTAGAATATAAGCTCTACCATTTGCAGGGTTAGCTGCGATTGCTTTATTCAAGTAGTTACGAGCTTGTACCTTGCTGTTCTTGCGAACGATAGTAGCAATTTTATACAGGATGTTTGACTTTTTAAGGTTATCTGTCTCTAGTTCTACAGACTTATTGAAGTCAGCGATCGCACCATTGGTGTCTCCAGCTTTTTGCTTTAAGGTACCTCCGTAAAGATAAGCGTCTGCAGAAGGCTCAAGTGCAAGTTGTGCTTCGAATAGTTTTCTAAACATCGGATCGTCAGTACACTCTTTTCCGAACATACGACCTACCGCGCTCTTCACCCATTTCACATCAGTCTTACGCTCTTCGTAGCTCTTCTCATAAAGAGGAATCAAGTTCTCACAATCTGCAAGAGCACCTAATTTTGAATCAATACTTGCAGCAATCTTACCAAATGAAGTAGAGTTCGTGCTGTATGCCTTTAATCTTCTAGCGTCTTTAGAACTGATAGTACCTGCTTCTTCTAATGGAAGCAATTTAGTAATCTGAGCGGTTAAGGCTGCATTTTCTTCTTCAACTTTTGCCACTACTTCATCGTATACATCAAATACCTCCTGAACGTCTTTCTTGCCCTCTGCCTGTAAGTCAACTAAAGAAGAAAAGTAAAGGTATAACGCCTGAGGGTTGCTAAAGTTTTTACGATCTGCAGCAAAAGCCTCACCTAATTGAGCGTAGATCTCCTCATCAGTAATCTTCTTCTCAGAACGCTTTAGAAGCACTTTATCAATGGCGGTATCCGCAACGCTGTAATATTTAGGATAATATTGAGCTGCTTTATCATATAATTCTAGAAGCTGGACAACAAAAGCATCGTGTTCTTCTCCGGTTGACTTGTCAATTTTATCCTTAAGGATACGCTCACCATATAGGTAATTCGCCCGGTTAATATCTGGACAAGTTTCATAAACCATTTTCCATGGTTCGTAAGCCGCGTCATAATTTTTAACCTTAGCACTCTCAACAAAAATTGAAAGATTTGTCAAACACTCTTGATTGGGTGCCTGAGCTACTACCAGTGAAAGACCAAAAAGCCCAACGAAGAACGACATGAATAAACTCTTTTTCATAATACGTTTTTAGTTTAAGGGTTCGAAAATACTATTTTTTGTACTAATTAATTCTTCTTTTAACAAACCAGCGATCATTTAAGGATAAGCCCACATTCAAACCTAAGTAATGCTCATCAACGAGTGCTGAGGTCGAAGTTCCACGCTTACCAAACTCAAATCCGATGTTTAGATTTGAAAAGCGATCATTAGCTGTACTACCAATAGGCATGCCAAAACCAAGAGAAACCACTTTATTTTGAAGCTCATCCCCATCAATTAAAAGGCCAGTATTCTCCAATCTAAACCCAGCACGATAGGTAATTCTGTTGTAAATCCCATTAATTGCTGTATAATCGGGTATAAAATATCCTCCAATTTTTAGGGTACTCGCAGCAGTGTAGGTCGCATTATTAACGGCAAGAAAATCGTTTCTAAATTGGCTCATGTCCTGACTACTGTACTCAAAGCCCGCAAACCAGTTGCGATCTTTCCCTATACCAAGACCTAAAGTTGTTTTTGATGGAACCTCTACTGTGGTCTCTGCAAGGGTTCCTAAGTCTACATCGAGACGTTCTCTCGTAGCGCCATTAGCCGTTTGAAAAGTCCCAAGAGATTGAGTATTAGTCGCATTGAGATTCATCTGCAACTCACGGTTAACCATGGCATGCAAGCGATATTCTTTTTCTCCTAACTTCAATTTACGGTCAGCGATTGCTGAAAGTGTAAAATCAAATCCCGAAATGGTCACTTCACGCTGATCGAAAGTACCCAGCTGTACGGCATCGATCGACTGATAACGATCATAGGCCAAATTTCCAAAATTATAATGAGTGGAGATACCGAAGCTCAATCCCTCAATCGGTTGAAAACCCGTGGCTAAGTAAACACGGTTGATACCGCCCGAACCTCTATAACTAGTGGTAACCTCATCCTGATTTACATTTAATGAGGTTTTAAAAAGATCATACCCAACGTTACTAAAAGGCATTATACCAAAAGCAAATGATGATTTTGGACTCAATGGAAATGCCAATACGAGATAATCCAAATTCGTCACACGGCCTCGGTCACTAATATCTTCGTTTGCCGTTTCGTTCGGTGATTTAAAACGATAATTTTTGTTGTGCGCGCCAACCGCGTAAGTAGTGAGTCTTAGTGCTCCATAAGCGGCAGGATTTTGAAGATTAATATGGATACTATCTCCCAACATAGATAGTCCTCCCATCATTCGATTTTCGACGGTCGATTTTGCTCTAAAATCGCCTAAACCAAAATAAGAATAGGGAGAAACAGTTCCGTTCTGTCCCCAAAGAACTACCGATGTAAAAATCGCAAGTAAGGTAAGTCTTAATTTCATTGACTAAAGATTGTGCTCCAAGAGCGCATTTAAACCTTCTAAAAGAAAATTAGAATGGGCAAATATGCGGTTTTTTAAGCGGACTGAAAAGGTCTGAGCGTCTCCTCCTGTTAAAATCACTGTTAAATCCGGGAATTCAGATTTATAATGTTCGATCCGTTGACCGATCTCTGCTAATAGTCCGAAAAAAGTAGAGTTAAACATCGCCTGTTGCGTATTAGTTCCTGTGACCTCTTTCTTTTCAATAGAATCATCCAAAGTGGATAGTTGAGGAAGGCGACCCGTAAATGTATGCATAGCGTTTAGACGCATCTGCCAACCAGGACTTATACCTCCTCCGCGATGTAGACCTGAGCAATCTACCATATCGTAGGTGACACAGCTGCCCATGTCAATAACTAAAACATTTTGGGCAGGATAATTCGTCACCGCCGCCGCAATCAAAGCCTTGCGATCAGCGCCTAGCTTGCTCGTATCATCGTACTTCGAGCTAAAATTCAAGGATAGATATTGATCTAAGTGAAAAACCCGAACATGATCAGCCAAAACACTCTCGTAATTGGCAGCTGATTCGGTTACCGATGAAATAATAGCTTGACGAATATTCGGATTTCTATTAAGAACTCCTCGTACCTCCTCTTCAAAGGCAGATTTGTCGAAAGCTTTTACCTCTAAAAGGTTTTTACCCTCAAATACAGCCGTTTTTACACGTGTATTCCCTATGTCGATCGTCAAATTCACCGTTTAAAGATCGTGATTTGCACGCTTAGGACCATTTTTTCATCCTTTTATTTTTTAGTAGTAATTTTAAAATTATATTTGCACCCGCTTGCACGCAAGCAAGGTCGGTACCTTAGCTCAGTTGGTAGAGCAACGGACTGAAAATCCGTGTGTCCCTGGTTCGATTCCTGGAGGTACCACTTAAAGCACAAAAGCTCATTCGAAAGGATGGGCTTTTGTCGTTTTAGAATACGAGCCCAGCGAGGTAGCTCCGGAAATCGGTTCCAATTCAAGAGATGACGTAAGAATGACGCAAGGATGACGTTACTGAATTAAATGGATAAAGATATTTTTGAGACATGAAATTAGGTGCAAAAATTAAGGAACTGAGAAGAAAGAAAGGATTAACTCAATATGATCTTTCTGAGCAATCAGGTCTATCCTTGAGAACCATTCAAAGGATTGAAAACAACGAGAATAAACCCTCCGTATATTCTTTAAGAAAAATTGGTGAAGCACTTGATTATACGTTCAATCTCAAAGAATTCAACATCATGAAAAACATTTTTGAAAAGGAAAACAGAAACTACTTGATTCTCATAGTCGCGCTGATCGCTGTTTCTATTGGAGGGTATTTTTATTATTCCAATCAGCTAGAATATTCGGTTGAAGTTATTGACATGAAAATAGAGTCTAATCAAATTGAGGACTTTGTCCAATTTGAATGGGGCGGATTGAGAGAGGTTGTACGTTTAGACGAAGACAAAGAAATCGTAGTACGACTGATCTATTCCAATGAAGATTCTAATTTATCAGGCATCAACAACTTCGATCTGAAGTTTACGTTATCAGAAAGTAATTTCGAAAAGGATGTCGCCGCTATTGAACATTCCTTAAAAAATTTAACCAACTTAAAACTTGAGTAACCACTCGCTAATAGAAAGGTCATTACCTTCTGATTTAAAGATACTTAATCGGGAAAAATAATTTTCATCCTTTCTTACTAGCGAATCGATTTTTGATCTACTTTCGCCCGATTTTAAACACGATCATTAGTTTTCAAAAAGTATGAAAAAAGCAATTTTAGTTTTAGCTGTTGCTCTTGTAGCTATGGCTTGTTCTGGTAAGTCAAATACAACGGCTATCGAGTCAGTTGAAGAGACTCAAGAGGTTCAAGTTGAGGTAATGGAATCTACCACCAGTGAAGAAGTTGAGGTAGAAGTTACTGAAGAAATCACTTCTGAAGAGACTACCGAAGAAACCACTACAGAAGAAGGCGTTAACTAGTAAGTTACTCTTCGAAAAAAAGTAAAAGCTCGCCTTAAAAGGCGGGCTTTTTTATTTAGAAGTGAAGACAGAAAACATCCCGAGAACCAACTGATCAAAATAATTGACCTACTTTTAGTCTTTAACCTTAACCAATGAAAGACTGTCCTGAATGTAAATCGCCTTATGGGTATGCGATGGGAGAACTATTTGCGTGTCCTGAATGTGGGCACGAATGGAATCCAGACGAAATTGACGAAAGTTCAATTATTAAAGATTCGAATGGGAACGTTTTAAGCGACGGCGACACGGTCATCGTAATCAAAGATCTTCCTGTTAAAGGCGCTCCAAAACCCATAAAAGCTGGGGCGAAGGTGAAAAATATCCGACTCACTGATGGAGATCACAATATCGACTGCAAAGTCGATGGGTTCGGTTCTATGGCATTGAAGTCAGAATTCGTTCGAAAGGCCTAATTCGCTTAGGTGATTCTTGAATTCATCATCCTAAACCACAAAGGAGTTATCAGGGAAAGTACCATGCAGGTAGTATATCCAAAGGGCAATTGTGGGCTAGATTCAATACTTTCTAATACCTGATACTTTTTTGAAGCACGATGATGGTGATCACTATGACGTGTAAGTTCATAAAGCACCATTCTGCCAATAACATGGTTTGAATTCCAGGAATGCGCAGGGGTTACGCGCTCATATCGATCATTCACTTTTTTACGAACGAGTCCATAATGTTCAATATAATTAATAGTCTCTAGTAAGAGTACGGCAACCAAGGCAATAAACACCCCAAAAATTAAACCTTGAACTCCCAATAAAACGTACAACAAGGCTAAATATCCCGACTCGATGCATAAGAAAAATAATAGCTCGTTCTCTAGAGACCAAAAACCTTTGCCATTCTTCTCTAACAGCCTTTTCTGAATATGGTAGGCAGATCTTACTTGACCAATGATTGAAGTAAACCAAAAGTGATATACTGATTGATTTTTTCTAGCCGTAGCAGGATCTTCAGGAGTACCTATGTTTCGATGATGCCCTAAATTATGTTCAATAAAGAAGTGCATGTAAAGTGACGGCAGTAACAACAGCTTCGCTAAAAACTGTTCAGTCTTAGTTTGCCTATGACCTAATTCATGAGCCACATTAATACCGTTGGTGCCCGCTACGATTCCGATAGAAAACACAAGCCCGAGCCATTCGTATCTCGCCAAGTCTTGAGTGGTTAGAACGATTAATCCGTAAACCAGAATCCCTAAGAGAATAGGCAAGTTTAAGTACAACATCAAATCAAAAAGGACATTCTTTAATCGACTCGTTTTGTCCTCTTCAGAATAACTACTCTCGGAGGAAGAGAAGATTAACTCAAGTAATGGAATGAAGCCAAAAGCATATACGACGGTTAAAAAGCTATATAACCCTTGCAGTCTCAAAGCAATAAGACAACTTACTGGTATCGTATAGGCCAACAAGTACTTGATGTCTTTCATGACTTTAAAACCCTTCGTTCAAGAAAAGATTCTGAATTTCTTGTGGCAATAATACCTTATCAAGGAGATGGAGAATTCCATTGGAAGTATTGATATCTGAAGTAAGCACTCGTGCCTCTGATGCGGTTGCATCAATTATTCGAACTCCTCCTCCAAGAGTAAAACCAATATCTTCTCCTTGAAGAGTGGTTACAGTTTGTCCTTCTTGAATACTTGCAGAAACAATTAGGTCTTCAGTCAAATGATAGAGAAGCACTCTTGAAAGCAATTCTTTTTCAGCATCGGTATCAAAATCGTCTAAAGATTCGTATCCGTCCCATGAATCAAACAACGCGTCAAAGGCATCGTTCGTAGGGGCAAAAAGAGTAAATGGCCCATTGTTTTGTAGAACCTCTGAAAGATTTACCATCGGACTCTCGTCAGCCTTAGATATCGCCGCATAGAACGAAGTCAAGATCTCTGCCTCCTCAGCGGTTTCAAAAAGACTAGGCACCTGGCCTGATGTCAAAGGGGCATCGATATCCTCTGAGCAAGAAATCAGAAAGAGCGCTGAAATCGCAAGAAAAGAACCAAAGAATTGTTTCATAGCTTTTTGTTTTGAAATTACAACTCGCTGCAGACAACTGCAAATTAGATGCCTGCCTCAGCCAAAAGTACTAGTAATGCATACTGTACGGCCTCGTATCCCTTTTCGTCAAACCACCATTCGTCGAGAGAATGAGCCTTTCCGCCAGTACCTCCACGTCCGATAGTAATTGCAGGGATCCCCATAGAAATAGGAATGTTCGAATCTGTCGACCCTCTGGTAAGTTCAGCTGCTACGCCAAACAATTCGGTAGCGGCGATAGCTCTTTGAATAAGGGGTAATTCTGGATCTAATGCTCCTGACGGGCGATTACCAATCTTTTCTAGACTAGCAGTTAGCGCTTCTCCTCTTCTTCGAATTGAATTTTGCTCTTCTAAAGCCTGTTGCATAGACTGATTTAACAATTGTTCCATTTCATCTAAACGATAAGGCTCAACCGACCTTATATCGATAAGCATAGATGAAGAAAACGGCACCGAATTGATCGAGGTTCCGCCTTCAATAACCCCCACATTATAACTCGTCTTTGGACCCTCACTAGTGTAAGCATCTGCTAATCCGACAAAATGATGTATGGCCGATCCTAATGCATGATGCGGATTTGCAAGACCAAAGGCTCCCCATGAGTGACCTCCTGGGCCTTCAAAAGTAAGTTTGTAACGGTAAGAACCTAATGCTTTCGTATTTACGCGTCCGATAGATCCTCCATCGATGGCAATCCAAGAATCTATTTTAGGGCCTCTATCGCTGAATAGTTCTTTCACTCCTCTGAGATCTCCTAAACCTTCTTCACCAACCGAAGCAACTAGTAACACATCTGATTCAGGCTTTATTTCGAGTTCGTTGATCACCTCAGCAACTGTAATTAAAATTGCCAAACCTCTAGTGTCATCACCGATACCAGGAGCATACAACGTATCATTACTCACTCGTACGGACACATCGGTGTCTTCAGGAAAAACAGTATCTAGGTGAGCATTCAAAGCTACGGTTTTAGCTCCTTTAGAACCTTTAATTAGACCAATTACATTTCCCACTGCGTCTGTCCAGATTGAATCAACTCCAACCTGTTGCAAGCGATCAGCAAATGAGGCAGCCCGCTGTTGCTCCATAAATGGCGGAGCAGCAATTTCTGTCAACTCAATATGATGTCTTAAGGTCTCTTCTTCAAGGGCTTTAATTCGATCAAAGGCCTTTGTCATCATTGACCTTTTCGACAATTTCTGAATTTCTTTTGAGTAGGATTTTTCAGCATGCACACCTTGTTGAGCCATTGAAATTGAACTCACAAGCACTAAGGTTAGACACAATAATTTGGATTGAATTTTCATCGTTTTAGCAATTGGATTAGATCTCGATTTTTGATAATGATTGAAATTATAAGTGCGGCAATGGAAAGTTCAACCGCTGCGATAACTAAAGAAAATTGTCCTTGAAATACTCCTACGTGTTTCGCATAGATACAGTAGAGTGCCCAGATAATGGGTAACAAATATACCGTGCTGGTTTGTTTAAAATACATCACTGAAGCGATCACGACAATTACAGGAAGTATAATGAGCATCCAGTGCTCCTCCCTAATCCCTAAGGCATCCCAATTAAAAGCTACAAGTAAAGCGGTGAAGTTGGCCACCGTCGCAACGGTAATCCACCCTAGATAGACCTCGAAAACAGCATTAAAAAATCGTACTTCTTTCGATGATCTAGTATATAATCTAAGCTCGGCGGTGATATAGATCAGGCTAACTAACAATACGAGCATCAGTACAAGTGAGGTGACCACCTGTAAATGGTGCCAAGCAAAAATCCAAGCCATATTCGCCAAGCTATTCATAGCAAACCAAGGAAATAATTTGCCGACTAGTTCCGTATCAGAGGTCGTTAAAATTCTAATCAAGAATGCGAGCAGTCCCGAATAAATCAATCCCCAGATGCTAAATGCAAAACCAGCAGGAGTGAACAAATTCGGATAAAGATCAGAAACCGCACCAGTAGTTAGACCATTTATGGGAAGAGCGTTTGCAGCTCCATTAACAGCAATGACTCCTACAAATAATAGCACATAAGCCGACCTCAAAAGAAAAAGGTTTCTGAGCATGAATAGGTATTTCTTTTAAAACTAGTAGTTTTATTTGAAAGTAGATCAAACATGTTAAGCTATTGGGAAAGCGTTTCGTTCATTAACTATGACCTTATAATCGTTGGCTCGGGAATCGTTGGTTTAACTACGGCCGTCAAATACAAAAAAAAGCATCCCAATGCCACCATCGCTATTCTTGAACGAGGTGTTTTCCCGAGTGGTGCAAGCACGAAAAATGCAGGGTTCGCTTGTTTCGGATCCATTTCTGAACTCGAAGACGATCTTCAAGAATGCACCGAAGATGAAATCGTAGCATTAACCGAAAAACGCTATCGCGGGATTAGTGAACTTAGAAAACTATTAGGAGATGATGCGATACAATTTGAACCAGTGGGAGGTTTTGAATTGGGTTTTGACCGATCCGCCTGCGATCGTATTCCATATTATAATAGGCTTTTAGAAAACGTTTTTCCGAGCGCTCCCTTTTCAGAGGCGACTGAAGACCTAAACAACTATCCGTTTTCAAATAAGGTAACTCATCTAATCAAGCATCAGTTTGAAGGCACCATTCATACAGGAAAAATGATGCGGAGTCTCATCGATCGAGCTCTTGAATTGGGTATTCGAATTTATACCGGATGCGAGGTGAAACAACTTGAATTTGACACCAATCGAGTCAGAATTGGCACGGTCACAAACCAACAAACCGCAGAATTCAGGTCTTCACAAATCGCGCTTTGCACCAATGCCTTTACTTCTTCATTACTACCTGATCTAGATTTAGAGCCAGGGAGGGGGCAGGTTCTAATCACTAGACCTATCCCAAACCTAAATCTAAAAGGTTCTTTTCATTACCATCGCGGATACCACTATTTCAGACCGATCGATAATCGTATTCTCCTAGGTGGTGGTAGGCAAATAGACAAATCGGGGGAAACCAGTCTAGCTTTTGAACCTAATGACATTATTCTAGACCAATTAAAAGACGATTTACAAAACTTGATTTTACCGGGAATCGAAGTAAGTGTCGAATCGAACTGGACGGGTATTATGGCGTTCGGAAAATCGAAGAATCCCATCGTTAAAAAAGCCTCTGAGAATGTATTTGTTGCCGCGAGGTTGGGCGGTATGGGAATAGCGATTGGTGCAGGGGTCGCCGATGATTTAATTAAGCTTTTAGAAGAGTAGATTTATTTAATCAACCAACCTTCCCTTCTCGGGCTTCTCTACTCGGTCAGGAAATTTTTGAAGCAGTTGCCATACGCACCCATTAATGGTTTTTGGATGAAATTCAGGATAGGCCTCTTCAATCATTCGATTAAGATTCGTCCATTGTATTCCCTCCGGATGCGCTTCGAGTAACTCAAAAATTTTTAGGTATATCCTGCCGGTAATGGTATTTGGATTTAGTTTCATCAAAAACGCATCAAGGCATATCCCTTAAGCTGATACATCGTAAGTGTCGTAAGTGCCGAAGTGGCTACCTCGAAACCGGGTAGCAACTGTGACTTATCCACCTTTCGTTTGAACATACTCTGCGAACAAACAACAATTTTGACCCCTTGATCAATCAGTTCCTGGTATAGAGGAGCATGCGGATTATCTACGCCAAATTTTTCGCGATAAAGTTCATTGCCTAAAGCAGTCCATAATGCACCACCGTGAACGGCAACAATGACATTCATGTTTTCCTTAGGAACACCTCCCATTACATGAAGATTCATTAGTCTGGCCAATTGATTTACCGAAAAGGCCACCACTGCTTTATCAACCTCGCCGGTCATCAAATCAACCACGATGTTATAAGTGAGCGATGGGTCTGGCTTTAAGTCAGCTAAAGGTGCATCGACGACCGTTCCAAAATTTTGGATAACCGGATTTACTGGGGTCTGCCCAAATAGATTGGTGCAGACCGCCAGTGCTAAAAGGTAAAAGTATCTCATTAGTTCAGCTTTAGTCCTGGGAGAGAAGGATCTGGAGCATCCTGAGTCCAAGGATAAGTTTGTTTGGTGGGTTTCGGTAAGATTTGATCCAGTGATTCTCCGTCGTAAACAAACCCATTCTTCACAACCATTTTTACCGAATTCGTATTACGGATGTTATCTAACGGGTTTTTGTCCAGAATAACTAAGTCAGCCAATTTACCAACCTCAATACTTCCTAAATCGCCAGCTAGTCCAATGGCTTCGGCTCCTAGGATAGTAGCCACCCGAAGAGCGTCGTAGTTCGACAGCCCACCACTTTGCATACTCCAAAGCTCCCAGTGATATCCTAAACCTTGAAGCTGACCATGCGAACCAACCCCTGCGAGACCTCCGGCCTCAATCAAGTCTTTTACGAAAACGGCGTGGTCCTCGAAAACGTGCTCCTCGTCCATGAACCATCCGGCATTACGGCGTCTTGACTTAGCGTCGAGCTCTGACTTGGGAGTAAAACGATTCAACTTTGGATCACCATTGACGGGCTCAATGGCATAGTAATAATTCTCAGCCCATGGTCCGCCATAAGCAACTAGAAGTGTTGGGGTATAGGCTGTTCCCGAGAACTGCACAAAATCAACAAAGTCTTTGTAAAGTGGATAAATCGGGAAGCTATGCTCGTGACCCGGGTAACCGTCTAAGATCTGAGTAACATTGAGTTTGAAATCTAATCCACCTTCAGTGGTAGGCATTAATTCTTGCTCCTTAGCTGCCTGAATAATCCATTGACGGTGCTTGCGATTACCTGTCAGATACATCTTGATCGTTTTAGTGTTGTAGTACTTTGAGTACTGCTTTAACACCTCTCTTGCGTGGTCTAAACTTTCAATATTATAGCCCCAATAACCCACACCAGGACCTGTTGAATAAATTCGAGGTCCGGCTAGCATACCAGCCTCAACCATGTCAGCGTAGGTAAGAACATCGGTCGTACCTGTTTGTGGATCCCTAGTTGTAGTTACTCCGTAGGCGAGATTTGCTGCGTAGGCCCAAACATGATTTTTGTGAAGACCCCAGCTTGGTCTAAGGTGGGCATGAGTATCCACAAAACCAGGTAGCAAGAATTTTCCTTGCAGGTCAATAGTTTCAGCTCCGAGCGGAATCTCAATTTCCTCATCTGCAGTATGAACTCCAGTGATGCGGTTGTCTACTACAACCACTGTTGCGTTTTCGATCATCTGATCTTCGCCTGCCATCGGAATCACGGTAGCTCCGGTATAGACTACTACTCCTGTTGGTATTGCACGATTCACCTCAACGGCAACCGTTGATTCCACCGCCGTATACGCCTCAGGCGCTTTTGGTTTTTCTTCAGATTCTTCAGATTCTGTAGCATCCTCAGAGGTATCGGCTTCATCGACTTTCTTTTCAGCAGCTGCCACCTTAGCTTCCTTTTCAGCCTCTTTAAAGTCTTCTATTTCCTTGTCGCGAGCCTCTGCAGCTGCGATATCGTAAGTAAAGAGGGTATTACCTAGCATCCAGTACACCGTATTGCCGTCTGAACCCCATGAAGGAAATTCACCACCCATGGTAGTTAGCTTTCTTGACGGAAAAGCCGCGTTGTTCGCGTTTCTTACATTGATTTTCACTCCGTCTGGCCCAACCTTAGGAACCGTTACGATATAGATGTCATTATTGATTTTAGCTAGCGCATAGTTGCCCTTAGGTGCTCTTAATAGGGTGCTCGCCTTAGATGGCGGACGCGAAGGTGCTTCAGGCTCATCTGACAGTAAATGACTATCGGTGTAAACCGAACCGTAAACAGTGATACCATCGACAGAGACATATTTCTTCTCATCGGTTCCGTCATAACGTATAGAAATTAAGGTTCCGTTTTGATTCAAATAGATTCGACCGTCATTCTGAGCAAAGTGCGCATTAGAATAACCATCCGCCTTGGTTATAAAGTTCTCTTGACTCATTGCTCTTGGAGCAAACCATACTAGATCAGACTTAGACATAAATGCATAAGGCCCATCAGAATCTTCAAATTGCTGACGTTGACCCTTAAAAGCTACGATTCTGTTTGAAGGACTCCATACAGGATTCTGGTACACTGCTGAAGAAGTAGAAACTCTCACAGGCTTTGAACGCTTAGAAAGTCCCACTTTATAAAGGTGTCCGCCATCGGTCTCACTCCAAGTCACAAATGCGATCTCTTTGCTGTCAGGGCTCCATGTCGGCATCGCCTCGGTAAAATCAAAAGAAGTTAATCTTCTCGGTTTTTGATCAGTGAGGCTCATTACATACACCCTATTCAGTGCAGTAAAAGCAATCATTGATTGATCAGGCGAAACGACTGCGTCCCGAATTTGCGTAACGTTAAAAGTTGGGGTGTCTTCGATCGGATACTCAAATTTCAACTGAGGCCCCATCGCTACTTTTTCGTTCACACTGAAGTCAATCTCGCTAACGCGATTATCCAAATAAATACGATTAAGTTTTCCGCCATACGAGGCAATAATTGATTGACTATCTGGCATAAATGACATCGCCGGTAACACCCCGAGCGGAGCGATCGACTCTTGTTCGTCACGTTGTACCGGGTAGGCTAGCCAACGCTCATCACCTGAGGTTAAATCACGAAGAACTAGGCCCGTTTGATCGTTATATCTTGACCCATACACTAACCACTTTCCGTCAGGAGATAAGGTTGGGGCAAAAGCCGAACCGTAGCGACTCGTCATCGTCTTACGCTTTCCATCAGTCAGGTCATAAGTTCCTAATTGATATTGAGGCAGGCTGGCATTATACTGCCATGAATTTTGACGTTGGGAGTACCAAATATGATTACCATCAGGGCTAAAGGCAGGCTCTGAAATCTTCAGGTTATCAGGCTTATCAATCAACTGGGTGCCTGAGCCACCCTCCCGGTGATAGAGATGTAATTTAAAGTTTCTCGTACCCTTAACAATTGCGATATAATCACCATCTGGTGACCAATCTGCCGACTGCATATTAAAGGTATCTCCCTTGGTTACCTGAACAGTATCTTGTTTTACGCGATCAATAATCCAAGCATTATTACCTCCGCTTCGATCAGAAATGAACAATATCGAATTCCCATCAGGAGAATATTTCGGATGCGAATCAAAAGCCAGACCTTCAGTCACTCGGGTAGCCTGACCACCAGAAACGGGTAACTCGTAGATATCACCCAACAAATCAAAAACGAGCTTTTCGCCTGAAGGATGAACATCCACCGACATCCAAGAACCTTCAGTAGTATTTAATTCAAAAAATCGTTCGGCTTCAAGAGGAAGTCCTTTCTTTTCCTTTTTTTCTTGTGCTGATGCAAGAATGGGTAATGCGAGAAGTATCGCTAATAGCGTGTTTTTCATATCAAACAAATTTGGCCATCTGAAGATAGCCAAATTGTTTGTTAGTAAGTGTTAAAAAAAGAGGGTTATACCAGGAGCAACACAACGGTCAACGCTGCACCTGCGATAGCAAAATACAAGCCCTTTTTGTAGATAGGCGCTCCAGTATTGAACATAAAGAATGCCGATACCGAGAAGAATAATAATGCCAGACCGAAGAAAATAGCCAACCAGAAAAGCGGATTGGTGGTATTCATAAGGTGTAGCTTATTCATTTTTTCAAGAAGTACAGGATACCTTGTATTAGTGTATTTCGCTTCACCTGTAGCGGCGTTGTAAACACCATCACCGTTGAAGACAATCTGGAACCCATCGACCTTTTCTACTCGTATTCTAGTCTTAAGTGCCGGCCCAAGAGTCTCTGCATTAAGTCCTGGCTCAACGACTACAGAAACGGTCTCTTTCGTCTTGAAAGTGTCTGTATTTCTAAATGTAAGCACGATGCCGCTTAAAGCATAAACGGCCATAATTCCCGCTAAAAAGAATCCTAAATAGCGGTGAAATTCTCTGAATTTTTCTTGTGATTTTCTGCTCATTGTTAGGTATTAAACCGGCAAACTACTGAAATACTACTGAAGAAAAAAGTTAAAAAAATCTAGTTGTTATTCCCGATACGAGACAACTCCTCTGCCGAACCGTTACCACGCTGCTTATTCTTACCGTAGTTTGAACCAAAGTTATAGGTCAGCTGTAATTGTAGGGTCTGACGTGACCAGTCATTAATAACATTAGCATCAATCCCCGCATAGTCGATTCTACCGTAGAATTTTCGATTGAGAATATCTCCGATTGATGCATTGATTTTGATCGCATCATCGGCAAGAGTTTTACTGAAAGAAACGTTGAAATTAGCAATGTGATCGGTAATAATAACTCCCTCAAGACTTCCACTATTATAAAATGCCGACCAAGAAGAAGAAATGCCAAAAGGTAACTGTACATCAAGGCTAGTGAACCAAGTGGCACTCCAACGATTGAGATAAAGTGGCACCTCAAGACTTGGAGCACTGTAATCGGTGTAATCGACGATCACCCCTGTAAACCCATCAAATGCTTTGCCAATAAAGCCAATAGGAGCGAATAATTGAAACTGATAGGATTCATAATCATCCAAGTTCACCGTTGCTCTAGAAACCTGAGCTGTAGCGTTATCTTGGGTTACTAATAAAAATAGCTCATCCTTAGCCGTTTGCCTACTTAGGGTGAAAAAGGGTTGCCCCTCGTAGGTAAGACTCAATGAAAGATTATGAGTAAAAGAGGGTCGCAAGGTCGGATTCCCCCGCTCTGAGGTATAGGGGTCATAATAACTTACAAAAGAGTTCAAGGATGAGTAATCAGGGCGATTGATTCGATAACTATACGAAGCGACTGCAGAAAGCTCATCGGTAATATTTCGGGTCAAACTAGCACTAGGAAATAGACGCTCAATATCTCTGACCAAAGTTTGATTATTGGTGATTGAGGTGCCTGCTGTTCGGCTGTCCTCATATCTAAGTCCCGCCGACAACTTATAATCATCCAAAGAGGCACTCCATTTTAAATAAATAGCTGCTATCGTTTCGTCAATTAAAAAACGATTGCTTTGCGCATCGACAAAGAGTGGATTGTTCTGATCACCCAGAGCGTATGATTTTAAATCGCTATCTGTAGCTACATCCGCATATTTTAGACCCATCTGCCAGGTTGATTTTTCAGAAGGATTATAGGTGTAATCAAGGCGAAAAGTATTCACTCGAAAGGCCCCGTCTTGATCAAATCTTTGTGGCTCAAAAGGAACCTCGTTCATTGAGGTCGGCACCAAGCTACTCTCGCTCACATCTGAGAATCGAACGAAATTATAATCGGCTACTAGTTTATTCTTGTCATCCTTATACTCGTAGTAAGGATTGATGTTTGTTGTGTTTCTCTGACGGTCAATCCGGTTATCTGTCAATAAATCTGCATTTGAACCTGCGCTTTGTATTCCCGTAACACTAGCAGCGATTCGATCTGAATCGGTCTCTAAGAAGCTTGCATTGATCCCAGCCGAATGTTTTTCTGACAAATAATAATCAACATTTAAACTCGACTGATACGTTCTTGGATCGTACGGGGATACAGAAGACTGATTATAAGAAACTCCATCTAAAGCTCTTAAGATCGTCAGATCTTCTCTCCAAGCCGATTTTCTCGCACCTACATAGACCCTCCAATTGAGTCGATTGACGTAACTCGCAATCGAAGCCGAGGTACCATAAGTGAACTCATTATTATTACCAATTTGTGACCTTAGACTACCGGTTGTCCCAAGCTTCGCATTCCTTTTAAGCACCACATTGATCAGTGGTCCACTACCCTCAGCATCATACTCAGCTCCCGGTTGTTGAATGAGTTCGATTCGAGCGATATTGTCTGCGGGGAAATCTCTAAGAAGTGCCTCGGTGTCGATATAATCGGTTCTCTTCCCATTAATTAGAATGGTTAAATTTCGACGCCCCGCATAGCTCAGTTGACCATTGATCACAATCACCCCAGGGACATTTTTCATCACATCTTGAAGATTTGAACTCACTAGTTCTGAATTCTCTAAATCTAAAATCAACTTCTCTGCTGACTGACGAAGTGTGGGCCTATTACCCTTAACAACCACCTCATCGAGGGCAGTTGCCGATTCGCTCAAAACAATGTTCTGAGGAACCACATTTTGGTCAACCCGAATACCCGATTCATAGGAAGTAAAACCTAACAAAGATACTTTAAGGCTGTAGTCCCCTTCTGGCACATCAGTAATTACGAAAACGCCCTCCTCTGTAGTTATGGTGCCAAAAATCTGATTTGAATCTTCTGATTCTTGCAAAATCACACTAGCAAAAGCTAAAGGCGCACCAAATTCATCCTGTACCGTTCCTTTAATTTCAAATTGGGCGGTAATCAATCCCGAAAAAAGTAACGTAGCTGCTATTAAGAGTTTTTTCATGGCTGGTTGGCTGGCAAAAAATAAGTCTAGTTGACACTTATGACGATTTAATTCTATTTTTATAACATGCACCCAACAAAAACTTCGCTTCTCATTGCGATTCTAGTAATGAGCATTACCTCAATAGTTCTAGAAACTATTGCCCCTCTTTGGGCTTATGGTATCGCGAAAGGGCTAACAACCGTTCTCGTTTTACTGTTAGCATCTAGTAACAGGCAAGTTTCTAGACTGGGGGCTCGAGTACTCACTGCTTTATTCTTTTGTCTCTTAGGCGATATTGCTCTTATTTGGGATAATGCTTTTTTACTAGGACTTGGGTTCTTCTTAATCGCTCATCTATTATTTATCAGGGCATTTATAGCTCGATTCAAAATGAAGTTTCATTGGATCGCTCTTGCAATTGCTACTATTCTGGCCATCACCACACTGTATTTCATTTGGCCTAAGGTTTCAGGAATTCTACAGGTTGCAATCCTCAGTTATGTCTTGGTGATCGGATTAATGAGTAGCCTATCGATGAGTATTGCTCTAAATCGAAGATCTAAAATCAGACTTCAATTAGGCTTAGGGGGCCTACTCTTTATGATATCGGATGCGCTTCTCGGGATTAATGCCTTTGTAAACCCAATCCCATTTGCCTCGATTCTTATCCTTACCACTTATTGGGGTGCTATCACTTCTCTCGCAATTGCAGCTCGTGAATTTTAGTCTCTTACCCAGATAGCGATATCTCCAGGATTCAAGTTTATACTATATCCCTGACCACCATAAAGGCGTTGAGGCAGTCTGGCATGTTTCATTCCTCTCAATGAAATGCCTTGTTTGGTACCTACAAGTTGCCATAAACCTTCCTTCAACATTGGCGTGTCAAAATACCCTTGAACCTTAGAAGGATTTAAAAGCACCAATACTCGATTATCAACTACGTAACCTAATTGACCTTCGTTCTCTGGAAGAATAAATTGATAGTAATCCTCACTGGCCGAATTAACGCGAAATACTTCACCGTAGCTTGAGCTTCTGAACTCATTTAGACCCTTCCAAAATTTTTGCATCATTGCATAATCATTTCTATTCGTTGCAGTCGGACGTTTCCCTACCTGTTCCCAAACAAATTGATTGGCAGTACGATGATTATAGGTGTCCCGGTATCCGTGCATATATACCTTGAATCCTGCATTGGTAGTTTTTACTACTTCCCGCAAAGGGGCATGAGCTTTACTTCTCATGATTTCGGAACCTCCATGAGTAACGATAGGCCCCAGAGAAGTATACAATAAGGTGGCCGCAATACGATACGCATCCTGATCAACGGCTAATCGGCCATCAAAATCAGCTTCTGCAAACTGATCGGCTAGAGCGAAATTATCGTGTATATCAAGATAATTGATTCCGCTAATCGGTGTTTTATCAGTATCAAATCGATTCGCCAGCCCCTTCATTACATTTTCGCGTTCATCGAACTTGCCCCCTGGCCATCCGCGGTCTTGATACTTATCGACGAGTGTAAATACCGGTCCTTTAAATGCGTTTCGCGAATCATCTTGAAAGAAGGTAATTGGTGAGTCTTCTTTATACCAATCCCAATCGGGGTTGTTTTCAAACTCAGGATCATTGGACCCTATCCATGCCTCTCCATACACAATCTTATCTTCGCCTATCGCCTCCTTCAGAGCAATCAATGTCTGCTGATCAATCTGTCCTGCCAAATCGATTCGAAACCCATCAATTCCGAACTCCTCGATATAATTTTTACACTGATCAATTAACCAGCGCTGTACCATCGGACGATTCTCTGTCTTCACCTCATTTCCATAAGCACCGAGGTGCTCTAGGTCTTTCGTTCGGTAGTAATACTGCTTATCAATACCGTTGAAATTGAAGTATTGCTCCCCTCCATCCATATTCTCTCCGGTATGATTGGGCACGATATCAATAATCACCGCAATCCCCTTATCATGAAAAGCCTGAACAAGATCTCTAAACTCATCTCGCTCCGCACCGGGTTCTGAACCTTTCGTTCGATACTTCGATTCGACAGCCATGGCAAAAGTGGTTCGATACCCCCACTGATAATTCTCTAAAGCCACACCCTGATCAATCATATACGGATCGTCTTTGAAAGAAGCCTTCCAGTCTTCATCGGGAAAGTGCAAATACTCTTGAACCGGCATTAGGTGTACCACATTGATCCCCAAATCAACTAAATAATCGAAGCCGATTTTCTCCCCGATCGAATTGCGTAATCCACCTGCGATTACTCCTTTGAAGGTTCCCTTTTCCCTGTCGATGATAGGTAATCGATCACTGAAATCTTGAACATGCATTTCATAAGCGATAACGTCCTTCATTGCGGGAATACCATTATCAAGAGGAGTAGCAGGAACGGTTTTTGGCCAAATACGCGCTCTACCCCAACTGGTATCAACTACCCTCGCATAGGGATCTCTTACGTGAGTCTTCGTGGTCTCATAAAAGAAATTACCCTTATCACCGGGACCATGTACCGTGAAATCATAGTACATCCCAGACAAGTCTTTATTAAAAAAAGCCTCCCAAACCCCTTGATCATCAACTTTCATCTTAACGGTTTGACTCGCATTTATGTCTGTCGAACTTTCGTATAAATAGAGATAAACCGAAGTCGCTCGAGGAGCAAACAATCGCACCTCTGTTTTTCCATTAACAATCTCTGCACCTAAGGTTTTATTGCTATATAAATTTCGAAACCATCCATCAAATGAGACTTGAGTTTTAATTCCATTATTCAAATCCTCTAGATAATGAACCCTTCTTATATCTATAGGCTCTGAAGGAACAAGGAGTGCCTTAGAAGCCGTGTTCGGCAAGACTTTTTCAACTCCGATTTCTCGCCCATCAATTCGCGTTAGCCTGTAATTATTAGAATCAAAACTCGGTTTGAAATTGGTTAGTAATGCAACCGCGTTATCATCGAGTATTTCGGCTTTAAACGAGGGAACAAATGCGTCGTGTTTATACACCAGATTACCTCCCTTTTCGTTCTTTGGGCTATGTGCTACCTCTTGCCACTGAGCATTATCGATTAAAAATTTGAATTCAGATTTAGCAGGAATCTTTAAATCATCTCCATTATCTATAGTCAAACTCCAAATCGAACCCGACTTAGTTAATTCCCAATTTTTATCAAACGCTGCATCCCAACCACGAAACGAACCAGTCACATATACGCGATCGGGTGCCGTACCATAGATACTCGCATCATACAAAAAGGTTAGGCGATTGCTAAATAAGGCATATCCTTGTTTCAATTGTTCTCCAGTAAAGGACTGCGCATTCACTGCAAAAAAGAAACAGGTGAAGAAGATATAGGTCAGGAAATTTCTCATATCTCAAAGATAGTTTTGAGGGTTGAAATAAGATGTTTATGCGACAGAGATTTTACAACTACAAGAAAATCAAGGACCTATGTTTTAAAATGTTAAAATTTTTTGTTACTTAGCTATCCTCATTTTCTAAAAATGGCCACTTTATCTAAACAAAAAATACGCGTTGCAAGACTGCTAGAACATCAAACACTAGCGGTACACTCTCTCTATTACGAAGGGAAGCGTTATACCAAAGTGGAATTAGAAAATATCCTAGAAGCCTATTATCGACGCCAAAGTCGTAAGGTTTAGTGAAGCGGTCGCTTCTTAATCATTCCACCCTTAGTGTCCTTGATCGGATATTGTATCACAAAGGCCGTTGGATCAATTTTTTCAATTTCAAGAATTAGCTTACTAACCTCCAATCGCGTTACCACACAGAATAGAATATCCCGATCGGGGAGGGACTGGCCTTGGTTTCCGAAACCAGCATCTGAACGAAACGAGGTAACCCCACGACCCATTTCGTACATAATTTGAGATTTGATAGTGGCTGAATCTGGGGAGACGATCATGACTCCGATATATTCTTCGATACCGTTAATGATGAAATCTACCGTTTTAGAGGCTACTATATAGGTCAAGATCGAATACATAGCGGTTTCTAGACTGAGAATAATAGCACTTACCGAGAAGAGGATAACGTTGAAAATGGTAATCACATCGCCAACGGTAAGGCTCGTCTTTCGTGAAATAGAAAGGGCAAGTACCTCGGTGCCGTCAATGACCGCGCCTCCTCTAATCGAGAGGCCTATACCTACGCCTAAGAAGAATCCGCCAAAAACAGCGATGAGTAATTTATCTGAAGTAATAACAGGAAATTCAAGGAGATGAACTAGAAGGGCTAAACCCAGTATAGCGATACTACTCTTTACTGCGAAAGGAAAAGAGATTTGCCTTGCGCCCAAAACAATAAACGGGGCGTTAACTAAAATTATTAAAACCGATAAGTTGTAGCCCGTAAGTACTTCCCCAAGAAGTGAAACTCCCATCGCGCCCCCATCGAGAAATTGGTTGGGAAGTAACAAGCCCTTTAGACCGATGCTTGCAGAAAGTACACCGAGCAGTAAGAAAATCGTCTCTTTGATTCGAACTTTCACCATTAAGCGTCCGAGCCTACTCATTACCATAAACTAAATCCTTTTCTCAAAGGTAACGGATGCTTGCTTCATCGAGTAGTTCTTTCGCCTATATTTGCCGCATTATGGAAAGTATAAGTTACGGAGCAATCGCGGCGGTATTAACTACCACTGCTTTCTTACCTCAAGCCTTTAAAGTGATTCGCACAGGGGAAGCAAAGAGCTTGAGCCTTTCTATGTTTTTGATGATGTTCGTGGGGACCCTACTATGGGCGCTTCATGGATTCGATTTAGAAGATAAACCCATGATTTATGCCAATCTCACCACATCCGGGTTGAATGCGGTGATATTGGTCATAAAAATCCGATCAATAATTCGCGAAAAACAAGCGAATTCTTAGTGAGCTAATCTGCTTTTTAGCAGACGAGTCACGATGAGCAGCAATAACGAAGTTGGATTATTCGAAAGTTTTGCTCGTGTGTTTCTCGCCATGATGCGAGAGCGATTTTCGTTTAATGAAATAGTCATTTTTGATTGATTGATGTGATTTTCGGAGTGCAAAAGTACGACCGTTTTCTAATTAAAAAAAGGGCGATTTAAAATAAACCGCCCTCGTCAACTAAAAACAAATAAGCCCTAAGAAGGGTGTAATTATTTAGGAAGTAAACCAGGATTCCAATAATAGTCTTCAGAGGTAATTAATCCTTCCTTATTTACTGTAATCTGAGAGTGGTGATACCCCGTAGAGGTGTTCCCTGATCTTTTGTTTCTTACGGTCATCTCCCACCACGAAATAATAGTAACATCATTGGCACCTTCGTATTCTAATAAATCGGGGTAGCCAATTTCATTTACATCAACGACCTCATATTCTGCATAGAAGTCTTTAAGCATCTCTATCTCCTCGTCAGGGTTTCTAGTGTCTTTCAAGTCTGTAATACTCATTACATCTCTGATGACAGCATTATCAGAATATAAGGCTCTCATTGATTCTAAATCACCTAAAGCGATATATGCGTACAACAATCGTGATTTAGCGATCATTTGATGATCCTTATAAATTGTACCGTTAGTTCTTGTAGACCAAGCGTCATATGCTTTTTGCCACTTTAATTGACTATCTGAGACACCAAGACCTGCAATTTTAGATGCATCTTCATTCATGAAGAAAATAGAGTTTCTTGGGATATTTAACTCAATTCCCGTATTCTTATCATAACCGCGCATGGCTTGATAGGTGTATACATGGATTTGCTTATCCTTTCCTTTTCCAAACTCCATAGCATCGGAGTAAGCCGAACCACGATTCGCGATATCAAAACCTATTACATTAGTGCTTAGGTAACGCGAACGATTAATCATATTTTGTAATTTTTTCGGCTGTGGACGCATTTCATTCATTTGCCACCATCGAAAATCTTCTGTAGTAAGATTCTGCATGGTAAGGGTATCTCCTTTGACAAATGCGTCAGTGAATTGATCAACAATATCTATCGCAGGATGTTGGTCATAAATTTTTCCATTAACGTTCTTAGTCTGCCCGAGAACAAGGGCTGAGTAAAGCATAAAAATAGATGCGAAAATTTGTTTCATAATTAAAGATTTGATTAGGGTTTAACTATTAATTGGATGATGCGCCAGTTAGCCACTGCCATGTAGCTACTTGATAAAAACCGTCAGGATTAATCTCGGCCATATTCGATTGATCTGCAGGCCAGTTAATACCATCTCCTAAACGATAATTAAATAAATCTTCAAGAGAAGAAAACATGTCCCAGGACATCACTGCGGCCCAGTCGGCTCCGGTTGGATGTATTTTTTGACCGGTACCCCAAGAAATCATATTCATCTTCGATCCATTTTCTTGGAAAAAAGGCTTCCATAACTCTTTGTTTTCTTGAAGAAATGCGGCGCTATTGGCTGGTCTAGCAAAATTGAATTGGATAATAGAGTTCACATAATCATCCGCGCTAGAAACCATCCAAAGGCCCGAATCAATTCGATACATTACACGAACATCCTTTTTCCAAGTAAACTTAGTCTCTAGCTCTTGAAGCTCCTTGAGCTCTTTCTTCGACAATACTTTTTCAGCATTATTCCAAAATGCATTTTTTGGGCTTAAGGTTGCAGCAACAGATGAATTTCCTTGAACGAACATATAATTATATTCTTCTTCATCATTCATACCGTCTAATCTAACGGCTCTAAGAAAATTCCAGGCGGCAATATCCCCGTCATTAACAGCAGATTGCGCAACTTTCTGAAAGTATTTGGTCTGCACAGTTTCAAAGGCTTCTGTATCCCCTTCGACAAGTACCGCATGCATTGTGACAATAGCTCCTTCTTGTGCCCAAATCGACACGGTAAATAATAGTAATAGTAAGGTTGTAATTCTTTTCATTGAAGTTCATTTAAAGGTTTAGTTGATCAATTTACATGATATGTTTTAAATTGCAATATAATAGTTTAATTATTTTACATTATATTTATTACTTCATTTAATTTTTAGAATTAATTCTAACAAAAACCAATAATCAATGAAAAAATTAATCTTATGTGCACTTTCTGTGTTTGCCATTTCCTGTGCAGATAGCACGAACACAAATCCTGATTTCGAAAAGAATCTGGCAACAGCCAAAAAATTCATAGAATTACACGGTATAGAAGACTGGCAATCACAAGCTACAATGATTCATGATGAGTTAGACTGGCAACCACCTGTTTATGGAGCCAGTACATACGGTAAAACAGAACATATTGAGGCCATGAAAATGTACCAAGACTTATTTGATAACATTCAATATGAAGCTCAAAGCTGGTTACCGGGTGTAAACGAGGAGACGTTATTACCAGATGGTAGTGTCAGAACGTACGGGACTTGGACAGGAATACATACTGAGACTGGGATTCCATTTAAATTAACATCATACCATGCGATGGAATTTAAAGATGGTAAAATCGTCAGAGGAGGCGACTACTTTGACTTCAATGGGCTCATGAATTCATTTAACCAATAACCCTAAATAATGATGAAAACTATTAAAAACACTTTATTCTATGCGCTACTTCTTGCTGGTGGGCTTATAGTCAATGCACAAGAAATGTATGTTTCTCTTTGGTATGGACAAATACAAAACAAGGATGTTTCTGAGCATATTGAGTTAGAAAGAGAATACTATTCAAATTTTTGGCAACACCAGATCGATGAAGGAAATATCATTGGTTGGGACATGTGGCAAATTCTTAATTCTGGTGTCAATGAAATGACAACAACTTTTATTTATGCCACTCTTCATAGTGAGCCCACTTTCACAACCACTCCATTGAGTTCAATGAAAGGTAAATCTTCAACTGACCGTAAGGCAGCCGAGAAGAGAGCTATGGGCCATTATATTAAAAACAAAGCCGTTACTACCAGTGTAAAAGGTGGATACGGACCTCAACTAGAACCGGGCGGTGTTCCTACAGATATTGCGGTATTAAACTATATGGCTGTAGATCCATACAAAGCAGATGAATACGAAAAAGCCGAGTTAGAAGTATTTATGCCTAATTTCAAAGAAAACGACCAAGTCAAAACAGGCTGGGGTCTTCATAAAATTCTTAACTATTTAGGTACTGATCACCCTGTCAACTATATAACCGTAGACTTTTACAACAGTCTTAATGACTTGTATGAAGTTAGAAATGCAACAGGAGAGCTAGATGACGAGGCTGAAGAATTTTGGCGCAATTTCGAAGAAATTCGATCGATCAAGAACTCACATGTCTTAAGAAAAGTTATGGTACTCAGATAAACGCAATCCAAACTTTGAGTGCAAAAAAAGGGAGTCAAATTGACTCCCTTTTTTCCATTAGAAACCGAAATTTTCGGCTCTTATTTTCTTGTAATTTTCTATGAAATGATCTATCACCTCTTCCTGAGTAGTAGCATCATTAAATGCTTTCCAATTAGTTGTTCTTTCGGTATATTGAAAATCAACGTGCTTAGTAGCCCAATTTTGAATAGAATAAATCACTGGATATAAATCAATACCTGCATCTGTTAAATAATACTCTTTGACTTTGCGATCTGATTCTTTCTTTCGAAAATCGATTATACCTAAAGAAACTAACTTCTTTAATCTGTCATTAAGAATATTTGAAGCAATGCCTTCAGAAGCTTTACGTAAGAAATCAGAATAAGTACTATATCCTTTGAATAAATCTCTTACAATAATCAGCGACCAACGATCACCTAACAAATCAAGCCCTACTGCGCACGCACACTTAGGTTGTGTACTTTGATATTTAATTTTTTCTTTCACTTCGAATTTTGTTTTTGTTTAGCCTTTTTTAATAAACTGTTTAATTATTTTAGTTCAAAATTAAACAAAATACATTTATTGCAAAACAAAATTAACAATAAATTTACATTGCAGAAAATTATTTCCGAGGTAAAAGAGCCTCGATTAAAACCCCAAGAAGACCTAAAAAAATTCCTAAGAGAAACCCTTCCATTGGGTTACGACCTTTCAGCTCAGCGATATACTTTCCTAAAAACCCGAAAGCCGCAATAATCGCGAAAAGCATAAAGTAAATAATCCCGAGACTTAACATAGACTAGATTTTGAAGTCAAAGATATCTCTATCCTTCAAATACGGAAGTTTTTTTCGAACCGCTTCAAGTTCATTTTTTGATAAGGTATGTTGTAAGACGCACTCACCCGACTTGACTCCTAAAGAGTCCCCCATTGGGTTGAATGTACTACTATGACCGGGATATCCTTTTACTTTCTCGTCGTCTCCGATCCGATTTACTCCGATCGCATAACATTGATTCTCTATGGCTCTCGCACATAATAGACTATTCCAGGCATTTACTCTTGGCGCGGGCCAATTCGCTACACAAAGAAAAACATCATAAGGGGCATGATATCGAGTCCAAGCGGGAAAACGCAGGTCGTAACAGATCGAAAGCGAAAAGGTCCAACCCCTGTAATTTGCGAGCACCGGTTGTTGTCCGGGTTTAAAAACCTTTGCCTCATCACCTAAAGCAAACAAGTGTTTTTTATCATACTGAACAATCTTTTGGTCGGGCGTAACAAAATACATCCGATTATAAAAGACCCCGTTTTCCTCGACCGCTAAGCTCCCAGTTACGGCTGCATTTTTTCTCTGAGCAGTTCCTTTCATCCATTCTAAACTGATAGTGTCTCCAAGTTCGGTTTGGTCGGGATCATCGATGAAACCCGTGGCAAACATCTCTGGCAGCACGATTAAATCTGCGGCGATCCCTTCGATCAATTGATCGATTCGATTGAGGTTGCTCTGAGGATCTTTCCAAGAAATATCAAATTGTACTAGGGCTACCTGTAATAAATCATCTTTTGAGTCGTCTTTCATGCAGCTAAAGTTACAGCACTTATCTTTGTTTAAATTCTAATTTCAATGCTGAAGACCCTTTTTTCGCTCGAATTAAAAAGTCTTTTTCGATCTCCAACCTGGAAACAAAACCTCTGGATGCGCATACTCATCGTTTTTGCCATCCTATATTTTGTGTTGATCTTCTTATCACTAGGTGTTGGCGCGTATTATATTATCGAAAAAGCGCAGATCGGAGAACCTTTTAAAGTCATTAACCGATACCTCATCTACTACATCGGGTTCGATATTGTCTTCAGGTATATGATGCAACCCATGCCCGTCACCAACGTGCAACCCCTGTTGTATCAGAACATCAAAAAATCGACGGTTGTACACTTTTCGATGCTCAAGATGCTGTACTCGTTTTTTAATTGGAGTCATCTTTTCTTTTTAATTCCACTAAGCATCATTTTAACGGTAGAAGGTCAGGCGGCAGGTCAAGTATGGGCGTGGAGCCTCTCTATCTATTTCTTATTACTGGTAAATAACTACCTCAACGTCTTGGTCAATCAAAAGAACGTAGTTTTTGCCATAGTAGCCTCTCTGGTATTGGGTAGCGCAGCGCTTCATTATTTCGGAATTTTCGATATCACTCCATACACCCAGGTCTTCTTTACTGCACTATTCAATCAGTCTTGGTTAGTGGTTGCCGCCCTAGCCCTATTGCTTCTGATGTATTTTTCGGCCTTCAGACATTTTAGAACTCGAATGTATCTCGATGCAGGTCTGGCGAAGAAAAGTGAGAAAACCATATCGATCAGTGAAAATTACTTTAGCCGCTTCGGAAAACTAGGCTTGATCCTTAGAAACGATGTTGCGCTGATTCTCAGAAATAAGCGAGCAAGGCAGGCTGTTTTCGCCGGTTTCTTCTTTATTTTCTATGGATTACTATTCTTCACAGGGGCCGTCGAGGCCTACGAAAGTGACACTTGGAAACTTTTCGCAGGAATCTTCGTCACGGGTGGTTTTCTCTTCAGTTTCGGACAGTATGTGCCTAGTTGGGATAGCCAGTACTATCCGTTACTAATGACCCAAAACATCACCTATCTAGATTATCTAAAATCGAAGTATACCCTGATTCAGGTCTTCACCGTTGCGACAACCATCTTATCGAGTTGGTATTTAATCTTCGGTCTAGAGATCTTCAGCTACGTACTTTTGGGCGCCATTTACAACCTGACCATTAATTCAGTTATTGTATTGTGGGGCGGAGCCTACGTTCGCACCAAAATTGATCTCACTTCAAACAAGAAGGCTTTCGGTGACAAGAATGCTTTCAACTACAAAACACTGTTGTTGACGCTTCCGAAAATTGCGCTTCCGTTAGCTATTTATGGCACATTCAATTACACTCTCGGGCCTATCGCTGCAAAAATCAGCATCGTCGTTGTGTCTATTGCCGGATACTTCTTAAAGCCCTACCTATTCAAAACCATTATCTCGATCTACCAAAAAGAAAAATACGAAACCCTTAAAGCTTACCGCTCATGATCACCGTATCCAACCTCAGCAAAACGTACAAGGACACTACCGTTCTCTCTATAGAATCTCTTGAATTATCTAAAGGAGAAATCATCGGATTGGTCGGAAACAACGGCGCCGGTAAAACCACCTTCTTCAGCCTACTGCTCGATCTTATCAAACCCTCGACCGGGCATATCGAAAACAATCAAGTCAGAGTAGACCAGTCAGAGGCCTGGAAGTCAACCACCGCTGCCTTCATCGACGAAAGCTTTCTGATCGGATACCTCACCCCCGAAGAATACTTCAGCTTCATCGCCGGGCTTCGAAATATCAACAAGGCCGATCTCGACTCCTTCTTAAACCGCTTCAGCACTTTCTTCAATGAAGAAATTCTCGGAAGAAATAAATACATCAGAGACCTCTCTAAAGGAAACCAAAAAAAGGTCGGAATCGCCGCCGCCTTCATCGGCGCCCCAGAGCTAGTCATTCTCGACGAACCCTTCGCCAATCTAGATCCTCGAGCGCAAATGCAGCTTCAGAAACTACTTCGTGAAATCAACCAAGATTTAGGATGTAGCATTTTCGTGTCATCGCACGATCTTCTTCACGTGAGTGAACTATGCCAGCGCATACTTATTCTAAACAAAGGAGAATTAGTAAAAGACGCCAACCGCGGAGAAATCTCACTGGATGCGCTCAGAGCCTTTTTTACCGAAGAGATTGCCGAAGGCGAAACTACTCCATCACCAGCGGACGAATAACCTCAGCCCAAATCGCATAACCTTTGCGATTCATGTGAAGTCGATCTTCCACAAACAGATCTCCTCTCACCTGACCCTTTTCGAGCATCGGAGAATAAACGTCTGCAAAAACCAGTCGATCTTCCTTCTTGGCTCGACGTTCAATCGCTTTGTTTAAGGCTTCATATTCTTTTCGAAGTTCCCAACGAAGTGGGCTTGGCTTAGCAGCTATATAAACAATCTCAGTCCCAGGGTTATGCTCCCAAATACGCGTAAAAATGGTATCTAAATGCTCTAAAATAGTTCGAGTATCACGTCCCGCCGCAATATCATTGTCTCCCTCATAAATAAACACCTGCTTCGGATCATAACGCAGTACCAAATCTTCTAAATAGTGATTCAAACCAAAGGCTGTCGAACCTCCAAATCCTGTATTGATAATCGGAGAACCTTTAGACAATAACCCCGCATCGCGCCACAATCGAACGCTCGAACTACCGGTAAAAACGATAATTCCTGTATCCCAAGTGGGCACCGGCCCCTCAGTGATTGCCGCGACTTCTTCAGCAAAAGTTTCTGCTTGTTTCAAATAAGTTGCCTGCGGGTCATTTTGTGCAAAAACAACCGAAAAAGAAAAAAATATAACTAGCGTGTTAAGTACCGAACGAAACATAGGTCTTTGATTTACCGCAATTTACACATTAAAGCGACCCCTTTTTGTTTAACGTTTAAATTATGAAACTGAATTATTATTACACTGAAAGTGTTGTGATTACCATTTTTAAAGGCTTTATTTGAACTAACAACAACTTAAACAAAAACACTTCTAACCATGAAATTGCGCGATACGTTCGCCATAGCTCTTCTATTTTTCATTTCGATGAGCTATGGCCAAGAGGGTTTCTATTACCAAGCTGTAATCAGAAATATCGACGGGTCTCCAATGCGAAACACCCCCATTCAACTAAAACTTAGTCTCCTTAATTCAGATACCGTCTTATTTGAAGAATCTCATCAACTAGAAACCAACGCAAACGGGCTTATTCACACAACTCTCAGCAGTGGCGAGGTGGTATCTGGTGATTGGAATTCAATTGACTGGTCACAAACACTGTCGTTGAGAGAAGAAATCTCTCACAACGGATCAATCATCACCCAAACCATCAAGAGCATCTTAAAAGCCCCAAGAGCCTATGTTGCCGATAAAGCCCTAGCTCTTGTCCCCGCAAGTATTCATGCCGGCCATATCGTTGATCAAGCCCTCTCTAACGATCATATTGCCGAGAATGCTCAGATCGCCTTCAACAAACTAGCCATTAGCAGAGAAAACATCGAAGAACTCGGTGTAGCAGCAGGTGTTCAGTATTCGGCCGGTACTAATGTGACTATAACTGAGGAAGGTGTGATTAGCACGGTGGATACTGACACAAGGTATTCGGCGGGAGTGAATGTTAGGATCGATGAAGATAACGTGATTAGTGCCGTTGATACGAATACGACCTATAGCGCTGGGACAAACATCAGTATTGATGAAGACCATGTGATTAGCGCGACCGACACGGACACCACTTATAGTGCGGGTACCAATATCAACATAGACTCGGAAAATATTATTAGTGCGACCGACACGGATACGAACACGACTTATGCGTTAAGTTTTACAGGAAGCACATTAACCTTGACCGACTCAGATGGCGTAGTCACAGCTATTGATCTAGCTAGTCTAGACACCGATACCGACACCACCTACACAGCGGGCACTAACATCAGTATTAGCGATTCAGGCGAGATTAGCTCTATAGATACTAATACCGAGTACACGGCAGGCACCAATGTATCTATTGATGCTAATAATGTAATTAGCGCAGTGGATACCAATACTACCTATTCGGCGGGGGCCAATGTTACTATCGACTCTGACAATGTGATTAGCGTCGTCGATAGTGACACCACTTACAGTGCAGGTACCAATATCAACATAGACGCAAACAATATTATCAGCGCGACCGACACGGATACCAACACCACATATGCGCTAAGTTTCGCAGGCAGCACCCTTACGTTAACTGATTCAGACGGAGTAGCAACCGATATCGACCTAGCTAGCCTAGACACCGACACTGACACCACCTACACAGCGGGCACTAACATCAGTATTAGCGGTTCAGGCGAGATTAGCTCTGTGGACACCAATACCGAGTACACGGCAGGCACTAACGTGAGTATCGACGGGAATAATGTAATTAGCGCGGTTGATACCGATACCACCTACACGGCGGGGACCAACGTGAGTATTGACGCCAATAACGTGATTAGTGCAACTGATACCGACACTACCTATTCAGCGGGTACCGGAATCGAAATTACCGCCCAGACCATCTCCATAGACAACTCTGTGGTAACCAACAATTATCAAGGAGTAATCACTGCGAACAGTTTCATCGGAGACGGATCTTCACTCACCAATCTCACCATTCCCGACGATGCAATTACCACAGCAAAGATTATAGACTCAAGCATCACCTCAGATAAAATTGATAGTAGTGTCGACTACACTTCGAGCTACTCAGTTACTAACTCAACGATGACTGGAGCAAATAGCGGATACGTTCTCTCCATAACCAACTCAAGCACCACAGGAAACAGCTCTTCAAACCCACTATATATTATGGGCAAAGGCTCTATTACCAATTGGGGACCTGTCGAGATCGAAATTCCATCGGCCTATACCCTAACTGCAAACAGCCTGGTTTACATCACTAGGACTTCAATTGCTTTTGGGCCCGATGGTGATAACAGCGCAATTCTAATAGGCAAATTGGACCCAGTGAATAACAAACTTGTTGTAGAAACAAGCGCAAATACAGGAACAGTCGCAACCACCTTCAACTTCATGATTGTCAATTTTGATTACTAACATGAGAAGGTTCTTTCTAGCCCTAACGCTCTTGGTTTTTAAAGGGGTACTTGCCCAAAGTATCATCTCTCCCTATTTAAATTTTCAGAGTCAAGATGCCGTCTTGTTTTATTCGAATCTTAGCATGCTTCAAAACGAAACTTCTTACGAGGAGATTCATTTTATAGAGAAAGGATTCTTGAGTCTTATCGGCGATTCGATGCTAGAAGATGCAGATCTAGATGGAGTAAGTAACTTCTACGATGAATGCGTTGCAACACCAATCGAAAGTACGGTGGACGTAAACGGATGCGAAACATTCACCCTACCACCTGACAGTTTTCAGATTAAGGTCACCCACAACTCATGCCCAGAAAGTGAAGAAGGAATTATTTCAATCAGCACCTCTCTGAACGAATTCGATTTTGA
>Ga0209138_1000270_pt1 | contig 53855 bp, 68 predicted proteins | sample SaaInl3SG_22_DNA_FD_184645 | JGI IMG/M metagenome (GOLD analysis project Ga0209138, IMG submission 184645) | Marine microbial communities from expanding oxygen minimum zones in the Saanich Inlet - ESP_153SG_22_DNA (SPAdes) (version 2) | ecosystem: Environmental > Aquatic > Marine > Intertidal...
AACGACCAGTCGCAAGGTCAGGACCGACAGGCAAATAACCACTCGACAAATCTTCATCAAAGTGTGATAATGAACCATAACGAACGATTGCTTCGTCGGTTCCTGCAACAGGAACTATGCCGTTCCATATATTGTTAACATAGTAATCTGTAGTATTGCTATAAGAAGGATTAGCACCAGTGAATCCAGTGATGCGAACACCATCACTCGTGTAGACGAATCCAAGATTATCGGAAACAGGTATAGCAGATTCGTTAATCACATCATTGCCAGTGAATGCTTGGATAATTGGTGAGGTGATTGTTTCGTTGTCATTTCCATTAACATTTTCAGCAGTAAAGGATATAGTGCCAGTAGAGTCAGCAGAACTAATGGATACAGTAATATCGTTTAGTGTAACGATGGAAATGTTTGCATTAGGTATCCCACTAGTTAAATTTCCTGCGGGCAATGCTTGAGTGTATGTATAAGATTGATTGTTTAAAACAGTTCCACTTACAGTAAAAGGAGAACTGTCATTCTTATATGTTTGTCCTGTCAAGTCATTGACAACAATACCAGAAACTGTTAGAGTATCCCCACTGTCATAATATGGAACACCCGAGATATAGTTATAACTTACAGAACCTTCTGCTACAGTTGCACCGGAAACATCGACAGTTGGTGGGGTAGTCATGTCATCATAGACATAATATAATTCATTAGAATTTCCTTCGGTTGTAGACAATTCTGCTTTGTTTACACCGACCGATCCTGAAGTGATGTCATGAGAAATTCTTGCCTTGGTTCCCGTCTCATATAAATTTGGTGCATAGATTCTATTCACTGCACTGACAGATTGTCCACTTGAATTTAAATTGTAGTAGTCAACATCCGATTCATCGACAGTCGGTGTACCTGTAGTGGTATCATTAATATGTTGTGATACACTTCCGGTTGTATGGAAGTATGTACTCATAGCAGACGATGAGATAGTGCCTGTTGTGTATCTGTTAACAGTATCTCCTGCGGAAAGTCCAGTTGCATTTTCGACAAAACCTGCCGTTAGTTTAGGTGCCGATCCAACTGATGTTGTTGCCCACGCAATAGTCTTGCTTGTGATATCATTCGGTGCTGAGATCGCAAGATCAAATACTTTAATTGACTCTGTTGCAGTCAACGGAAAGATCGATGGGTCTGCGGTTTCATGATTGACCATTGTAAGAGTAATGGTGTTACGACCCGTACCTGTTGAAGTGTTATACACATGCGGCAAACGATCTCCATCAACCCCGCCTTCAACCGTATTATTTGCATTAACAATTGAACCGTCCCCCCAATTAATAGTGTATTCAGCATCAATACCAGTAGAATTATTAGTATTATTATCAAAATAAACAGTTTGCCCTGTGTTTGCTTCCGTGATCGCACTACCCCCTGTTTCAATATTGAAAATATTGAAAGAGGGCACGGGATCAGCAGTGTAAATAATAATATATTCAGTACGAGTAAATGATGCACTCGATTGCGCACCATATCCATCGGTGTTTCGTGCAGTAACTGCTACTGTATAGGGTGAACCTGAGTTGTCTGTGTATGTATGTGAAGGTGACGAGTTAGATGTTGTGTCGACAGTTCCGTCTCCCCAGTCGATTACGTATTGATTTGGTGTCCCAGTGATCGTAAATGTAAGTGTCACCTCTGTTCCGATACCACCTGAAGATGGATCTGCAATAAATGAAACATTACGAACATAAGTGCCATTGTGAACATTTAACATTGCTTCGTTCAGTTTATCAAGTGCGTCGTAAATTGTTGTATTTGCTTCGATATCAGTTACCGCACCGTCTTGAATATTTTGATCTGTACCCATAACCAGACCGTTTGCAGTGAATACAAGATTGTCAATCGTATTTGCAAGTGATGCATTTACTGCCGCAATTTCACTATTAATAGTGACAAATTCTGCATCAACATATGCCTTATTAACTGCATCTTTATCGTTGATAGGGGGTGACAGATTTGTTACGGTGTTCGCATAAACTGCCCTGTAGATACTGAGTGTCGATCCCAAATCATATGAGTCCGAATCGGTAGGAACAATGCTTGTATTGACTGTTGCTCCAAGTGAAATAACGTCCCCACCATCACCAAACTGTAATGAATCACCTCTGAGGATGATGTCACCGTTAACTTGAAGGTTTGAGTTTACATAGACATTGTTCGCATAGATATCACCATTACTTGCATTAATTATATTATTTTCAATGGTAATCAGATTTTCATTGTTACCAATATATGCCGCATTAAGGTTTGCAACACCATCAACAAAAAGGTTAAAAATGTCTGCTTGTTCTGCAGTAATTGTTGAAAGTGAACCGATGAATGTGTTTGTCTGCGCATCGAATAGGTCAATCGATCCGTTGCCCGCATCTGAAATTGCGAGGTTACCCATGTATAGGGTCTCACCTGCAAGATATAAAGATCGGAATGGAGTGTCCGGTGTACCTAAGTCAAATGTTCCTTCTTCGTTGGGAACAATTGTACCTTCTACTTTATACTGGAAATCTTCATTAAGTTGAATAAAACCAGTGGACAGTCTGAAGGTTTGGGTGTCTGCTTCATACCGTAAAAGAGATCCATCCTTTAAAGCGTCAACATCCATGATGACATCATTGAGAGTCTTGATCTCTTTCTTGTCAGCAGGTTGGTTTTTTAGGGTGATCTTTTGTTGTGGATCTTCGAACTCGACAGAGAGTTTATTCTTTTTGCCCATCTTGATGTCAAAATCAGACATGTAAACTCCCTTAAGATGTAGTAACTTGCGGTGTAACCGTGACGATACCTTCTACAAGTCTTGAACGAAAATTTGATGAGTCTGTAATCTCTACATCATAAACATATCGACCGGGTTCCATTGCCTCGGTTTGTGCTCTTGTCAAGGACAGTGTTAGTTGTCCAGCGGATCGAGGAGTTTCAAATGACATTGTAAAATCAATTGAGGTGAGAGAGGTGTAATGTTTTTTAATTGAACCAGATGCAGTATATCCAGTTAAATCTGTTACAGCACCATCATCCCCCCGAACCGTGATCGTAGTTTGAAAATCTGCACCCTGATCAAGTACAATGTTTGCCTTCGCTGCCATGTCGTGTCCTCAACTTATACTCTATTTATTCTTTTTGAGTTCATCGATTTCTGCAGAAAGTTCTTTAACTGCTTCAATCAACACTGACACGAGTCTTTCATATTTGACTGCCTTAGTACCATCATCTCGTTCTGCAACGATTTCAGGGAAGACTTGTTCCACATCTTGTGCAATGACACCAATATCATGCTTACGAACAAATGTGCCATCCTCACCACCTCTTCTTTCAATGTACTCATCCTTCCAATCATAAGTAACACCATTGATCGACTTAACTTTATCCAAAGCATTTTCGATGGGTTGAATGTTTTCTTTGAGTGTGCGATCAGATGCGGCAAATGCAGTGATATCATTTGTTGCTCTAATTTCACCAATGATTCCACTTCCAATGATTCCCACTCCAAGTGATCCAGTGCTAATTGTTCCATCTGTATCAACTTGAACAGTTAGGGTTTTGTTTTCACCACCGGGTGCCGATGCAACTGTTTCTAGTCCATTTGATCCAACAACAGACCAAATAGTATTACCATTAATAATAATTGTAGATTCATCTTGGTCTCTGATAGTTAAATCAGTGAAATCTGGAGGGGAATCTGCAATTTGTGAATAGTTAATTGAACCACGCAAATAGTCTGCTCTGACAGTTCCACTTACATCGAAATCGACACCCGGATCAGATTTACCAATACCAATTCTGTTTAACCCAGAATCCATAAAAAACATGAATTCTTTTCCATCCGAACTAATTTGAACATTACGGTCAAGTCCCTGAGCATTAATTTTGTATGCTTCACCGGATGCTTCTAAAATAGTTTCATTAGTTTCATTTCGAGTTAGGTATAGGGTTGATGTGGAATCATATGTCCCATATGTCCCTGCTTTAATTGGGAGCTGTGTAACATTTCCCAGTCCTAAAACTTCATTTAATGTGTTGTTTAGTCCACCAAGGTTTACTTGAACATCTGTGCCACCACGACTTAATGTTAGAACATCAGTTGAAGAATTGAAAGCAGAACCCGTGAAATAAGCATTTAAATCTGTTGCAACTTCTAGAGTCTTCGTTAAGACATCGAAACTTGTTACCGTTCCTCCGGTGCCAGTAAATGTGATATCTCCTGAACCATTTGTAATACCATCTCCAATATTGGTAATCGTATCCGTTCCAGTAATCGTAAGGGTATTATTATCATTTGCCGTAATTTCAATGTTGTTGCCCTCACGCAATTCCATTGCATAGTTCTGATTTAGAGTGCCATCAATATATTCTGTGATATTAAAGTTAACACCCGCACCACCACTTATCCCACTAAATGAAGGAGTATAAGTTGTATCAGGAACATCAGTTGTGAATAGAACATTTGCATAATTTTCACCATCGTTAGTAAATTGCCATCTATCGATAGTTTCATTCCAACGGATACTTACATCATTTTCAAACCCTCGATCAACCGTGATTCCTGCATCCAGAGTAGGCAACCCTTGTCCTGATGCAATAGTTATAAATGGATCTTCTACTGAAAGATCCGTTGCTTCGATTGTTACCGTGTTACCTGCAACAGTCAAGTTTCCATCGATAATAGTATTTCCACTAACCCTTGCAAAACCAGATACAAGCAAATTATTATCCACGGTTAGATCATTTTGAATTCTAACGTCTGAAGGAAGTCCAATTGTTACCACACCTGCATCACGAGAAACCTCGATTTCTTGATACGTATCACTTATGCCGATTACCGCACCTTCTTCAGCAGATGCTAGTGTAACCACACCAGAGGCATCCACAGAAAATTGATCTGCAGAAAAGGATGCGACACCTCTGGATGTTGTTGTAGCACGAGCGATTGAAACGTCTTTATTTTGACCACTATGGGTATTAATTCTCAGTCTGTCATTTGTGGCATCATACTCTAATGTATCCACCGTATCGGGTGTCACTGTAGAGATGCTAGTAATCAAACCCTTATCATTAACAGACAATGTGGGGATTGCAATCGTATTGCCATAATTATTTGGATTAATTGCTTCAATTGTGCTCAATAATGAATTTGGTAAAGAGTTCGCAGTGATCGTAGCAGTATATGTTACATTATTTTTCCCTACAATATTGAATATTCCTGCTCCGGAATATTCAAAAGCAGAAATAGCATTTACCACCACTTCTGAAATGTTTGTAATTGCTCCTTGTCTGTTAACAGTGAACACAGGAATATTTGAAGTGTTTCCATATTCTTTGGCATCGAAAGAATCAATCAAGTATTCCATTTTACTGTAAGAAATTGAACTATTTTCAATTGCATTATTCGAATGTATTTTACCATTTGATGAGATGATAATTTTTTCTGCTTCTTGTTGATTGTTCCATCTCAAACCATCACTGAAGACATATGTGTTAGCATACACATTATCCCAGTATTTTCCTAGTCCTGTTCGTCCGAGGTTAAACCCGTTTGTTTTAGGTACAATATGACCATCTACCAACGCATTGAATATAACAGTATTAGAATCCCCTATACCAAGTCTTGTGTCACCACGAGAGTCTAGTAAGTTACGGAATACACCATTTGCTTGAGAGATAACAACATTTGAAGGCAGTTCGATATCTCCGTAAAATGAAGTTGTGCCAGTGATCTGCACGTCACCATCAATAACAACATTAGATGAAAAATATGAGTTCGAATAAAACTGCGCATGGAAATCAGGATTTTGCAGTCCAACTAGTTTAGTTTCAACGTCCGTTACAACAAGTCGATTGAACTGTGCAATACCTTTAGTTTGCTGATCGATAAAGTGTCCATAAGATCCCATTGTCGTGTTACCCGCAAGAGTAACTACATCATCAAAAACGACATTACTTACAACTGAACCTGCAACGTTTAAATTTTGAACAGTTGCGTCAATCAAATATGCATTTGCAAACTTGCCTTCAGTGGTGATTAAATCTGTATCAGAATCACCTAACTGAATTTGTCCACCAACCGTAACTGTTCCGGAAATATTAACATCTCCAGACACAGACAAATTATCTTCCATTACAACATTAGCATTAAATGTGGTGGTGTTTGAAATTTCTACTGTTCCTGTAACAGTCGTATTCCCGACGAAAATTTCATTTGCAATGAAGTCTTTTTGAGAAATCAAATCTCCACGAGTAATGATTCTTCCCTTAACTTCTGACTGTCCCATAACGGTCATGTTTGCATTTACTGTTGTGTTGGCACCAAAAAAGGGAACAGTTTTCGACGACAGATTAAAACGTCCGTCGACGACTGTGTTGCCTTGGAGTACTACGGGTCCGTCAGAAGTAAATCCTCCTACTACCCCCTCGATTGCTAGTCTTCCGTGAACAGTTTCATTTGTAACTGAGAGGTCATCAACATGAGCATTCGCAAACGATCCCTTAGTTGTAATTGTATTTCCAGACGAACCTAAGTTAATGTCAGAATTAATGGATACTAATCCATTTAAGTTTGTTACACCATCAACATTGAGTGTGCCATCGGATCCGATATGCGCACCGGAAGTCGTATTGATACTATTTGCAAACATGTTTTTAGCATTGATATTGCTAGTAACATTTAAATCATGGTTCACGTTTACGTTGTCAATATACGCAGATGCCCATGCCCTAGTTCCAGTACCAATGTTGTACTGTGATCCAACTTTGGGTGTAAAGTTTGATGCGACACCCTGACCACTAAGTGTGCCTAAAGAGAGTTCGTCAATTTCTGCTCTACCATCAATAAACAAATTTCTCCATTCAGCACCTTGTGCACCCAGATCATATTGATCGTCAGATGTTGGTGTAAATGAAGAAGAAATAGTTGTAGATCCATTAATTAAAATATTATCATTACCATCACCGAGAGTAACGTCACCACTTACCGTCATAGATCCAACTATGTCGGTATTCGCACCGACAGTTAAATTATCACCGACAGAAAGATTGGAAGATAATACAGTGTTGCCTACAACACTTAATGCATCACCAACAGTTAAATAAGATCCTACAGTTAAATAAGATCCTACAGTCGAGTACGATCCAACAGTCGAATGCCCTTCTGTAGAACTATTTCCACTGACACTAATGTTTTCGGTGATGTCAATATTTCCTAAGACATCTCCAACGACTCGCAAATCTCCGGGTAGTGTAAAATCTGATCCACCTGAATTTAAATTGTTACCATTGATGATTAAATGACCGTTACCAGTAATGTTGCCAATTTCTACATTACCAGTAAGACGCATTGCATCAATATCTAAAGTTCCAATTAAAGTAGAGTTTCCTTTAACTACGATACCTGCGTTGGCTTCAACCGGACCGTTAAACAGAACTTCTTCAGAGTTGCCGTCAACAACCATGATAATTTTATTTTCACCATTAACTACAAATGGAACCGCACCACCGTTTTCGTTAAAGAATACCGAACCATCCGTTTTAAAGGTATGAAGAACGGTATTTGCAGAGTTTCTGATTTCCATCTTCGACAGACCACCAGAGTCTGCCAACTTTAATACAAAATTTGTTTCTTCAAATGTGTCAGTATCTTCTAGATAAACGTATGAAGTATCACCCGTACCTGTAATAAACTTAATAGGTGGTGTTGTGTTTGTAGATCCCTCAAATTCAAAATCTTGGTTTATACCGGAAAGAATTAAAGGAAGTGAGTTTGATTGCAACTCATCGAAATCGGAAAACTGAATGAAAGAGAAATCGAATCGTTCCCCATCCATTTTAATATATTGACCAGTCGTGCCCCCAGTCATGCGAATTCTTGATGCGTCTGGAAGGAATAAACGATTAGTACCAGTAATCGTAGTCATATCAACATTACCATTAAATATGGTATTAGATGAAACGGTAAGAAGTGTTGAGTTAAATTCTGCATTTGAATTAATTTCTAATGGTGCAGAAACAATCGTATTACCACCAGACAATGATGTGGTTCTTAGATCAGATGAAGAAAAAATTCCTTCAACATGCCCGTTGCCGACAGTATATCCCCCTAGACCCGAATTTAAAACAGTAATTGCGTTGTTCTTGAGAACAGTCGACGCAAAATTTGTGTTTATTCTCCAAGTATCTAGGTTATCTCCCAGACCTGTGTTAGAAACATTTACAGTCATTTTTTACCTTCTATACTTAACTGGTACAATATGTTCTATTTATATTCCTAAATCGAGAACATATACTTAAAAGCAATAGTGTAACGAGGTTCCATTACATATAATGCAAACGGTCTAGCACTGTGTAGAACATTTGCGGGGAACACTGAAATGCGTCCCGGTTTTGGCATGACTGCTTTGACGAGTTCTTTATCCTCATCATAAAAAACAGTTTCACCACCCCATTCGTAATTATAATTTTTATTTACATAATATAAGATGGTTGTGTCAGTTTCATATTTAGAGTCATAGTGAGACTGTGGTGTCTCATTATTCTTTATCTTATTACAATACCATCGATACGGATCACTGCGTTCTGGTATTAAATGCTTGAAGCAATCTTGCAATTCCAACAGCATAGGATCGTCAAATTTAAAGTCTGTAGAATGTCCTTGCGACAAATGGGTTTCCCCGATGTCCACCTCCACCCCTTTATATTCAAGAGAATTAACATACTCTTCCAGTCTTTCTTGAAGAACCTCACTCACCAATCCATCATATACGTCGATCATCAATGATCCTTTTTATACATAATATTTTCGTAGTCAAATATACTACGCATCTCTTTAGATGCAAAATTAAATGCAATACTAATTCTTGTAGTGTCACTGGTATGCGACATCACACCGTGGTTTAACCATGACGGAAAAATCAAAATATCTCCAGTCTGCGGTTTAATTTTAATAACTTCTTGCGCATCGTCACTGTCAAAAAATATGTCATCATAGTTTGCTTTTAACGGAGTATAAAGCATAATTTCCATATTTTCTTCATCAGGAACCTCGATGTAAAATACTCCCGAGATTATACATTCTCTGTGATCATGATACTCTTGATACTGATATTTTGTTTGGTAGTTTAAAAACATATTAGTCATGATCAGTTCATTTGGATCATGCTTCCACCCTCTTTCAATTGCGTATTCTTTTACTTGAGAAGAGATGTCCATTGCTACAGAATGAAATTGTTTTCTTTTAAAAAGTTGACTGTCGTATGCGTATGTAGACCAGACATGACAATTCCAAGGTAGGTTTGTCATGTCATCTGTTTCTTTTTTCACATCTTCGGCAACCTGCTTTAGATGTGCGACATGTCTTTTATTATCCACAAGTTTCCCATGGAACACAGGAACATTAAACAAATTTTTAATCATCCAACAACCTATCCAATTTATTCAATAACAAATCCATTTTATTTTCAAGTGACTCCACTCGATTTTCAATACTCTTATTCTTCTTGCGCATTTCTCTTTGTCTTCGATATGCTTCAAGTGCTTCTCTATCAGTATTGATTAATGCCTTTGAGTGTCTATCTCTGAGAAGTCTCTCATCATCCTCAATATAAAAATATCCAGTATTTCTTTCGATGGTCATATTAAATCTGTAGTGCAATTACTCGCACATCACCTATTCTAGGAACGTCTGAACTAACCGATGCAGTAATTACAATTTTAACAGAAAAAGTTAAATATCCAGTAAAAGTAGCACCCGCATTATTGGTGTATTGGACTTCACCACTGTCTCCGGTCCGATCCGCAGTTGGAATCACATACTTATATTCTTTCTGATCATCAAAGTTACCAGAAATGGAATAGGTATCTTGAGAAGTTTCCTGCGTCATCAGTTTCCAATTTTTTTCTTCGAAAGTTTCATCATCAGAAGAATTGTGGATTTTGTAATAAACGTAAAGTTCACTTCCTGCGGGTTTATATGCGTCAAGATAGACATTCATATCTTCTGCATCTAACCCGTCCTCTAGTGTCACACGACGTGTAATATACTTTGCAAGAGCGTTGCCTCCACTCACTCCATCTTCACCTGTGACATCTGCGTTGACTAAATTTGTGATCTGATATGAACTAAATTTATCATCGTCAAACGCACACGAAACATTCTGTTGGGTTGAAGTTAATGTAATTGTTGCAACTGAAGTTTTAGATCCACCAAAATTTGCTTGTTCGTTCGAATAACTATAAATCTTTTTAGGTGCCACAAAATTAATTGTGTCATTCAAATCGACTTCTTTTGCTAGAGGGTCAAGGACACCTGCAGTATTTCTTCCTCTAAGAGAGACAGAAAAATCTGCACCAATTTGCTCAAGTTGCTCTGACTTAAGGAATGATGAATCAACGACAATATCATCGATAGAAACAATTAAACCAGTAGCACCCGACTCTTCACCCCTAATATAAGATCCCGCAGTGAACGGTTCGTTAACAGGATTTAAAACGATTGATGTTGCGGCACCTTCGTAGTAGTCTTCAAAGATACCTGATCCCGCAGTGTTGCCATAGTTAGTATTCGAGGATACCAAGTTTGAAGTCAAGTTCGCAGAAACATTTTCTCCCTGAATAAAACGTCCAGAGGTATTTGCAACTGTGATCCAATCAGTATCACCATTTGTAAATTGGATTGTGCCAAGAGTGTCAAAATTGGCAGTCTTGAGAGTATACTTCAAATCATACTCTTGAAATGGTGTGAATGTGCGACCGTCGGACGAAATGAAAAGAACACCAACACCTGCTTGTTTAGAGATGATGCGATCTGATCCAATAACAGTATCACCGAGACGAGCAGTCCATACATTGTAATTCGGAGAATCTGAACCGGGGATAATAACCACCGCATAATCAGTTTCACCTTGCAGAAATACAGGAGACTCAAACCAAAATGATGTTGCCGCAAGAGCATCCTCCGAGGTAAAAACCTCCTCCGGATAAAGAGTAGAACGAGAGAAAGGTAATACCTTTTGAGTAGGAATACCGTTTTGCATCTCATGTAACTGCACTGTTACAGGAAAAGAAGAATCCTTAGATTGAAAATATAAATCAATCCTTGTGGCATAACATCCACCAATCCTATCTACAAAAAATGATTGTGCTAAAGAATATGCCATTTATAACTCCTGTTGATTGAATTCTGGCAAATATTTATCTTGTATTACAGAGTCGAAAGATTCCCCATTTGCATCCAGTGGGAGGAGTAATCCTACAATCTCATCATCTGCCATATACATACCGTGTCGTTTTTGATATCGTTTTGCAAGTGCGGGTGCTGATGTTGTTGCGTAAATAAAGTCACAACCCGACTCTCTTCCCATATCAATTAATCCTTGGATCATAACATCAAGTGCACGATCCCGTTGTCTGAGATTACTGTTTGGGTTTGATACAACTGGCCAAATATAACCCATTGGACTGGTAGAACCTAAATTTATGAACCCCGCACATATATCATCAACAATCAAACCCTTAGCAAGGTATTTACTAGGGAATGGATCCCACCCAATGGCAGACCACCATTCCTCTAGTTGTTGATAATCCTCTTCTGGATTATACTCTCTCAAGAATTTTTTCGTTTCCTTTTTCTTGCTCATCAGCAAATTCTTCCCATTTATCAAAATATACTTCACCCATTTGCTTTACTGCCTCTTGCTCCACAACCTCAAAGTAGTCTGTGAACTCAATACCATTGATATCAATTCGACGGTTTTCACAACCGAATACATAAACGACTACTCCTTTACCCACATCGACTTTTTCTGACTGTGGAATATCTCTTACACGAATCCACTCACCGTCGTGCTTGACCATATGTGATCCTGCGACTTTAATTCCACGATACTCATATAAATCCGTATTCCAGAATTGTCCTAAAGCAAATACTCCACCACCTAGTTTAACACGATCTCCAAGTTTAATCAACTCTACTGGTACCTTGGTTCCGTCTTCCATTGTAATAAGAGTACCTGCCAAGAAACATCCACGACGACATGGTGGTGGAACATACTTCGAACTGATAAGGTTACGAGTTTTAGTGTTGGTCTTAGTATTAGTGACTGAAGTGACAACAGTACGAGAATCTTTAACATCAACCTTTTGGAAGTTAGCATTTCTTGTTGAGATAACTGTTTCTTGTTTAGTTTGATGCATGCCAGATGCTGAATATAATGCTTCTGCGGCAGTTGTATTATCGGTGCCGTTATCCGCAACATCAGTGACACGTAAAGGTTTCGTACCAACTCGGAACTTTAAAGAAGAATTGTTTGGTAGGAAATACTCAAACTTACAACGACCATTATCATCCGTAACAATCTCAGCACCATAGGCACCAGTTACACGGTAAGTGTATCTCCTTTTAAATCTTCTGTATAACCAACTACGAATCCAACGAGTTCTGGTCACTTCTTTGACGACAGGACGACAATATTGTGTGACATCCTCACCATCAAAATACACATACAGTCTGGTATTCGGACGTAATTTTTCACCTTCCACATAAATGAGTTTACTTCTCATATATGGGATAACATTCATATCAACGACTTTGGCACCCAAATGTGTCTTATTCACTTCTGGCACTGCTTCTAATTTAAATCCAGTACGGGATTGCTTTTTACCAAATACACGTTTTGTAGTATAATTCTTCTGGTTGTATGTGTTATTATAGTTACCTTCTTTTTTGGTGTATGAAGAATCTCTTAAACGAGTCGTTTTTGATGACAGTTGTCCAGAAAAATTCGTTTGCCAAGAATTCCATGAAGTTCCCCACGCATTTGAGAGCACTTCCCAATTATCGTAGTTACCTTGTTGGTTAACTTGCAAATCTGGTTTGGTTGTAGTATCGACCCATTGATCTCCATCTGGTGTCAATGTAAGTTCACCAATAAAATCGAAAAATTCAGCATCAGAAATTCTAAAGGCAGTGGAGGCAACCTGTTGTTGAATTAGATCAGAGTGCAAATAATCCAATGTGATTAAAGGACCGGGTTCGGGTCTTCTGATCTCTGTGATAGTAGCGGTAATACCAGATACTCCACCAGTAATTGTTTCACCGACAGAAAACTCTCCTTCAACACTTTCGACAAGAATCGAAACATTATTGTCTTCAGCAGTGACATAGAAAAGACTACCGGATGCACCTGAAGTCGCACCTGTAATCGTTTCTCCAAACTTGTTTCCTGCGGCGTTTGAAGCATTTGTAATTCTCAATAAGAAATCTCTGCAACGACGAGTAGTGTTACTCGATGAATCTTCATCATGGATGAAGTCGATGTTTCTCAGTTTAAATGTCGGACGACCCTCTTTTCTATCAGCATCTATTGCAATTTTATAATCAGGGTTCGTAACATCACCAACATTATGACCAGTGAAAGGATCAACCAAAATGCCGTTTTTGAATCGTGTGTTGCCTTCTGCATCTTGAATTGTAAGATCTGATGCGGATCTTTCTAACAACGAAAGTGATGTATAATATTCAAGTCCTCGGATTCTCTGATCCAATTCTCCAATATCTTTCATTGTGTAACGACGAGTGTTGAAAACTTTTGCGACGACTTGCAAATCTTGACGTGATATATTCTTACCGACGAATGGTGAAATTGATGGGTAAGGAGGAATGTCAATCGATGCAATAGTCATCATGTTTTCATTATCAAGAGGTTCTGTTGGATCTGTGGATGGTACACCTCTTTTAACAACAATCTGTCCACCAGAATCGATCATCAACTTGTCAATACGACCAAAGTATGCGACCAAATCGGCAGAAAATACTTCGTTTGGATTTGATAAAAATTGACCTTCCGGTGAAACATTATATGTTGTTGCAGAAGTTGGGTTAGTCGACGCACTTCCAATCGTCGCAGAGATCGTCGCAGAATTTTCTTTAACTGGACGGATATCAATCGAGTTTCTTAAATTGATTCGATTACCGCTGGTAGGATCTTGGAACAACGGAATTTCATATGTTTTTATTGTTGTATCCGATATCAAATTATCATTTATAGGATAGGAGTCAACAGAGAAATAACCTGCACCCTGAGAGTAATCTGGTTGAAAGAATTTCAATTTAACAAGTAATTGACCTGTTGGTGCTGAACCACCCACTACAGTAGATATTGAACCGTTTTGATAGAATCCTGCTCTCTGTCCATTATCCAAAAGGTATCTTGATTTTACATCAGTGTCAGATTCAGATGGAGTAACATTGAAGTTTGTAGATTGCCAAATGCCTTCAATAGAAAACACATCAGAGAAACCGAGACTCCAAGGACCGTTTGTGCCCGCACTATGAGTATTCGGATTAATGATAACATAAGAAGTTCTGAGAAGTTTATTAGTTTCTCTGGCATTTATTTTACTGAGATTTATGATGACACGAGCAGTAATACCTGCAGTTAAATTTTCTTCTATGTCAATTTCTGCAGATGTACTGGAGTTGATGGAAATCGAACGAGTTCCTGTCAAACCTTCTTCAGACATATCGATGATTTCACCAGAAGAGATAATTTTGTCGATAGAATCTGAACTGTAAGTACTTGTCAAGTTATTAGTGAGTGTTAAGTGTGTAGCATCTTGAATACTTTCGATTTGATATACATCAGTTCCATCAAGACGAATCAAGGTGAAAGGTTTTAATTTATTAAAGTCTGTTCCGGAACCAACCAATTGATCGGTTCCAGAAGAACCACTGACAGAACCAGACATTGTAGAGTAACCAGTTGAAGTTGCTACCACAGTAAACAGACGATCTTTCTGAGTATCGTTTAATGCACCAGTAGTTGTATAAATCTGTGACGCATCACCAGTAGAGATATTCTGCACTCTACCATTCTGGTCAATATTTACATCAAAACCCTTTTTAAAGGTAAATGAAGTTTCGACATTGTTTGTATCATCACGAACAGTTTTAACTGCTTCATATGGGAAAGAAAATATCAAACTCGTGAAAGAAGGTTCTTTGATGGAAGCAACACCGTTTTCTAAAACTACATCACCAATGGCATTTTTTCCTACACCACCTGCATTCGCAATAAACACAGATCGAACATCTTGAATTGAACCCGATGTCATCTTAATATCTTGTAAGTAAGCACGGAACTCACCCGATGGTTGATCGGAATCATTATCATCATAGACAAAGTTTCTTAATACCGCAGTACCAATTTCTGAACCGGGTGCACCCGTCAGATCATATGTTCCATTTGTAATAGCATCACCTTCAGCATTCCTCAAAGAAACAATGGGGAGCAAAGTGCTATCAAAAACTCCGGCAGCGTCTCTGATCATCAAATACTGACCATAGTTAGATGCAACTGATTGTTGTTCAAATAATTCTGTGTCTACACCCTTATCTACATCACGATAAATTGATGCTTTTTGTTCGAATTCAAAACGGAAACCCTGAACATAACCAACACCACCTTCGATGCCTATCCCTAGTTTGGTTGACAACCCACCTTTTTCTGCAGTGTATAAACCCTGATTGTCATCCCCTTTCAAATGTTCTTTGATGTTTATCATGAACGGACGAATGTTAAAGTCACCATTAATCTCTGAAACATTTGTCGCAATTGCATCACCAAGAATATTATAATCTTTCTGTTCGGCAACCGCAGCTTCAGTGCCTTGGTCAATTGTAATAAGTTCAGTAAATCCTGTTGTATCCGTTGGTTCACCAGTTGTTTCGATTTGTGGAGGTGAAACAACAACTTCTTCTCTAGTTTCTTCATCGATTGTTGTTGTCGGTTCAATAACAGTAGTTGCTTCTTCTAGAGGAGCAATTGGTTCTGGATCTGGTGCCGCCGCATTTGCACCTCCACCATTATTATCTTCGGTGTTGGTAGATACAACAATTGATTCGGAAATAGGAGTTATTCTTAGATATGTTGATAATTTAAGACGATCAGCACCCGGTGCGGAAAAGTTAGATGCTCCTTGCGCAGGGTCTAACAAAGTCGCATCAGTTTCAGATCCAATTAGTTCTTCTCTTATCCCAAAACCAATTTTAACTGAAGGAAGGGTTGTATACCTACCTGCAACAATAGACTGATCATGATGACGAATAAAGTGCCCTTTAGCATAGATGATACCATCACCCAAACGGAACACAATACCTTTGCCAGTTGGGGTGTCTTCAGAATTGACTACAACTGCAGTGGTACCATCAGAAAATGTCAGTACTTCTTCAGGTCCGACAACTGCGGTTCCTCCAGTAGTACCCGAGTTAGTATAGGCAACATAAAGAGTCTTTTTATCTGCAGACACCTGAGAACCATCAAGAACTTTACGAACAACCCCTGTCATTCCTGATGTTCCCGCAGTAAAACTCAATCCTTCTTTGGAGTTTACATCTACGGGGAATCCTGTGGTGTCATCATCTAAAATTTTAATGAAATTGACTTCTGTCCTTGTTTTAGGGCAACCTGTGACAATGGCTCCTTCTGCAAATATATGATTACCAAATCTCTCAATCTGATTTTGAAGGATACTTTGCGTCTGCGATAATTCTCTTGCCTGTACTGCAAATCCGGGACGGAATAAAACTCGATGAAAATTCTTGCTTTCGTCGTAGTCGTCATAGTAAGGACTTTGATTGAGGTTAGTATCTAATGCCATTTAAGTTGCCTTTAAAAATCTAAAATAATTTTAATGTCTTCGGTCTGTTCACTGTCTCGAACAATTTTTTGTACATTCGATGTATATAGTATCTCTCCCGAAAAAATTTCTGCTTCCGGTTCAGTAATTCCTTTAATTGTTGCAATTTTCGTTTCAAAATCATTTGCCATGATGACATCATCAACTGCAAAAGGAACATAATCAGAATAACTATTTACATCGTTAGTGTAGAGAACATAAAAGGATGTATCCGTTTCCGTTTCATCATCTTCTATTGTCACTACATTAGCATTAGCTGCTTTATATGCGTTTGCTAATGATTTAGCAATTCGATCTGAAGAGTTCAGATCCGTAATAAATTCTAATGTGCCTTCTTCTGCTCTAAAACGCAACCTTTCATTTGTAATCTTATCTCCAACCTGCAGAGGGTTAACAGGGGTGTTGTTATCCATTTGATTATAAGATATCTTATATTTATGCGTCAATCTCAATGTGACAGGAGAATTTGATGTATTTGCGATATTTGTATTTGTTGTAAAATTATTATTAGCATTTACTTTTAAAATCGGATCTTTAAGGAGACTAATAGATCTGTAGTTAATATCAGTTGACACATAACCATTTCCATTAGATGATAACCCCTCTTCACCTACAAGTTTAGCATTTAACATCACTTGATCTGCACCAAGTTCTCTTACGGGATTTGATCCATGTCCACCAACTGGAGAAATGATCGGTTCAGCAAATGCCCCACGTCCATGTACAGTATTTGCAGAAATAATAACTTCTGCCTGAGTATATTTCTCCCCACCATCAATAACAATAACATCAGATAATTTTGTTAAAGAATTGATTTTAGAATATGCTTGGGCATTCTTTCCGTCACCAATAATTGTAACTGACGGACCTATGTCAACTCTTGATGTTTGATCTGGCACTGTGGAAAACGCACTATTGACAGTCAAAATTTTAGAAGCACCAGAATACTGCACAATTCGTCTTAATTGACCTGCACCCTGACCAGAGGTAATGTACAAAGAAGATCCATTATAAAAATTATTAATTGGTGATGGTGGGTTAGCACCTGCCGCACTGAGTTTCACAAAAGTCAAGTCTGCATTTTCAACAACTGCATTTTCTACTTTTGAATATTCCAATCCACTTTCAATAAGTTTAATTATTTCTATGGAACCATCAACTGAATTGTTTTGCACATCAAGTTGTCTTGATGATTCTGTTGTCCCATCCGTAACTTCTATTTTTTTAACAGGCATGTGATTTGCTGTAAGAAACTTTTCCGACTCACCTAGAGTGATTGAGTACAAATACTTCCAAGTGTACCCATCAGAAGTTGTAAATGGTTGCAAACTATATCCAGTAGGTTTCACCGTCGACGCAGAGGAATTATTATTGAAAAGGCATTTGTATACATTTAATTCATCAGTCAAAACATAAAAATCTTTACTATACAATTCAGTGTCTTTATCATCATACATTGCATAATAATTTCCGTTTGCCCAATTCACACGACGGACAACGTGTGACACGTCGTCACCAGTAATCTTCTTTGCGGCGATTGCTTTTCTCCACACGTCAACATACTTATCTCTAGGAGATTCTACAGGTATTTCTGGGACAGGTTCGTTAACATATTCTTTATTGTTACCGATCATAGCATAAAGAATTACTGAATTTTTTTCCTGTGAAGTATCATCAGCACGAATTGCTTCGATAAACGATTCTGCCGCAGTAATAGAAAGTTCTTTTGTTGCGTACTTATAATCAGTCATTATAAAATGCTTCCTGTTGTATAGTATACATTTGCATCAGAAATACTATCTTCGTTCCAAGTAGTTGTTATATTTGCAAATGTTCCGTTTGCGTTCACTATATTTAGTAGTGCTTTTCTGAATACTTTTGGTTCTGTCTCAACAATAATATATTCACCATTAGAAAATAAAGAAAACACATTAGAGGTGAAATGCATGTCGGACGAACTGTTGCTGATCGAAACATTAGCATCAGACAAAACTCTTTTCTCATTAGAAACTGAGGTTTCTATTGTCAAGTCGACTTCAGAATGCGACAAATAACGACCGAATAGTGCTTGTCCTGAAGGATGTACAAGAAGTTTAGCAATATCTCGATATCTTTCAAGGGCAAGTGGAGCAAGAACTTCATATGAAAATTCTTGATAAAAACGAGAATCTTGAATAAATCCAGACTTACTTGAAATATGCGAACGTGATGTTGCATAGTAACCTTCTGCGTTTGCTACACCCAAAAGTGATACATCAATTAATGCTCTCTGTGATGTGAAAGTGTCACTTTCTTGAATTTCAAGAACCTCACCATCTTCATACGAAACACCAGAATCAATAACTTTCAGTGAAGTCATTGATCCATTAGCACCAAGAGTAACATCAATATCTGCATTATCACCAAGGATTCCTTTGTCCTCTAATCCGACTATTATACCAGAACCGACCGTAACAAGATTGGTTTGATCTGCAGAATCATAAAATTCAATCTGAATTGGTTCCCCATTTACATAATTGATATTACTTGGAAATCTTTGGGATTGATCTTGCCAGATTCTTACGACTAACTCCAGAGTTCCTGTATTAGAACTTGCTACCTCTTTTGCCGATACTCTGACTTTAACATCACCACTAGCACCACTTGATGATTGCCGAACTCTATCGTTAGAGTCGATTGTAGTGATTTCCGAATTGCCCGTTGACCAATTTGGTGCAGTATTCTGAACCGTAAGATATACTTCACCAATACCAAGAGCTTTGATAGACGGTTCCACAACAGAAACAGTCGGTCTGATTCGATATCCTGATCCACCAACTTCTTCTGATATTGAATCTATAGACCCAATTGTTGTAGAAATAAAATTAAGTAAATCTCTCAATGGAGTAAACTTATTTTGATGTGCAGTGTTTGCAGAAAATGTTGCAACATTACCAATCGGTGTCAAGGGATCAGTTACTTTTGCCAGTCCTTCATCTGGAATAAAGTGTTTCATTGGTCCTGTCCCAAAGTAACTAGTTGTGTTTGATGTGGTATTAGATGTTACTGTTAAAAATAATAGATCTCTAACATCACCTTGATCGTCGTTATACCCACCAGTATTAATCGTAATAATTTTTTTAACCACACCATAGGCACCAGATTTTGCACCGATTAACTCATCTTCCTCTTGAATAAACACACCCGCATTATTTCCAATAGTGACGATGTGATGTCCGATAGTGTTCCCATAAAATTGTGATGCAGTTCCTATCACATCACCGTTCGCATATCCGACTCTGACATCTTCTCCAATTTGAAAGTTTTTGTAACCATCAATAATGAAAACACCCGCACCATCATCATCTTCTCGTATCAATTTTATAATACCATTTGCACCACTATCGTCACCATAAATAGATGCACCAGTACCCAAATAAATAGTGTTTGCTATTTCGATCACTGCATTAGAATGTTCTCTATAATCTAGATAAGATGACACTTCTTGATTATCTAAAGGAATACCAAGATCACTCGTACCGAGAATGATATCTTTAATCTGATCCATTTTAACTAATTGACCATTCGCAGAAGCAACAAATGGAGATGCTGTTCCAAAAATAGTATTAGAATTAAATAAAGTTGTGCAAAGAGTGATTGCAAATTTATCACTAAGGTCACTTTCATAAATTTCAAAACTCGCAGGTTGAACACTATCCGCACCTTCAATTCTAATCAATGATTTCGCACTAAAATCAGAAGTTGTTGACGTGTATCCAGAACCACCTGTTCTGACAGTAAAGTTGATAATGCCTTTTTTATCTTCTATACCAGTGACAATTATCTTTCCATAAAGTCCTTTCTTTTCTGAGATAATATCAAACTTATCACCAATAGCATAGTCCGCACCACCAGAAAGAATATTGAAAGAATGAATACCTGCTTCAACCGGAACAGGAACATATTCCTCATCCAATTCATCTGCAGAAACAAACTCACTGTTTATAAAAAAACCGTTGATATTAGACAATAAAAGCAAATCGACATCTCGACCACGTACTACTCGTCGCACAACATCTTCCACAAGTGCAAACGCACCAGATTCCAATCCAGTTATAGTTTGACCAATTAGATTATAGTTTTGATCTCGGTGAACAGTGACAAGGTATCTGTCAATTCTCCAGTTTCCATCAGAAACTTTTAAAATCTGATCGGAAGGATAGTTGATCTCGACATCTTCGTTAAAAAGGATTCTAAAAAGAAGTTTGTATGCGGAAAGAGTTCCCCGAGATTGATAGAAGTCTTTAATGTGCTTTGCAAGTAATCTTTTATTAGCAACGATTGAATCTGGAATCGATGGAATGATATCTTTTCTGAAATACTCAATAAAGCTTTCTAATGATTCATCAATATTATGATTTTGCAATAGAGTATTTGTTTGCGATATGATGCCTCTCTCTTGTTCAAGGAAGTTATAGTATGCTTCCATGAAAGAAAGAAAATTCTTCCCTTCCTCTTCGTAGAAAGAAGGGAATTGATTTCTTACCAATGCTGATATGAAATTTTCATTTTTCATTATTCAGAGAGTTCCCCGACAACACCGATAGATGTGTTATTATGATCCATTAAAAGTATTTGTTCTCTTTTAGGAATAATGTCTAATCTATCGGGCAAAGCACTAATGTTGATTGTTGCTCCTTCATATGCAGTTGGTGCAAAATCATTAATTTCTACAACTCCATCAATATAGTTGATAGTGCCAAGGTTTTTTTCAACAAACAATTTATTTTTATTCGCATCAAACCGATACACACTGATATTTCCGATCCTATCGTCATCAATATAACATGTAGCATATCCACTATGCGAAAATGCCGTCGATTCTAAGGAACCGGGTCTTAACGGGTTATTGAACTTGAGAAAAACTCTTTGTTTATTACTAGTGTCTGGTGCAAATCTTTTTGCTAAAGAAATATTCACATCGTTGTTTAAAATTGATGAATCTGCTCTATCGAGAAAATCTACAAATCGAGAAAATCTCAGACGGTTACCAAACCTTTCAAGGTTAAGCTCAGAAAATTCACGAACTTTTGAACGGATAAGAGATACTAACGACGATGTAGGAATTTTAAGTGATTTCGAGTCATAGATAGTCGAAATGGTAGGAATAATGTACATATAATCTCCATCAATAATGACGGGATCAATCGCAAGAGGAACCCTATCGAGAATAGATTCACGTAAGACAGTTTTTCTGTTTTGTGTAATAAACTGCTCACCAAAAGGTTTGACTGCAATGTAAACCTTACCATATGCAGGACGATCTGCATCCTCACCACCAAAAGCAACTACTGATTGTAGATCGGAATTTTCATTAAGAAGAATTCGTTTATAGTCACTATTGACAACCGCACGGTTCTGGGTTTCGAAAAACCGAGGAGCATTAAATTTAATTGATTCGACCGATTCGATTCCTCGTCCACCCAGTGCCTTTTTATCAACAGTAATAGAAACTCTAGTATAAAGTTCTGATGTCAAAAGATCATCAACAGTAAATGAGTTTGCACCATTTGTCGCATTTGCATTGCATACGACGTAATCTACTATAACAACATTACCGTTTTTTAGTGCTTTACCTAAAACACCATCACCAAATTCTAATTCAAATTTCTGATCCGGACCTTCTTGGATGAAATAAACATTGGAATTGTTATTAACTTCTCGTACATTAGATGCTCGGACAAACTCAGTTGTTGTCGAGTCGTTCTCAGATTCTTGGACTCTTACAACGATTGATGATGTATCCACATTTTGGTTAGGTAAAACATATCTCTGACGATTCGCACCAACATTAAAACGATGAGTCAATGGTTCACCTTCGACAATTTCGATTTGCTGAGAAAACCCAAATGCTGTACGAGTAACAAGATATGCATCTGGTGTAACGAATGTATATTGGATATCGTCGATAGTCGCAGTAAATTTAGAATTTCTTTCGATAGTAAACTGCGTTACAGCAGGGTCAACACCTTCAAAAGAAATAGTCAATTGAGCAGTTGCACCTTTTGCGGATGTAGGAGTGTATCCGATTTCTTTTGCACGAGATACAATAGAGTCACGAATCTGTGCAGTGTCCATGAACATTTCGTTCGCAATCATATTTAAGTAGTATGAATTATAATGTGTATTGTAAGAAAGAACATCTAACAGGACTGCCATTGCAGAACCCTCAAAGTCATAATCTTTGAACTGAGATTGAGAACTAAGGAAATTTTTTAGATTGTCTCTGATCGAGTTGAAATCTAAATCGGAAACTTGTAAATATGTATTTGCTGACATTATCGGACTCTTTCTAAGATTACATCTAACACAATTGGTTCTGGATCGTGCTTAATTCGAAATGCGACGGATAGTAACAATTCATTTCCATCTGGGTTATCTTCTACTAGTACTAGGATAACTTCTGCACGAGGTTCATGATTTGATATTGTTTCTTTGACTGCGTTTTCAATTCTCTGTTTAACATCTGGTGTAAAGAGTTCGAACATAAATGCACGAATGTTGCAACCAATATTAGGTTTGTACGGTCTTTCATAAAAATCTGTCAAGATCAAAGACTTCACGGACTGACGAACAGCATCTCTATTTATTTTGCGAGTCAATCTACTTGTGACAGGATGAGAAATAAATCCCAAGTCCAAATCACTGAAAACCTCTGAGTTTGTTTCTCTCATCTATTTATTCCGTGTTTTTTTGATTCTGAATTTCTGCACGCCTTTCTTTACATAATTTCGAAATCTCTGCAAGTGCTTTACGTGCCCTAGTACCTGCTGATTTATTACCTTCTTCAAACTTCTCACTTTCAGACTGATACGTCTCAAATAAAGAAATCAAACTCTCATGAAAATTCATAAAAACCTCTTGACATAATTTAGAGCACTATGTATAATAACAATGTGCCATTTGAAATACTATTTATGCTACTTGTGTTGATGGTTCTGTATATTGTTTCTGCCATGCCTTAACAACTTCTTCAAACGATAGATTAACACCCCACACACCTTTATTGAATTCGTATCGTTCCTTGACCTTATCAACATAATTTGTTTTAGAGACACCTGTAGCATCTGCCTGTTCTCGTGTAAGAACAACTCCCTTCGTTGCCATATGTACATTCATCAGAGGAACACCCAAGATCTCTGACAATGCAACATAATAGTAAAATGTTTCTGCTTTCAACTTCTGCTTATTCTCAGGACTCAATACCTTCTTCGTGGTATACCAGTTTCCTTTCTTTGCTTTAGTTCTAACTTCTTCGATATACGATTCTTTAATCTCCTTAAATATATCTTTCGAACTACCAGTAAACACCCACACTGCTTTCCTTGTAGGATTAGATTCTGCAGATGTCTCTGGTGCTTTAAAGTTTGCCATCAACGGACCTACTTTAGGCAACAATGGTTGTGCAGGTGTCTTGGTTGCTTTACCATCAGGTGTTAGTTCAACCTTTGGAACCTCACAGATTGCAGAAGTATTGACATTGGGTTTGAGTTTTGAAAGTTCTTCGATTCCCATATTGAGAATCTCATCGAGTGTAGGAATCTTATCTAACTCGACACCAACCTTTTCCATTGCTTCATTGATATCAACACCGATTTCATTCATTGCCTCACCGAATTCATCATTCAGTTCCGCAATTGCTTTAGAGAACTCTGCACCAGACTTGTTTAATGCTTCATTTAATTTTGTCTGAAAGTCATTAATCTCTGTCGTTGCGGATGCGAGTTCTGCATTGATTGCCGCACCCATCTCACCGATTTTACTACCGACACTACCAAGTGCATCGAGACCACCGCCCATTAATTGGGTGAGTTCATCTCCTGCCTTACCAAGGGCATCCGTTAAACTATCGGGTTTTTCGCATGGACTTGACATCTATACTCCTTAACCTACTGGAGGACCGTCACCTTCAGGATCGATACCTGCGGTGTATGGGTGTGTATGTTGAGTATGTGTAATAGTTCCAACAGTAATTTCTCCACCACCATATGTCACATTACCAGTCGATGATGTTTCTGTGAGGTTAGTAGACGATTGATTAATTGTTGTCGCAGATTCAGTCTTCGTTGTCTGCGTGGTAACATTAAACACATTCTGACCAAGTGTATATGTATTCTGAATCGTTGATGTGAAGTTCCCTGTAACAGTGTGTACCATATCACCACCAGAGAATATAGTACTCTCTTTGTATGCGATACTTGCGTGTGTTCCTGAAATAACTTCTGAGTGATTACCACCAACTGTTTCGGCACGATTGCCAACGATGTTATGGGTTTGATTGCCCATCACACCGAGGTTGTCATCCACACCAATATTAGTTGAACGAGACTTTCCGACTTCTGTTTCTTGGTTCTGGTTCACTTTTGTTTGCCACGATGACTTAAGGTTAAAACTGGTTTCACCATCGACTTCTAAGTGATAGTTGCCCTTGATCAATTCTCTTTTGTTTCCAGTGACTGTGACATTTAAATCACCGTCGATGTAGATATTCTTTCCGTCGAGTACAAGTTCGTAATCTTTACCTACGATTTTAACTGTTCGGTCACCACCGTCAACAATCTCCTCAAAAGAACCCGATGGATGATACCGATGATATCTTCTCTGACCTTCTGTATCGTCAAACTCTACGACATGACCAGACTCTGATTCATATACATGGTTGTATGGATACATAGGCATTGCAGACTCATCACCACCAACGAACATTTCTGTCCAAGTAGGTTCCTCATAGTATGCATCTTCTTTGTCTGGTGCAACTGTAGAAATCTTTGGAGGTGTTGCAACATTGTATTCTACCTCTGTCTCACCGTCACCTTTCAGTCTTCCTGCAACACGATTCATCCACCATGATGTTTCATCAAAAGTAGATTCTCTTGCACCAAAATTGACATCAGAGTCGTCGATATATTTTGGGTATGCACCGAGAGGATCATTGAACCCTACATTTGTATCAGGAAGATCTGTCGGTGCACCATAGATAGTGCCGAGGATCATTGGTTCCTGTGCTCTTTCACCATCGATAAAGAACCCAATGACCCAAGAACCTTCGACAATTCCTGTCGGGGATCGACCTATACCACTAACTGATGCGGATGTGATTGAATTGACTGGAATTGCCCAAGGCAACTCTTCGGTAGGAATCTGATCTTTATCTTCGGTGTGCCACCCAAAGCATCGCACCTTTACCCGCCCTAACTGTACAGGGTCATCACGATCTTCAACGACTCCAACAAACCATGTGAAGTCTTTCCTACCAAAGAAATCTCTCATTTAAAAAATGCCTAAAGTCTTCTTCTTACGACCTTTCTTCTTTGATTCTGCTAGAACTTCTTCGTGAACAGGTTCTTTGATTTCCTGCAGGAACTCAGGTTCTGGTTGAACCTCTTGCTCCAACACTGGTTCTACAATTTCTTGTAGTACTTCTGCTTGTGATTGTCCTTTTCTTGGTAATGCCATATTACATCTCCGGTTTCTTAATGATTTTCATTGCGTCATTTGGAACATTGTCACTGATCCAATTCCAAATTTGTTTCTCGATTGCCGAGTCTTTTTCGAATCGTTTGCCTCTCTTTTTCAGAGTGACATAAGTAAAGTCCTTGATGACTGCCTTACCATTGCCACTTGTCTTGAGAGGTTTACCATTTTCGTCTTTATAGAATACTGTCTGATCACGGTTGTTCAGAATAACTCGAACTTCACCGTCGACACCACGAGGCAGTTTTCCTTTGATGATCTCCGACATTGTTTCTGCCGCACCGACATGAGTCTGAAGTAGAATCTTATCTGGGACAACTCGATCACGTTCTTGGTTTGCTTGTACTGCAACATAGTAATCTGTTAAAACCCAAGTGACATGGATGTTCTTCGGATCATAACCTAATGCGTTGAGCATCGGCATAATCTCTTTGATGTCTTCGATTTCTTTGAGAGTCACATCGAACATCAGATTAGGCAGGGTACCTTTCTTTGCGGAATCAGAAACAGAACGTGCGAGTAGATTTAATCGTGCGTCTTTAACACCAGACTTCTTAACCATCATATGAAGGTCAAATACATCTTGAGGTTTCTTGAGATCCATTTTCAAACCACGAACCTTGATGAACAACTTCTTCAGTTCATCGACATCGAATACCTTGAACTTATCTGCTTCCATAAACTGTGATTGTGCAAATCCTTTACCAGAACCTGCACCCCCCGCAAGGAATACGACCTGTCCGTAACGAGCACCGTTGGAATACATGATGAGTTTCTCATCTAACTGTTCGTATTCCTTCATTTCTTTGTGTTCTTTGAAACTTAAAATCATAGTTGATCCCCTGCGTCCCTCACGCAATCTATTTCTGTTGTATATGTTTCGTTCTGCATCTTGTGTCGAACTCTCGCAACAAGAAACTTTCCACTAAGATATTTATCTGCTTTTTTATCTTGCTCTTTATCATCTTTTATAGTAGCAGGAGGAATCTCCACCTCGATAACTTGACCTACATTGATATTTGAATCACCGGGAATAACTATGGATACCATTTGATTAAAAATAATTTCACGATATGCGTTCCTTAATGATTTTGTCTCATTGATCTTTTTAGGAACATGCGATTCTGATGCCATTATCAAATCATTGTCATGACCTGTTCTGGAAGACATCATAATGTAACGAGCATCGTTTGATACATCTGTAGATAGAAATTTTTTTTTCGAAAATGTATTGATGTTTTTGAAGTTCTTTTCATAATCAAAATTGACAACTCTTGTGTTCTTTCGCAAGAGGTCTATATTTAGGGTTTTTGATTTAAAGTGACCATTTTCAATTTTTGATAAGTAATCTTTACCAGTTTTGATAGAGAAACTCATAATACTCACCGCATCTGACTCGTTATTGTCTTTATCAACCACCTCATAGTTAAATGGTAGATACTTATATTTTTCCGTCACATCACTACGAACCAAGTTATTAAGGTCTTTAAACTTAAACCCTTCGAATGTTTCGTAGAAAAAGTAATATGGAGTACGGCTGTCCGATACTGCTTCGATTCTCATCAATTCGATTGTATCATCTACTGACATATAAGGAATAACATATTTGTGCAATCCTTTTGTTGAATCGACCTCGATTGGTTTCTTTGTATTAAAAAACTCTTTGTGAATACCAGTGATCATATTGGAAATGAGACCACCACCATTCTTACCGTATGCCCGAGAAATTTTTCGACTCTTTGTTGCGTATGCTTCTTGAGATATTCCGTGCAGAGTATATGTTTCTTCTTTTTCTTTTAATCGAGCACGGTTTGTGACTTTGTATATTGCGAATACTAACTCAATCGGTTTGTGATTCTTTCCTTCTTCATCTGTTGTTCCAAATCTCATCACAATAATACCGACACCATTGATGCCACCGATGTACTCATCTTGCGATAATCCACCGATAATATTCGATGCATCGTCAACAACAATCGCACATGTCATATAATGACTTGACAGTTCTTGGAATATGTTGATCTCAGGTGCAATCCCTTTCATATCAACATTAGTGCCATCACTCAAAATGAGAGTACAATACTCTAGATTGTAATCACCTGCGTGACGATAACCTGTTGGTGAAGACATTAGTAGATGTCCTCTCTAAGGATATTTTCCACTTCCGATAAAAGGGTATCAAGATATGATGAGTCTAGTAATTTTATTTCCGTGCGTTCATCGTTTTGAATAACTTCCCATTCATATGCACTATATGATCTTCTCTTATTTTCTGTAAGAGTGTTATAGGTAGTTTCATCAATTTCTAAAATTTTCTCTGGAATATCGATATATGAGGTTTTCTGTCTTTCCCGAACGATTTTAAAATATTTTTCAGTGGTCTCATATGCTGTTTGAAGAGACCCATATTTTTTAATAATATATCGATTAAAATCTTCACCAAAAAGAGGCCAATCAAATGTTGGGTGTAAAATTTTATTGTATAATAAAACAATCCAATCATACTTAGAACTACCATAGTATTTTTCTGCGATGGTATCGGGACGATCTCCGTGCTGAATGGTGTAACTATAATATGTATCCAGTTTATTCTGAGTGTCTTTGTCAAACGCAAATCTTCTAAGAATGTTTGTTAGTTGGACTTTATTATTCGTTTTTTCTAAATCGTAACCAATCTTTGGAAAAAATGTAAAGTAATTCGACATTTAGTAATCCCTTCTGTGCACAGTTTCTCTTGTCACAATCTTAGTTTCTTGGAAATTTAACTGTATTTCTATAGAAACAGGTTCATTTGTATTTTCAAAAAATATTGGAAATCCTTCACCATTATAGTTTACCGACATGCCTTTAAGAACACAATCACCGATCCGATATAAACTGTATTCCAAGTCTTTTGAGAACCGGATCCGGAATTCATTTGGATACTCTAACAAGAGTCCTTGTCCTGCATATGATGGCAACATGTAAGTCTCAAACCGTTTGATTATTCTTTTTAATGTGTCTGACTCCGATTGATTCCGTGCGATGAACTTGTATGTGAATTGATGTTCTCTGAAGTTAGAACCTTGGAATACAACTGCCATATGAGGATTAACTGCTAAACCTGTCGCAATAGATAAACCACCTGCGACCCCAGAACCAACTCCCCCTGCGGCAAGCAAACCTGCAACAGCACCACCTGCTCTTGCGGCAATTGCAGTAGCACCACCTGCAAGTGCTCCACCTGTTGCGACCTCTTTATACTTTTCTATTGATGTTGTATTACCAGTTCCAATTGCCTCGACAAAATCACCAAGAACATTACCTGCCGCATCAATAGCAGCGGCACCTGCATTCATAAGATCTTGTCCGGTCACCATACCTGCCATCGCACCACCTGCAAGTCCAAGATTTTCATTTTGATAGTTCAATGAATGTGAATGAACTAGATTCGCAGGGATGGGTAATACGATTGATTTGAGAGTTTTTCTCTCGACATTGGATCTTCTTGCTTGCCTATTTCTCTGCAAAATATCAATGATGATGTATTGAGTACCATCAAGATCCTCGGGGAATTTTAAATCTGTTGCTTTTTCTTTTTGATACAATTCTCTGAGAGGACCGTCTGCTTCAGATTGCTCGACTTCTTTTTGTAGAAGGTTATTGAAGTTTGCATTAATCGATAATCCATTTCTGCCAAAACCTACGGCAAACGCACCCTTACCACCAGCTTCGTTGATAGAATTATTAAGCAATCCTTTTGCTTCAGTAACTGTCGACTTAATACTGTTACCAAATTGTTTTTTTAGATTTATTTTCGGCATATAAATATCCGTATGGCATATCGTGGTAAGTTCGTCCCAAGGTTTCCTGAGAAATACAAAGGTGACCCTAAAAATATCGTATACCGTTCTCTATGGGAACGGGACTGCATGCGTTACTTCGACGGTAATCCTAATGTCATCTATTGGGCATCAGAAGAAGTCCAAGTCCCCTATTTATCTCCCATCGACGGAAGATGGCACCGTTACTTTCCAGATTTCTTAATACGAGTCCGCAAAAAGAATGGTGAGACCGAGACCGTTATGATCGAGGTCAAACCTCAGAAAGAGACACGAGAACCAAAAGTAAGACAACGCATCACTAAGAACTATTTATACGAGGTAAAAACATGGGGCACAAATCAGGCAAAATGGAAACACGCAGAAGAATATTGTAAGGATCGAAATTGGAAATTTGTTATCTGGACTGAACAAGAGATCTACGGAAAGTCTTATAAATAGGGTATGGCACAAATATTCGATGAAATCCTCGCACGAGGTGTCCGTCAGGGACAGATCCCTGCACGATCTCAAGAAGCAAGAGACTGGTTCCGTCAAAAAGCACGGCAATCACGGTCTAACGCTGCGTACCCCAAAAACATCATCGATAGTTCAGATAAAAGAAAACCCCGTCTCGGTCCGGGACGAATGCTCACGTTTTTCTACGATCCAAAGACAAAAGCAGATCTGCCGTACTACGATAGATTTCCATTGATATTTTTCGTCCAACCTGCAAAAGGTGGATTCCACGGTATCAACTTACACTATCTACCACCAAGACTTCGTGCAGTGTTAATGGATCGTTTGTATGAGTTAGCATCAGACAAAAAGTATAATGAAGATACACGACTAGAAATGTCATATAAGATCTTAAATGGTGCGTCTAAATATAACTACTTTAAACCCACATTTAAACATTACCTATTTAATCATGTACAGTCACGGGTTGTGGAGGTTTCGTCTGCTGAGTGGGATATCGCATTGTTCTTGCCAACAGAACGATTCGAAAAGGCAAGCAAGTCGACCGTATGGAAAGATAGTAGGAAAATGATCTAATGCCATTCAATATACAAAACATAGTATCAGAATTAACAAAGAGTGGAACAGCAAAGACATCGCACTTTGAAGTACAGATCACGGGTGTCGATGGTGACGAAAGAGCAATGATTCATCGTTGCGACACTGCGGAACTTCCGGGAAGAACTATTACTACCGCAGAGACACGATTCGGTAACTATGGTCCGGTTGCAAAAGTTGCATACAATCAAGTGTATACTGATGTTACAATGTCTTTCCTTCTGAGTGAAGATATGAGGGAAAAGGAATACTTTGAAAAATGGCATCAGGCAATTTTGGGAACTGGTGCTTTTGAGGGAGGAAGCACTTCCAGTGACTTTAATGGTTTTGGTGGTATGACAAAGTTCGCAGTAGGATATTACGACGACTATGTTGGTACAGTTGAAATACGACAGTTCGGTGAAGGAGGTGATTTAAGATCAATTCACACATTAAATCAAGCATACCCTATGATTCTTGGTGGGGTTGCTATGAATTGGGCAGATGAGTCTGTCGCAAAACTTACTGTTACCTTTGCATATAGAAATTATAAATGCGTATTCAAAAAACAAGACCAACCGGGACTTGGATCAGGATTCTCACTACGTCTTGATAAGACAGGAATCTCTGCCAGCTTTAGAAATTCACTAGGTAATATCGGATTTGATAGTGCAATCGGCACAAGTGCTAACATCGATCTAGGTAGAGTCGGCAAAATAGCAAAATCAGCAAACCTTATATAATTAATATTGATTAGGAGATTATCATGACATTACCATCACTAGGAACTCCGGAGTTCCATACAACAATTCCTTCAACAGGACAGGAAATTGCATACCGTCCATTCTTAGTCAAAGAAGAAAAGATTCTTCTTATGGCAATGGAAGGAGAAGAAGATAAAGAAATTCAACATGCAATTCTTACTATCCTAGAGGATTGCATTATTACAGATGTCGATGTTAATAAACTCGCAGTGTTTGACATCGAGTATCTGTTTTTAAAACTTCGTGGTAAATCTGTCGGTGAAATGATCGATCTTAAAATATCTCATACAGATTCAGATTGCGACCACAAAACAGAAATTAGAATTAATCTCGATGATATCAATGTAAAAGGTGATATCACAGATGGTAAGGTGCAATTGACCGATGATATCGGTGCCAAACTTCGTTATCCAACAATTGCCGATGCGACCAGATATGACTCAGGTTCTCCGGAAGGAATGTTTAAAATGATCGCATCATGTGTAGAATTTATTTATGATCAAAATAATGTATATCAAGACTTTACAGTAGATGAAATGGTTGAGTGGTTAGGTGGGTTAAATCAAAGTGCTTTCCAAAAAGTAACTTCTTTCTTTGAAAATCTTCCGAAACTTACTCACGACATCAAATGGACATGTAAAAAGTGTGGAGAAAATGATACCGTGAAACTGGAGGGACTCAACAGTTTTTTTATGTAGCACTTAGTCATGATTCGTTGGGCAATTTTTATCAATTGAACTTCGCATTGATGCAACATCATAAATATAGTTTGACAGAACTAGATAATATGATACCGTTTGAACGTGACATTTATGTCACTCTGTTGAAAAACTACCTTGAAGAAGAAGAAGAAAAACTAAAACAGAGGTAAACATGACAGAAGAAATCGAAAAGGCAGGATACCATCCTGCAGATACTAACGGTGATGGTGTTGTTACTGAACAAGAACATGAAATGTATATGGAATTTAAAAGAAAAGAACTGGAAGACAAAGACGCACAACGTGACGCTATTCGCAAGATGGCATGGTTTGCATTGATTGGATTACTTATCTATCCAATCGGTATTGCGTTAACATCACTGCTCGGATTGGAGACAGCAAGTCAGTTGATTGCAGATATCGCTCCAACTTACTTTGCATCAATCGCTGTGCTAGTATCGGCTTTCTTTGGTGCGGACGCTATTGCGCAGAAAGGCAAAAAGTAAATGGCAAATCTACCAACAGTCCCACAATCTGATGTTGAAGATGCAATCAATAAGTTGAATAATCAGACTCTTGCAGTCGGTGAAAACACTTTTCAGCAACTAAAAATCAATACTGGATTGTTACAGTCTATCAGTGAAACTCTCTTGCAAGGGTTGGCATTGGAAGAAACACGGCAAGCATTAGAAAAGCAACGTGAGGGACTGTTGATAGAAGCACTGCGTGAGAAGAAAGATGATAAGGGCAGTGGACTCGATGACAACAAAAACAAAAAACTTTCTCTAAAAGATTTATTAGGTTTTGATCCAAAAGGATTAGAACTCGCACTTCTAGCAGCGGCACTTGGTGCCGCGGCAATCGCACTTAAAACACAATTAGAAGAAGTCGCAACAGCAATTCAAGGATTCGTTGCATTCAAACTTGGTTCTAAAGCAATGGACTTGTTCAAAGGGTTGGGTAGAATGATACTCAAACCATTTGAAATGGTTGCTAATGCCGCAAGAGGTGTGCGCAATTCTGTACAACAATCTAAATTAGCAGGACGACTCGCATCACTCGCAGACGATTTCAAGAAGATGAAGTTCCCTATTACGATGGGATTAATTACTTCTGGATTCATGGCATTACGGGATGCAATCTTAGTTAAGTTTGGTATCAATCCAAATGGACGACAGATGCGAGATCCTGTCACAGGGAAATTTATCAAGGGCAAAATGACGATCACTCAACAGATCGCAGAAGACTTTGGTAAATTATTTAAACGCATTACTGCACCATTGACTACACTGTTTGATGATGCACTAAAAGCAGTTAAATCTCGTATCCCTGCACCAATTACTTTTATGATGGATAGTGTTGTGGTGTTCTTCACCAAAACAGCATCTTTTGTCAGAGGATTATTTACTACAACTGACGATGTATCAAAGGTAACAAAAGAAGCAGGTATTATTGGCAAGTTCTTTAGTGGAGTTGCAACAGTCTTAAAGACTACGGGTGGTATACTTGGTGAATTGCTACAACCAGTAAAAGCAGTTCTAGGATTCCTAGGAGGAGTAGTATTTGATACAATTGGTGGATTCTTTAAAACAACTGGATCCGTAATCTCTGGTTTGTTTGATTTTATACAACCAGTTTTAAAACCATTGAAATCTGTGTTGGGTATCGTAGGTAAGTTTTCAATTATCCTCACACCATTTTTCGCATTGTATGATTTCATCGTAGGATTTTGGGAAGGTTATACATCAAGCGAAGGTTCTGTACTTGCAGGACTTGAAGGAGGTTTGCTTGAAGTCTTCCGAGGATTCTTTACGAAACCACTCGACTTGTTGCGTGAATACATCGTCGCACCGTTCGTTGGTCTGTTCAGTAAAGACGCAGAGAAAGCAGTCAAAGACTTTAGTATTACTGAACTATTCAATAGTGCTTACAACGGTATTAAGACATTCGTTAAAGAGTTGATTGGTAATCCGGGAGGAACAATCAAAGGTATTGTTGCGAACCTACCGAACCCCATTGACTTTATCGGTGAGAAGCTGTATGCAATCTTCGCAGGAGTTTCGGAGTGGATTCAAGGAAAATCTTTCCTTCCGGATTTCCTTGCATCACCATTTGATTTTCTTGCCGAACAAATTGCATCGGTATTTAATATTGATGCAAAATCTGGTACTGCGATCAAACCACAGATCGAGGGTAATGCGCAAATGGGTGCGGGAGGAACTTCTGCATCAACAGTATCACAGAAGACTGCATCAGTACAAGAATCACAATCAAGCAAACCTGTCATTGCAACAGTCAACGCACCACAGACAACAATGCAGACGACGAATAACAATAGTCGTTCTCAGCATATTAATATGGGTGGCGGTGCAACTAACAACAGTGCACCTAAGACAGTTGTCGATGATCCGATGAACGGATTCTCATAAAAAAGGGGGACATTGCGTCCCCCGTGCTACAATGGCATTGTAACTTATTCGTTTGCTAACTTTTCAAAGAATGACAAACTGTCGTCATCATCGTCAGTAGTACCTGTATCCCAAGGGATCTCATCGGTCTTAGGAGCAGAAGCAGTCTTTGCGACTGGTGCTTCTACTACGTTTTCCGCATAAGCAGAACGAGGTGCAGGAGCAGAAACTCCGAGAGCACGATCTAACTTCTGTGAAAGTTCATCAAACGACTTGAACTTCTCAGGTGCAACGATATCCTGAAGAGGATTGAGAGAGTTGTATACTTCTTCAAGTTTCTCATCATCACCGTCGAATAGTTCTGATGGTGCATCGAACTCAGACTTATCGTAGTTACGATAACCGTCGACTTGACGGATCTTGAGTTTAAAGTCAGCACCTTCCCAGAAATCAAATGGATTTACTGGACTTTCGTCTTCGAACTCTGGTTGCATAAGATCATTGATCTTATCCCAGATCTTCTTACCATACTTGTACAAGAACACCTTACCTTCGTTCTGAGGGTTTGATGGATCCTTGACAACAAGAATGTTAGAGTAGTAAGACAAACGACGCTTCTGCTTACGAGCAATGTCTTTGTTAGAATCTAGACCAGAGTTCCAGAGTTCGTTGTTCTTCTTACAGAGAGGGCATTCACCACCTAATGTGGTAGGGCAATTCTCAATGTACCATCCACCCGGACCTTGGAACCCGTGATCGAACATGCGTACCCAAGGCAATTCTTCACCTTGTGCTTCTGGTAAGAAACGGATAACTGCATAACCATTACCTGCCTTGTCGACAGTTGGTTTCCATACGAGGTCTTCAGTACCACTACCTTGAGGTGCACCACCTTCAGATAGTTTTGCTGATTCAGAGATGAGTTTGTTCAATGAAGATGAACGGGACTTTTTGAGGTTTGCAAATGAATTTGCCATAATCGTATTTCCTTGTATTGCGATGTATTAACTTCGTATCCACTTTATACATAATGTATTTCTATATATTACACCAATTAGGGGATGGTGTCAACCCTTATATTTAGTTATTTTCCGTCGTCATTAAATTTTCTGAGTTCAGAAACTGCATACGACCAGTTGACTTCAAGTTCTTTGATTCTTGTTTTGAGTTCTTGGTTCTCCTTTTTCAATGTCGAGATCTCATTCTGTAAGTCGAAAAGTTCGCAATTGAGATTCTTGCGCAACTCACGGAACATGCGTGAACGAACATCACCTAGATTTGTTAGTGCTTCTCTAATCATTGAAAGTCTCCAATATTATTTGTTTCCATTTATCACTTGACGCATCAGTAAAATGGTACAGGAAAGGACGGTACTTATGAATCAGTTCTACCACATCATCCATAATAATATCATTCTTGCCTGACCAATACTTGGTAAAGTGTACCAGATCATCAATGATGATCAAAGTCTCTAGTGACACCTTACCCCTTTGATAGAGACGAAAAATCAGTGGGTGCTTCCCATCTCTATACACAAGCAGGTTATCAAACTTCTCCTCTTTCTCACTGAGATATTGCATCTCTTCTTTGAAGATATATGACATCGACTCAATTTTCATTTTCCACTTCTTGTATGCAATTTCATTCTTTGCATTCAACATATCACCTAACCATCCATTTTCGGTTGATCGGTCAGTAATCAGTGCGACGATGTACTTGATGAAGTCATCTCTTTTAAAACGACGAGATGCCTTCTCAAAAATATATTTATCTTTCCTTGCCTCGTAAGATTCAGGTTTTGTTCTCATTTTTCCACGGTACTTAAAAAAATCATACCGTCCTTTGAAATGCGCATTCACCGCATTCCAAGTTTCATAACATTGAAATCCACTCATCTCATCACTCATAAAGGTAGTCGTGCAGGTTTCTCCAAAAAGTTCAGTTCTTCTGCTTCATATCTTAGTTTTTCTTTGATCACATTATTACATAATTTTGCCGCAACTTCAATCTCCATTTCATTTTTTTCACAATACCAAACTATTGCATCCATATAAGGTATTCTTTTTTCTTGGACTACTTTTTCTATCAATAAAGAAAATTTTTGAGTAGTCATTAGGTCTAACATTTATTACTCCTATGTAATACTACTGTTTAATTAATATACCACATAGTAATGGTTTAGTCAAGTTCGATATTTATAAATAGTATCTCTAATCATTTGATTGAAATCCCCTTCATTATTTTTATATCATGAGTCACAGAAGGAAGAACTCATGATTTTCGAAGCTATCGCCGCAATTCAAATCGCAAACGAGGCAATCGGTGCCATTAAAGAGTTTGCGGGCCACGTCGAGTCCGTCGGTCAGATGGGCAAAGATCTTACTAAACTTGCAGATGCAAAAGACGAACTTCAAAAAAATGCCGCAGATGGTGACATGGAGGCGTTTTGGGCTCTAGAAGACATCAAACGCCATGAAGCTGAAGTCAAGCAAATGTTTATCTATAATGGACGACCCGGACTTTGGGATGATTACTGCAAGTTCATTGAAAACAGAAAAATGATGCGTGAAAACGAACGCAAACGTCAAGAAGAAAAAGCAAAAGCAAAGAAGAAACTCATTAAAGACACTTTAGTATATGGAAGTGCGGGACTCGCATGTCTTGCTGTTGTCGGTGGTGCAATTTGGTTACTACTATGGTTAATTTCACTCAAGTGATAAGATCAAGAAGAATTAAAGAACCGAAATACGATTATCGGCATCAACTGTTATTTGAGAGAATACAGAAGGTGCGTGATGACTTTGAAGAAAAGAAAAAAATAATAAAACAAAAATGGAGAAGTCTATGATAGAATTTGTAGTAGATCAACTAGTAACTTGGTGGCAGTTCACTGTCGTTGGTGTTGTCATTCTTATCGGATGGGTTGCTAATCTGTTTGGTGTAGACAACAAAAAAGAACTCATTGGATTCTCATATAAAGAGATGCCGCATATGCAACCGATTAAGATTGACACTGCAGGTAAAGGATTCTGGGGTGCGATTTGGTTGTGGTTTATGGGTGTACGTCAGTGGAGAATTGCAAAGGATTTTGAATATACTATTCATGGAGACAAGTATGTTATCCCTGCAGGTTTTGAATTTGACGGTGCGTCGGTACCCAAGTTTCTTGCCGCATGGTTGTCACCAACTGGTGTTTTGTTGATGGGTGGTTTGATTCATGATTATGCATATAAATATCAAACACTACTAAGAAGAGACGGATTGACACTAGGCACTCTGTCACAAAGACAAGCAGATGTTATCTTTAGAGATATCAACATCGAACAGAACGGATTTCATCTATTAAACTATCTTGCATATTGGGCATTGCGTATTGGTGGTTTTGTTGCATGGAACGGTCACAGAAAACGGAATGCAAGAATATGATTGAAGTTTTATTAGTATTTTCGATTAACGGTGGACTTGAAGATATATCGGATCGAGTGTTTACATCTTATGAAGAATGTTCTGCATTTGTAAACACTGTTGCGAATATGGATGTTGTGAACTCAGACTATGGATTTAAATTCGTCGCATCCGACGGTATGCTCTTTGAAGGGCAATGCATCGAGATGCGAGAATGGTTTCTCAAGAAAGGTGACTTTAAAAGTTAAATCCCCGGTGGTAACATCATTCTCATATTATCCCCACTTGCAATAATGCAGGTGACACCAACTTGTTTGTTCACTACAATGAATGACCAAGTGGTTGATCCTGCATTAATCCACAAAGAGTGAAACAGATCATGTCCTTGACCATTTTGACTTGGTGCCATCATAACAACTTCTTCTGAATATTTATCTCTGATACCTTCAAGAACATGTTCAGTATCACCACAATACATAGGTAATTGTTTTTCGTCAAATGAAATGCCATTGTGATCTGCGAGTGATGCTGTCGTCCATAACAACATGAGTGCAATTAGATATCTCATGTTTTTGCCTTTTTTGAATGGGTGGGGACTTCTGTTGCCGAGTGTCCTCGAAACTCCAAGTTATTTACTATTTATACATATTTTGCGGTCATATAGTCTATCCATAGAACTGCCTCATATTCTGAATCAAACCAATCAATTGCCGATTCACATATTATTGGGTTCCATACGAATGCCATAACCTGACCATCCAACTTGGATACTTTGACTAACCACTCTCCAATCTGCGCAGTTTCGTAGGACTCAAAGAACTTGTTGCTCATCTTTGTATCTCGCAATTGTCTGTATACACTCTTTTATATAGTTGTCTCGTTTTTCCACAAAAACCTGTGGAGGACAGTCATCTACTGCAATTGCGATTACAATTTGGTCAATAGGTATACCAGTACGTTCTTCCCACATCACACAGTATGCGGATGCCTGTTGGAAATAGTTACTGATCCATTCTTTCTTCTTCTCTTTACGTGATGTCTTGAAGTCGATTACTGATAATCGTCCATCCCACTCAGCAATACAGTCAACACGCCCTGCGACTCCGAGATACTCAGACCAGAGAGGAACTTCTTGTGCGTATACATTGTTGAGGTGTGTATCAAGAACAGGTTTGATATTCTGGAAGGTTTCTCTGTCGACTGGTTGAAACTTCTTGATATCCAATTCGTTGTTGATGTAGTCTTCGCACATTTTGTGTACCGAGGTGCCCCGACGGGACGCACGAGTCGATATCTTATTTGCTTCTTCTTCACCGACTCTCTTTCTCCATGCCTTGATAGAATCTCTCGACAAGATCGACAAGACCGTTGTAATAGAGGGCAAGTTGCCTTTCGGTGTTTTGTAGAATCGTTTTCCATTAACGGTCTCCGTCTTCAACTCTTCGATTGCGAATTCTTTGTGATTAAATATCATAATTTTAAGAAGGTCTTTTGTTTTGGTTTTTTGTTTGAGTGTATTAGTTTAGTTTTTTCTGGAAACCACATGTAGCATAATGGTTGTTTTTCTCTTATAGAAATTTCTGCGACACCATCTTTAAACTCAAGATCTTTGAGATTTATCAAGGTGTTTACATTAAGTTGAATATCTTTATTCCAAGGAGAGTCAACAACACCGGGCATTACATCCCATATGTTATTACAATGATAAGTTGGATTAAGAAATACATAAGGCAAATCTGATGTTATCAATATCGGAATCATAAATTTTATATTAATTCTTTCTGCAAACATATTGTAAGAAGATTTTAGTTGACTGAATGGATGTGTTTGTATACTTACCCCTGCGGCAGATGGTGAGTATGATTCCATTCTCATATCTTCTGTAATGCAAATAGAAAGATCGTGGGGACACTTTACTATATACGATTTCTTAAATATCTCTAAAATTCCCGGACATGATTTGACAGTAGAGGGTTTTTCTGATACATTATTCGATACCGTAAATGGAGGTTCCGCAATGTTGATGTGTTTTTCTCTTGTTCTATTAATCCATATATTTTTTACATTTTCAGTAAACTTTGGAAGTCCTAACCACCAAGCAGAGGATTGGGGAGTACATGGTTGAATAAAATCTTCAACATTCATATCATAATTTTCAATAGGAGAATGGATAGTATCCCATTTCCAATATAGTTTTTTCACTTATCTATTCCAAAGTTGTGTTTTTTAAGGATCTGTTCTGTTTTGATTGTGCTTGTTGATTTTCTTCCGTGCTCTTTTGCAACCTCAGAGTTCGGATGTGCTTCCGAGATGCGCGCAAGATTTTCTTTCCAACCGTCATCCATTTTACTCCCATAGTTAGTTCCACGCACCAGTGTCGGTGCACTTAGGATTTGTCTGATGTGGGGATTTTCTTCTAAGTATTCAGTTCGTTTTGAAATACTGAGTTCAAGACTGAACCTTTTTCCAGTATCAGTATCTTCAAAGTCATACATCGGCATATCTAAACCACTCCGGTATCATTCTATTAGTCCACTTACAGAAACTTGCTTTCTCTATTATATAGTAGTTACGATAAGCATCAATAACACGATCTAGTTTACAACTTGGAGGCATTGCTTGTGGTGGTTCCTCAAAGAACCCATTAGGAATGTTTTTTGGAGGTGTAGTAAGCACACCATATAACTTCTCTGCAGTTGCGTGTACACGACCGTAACGGTGCCTGTACTCATCACACAGAGCATGGAACAGTTGAGATAACCATAGATAGTTGTTGTGGTTCTGTCGAACCCACACTGCTGATGGGTGATTCACATGAGTTGCTTTGTATAAAGCATCTTCACGAAAATCTTGAAGACGATATCGTTGAATACGACGAGAACCAGTCGAATCGATATAAGGTTCGCCATCAAGTACACGATGCGCAGTAGACAGCAACTGTGCGTACTCAATGATCATTTTGACTACGTGTTTGTCGCAGTGCATCTCTGCACAGACTTTAGGATCTTTGTCTAAATAAAATACGTTCATGCGAAATAATCTACCATCTGTGATTTATTAATTACAGTCTTTAGATTACCACTTCTATCATAGGTTGTCAACACTGTTTCGTCAATTATTTGTTTATCGTTGAACACTCGATAAGATTTGTTTGAACTGACTTCTGTTCTAGGTATGGGATCGTATCGAGTATTGACTCTTGCCGATTCATAGATTGGTGGAAATAGATCTGACATGATCGGATACCCACTCCTTCTGTAATGTTTTGTACTCAGCACGATACAACCGTCTTAACCACCATTTATGTTTCGCAATATATTCAGGCCACTCTAGGCACTCATGATTGTATCCTTTGCCTCTCATAAACTCGCAAGTCTCTTCTTGATACTGTAACCACTTTTCATAACAATATGATTTAAACGTCAAAACAAATTACTCCACTTCTTTAATTTTTCATGCTTCATTCCTGCATACTCATCCAACTTGGTGTATGAGATCATATCCTCACCGTGTAAAAGATCAACTAAGCAATATAAATCACCGAGTTCTTTTTCTAGACGATCCATTGCAGTCTCTCCATTATAGACTGCGGACTCCCCAAACCGTTTGATCTTTGAGCATTCAACAATTACTTCCGCACACTCTTCCATTAAAATAGTTAATAACTCTTCTCTACGTGTCATACTCTAATCCATACTGAATCTGTTGCTAAACGGTAACTGCCTACAAACTCGTGATAGTATCCGTTAAATTTTTCCGGTTCAACCATACTTACCCATTCTTCACCATTCTCTCGTTGATACAGATAATACACTTGACCAACGATAGGCACGAAACTAATTGACGCATTGTACATACGCTGTGTATCATCAGAGGTTTCGACAAGTTTACGAAACTCTTCTTGCAGTTCCTCATATCGACTACGCAACTTATGTGATGCTTCTTGTGTCTTAGGCAACTTATAAGTTGACTCAGTGTCGATTACCGTAATCGCAGGAGCAGACACACTATCCCCATAAGGCATCGTTGATTTGTTATCTGCGACTCGATCAGGTTTTCTCACCAACTCCACCACACATATTCTCTGCCTGTTCATCTTCTATTTCGTACGGATACAATCTATAATACTGAAAACTATCCTCTGGATATCCAAAACTACAAACCCATTCAGTCAAATCAAAATCCGTTTTGATTGTGAAGTTTTCATCGACTGCTTCATCTGGCAGTGGTCGAGGAAATCCATATGCCCAACCCTGAGGGGTCGGATCAATCATCAATTGATACTTCTTCTCGCTCACTTTGGTTCACCTGTCACTACATAATCGGTCAAGTCACCGTTCTTTTCCATTTCTTTAAGGTTATGTAAAGCATCTGGATTGCCTTTAAAGGCACACTGTCTAAGGTACTTCACAGCAAGTTTCATATTTTTTCTCACCTTAAACATACCTTTTCTGTGATGTAATACACCTAACAGATACGCACACCCAACATGAAGTTCTGCTTGCTCGTATCCTTCATCGGCAAGTTGCTTTAGAATCTTGAATCCCAAAGTTCCCGAACCAGATTCAATCTCTTCAATCGCACCATTAAAACATAAAATACTCATAACTCTACTATCTCCACCATGTCACCAAACTTTTTTTTGAGTTTGTTGTAAATATCACCATTGCTCTTACGCAAACCTTGACGACTCTTCCATAAAGTATAACACGAACCACTGTCAGTTGCAACCGTGAAGAAGTCTTGATTGACTTTGATGTTGAGTTCTTTCATTGGACTGCTCATACGCCAACTGTCTCCATAGAGATAACCACCAGTCCAACCAGAAAGAATCTTCTGAAACTGTCCTGCGGGAGTCTTGACTTCGATGATTACCCATGCGTCTGGCGTAATGCCTTGTTCTGGAGGTACTCCTTCTAATGCGGAACTTGCCTCAAACATTTCCATCTTCACCTTATCATAGAGTTCATCGCGGATTTGCTTCTTCTTTGCTTGGAGTTCTTCGATCTCTGCGTCTGTTAGTTTGTCGATCATTCTCTTTACACCTTATCAATAAAAATTTTCAATGTGCGGTCATCATCTTGTAAATCCCAATCCATAAACTCACCCTTATTGAAGTATCGAACATACTCACGACTTTCTGATCCAATCACTTCAAGACGAGATACCTTTGAGAACTTTCGCTCACGCTCCAACTCACCCACTCTCTTGAATAACCACCAAGCATACTCTTGAAGTGTCTCGTGCTCCATGTTCTTGATAGTTCCTGGTATTTCACTCATCCTCTCATTTCCTTGTGCAATCCATTTTGTGGATATGCTCTTTGGTTACTCGTAAGTCAGTTACCAATCCACACTCATAGCACTTATACCAAATGTCATCTGCCCAGCGAATCTTTCTACCGCTGTCTTGTTCATACTTTGCGATGATGTCGTCGAACTCCCAAAGTTCTTCTGTTTCAAAGTCGTCTAACCAATCACCAAAGTCATTCCAATCTTCGGTTCGCATAGGTGCAAGACTATACTCATACCAACCGTTCCAATAATCATCGCCTGGAACATTCCGAATGTCAATACGACCTGTCGAATAATCTTCGGCGACTTCCTGTCGTTCAAAAGTATCACCGACTTTATACCTGCCCATATCGACAAGCATACTGTCCTCTTGAACAACATGTGTCACTGTTTTGGTCAGTCCACGCTCCTCGTACCACTGAATATTAGCAACACCCATCCAGTTAGTTGAATATGAGATCACTTCCAACCTCCAAACACATCAGGTGCTTGTTCTGCCGCCATTTCCATATAAAGGTCTGTAGGATAATGTCTCAATAAACTACGTGCACGATCACGAATTTCTTTAGGTATTCTTTTAGTAATTCTCGGATTACTCAAGTCTAATAAAAACCGTTCAGTATTTACTACTGCGTTCTTTCGTTCATATGGTAACGTCATAATATAAAGTCCCGTACGAAACCAACAATGCCTAATGCAACCATGCCAAGGATAAACCCATAGGCGATTGGTATGAGAATATCAGAATCTTTCATTTTCAATCTTCTCTCGTTCACTATGTCCGATAGGAGTTATTGAGTTTTTGATAATAATCTCATCATCCCATGCTTCACCAAGTACAGGTTCATCCTTACGATACTGTGCGAGTGCTTCTTCAAGTGTCACTTCACGGGTTGACACAATTACCTCATCTAGGTGATCTTGTGTGAACTCCTTTGCGTCTTCACAGGTCACAGTATCCTTTGCATACTCTTCGGAAGTGCAGTTCTCTAAATCATCAGGAACTTCCACACAATACCGCATACGAAACATCGATACAGTATCTACCATTATATATTTACTCATACATTTTTTCCTCAATACTATACAGTGTATTAGACTCCAAGTTTTCTCTAAGGACGTTAAAATACTCTCTATCCGCATTAATCGGAACTAACAATGAATGGTACGAATCCTCCGATGCCAAAAAGAAAAGAAGTCCATAGTTGTTTACTACAGTATAACCACATTTTTCAATGGTGTCAATTGCAGTCTTTACTAGTTTTTCGTGGTTGTCTAACAAACCATTTTCTATGATATCTATATATTTCAATGCGGATGCAATACCTGCATAGTAGAAACTATAAGTGAACCCGTGATTCCATTCGAATTTTTCTGGTAACGTGTTCTTAACATTATCAGAATACAAAACCATACTAAGAGGGAAGAATCCACCAGTGATTGCTTTCCCCATTGTGCAGATGTCTGGACTAACTGGCAAACTTTTCCAACCACAATATGTTCCCGTCTTCCCACCCCCAAAGAACATATCATCAACGATTAAAAGTACACCGTGCTCTTTTTGAATTTTTGATATCTTTTCCCAATGACTTCCATCAGATGGTTCCGGAAGTTCTTTATAGGAATAAGTTTCTGCAACAATACATGCAACATTCGACCAATCAATACTGTCAACATCAAAGTCTTTTGGGATATTAACCACATTATGATATCTTTCCATTCCATAAAAAGGATCATTCATTAATGAAGAGTACCCTAAATTGTGATTGAGAAATGTACTGCCGTGATAGCTGTCATCAAACGAAACAATTAGTTTCCTTTCATCACCTTTACTTTGGTGATATGCGAATGCAAGTTTTATCGCACCCTCATTTGCATCACTACCACTTAATGAATAGAAAGTGTTGTATCCACCACTGATATCATATACCTTCTTTTGCAATTCAAAAGCAATGTCGTTAAGTCGAATAGGTTCTTCTTTAAAGATTGTCTCTGCGATATCTGGTTTAGTGTATTTCATTTTTGAATACACATAATCAACTATTTGATCACAATAGAAACCTAAAGTAAAGCACCCCCAATTTAGTAAAGGGTCAACTTGTCTTTTACCTTTCTCTACCGTACCATACTTCCAAGACTCGACTGATAGTTCTACAGGTTTTTGAATATCAGGTATTAGACCATTATATTCACTCGTCATCACTTTCCTCAGATTTCACCATCATCCATAAAAAAAATAAACAACAGATTAATCCTGCTACAAATTCCATTCTACCACTCCACACATGTTGCTCTATAAGCACTACCTAACTCTTCAATCAATGCTTTCTTATAAGAATGGCATTCATTCCACGAATCATATATACCTTGTTCGTATGTAACCAATTGTCCTTTACTAGTTAGTACTATTAGAATCAGAATCCACATCTTTATAGTCCTCATAAACCAGACGTAGTGTCTGACACAAAGTCTGTTTTTCAATTCGTTCGATACGATCTAGATATGGATCATATCTTCTTTCTGGTGCATAAAGATTGTCGTCGAGTCTATCAAACAACTCGTATATCAACTTCTCTGTATCTATATCTTTTAATCCCATAATGACCTGTAATACTTTCCAAATAATGTTAATCCATTTCCAATTCGTGCGTTATGCTTTGCCAAACCTTCACGGTCAACCTTAAACGTATCGTTTGATCCCCACTTCATTTCTGACATTCCATTCTCTAACTCTTCCCAGTATATGTCAGATACGCCTGAGAAGAATTGTTTGTCGTTATCGTCGTCAAGAATTTGCTCAAATGCCCAGATCATCTCATTCATCATCCAATCCCAAACTTCTGTTTGACGGTTAAATTCCTGCTCATTGTAATATTCACCGGGTTCAGAAAATAAATCTCCGATTGCTCTTGGATCCCATTCACGACGAATGTATTGTAAATGTTCTGGCATATCCTCATAGTCTATATAGGGAACACCATGCTTAGTTTCTTTGAGTTGCTTGAGCATTGGAAGTACGATCAACGCAAGGGTATGATCCATGTTCCAAGTATCGTAATTATGAATGACGACATTGACATCTCGTTCTTCGTCGTCATCCTTATACCTACCGATTTGAACGAACATAGTCCAAGATCTCTTCTAGGTTCTTAGATAGTTGAATGCGTTTCAGAAACTCTAGTCGTGTCTCTGTTTTCTCAAACTGTAGTGCAAGGTTACGAATATCCATACAGTCTCGTGGAGTGACACCATCGATTACCACTTCGTCGTCGCAAGTCACATCGTCACGTGGGAATAGATTGTCCTGACTGTCAAGGATCTTACCCAACTGATCCCACATGGGCAACTTTTCGTATTCTGGATCATAGTCACGAACTTCGTGTGAACGTGCATAGTACGCATTATCTACGGTATTCTCACCCATTGCGGTACGAATGTTTGTATAACTCATAACTGCTCAACTCCAACAATATCCAATCCTTTAGCATAACACACTTCTATGATGTGGTCAAGTCTACCATAATCGCAAACCCAATCGTGTGTCTGCCCATTCTTCGTTCTATAATGTAATACTACTTTCATTCCACGACCTGTGATTTGATTGTTTTTGATAATATATTTCGGCATATACCGTTGTCGCATACCGTTTTCTCCTCAGTCTCCACGAGGAAATAATTCTCTGGAAGAACTGTTGCTACAATGTATTTTGGTTCCCAATCTTTATCAATGCGATCTTCAAAGTCGTTGGTACCTTCCATAGGAAGAAACACATACAACATCCAACCACAGATAAAGATTAGTAAATTCCACATTAGATATTTTCCATATCAGGGACTACTGCGTCCGAACGTTTTAACTTCAACTGGATGTATACACGATACACACCCTTCTCTGTATAGACTTCTTTGTTGACTACACGATACTTCGAAACATCGACATTTGCGTAACCAGACTTTGATGTCTTCTGCATCTCTGCATTACTGTCTGTAGTATACCCTTTCATTTCAGAAGATACAACAGTTTTTAACTTATCACCAAGAGAAATTTTTGCTTGGTGCATTGCCTTATCAATCGCAAACTGCAGATCAAGTGCTGAACCTGTTCCCGTTCCGAACACGACTTCTTCAGTATCTTCGTTCGATTCGATATACCACTCAGGAATACCTTCACTTTCTTCAATCTCTACGACCCCTCCGTTGCCTATCATAGGCAAAGACGAGCAACCGCCTAGTGCGAGCAACCCCGCAAACAACATTACCTTTTTCATACTTTAACCACTGTAACTAATCGTCTTGCTTTACCAGAGTACGCAGATGCAGATACTCCAACGAATTGTGCAATCTTGTCTATTGCACTTTGCTCAGACAGTGCGGCAACCCTTGCGACGAACTGCCCATCATAATAACCCAAATAATAATCAAACACACAAATCTCCTTCTGGTTCTACCCAACCATACCCCCAATACATGTTGGGGCAATCTTTGTTTGAGTTTCTCAACTCAATCGCATCCTTTGGAAGTTCGACACGATAGAGTTGTCTAACATCAAGAAACTCAAGCAGACTGACTGTATGCGGTTTGTAGTAGAGAACCTCTCCATCATCAAACTCGCAATACATCATTGAAATATAATCTTTAGGCAACATTACGCACACTCCTTCATCATCTGAACTGCCAAGTCATACTCAGCATCATTATCGCAAGTGTCGATCAACTCGACACGACCATCGTAGTCCATGCTAGTCTCAAACGGGATGTATGCTTCTTCACCCTCACGTCCAAACTCTGCACCGTCTTTCTCAACGATGATGGTGTAACCGTCAAAGTGGTAACGACCGTTAACAACGATTTCCCCCTTTGCGATCACTTTACCTTCGATGTAAGCACCCTTAGAACCACAGAAGTCATAACCACGGATAACCATACCAACTTCTGCAAGATTTTCATATTTCAACATAATATTCTCTCTTCTCAATCAACACAGGTAGTATAGCAAACTGGACGCAAAGGTCAACAACTTTTTTCACTTTTTTTCATTGTATTTGTTTATCGTTAATAACGGAAGGATAGACATCATTGATTCAACCTCATCCCAATAATACTCGACGCATTCTTCCTTAGTGATTTTATAATACTCACATACCCAAGTGATTGCATCTGCGTAGGGGTCTTTACCATTCATAATCAAAGTCCATTAGTTACAGCAATCGTCTCAAACTTGCGACGAGTCTTGAAAAACTTCATAGGTTTCTTGTAGATGACGAAACCGTCTGGGTTGCCTTCTGGATAGTACGCAACGAGTTTGCCTGTCTTCTTATCCACATAGTACATGTTCTCAGGATAACGGAACCCATCAACGGTTCCAGTAACTTCTTTCAATTGTTCGATCATGACCATACCTGCTTATCTAAATCTCTACCACTCTTGCTCACCACTACAAACTGGTGAACTCCAATACAACGATCAACCCACTGGGACAGAATACAAACTTGATCTGCCGTGGTGTGGGCAATCATAGGAAACTTGTCGTTAAAGAAAAACATAGTGTGACGAACCTGCTTTCGAGGTTTGTGCCACAGTTTAACTAGACCACTTGAGATTACCATTTTTTTAAATCACCCTTCACTGCTAAGTAAATAATAGCGGCAACAACAATGCCACCCATCAAAATCACATCGTAGTAGTTCTGTGTGTATTCCATAAAAAACCCCTCTCAATCAATATGGTAATAATACCACACTGGTTGGAGGGGTCAAGAACTTTCGTATTAGACATTAGTCTAATATAGTTGTCGTGCGACTTCTTCCATTTGTTTTGTCATATCATCTAACTCTTCTACGGTACGAGGTTCATATCCGAGAACGGATTCTTCCTGTCCATTCTCTTTTACCCAGATTAAGTCTTTGACGTATAAGAATGAGCATCCATTTAAAAAGTAAATGAAATCTTCTAATACTTCACCGAGACCTTCTGGTTCTAATGTATGCTCGATCACACGGGTCTTTCCATACATATCAGTAAACTCTCGACGGAAGGTATATTTTTCACCCATAATTATTCCTCATACATCTCGTGTAATAGATCACCGACACGAGATCTCCAAGACTCACCGTGCATCTCTGCAATAATATCTTCGATTTCATCTATATCTTTCTTTTGACTCAAAAGAGACACGATATCCTGATCGATATCTAATTGTTCATCACTCATAATATACCTCTACTATTTTTTTACTGGTTGAATATTTCCATTCTTATCAAATTCGATGATCTTACTTTGCTCTAAATGTGCAAGGGTAAGTTCGGTTGCAACTACGACACCTTCTTTCAGACCAGACTGATAAGAAAAGTAAACACACGCAACAATAGTACCTAAAAAGATAATTGCCCATTCAATCGGCATATCATTCTCCTGACGAGGATTGTAAAAGTATTTAGCAATCAAAGTCTTTCTTGAAGTCTTCTACAAAGATTCCAGAGACATTCGATGCATCTAGTGTAGCAAATTCACTAGCATTTGGCAACACAAAAGTGAATTGAACTTGAGCATTGTCTCTCATAAACCACTCTAAGTACTTGATACGATAGTAGTTATCACTTTCTACTGCGTGTGTTTCTATGCCGTAGTTAGGAGTATTCTTAAACACATTGTCAGTTGAGATGCTACCCTTGAGCAAAAAGTCAAATCCAAGACAATACAGTTTAGTATTATCACGACGGATTGCTTCGAGCATTGCATTCATACCTGCATTCGAACGACGACGACGAGAATTGTACTTCGCAGACTCCCATCGTTCATCTTCTGGTGGAATGATTATCTGACTGCGAGGATGTATCTCTTCAGTCAATTCTTTAATCATTCCATCATCAATTGCGACAATATAATCACAGTCACTAAACTCTCGATGGATTGCATTGCAACCATAAATCTCACCGCGGGTCTTGAGTCCATGTAGGTCTATAGGTTTTCGACTTACACCATTACCGACGATGAATGCCGTTGTCTTTGAGCTCATCTTCTAGTTCATCCCAATCTTCATTATCAATATTTTCCGCAACATCCATTAGGTGTTTTTTGAAGTGATGTCTCGATTCCTTTTTAAGGGGTCTCTTGCGAATTCCTTCATTTTCTTCAGTATACTCTTTGAACGATTTTTTGATTCTACCCATATTAGTTTTTTATCTGACTTTCACCAATCTTTAGTTTGCTCAGGAAATGCTTCCATCGTGAGTTTCTTAGTGATACCCTTGAATGGCAACTTCCCGTCCTTCATACCGATCAAAAGTTTTGCGTCTTTAGGATCGATGCTCTCTAACAGACCGATGAAGAGTTGCTCCCTACGAGTCTGTTTGAGATTTCTTTGCGCAGGTTGATCTCCCTGCACGAATAAGTATAACCTACGGAGTTCTGCATAAAACTGTCCTTCAACATCTGATCCCTCTACGAGAGGTTTGTACGGAGGTGTTCCTTCTGGCAATAACCACTTTGCAAGAGGACTATAGGTATATGCCAATACAATAATTGCGGGATGTCCGATCTCTTGTAATTTAGCAATCTTCTCTTTTCGAGTTTCTAATTTCTCGACTTCTTTAAATAATTCGTACATACTTTTCTTTGCCATCAAAATTCTCCGACATGCTCAATCAATAGTTTTAATCGTTTCTTGATAAAATAATTCAAGAGACCTTTCCTTTCCGGTACTTCATATTTATCATACATCTGTATTACTTGATTGCAAATATCATTCGGTACGCAGGATAAGTCTACGAGTTCTTCATTGCGTTTATAATTGCGGAGCATTATTTCGTCACAGAACTTCTCTGGTTCCAGATCAATCCACGACTCTATCTTTTTACTGGATAGTGGTTTCTGTCTTTCCTTTGCAATAATGCACGAATCGTTGGATAGGAAGTTTGGAATACCGTCACCACGATCACCTTTCATAATATGTTCCTTCAGGAATCGAAAAGGATCTGTGATACGAATCCACTTCTTAGTGATAGGGCTGAACTGATCAACATTCACATACTTCTGCAACTGACCAAAGTCTTTGTCACCAGAAAGAATGAGAATCTTCTCAGAATCATCATTTCTTAAATGTACACCGTATCGTTCAGTAAGAACACCGATGATGTCATCTGCCTCGGCACGAGGTACTTGGATTACACGATAAGGGAAGTACTGCTTGAGTTCTTCACGGATGTTATTGAGTGCATCAAAGATAGCACCCCAATCCAGATCAGACTTCTCACGGTCTTCCTTACGATGTGCCTTGTAATATGGGAAGAGATCTTTTCTCCAATAGTTCTTATCATCACAACAGATGACAAGTTCTCCATAGTCTTTGACGAATTTCTGACGATACATACGGATACTATTCAGTACCATGTGTCTCACCAAATCTTCATTGAGATCAGACTTACCTTTAATTTGAATCATCAAGTTGCTGATCATTACTTGATTCAAGTCTAACAAAATCATGATATGTGCTCACATATAATCTATCTACTCTTATATAGTCTCATAGATCTGTGTTTGTGTCAACCCCCCAAATTTTATTAATGTCTGGATAAAAAACACCATGCTGACGTTTGGGTTCACCATTGGCATCATATGCCATATGTTTACACACATAACCAATTTTGTTCTGCCCAAACTCACCCCAATACATATCTAACCATGTGCCGTTTTCAAGATAGTTCTGCATATTACGTGCATAGTTTTCGCAACGAATTTGTTTTGCTTCAGCATCTTTGATTCCTTGCTTTGCTTCACGTTTATATCGTGACGCAAGTTCACGTTGAGTCTTAATCCACTTCCTAACATTGTTCATACAAAGTTCATCTTCGTCTGATAATGCTAAAACCTTTGGAGCAATGTTTTTGTATTGAGGAGGATTTTCCTTCATACGTTTTTCACGTGCGACACGCAACCGTTCTGCCGCTGCTTGTTTTTGCTCTTCGGTCATTACCCGTTTTTTGCGAAACTTCTTGACTGCCATAACTATTTCCTAGATAAAGATTTTAAAAGTGCTTTCCACTCTTCTGATCTTACATTCCAATTGTAGTTGTTGTCAACCCAATTTTTTTGGAAAAGCATTTTTTGTTTAAAATTCTTATCCTCAATCTGCATACGAATCGCATGGTTCAGTATGTTTGCAAAGTAGTTTGCGTGTGCCTGTACATCTTCATTGTACTGATACATTGTTGCAAACCCACTAGTCGTTTCTGGCAATGCACCAAGGTTAGGACATACAACTTGGCATCCTGCAGACATTGCCTCGATTGCGGCAATACAAGATGTCTCGATCCAAGTATTAGGATATGCAAAAATGTGCGACTCTTGCAATGCCTTGCGGACAGTATCATTCGGTTGGTAACCGTGGTAAGTCATGTGTGGGTGTTTTTCAATCTGATCAAATAAATCATAATATGGTTCATCTCTTTCAATCCACCCATATGCCTCAAATGAAGAATATACATCTAGATGAATTTTATCCTTATAATCTTCCGCAAGTGCTTCGAATGCGGCAACAAGAATGTTAAGACCACGATGCGGTGTTGTATGATAGATCAAACGAATGACATCATCTTTCTTGTCTTTGTACTCGATTGGTTCGATTGCATTCTTCAGTACAACAGACTCACTATAAGGGACACCTAAACCCATACTATAAGTAGACAACTGGTAGTTAGAAACAAATACCAATTTCTCAAATCGTTTCCTTGATGCTTCGTCTTTCAGATGCTGTGCTTCTGGATCGTTCCAGAGATCGTGCAACCATAGGATACGAGGTTTATCGTCCAACTCACGAACACGAGAACAAATAATTTGGAATTGCTCTAATAGATCAGAAGAGACTCGATCTTTGAGTCCCTTCATCATCATCTCTGTTCCACCCATTGCACCTTTGTAAGTTCCATCCTTACTCGGTCCTTTACTCATTGTAAATTCACTCATACTTTCCACTTAAATATTCCATTACACTTTCTGGTGACGATACACCATATGGATCTGGATCGTCTTCAGTTGCATCTGGTTCTGCAAACATTTTTTCAATGACACCATTATCCACAATCATTGCATATCGACGAGATCGTGTTCCAAAACCAACTACAGACATGTCTAGATCCATGCCCATACCTTTAGTAAACTCAGCATTGCCATCAGGAATGAAGTCAATCTTTCCTGCAC
>Ga0209138_1000273_pt1 | contig 53452 bp, 39 predicted proteins | sample SaaInl3SG_22_DNA_FD_184645 | JGI IMG/M metagenome (GOLD analysis project Ga0209138, IMG submission 184645) | Marine microbial communities from expanding oxygen minimum zones in the Saanich Inlet - ESP_153SG_22_DNA (SPAdes) (version 2) | ecosystem: Environmental > Aquatic > Marine > Intertidal...
GCCAGCTGTGCAAGGGCGATGACCCCTGCAATGACGACGAGAAGCGTGATGAGTTTCATGAGATTCGTCCGTTGTCAGATCAGTAATGGAGTTCCAAGCTTTCCTGCAACATGGGGTGGTTCTTGCTGATGAGCGGAGCTTTCGCCAACGTGGCAAACGTCCGGTTCATGAAGAGCCCCAAGAAGCCTAGGAACAATCCGATTTCAAAGAAACCAAAATGGTTGTGATCGAACATCGTTCCAGGAACGATGAGCATGTACACGTCCACAAAGTGTGCAACGAAGATGAGCAAGCCAACAGGCACCACAAAACGCGGGTTGCGCTTGGCATCACGTGCAATCAAGACGTAGAAAGGAACCGCGAAGTTGATGAAGAACATCACCATGAACGGCACCTGGTAGTCGCCCAAGATTCGGCTCATGTAATACGTCACTTCCTCCGGGATGTTGGAGTACCAGATGAGCAGGAATTGGCTCACCCACAAGTAGCTCCACAACATGGAGATGGCGAACATCCATTTGCCCAAATCGTGCATGTGGCTTTCGTTCACTTCCTGGAAATACCCTTTGCTTCGCAACCAAATCATTGACAGGTTGGTGAAAATCATGAAGCTCACCCACATGCCGCTGAAGACGTACCAGCCAAACAGCGTGCTGAACCAGTGCGTGTCGATGGACATGATCCAGTCCCAAGCCAAGGTTGAGCTGAATACGGCGAAGAACACCAAGAAAAGCGCGCCACGGCGGTACTGCTTGTAGTGAAGGTCTAGGTTGGGCGCTTCGTCCTCCTGGAGGGACCACTTGCGGAACAACCGTGCAAACACCAAGAACGTACCGAGGTACACCACCGTACGCAACCAGAAAAACCAGTCTGCGAAGTAGGCCGCTTTGCCGGCAATCACATGGTCGTAATTGGGGTTGAGGACCGCGCCCTCTTCCATCTCGTCCACGTAGTGCATGTGGTCACCTTGCTCCACCATGAATTCATGGTACAGGGTGTGATCCATCCAGTGGTAGAGGTGGTGCAAGTGCAACTTGCCTGCCACCAGCACAATGACAATGACCGCAGCACCCCAAGGCAAGAAGCCCCAAAGCGACTCAAACCAGCGCTTCAACACCACAGACCAACCGCTCTCTGTCGCGTATTGCAGTGCGTAGAAGAAAAGAGCAGCCAAGGCCATGCTGAAGTAGAAGAAACCGTTGATCAACAGGTTGGCCCACCAACGCTGGTGGTGGTCGCTGTGGTCCGTGAGGAAGCCACCCACAAGGGCGATGACCCCAATGGCCATCAAGACCTGAGTCACGAGCTTAAGACGTCCTTCAAACTTGAATTCCATGATCAGTTGTTCATTGCCATGGCGCCCTCAGCCGCCGGTTCAACCACATTTCCTGCTTCGTCAAACTCAGGCATTTCGCCTCCGTTTTGGAGCACCTTGATGTACTCAATGACCAGCCAGCGGTCCTTTTGGGACAACTGAGAAGCGTGCGAGCCCATGAGGCCCTTGCCGTAGGTCAACGTGTGGTACATCTTTCCCGCAGGCAAATCCTTCAGCTTGTCCGCGTACGAGGGAATCCCTGCGATGTGCCCGTTCTTGGACAACGCGCCGTCGCCTTTTCCTTCAGCTCCGTGGCATTGGGTGCACATCTTTTCATAGATCTCCATGCCCGCCTCGATGTGTGCCTTTGAGGCGTACAAAGGGCTGACGAGTTCTGCACCAGCCGCCTCATACCCCTCTGGAGTGTTGGGGTACGCGTAAGGCAGACCAAACGCTTTGTTTTCCCCCACAAAGGCAATCGTGCCTGCCACGGGAACGCGAGCGCTCAACGTGTTGCGCTGCGCGGCGGCAACGTCCTCGGTCACGTAATACGGATCCATGCCGTAATCCACGTACGCTTCCACAGCTGGAGAGCGGTACATGTCGGGCATGTATTCTAGTCCCGGACTGTTTGGGTCCGTGACGCACCCCGTCAGCACCGCCATCACAGCGGCCACTGGGGCAACAAGGTTCCAACGCTTTGACATGGTTTAGGCGTCTTTGATGCTGAGTTCGAGCAAGTCCGTGGCGCGAATCGCAGATTCGAGCTCGTCTGCAGACATGCTGTTGTTGTCGGTGGTGATCTCCACCACGAATTTGTCGTCCGTGGTGCGCGGATCCGGGTTGGTGGCAGGCATGCCCGGCAACGTTCCGTTCCGCAAGAGGTATGTGATGGCCATGCCATGGGCACCGCACAACACGGAAAATTCAAAAGTCACAGGGAGGAAAGCCGTCACGTTCTCGATCAACGAGAAGCTGGGCTTACCCCCAATGTTCATCGGCCAATCGTTGATCATGAAGTACCACATGCCGAGCAACGCCAAAGACGTGCCGGTCATGGCATACATGAACGAAGCAATGGCCAAGCGCGTGCGCTTGATCCCGATGATGGGGTCGATTCCGTGAATGGGGAACGGAGAGTACACATCCTTGACGCGGATGCCCTGACCCACCAAAGTCTTGGCCGCAGCCATCACCTTGGCGTCGTCATCGTACATGACGTGGAAGATCTTGCTCATTTGGCCTGCTCGTTTTTGTAAGACTCACCACTTGACTTCAAAATGGTCTTGAGTTCGTTCAGGGCGAGCACCGGGAAGAACCGTGCAAACGCGAGGAACAACGTCAAGAAAATGCCAAGTGTGCCCAGGAAAATGCCGATGTCAATGCTCGTGGCGTGGAACTCCCCCCAGCTCGAAGGAAGGTAGTCGCGGTGAAGCGACGTGACGATGATCACGTAGCGCTCGAACCACATGCCGATGTTCACGACAATGGAAAGGGCAAACGTGGCCACCAAGCTGCGGCGGATCTTCTTGAACCAGAACAACTGCGGGCTGATCACGTTGCACGTCATCATGATCCAGTAGGCCCAGCTGTAAGGACCACTGAAACGGTTGATGAACGCGTAGCTCTCGTACTCCACGCCGCTGTACCACGAAATGAACAGCTCCGTCAAGTAAGCGACACCCACGATGGAGCCCGTCACGATGATGACGATGTTCATGTACTCCACGTGCTTGACGTGGATGTAGTTCTCCAGCTTCATGCCTTTGCGCATGATGAGCAAGAGGGTCTGAACCATGGCAAAACCCGAGAAGACCGCTCCCGACACGAAGTACGGCGGGAAGATGGTCGTGTGCCATCCGGGAATCACCGAAGTCGCGAAGTCCATCGATACAATCGAGTGCACCGAGAACACGAGTGGCGTCGCGATGCCCGCGAGCACCAAGCTCACCTCTTCAAAGCGGGTCCAGTTCTTCGCACGGCCGCTCCAGCCAAAGCTGAGGATGCTGTAGATTTTCTTGGGGAGGGGTTTGGTCATGCGGTCGCGAATGGTCGCGAAATCCGGAATCAAACCGATGTACCAAAACACGAGGGAGACCGAGAAGTACGTCGAGATGGCGAACACGTCCCACAAGAGCGGGCTGTTGAAGTTCACCCACAACGACCCAAATTGGTTGGGCAGCGGCAACACCCAGTAACTCACCCAAATCCGTCCCATGTGAATGCCGGGGAAGACCGCGGCCATGATCACGGCGAAAATGGTCATGGCTTCCGCCGAGCGGTTGATGGCCATGCGCCACTTTTGACGGAACAACAAAAGCACCGCAGAAATCAACGTTCCAGCGTGACCAATCCCGACCCACCACACGAAGTTGGTGATGTCCCAGGCCCAGTCGACCGTCTTGTTCAATCCCCACGTTCCAATGCCTGTTCCGAGGAGGTACAGGATGCATCCCACGCCGTAGAGTGCGATGATGCTCGAAATCGTGATCATGATTTTCCATCCCAGGGGGGCTGGACCCATGATTGGTCCCACAACGTCATCGGTGATGTCCTTGTAGGTCTTGTGCCCCAGGATCAGGGGTTCGCGAATGGCTGCTTCTCTCTGCATGACGAGGGGATCAGGCTTCGTTGGATTCAGTGTTCCGCACCTTCGTCATGTAGAAGATGTTGGGCTGGATGCCCACTTCTTCCAAAGCGTGGTAGGAACGGTTGTTCTTGGAGTTGGTCTTGACCTCCGACGCGTTGTCGTTGAGGTCCCCAAACGTGATGGCGTTCGTTGGGCACGCTTCCGCGCAAGCCGTCTTGATGGCGCCGTCCACCACGGGCGCGCCGCTCTTCTTGGCTTCGAGCTTGCCGTCCTGAATGCGCTGAACGCACATGCTGCACTTCTCGATGACCCCGCGTGCACGAACCGTGACGTCGGGGTTCAACACGAGACGCGTCAAGCTGTCCTGCGACGGATTCATGTGCTGGAATTTGGCGTAACCCTGGTAGTTGAACCAGTTGAAACGACGCACCTTGTACGGGCAGTTGTTCGCACAGTAACGCGTGCCGATGCAACGGTTGTACGTCATCTGGTTGAGTCCCTCGTTGCTGTGCGTCGTGGCGGCCACCGGGCACACCGTTTCGCAAGGTGCGTGGTTGCAGTGCTGGCACATCATCGGCATGTGAACCGTCTGTGGGTTCGCCGAGGGGTCTTCCATTTTGGTGTACGAAGCGATCACGCCTACGCCCTCTTCCGCGCCGCGCTCTTGCGACCAATCCGAAGCGTAGTAGCGGTCAATCCGCATCCAGTGCATGTCGCGGTGGCGACGAACTTCGTCTTTGCCCACCACAGGCACGTTGTTTTCAATGTGGCACGCCGTCACACACGCGCTGCATCCGGTGCAGGTCGTGAGGTCGATGGTCATCCCCCAGCGGTGGCCGATCCCCTCCACGGGGTGGCTCTTCCACAAATCGAAGGCTGAGGTGTTCTTTGAATCGCTGGCGTTGATGACGCCGTCGCCGTTCACGTCCGCATGGACATTCAACGTGTGGCTCTTGTTCCAAGATGCTTTGCCCTTGGGCTTGCTCGCTTCGGCGAGGTAGCTGCCAAACGTCGTCTCCTTCACCACGCTGTCGCGGTCCATGACCGTGTTGTGGATCTGCGTGGCTGCCAAGGCAAATTCGGTGCCGGTGACTTCGACCGACACGTCGTAAGCGTCGTATCGAGGGACTCCACCATTCACAGTCGCGAAACCGAAGACGTTTGCGCCAATCGGCATCGGCTTGCCGTCCGCGGTCAGGAGGTGCTCGCCATTTTCGCCCGTTGCGAACGCGGCACGTCCAATGTTTTCGCCGTTGTCACCGCGCCCATAACCAAGGGCGATGCCGACGGTTCCCGGGGTTTGGCCTGGCTGCATGAAGGCCGGAAGTTCGACGGCCTGGCCGTTCACCGTCACCTTCACCACGGAAGCCTTGTCGCGTTGAGCGATGTACGTGTTGAGCCCCAGGGCTTCCATGTCCACACGGGCCATGGTCACGTAGTTGTCCCAAGTGACTTTCGAGATGGGGTCGGGGGTTTCCTGCAACATGGGGTTCGCGGCTTGATCGCCTGAGCCGATGGCTTGCTTCTGGTAAAGGGCCAATTCCATGGCTCCCCCCTTCGCTGCGGCCAAACGACGAACCGAAGCCGACACATCGCCAACCAATGCAGGAGCCGAGACGGGCATGTCTTCGCCAGTCATGTAGAATCCGTCGTGCAACGAACTGTTCCATGCGCCATCATTGTACATGGCGTCACGGGTGTAGCCCGCGTTGTGTGTCGTTCGGATCACGTCGTACCAGGCCATCGACTGACCAGCCCATGACATGAAGCTCTCGCCTGCTGCTCGGGTATCGAACAACGGTTGAATCGTTGGCTGCGCCAAATCGATGCGTGTGCCGCCAATGCGCAAGTCCATCCAGTTCTCCAACCAGTGATGGTCAGGCGCCATGGCTGTGCAGCGCGACGCGCTTTCGTCGGCAAGTCCTGCCGTGCTCAGGCTGAATTTCACTTTTCCGAGCCCTGTGCGGAACGCTTCCTTGTCGGCCGCGTGGTAGGCCGGGTTGGTGCCGTGCATGATCAATGCAGAAACACGGCCTGCATTCATGTCTGCAACGAGCTGAGCAAACGCAGCGTCGTCCCCCGCAAAAAGTCCTTCACCTGTGTATTTGACCGTCGTGCCGTCCGCCCCTAGAGCCGTGTTGATGGCTGCAGCCACAATCTGAGCGTCAAGGTCGTTGGACCCCGCCACCACCAAGCCATTGGAACCGGCCTTTTTGAGGTCATCTGCCGCCTTGAGAACCGCAGAAGCCACACCTTCATTCAGGCCTGAAGCGTTTCCGGATCCTGTGATGATGCCGTGCAACGCTGCCAAGACTTTGCCTTGCTCGGAAGGCTTGATCATGGTGCGCGTGTCGGCGTTGGATCCCGTCAGGCTCATCGTCGTTTCAAACGCGTGAAGCTTCGACATCTGCCCATTTTCAGGACGGCGACTCTTGGCCCATTCAGGTCCGTAGTACACGGCATCTCCCCACGTGCCGAGGAAATCGGCACCCACAGTCACCACTGCCTTGGCCGCGGCAAAGTCAAAGGAAGGAAGGCCATCCACCCCGGTGTGTTGCTTGGCCGCGGTGCGCAAAGCACTGTGACTCACCGCATCCACCTGAACGTGCTCGGCCCCACGGGCTTCGCAGAAGGCGCTGATGGCACGCTGCAACGAGGGGCTCAGAACCGTGTTGGTCAACACGACCTTGCGGCCAGCGGCTGCAAATCCCTTCGCCACTTCGGCGTCCAACGAATCCCACGTCGAACCTGCACCGCCGAGGTGAGGCCCTTGGAGTCGCGCACTGTCGTACAAGCCCATCACAGCCGCGTTCACCCGCACGTTTGCGCGTCCGACGCCTGTGGAAGCGTTGCTCTTGATGAAGATGGGACGACCTTCACGGGTCTTGACCAACACGTTCATGTAGTCATGCCCGTTGTAGTAGGTCGAAGCATAATGGTTGGCCACGCCAGGAGTCAAGCCTTCCGGCTTGTTCACATAGGGAATGGACTTGACCACAGGTGTCTCGCATGCCGCCAACGTGGCCGCAGCGAGAGAAAAGCCCATGAATTTCAAGAAGTCACGACGCCCCGTCGTGGCTGAAGCAAGGTTTTCGTTGCCGAGCATCTCGTCAACTCCTTCGTGTTGGGGAAACTCCTGACCTTGAAGCGTTTGGAACGCCTCCGTTTGGTGGAGGTCATCGAGTCCGGTCCAGTAGCGTTTGGTGTTCGCCATGTCTTTCGAATCAGTCGGGTTCTAGGTCTTGGGGATCAGTAGTGGCACTTGGAGCATTCCCAGCCCCCGAGTTCCTTAACCGTGATTTTGTCGTCTTCGAGAATGCGGCGCAACTCTTCGTTGCCGCGCGCATCGTCTTTCATGCGGTTGTGCATTTCCTCGTAGTACTCGCTGCTCGCGAGGTCGATGGAAGCCTTGTTGTGGCACTCGATGCACCAGCCCATGGTGAGGGTAGGCTTGCTGAGTTCAATCAACCCGGGATACTTGTCCACCAGGGTGTTGATGTGATCCACAGAAGCAATGCGGCCCGCGCTCCATGTTTCCACGTCGCCGTGGCAGTTTTGGCATTGGAGACCACCCACCACCACGTGTTGCTGGTGGCTGAAGTACACGTGGTCGGGAAGGTTGTGCACCTTGTTCCACTTGATGGGCTCTCCTGCGAAGCTTGATTGAGGCGCCGTGTGGCCGTTGTTTCCTTGGCCGTCAAGGTAGGTGCCTGATTCAGGGTCAAATCCGATGGCGGCGTAGATCTTCGCAATCTCAACTTCGCCGTAGCGCTTGCCCTTCTTCACCGCCTTGTGGCAGTTCATGCACACGTTCGTGCTCGGGATTCCCGCGTGCTTTGACTCGTAGGCGCTGTGGTGGCAGTACTTGCAGTCCACTTCGTTTTCGCAAACGTGCACCGAGTGAATGAACTTCACAGGTTGTTCTGGCAAGTAGCCTTCGTAGACGCCGACGCCCATCAGGCCTTGGTAGCCCTTGACCACACCAAATGCCACAACGAACACCCCAATGATGGAGACAAACACCAGGTTGTTCCACGCCCATCCTCGCAAACGCTGGAAGTAGCTGAGGTCTTCCAGTTGGGCTTGGCCGTCGCGCTCGCGGAGGGTGTTCGTCAACGCGCGGTTGACGCCCGAAGCGCTCATGGCAATCAAGAGGAACATGACCAAGAGGGTCAGGAACCACAACGTGCTGCTGTCGCTCGATTCCTCCACAGGCAGCTCGTCGATGTTGATGCATCCGCTATCCGCAGTCGCATCCACAGCCACATCAGGTGGGTTCTGCACGTAGGCCATGATGTCACGAACGTCGTCCGCGGACACCGCTTGCGCACTCATCCAACCGTAGGTGCCCACGTACCGTTCCACCAACGACTTCACATAGCCGTCGCCGGTGGCCGCAGCCCCTTGCGGGTTTTGAATCCATTGGACCAACAATTCGTCGCTCGCACCCCAACGGTCCTTGATTCCCGCAAGCCCCGGGGCTGCGAGCACGTCGGCCGTCACAAGGTGACAGGAAGCGCAGTTGGCATTGAACAGCCCTTGGCCGTTCTCGACATCACCCCCTTCCCAAATGGATTGCGCAGAAAGGCCCTGCGCTCCGATGAAAGCGGCGACAGTGAGGACGCGCAGAACTCCTTTCAGGAGGCTTGCGCGCAGTGTTTTCGTGTATCGCATGTCGATTGAGTACCCTCTCAATTTGTGCGCGAAAATAAGCCAAACACAGGGCCTAGACCTAACAAGTCACAGGAATGTCATGAACAACGGGCATTTAGAATCGTTCCATGAGCATGAATGGCGATGAGAAGCCATTCGGTCTCTGATTCTTGCATGGCTTTACACATGTTCCGGAAATCTCGTGCGGCCAAACCCTGGGACGAATACCTTTGCCCACATGAATCGGATGCTTGGAACGGCTCGAGTCGGCATGTTGTCGGGAATGACCTTGCTCGCTGTGGGGCTTTCCACCGAATGCGCAGCCCAACAGGACTCCTTGAAAGCAACTGAAACGTGGTGGAAAGGACTCTTCCGGCCGGTCAACATGCCCGAATGCTCCCCCAATGTGTCGGAAGTGAACCCAACGGCACAACCGGACCCTGCGGAACCGTGGGAGCCTGCCCAAGATTCCAGCGCGTCAGAGGAAGTGTCGTGGCCTGAAATGCAACCGGCCACATTCGAGTGGACCTTGCCTGAAGGTTTGGCAAGCCTCGATTCTTTGGACAAAGCAGACCCCACACCTCTTCAGGGGTACCGCATCCAAATCTACTTTGGAGACTTGCAAGAGGCCCGGAGCGTGCGTGCCGCGTTTCGCCGGGATCATCCAGAAGTGGATTGCCAATTGCTCCCCATCACCCCCAACTACGCAGTCACTGTCGGGAATTACCGCGACATGTGGAGCGCACAACGCGCCCTGCGCGACGGCGAAATCGGGTCTTGGAAACTCGCCTTGGTGGTTCCAAGTCCCATTGACCTCCCCCCGCTTCGTTGAGGCCGGAAGCAGGTCAGGAACAAGAAAAAAGGGAAGCCATGGGCTTCCCTTTTTCGTTGCTGCACATCGACGGAACTCAGTCGTCAAGCGTCTGCTTGACTTCCACTTCTTCGTAGGCCTCGACCACGTCGCCAACCTTGATGTCGTTGAAACGATCGATGTTCAAGCCACATTCGAAGCCTTTGGCCACTTCCTTCGCGTCATCCTTGAAGCGCTTGAGGGATCCCAACTCGCCCGTGTAGACCACCACGCCGTCGCGAATGACCCGAACCCTGCTCGAGCGCAAGATCTTGCCCTCCGTCACGAAGCAACCGGCAATCGTACCCACCTTGGAAATCTTGAACGTCTCACGAATTTCCGCAGAGCCAACAATGTTCTCTTCGATTTTTGCACTCAGCAAACCTTCCATCGCGTCGCGCATCTCTTCGATGGCCTTGTAGATGATGGAATACAGCTTGATTTGAATCTCTTCTTGCTCGGCGAGTTTCCTTGCAGACGCTGAAGGACGCACCTGGAAACCAATGATGATGGCGTTGGATGCCGAGGCGAGCAACACATCCGAATCGGAGATTTGACCCACCGCCTTGTGGATGATGTTCACTTGAACCTTTTCCGTGGAGAGCTTCTGCAACGAATCGCTCAACGCTTCGATGGAACCGTCCACGTCGCCCTTGATGATGAGGTTCAATTCCTTGAATTCTCCCACTTCGATGCGTCGTCCGAGTTCTTCCAGCGTCACTGTCTTCTGCGTACGAACACCCTGCTCGCGCTGAAGTTGCTGACGCTTCGTCGCAATCGCACGGGCGTCCTTTTCGTCTTCAAAGACGTTGAATTTGTCCCCGGCGTTGGGTGCACCATCAAATCCGAGCACCGACACAGGAGTGGCCGGTCCGGCTTCCTCGACGCGCTGACCGCGTTCGTTGAACATGGCCTTCACACGACCGCTATGCTGACCAGCAAGCATGGCGTCTCCAATTCGGAGGGTTCCCGCTTCCACCAGCACGTTGGTGACGTAACCGCGACCCTTGTCCAAACTTGACTCCACGACCGTTCCCAAAGCTCGCTTGTCGGGGTTCGCCTTGAGGTCAAGCAATTCAGCTTCGAGCAACACCTTTTCGAGGAGCTCCTCGACGTTGGTGCCAAACTTGGCCGAAATCTCTTGGCACTGGAACTTGCCACCCCAATCCTCCACGAGGATGTTCATTTCTGCCAGTTCTTGCTTGATGCGTTCGGGGTTGGCCGTTTCGCGGTCCATTTTGTTGATCGCAAAAATCATGGGGATTTCTGCGGCTTGTGCGTGGTTGATGGCCTCCTTGGTTTGGGGCATGACGCGATCGTCCGCCGCCACCACAATGATGGCCAAATCTGTGACCTGCGCACCACGAGCACGCATCGCCGTAAAGGCTTCGTGACCAGGGGTGTCGAGGAAGGTCATTTTCTTGCCGCTCTCGAGCTCCACCGCGTAAGCACCGATGTGTTGGGTGATGCCTCCTGCCTCGCCGGCGATGACATTGGCTTTGCGCACGAAGTCCAGAAGAGACGTCTTTCCGTGGTCGACGTGACCCATGACCGTCACAATTGGTGGGCGCGAAACCAAATCACCATCATCGTCATCTTCCACCACAATGGCTTCCTCCACTTCAGCGCTGACGAATTCGACTTCGTAGCCAAATTCTTCCGCGATGATGGTGATGGTTTCTGAGTCGAGACGCTGGTTGATGGACACCATAATGCCAAGCGTCATGCACGCGGAAATGATGTCATTCACACCGCGGTCCATCATGGTGGCCAATTCCGCCACGGTCACGAATTCGGTCAGCTTCAGGATGCTCTCGTCAAGCTGCGACTGCAAGTGGCTCTCCTCGTGACGCTGTTGAATGGCGTCCCGCTTTTGGCGACGCAGCTTGGACGACTTCGACTTCTTGCCGCCGCCCATGCGAGCGAGCGTGGCGCGAATTTCCTTTTGGATATCTTCCTTGCTGACTTCCTTCTTTGGTTCGTTGCGACGGCCGCGAGTGCGGGCATCTTTGGCTGCGGCTCCCCCCGCTTTGGCGACGTCCACCTTCTTCACACGAACGCGTTTGCGCTTGCCGTCGTCGGCGGTTTTCGACGTCGATCGCTTCCGCTCGACGGGGAGTTCAATTTTGCCCACGACCGTTGGCCCTGACAATTTCTCTGCCTTCGCTCGAACCAATTCCGGCTTCGCTGGTGGCTTTGGAGCCTCCTTGGCTGGCGCCTCTTCGGCAGCGGGCTTCTTGGTTTCCGCCGGCATCTCCTTCTTCGCGGCCGGCGCCGCTTTCTTGGATGCGGCCTTCTTTGGCTTCAACGCATCCAAGTCGACCTTGCCTACCACCTTAGGTCCTTCCTTGACTTCAGGCTCCGCCTTCTTGGTGGGTTCGGCGGTGGGCTCGGCAACGGGCTCGGCGGCGGCCGTGGCGGGTTCAGCGGCGGGCTTTTCTTCCTTCGCGGGTGCCGGTGGGTCCACCTCCGCTGGCTGGGTGCGCTTGACAACAGGGGCCGCTTCGCTCTTGCGGAACTGACTCAAGTCAATCTCGGGCTCCTCCTCTTCTGGCTTGACTGCGGCGCGCTTTTTGGCGCTGGCAAGCGTGATGCTCTCGCGCTCCTGAATGGTGGCCGCACTGGCTTGAGCCTTCTCCTTGGTTTCCTTGTCCCCTTGAAAGTTGGACCTGACAAGGGCGTACGTGCCTGGGTCAAGCTTGCTGTTGGGGTTGGCCTCGACCTCGATGCCTTTGGACGCCAAAAACTCAACCACGGTGGTCATGCCAAGGTTGAACTCACGGGCGACTTTGCTCAGGCGTACAGGTTTGTTTGATTCGGCCATGTAGGGGATATTCGGTGTGAAATTACGGAGAATGGAGTTGGGGGAGGGAGTTCACAGACGCGTGTTTTAGGCGCATCTCTCTGAATAACTTACGAGTCGAGTTCGGCTTTCAGGATGGAGATCACTTCGCGAATCGTCTCCGCTTCGAGGTCGGTACGCGTCACCAAATCGGCCTCGTCCAAATTCAACACCGAGCGTGCAGTGTCGCATCCGATTTTCACGAATTCGTCGAGGATCCACTCGTCGATTTCGTCGGCAAACTCTTTCAATTCTACGTCTTCGCTGACTTCGTCGTCTTCGCGGTACACGTCGATGTCGTAGCCTGTCAAGAGGCCCGCCAGCTTGATGTTGTTTCCACCCTTGCCAATGGCCAAGCTGACCTGATCTGGCTTGAGGTAAACCTCCGCCTTGCCCGTGTCGGGGTGCAGCGCCATGGAGGTGATTTTTGCAGGGCTCAATGCGCGTTGCACAAGGAGCTCTTCGTTCGCCGTGTAGTTGATGACGTCGATGTTCTCGTTGCGAAGTTCACGCACGATGCTGTGGATGCGAGACCCTTTCATGCCGACGCAAGCGCCCACTGGATCGACGCGATCGTCGTAGGACTCCACCGCCACTTTGGCACGCTCACCCGGAGCACGAACGATCTTCTTGATCGTGATCAGGCCGTCGTAGATCTCAGGCACTTCCATTTCAAAGAGGCGCTCGAGGAATTCAGGCGCGGTGCGGCTCAAAATGATGCGGGGCGTGTTGTTGCGCATCTCAACGGCCGCCACCACCGCGCGAACGGTGTCCCCTTTCTTGAAGAAATCACCGGGAATCTGGTGTTCGCGTGGCATCACCACTTCGTTGTCCTCGTCGTCGACAAGGAGCATCTCGCGTTTCCAAATTTGGTAGACCTCCGCTGTGACAACTTCACCGACGCGCTCCTTGTACTTCTGGTACAACGCGTCCTTTTCCATGTCGAGAATGCGGCCGGCCAAATTTTGGCGAAGCGACAAGACGTTGCGGCGACCGAAGCTCTCGAGCTTGATCTCTTCGGAGAGTTCTTCCCCAACTTCGAAATCGTCCTCGACCTTCAAAGCGTCACTCAAGGCCACAGCCATGTTCTCATCTTCCACTTCACCGTCTTCCACAATCTCGCGGTTGCGCCAGATCTCGAGGTCACCCTTCTCCGGGTTGATGATGATGTCGAAGTTTTCGTCCGAACCGTATTTCTTGATGATCATGTTTCGGAAGACTTCTTCCAAAATGGCCATCAAGGTTTCTTTGTCGACGTTCTTGAATTCCTTGAATTCTGCAAACGATTCCAGCAAGTTCAACTGCATGTTGACTCAGGTTAGGGGGCTTAGGCCCGCGGTTTGTTGTTAAACGAAATGTTCACTTTGGTCCAATGCACGTCGCCAAATGCGAAGGTGTGGTCCTCTTCGACCCATTCCTTCGCCTTGCGCCCTTCGATGCGGCGCTTCTCGCGAGTTTGGACCACGAAATGGTCCTCCTCCACGCGCGTCAACAGGCCTTCCAGCTTGGCGCCTTCGACAGGCATGACGGAAACCTCCCGCCCCACGTTCTTGACGTATTGGCGATGCAGCTTCAAGGGTTGGTCCAGCCCTGGGGACAACACGTCCAGCGAGAAGTCGTGCAACTCGCGGTCCAAGGAAGACTCAATGTGACGGCTCAAGCCCATGCAAAACTCAATCGACGTGTTCTCGTCGTGGTCGACCACCACGCGAATGTTGCTGCCGTCGGACACGACGACTTCGACGAGAAAACCGGGAGTGCCTTCGAGGTGCTCCTCGGCAAGGGTTTGGATGTGCTCTTTGTTGATCACGGCTGTGCTTGGGGTCCGATGCGACGACGACTCAAAACTTGTGGGACAAAAAAGAGGCCTTGTGGCCTCCATCCTTGTCGTCGTCTTGTCTTTCCGCTGCAAAAGTACACAATTTGTTCCTTCCGTCCTACCTTCACTTCATGTCCTACATCCTGCGCATGATCGAAGAGGGGGAACATCAGCACCAGGACTACAAGTTGCGCGTGGATGACCCCCAAAAAATCGCCAAAACAATCAGCGCGTTCGCCAACACCGAAGGCGGCCGCCTGCTCATTGGCGTGCGCGACAGCGGTGAAGTGGTGGGGTGCCGGGTGGACGAAGAATTCCACATGGTTCAGTGCGCGGCGGAGATGCATTGCACCCCTGCTGTGGCCTTTGAATCCCAGGTGTGGAAACACGGGTACCTCAGCGTGCTTGAAGTCAAGATCCCCCGCAGCGCCCAGCGACCGCATTTCGTTGAAATGCCCGAGCGCGCCGAAGCTTCTGGAAAGTCCGCGGACCGGTGGCAAGCATTCCTTCGCAAGGACGACAAAATCCACAAAGCGTCGCCCGTCATGGTGAAGGTCTGGAAGTACGAAATGCGCATGGACCGGTCGGAGTTTCGGTACGACGAATACGTAGGTCGCCTGTTCAAGCGGTGGCGGGAGGGGCAGCACTTGCGGTTCGCCCAGGTGGCCCGCACCGCGCGCTTGGAGTTCGAGGAGGCGGAAGACCTGCTCGCGTTGCTGACGGTTTGGGGAATTGTGGAAGGCTCCTACAACAAGCAAGGTTACCGGTACGGCCTGGCGTCAGAAGAAGCACTGGCGCTGTTGGAATCGGAAGGCGCGGACGCCTTTCGCTGGAAGCACGCCGGATAGTTCAATCGCGGTAGCGGCAACAGGAAGGCAAAGCGAGGTACGCCGAATCCGGAGCCTCGAACGCATCCGTGTCGTGGCCCGCTTCGGCCACAAGACGCTGCAACGTCCGCAAGCTTGTCTTTCTTGGGCGGTAGATCACCGTGATGCGTTGTTCGAACTGGTCCCAGTGCGCCTTTTTGACTCCCTGGACATCCAAAGCAGATGCCATGTTCTCTCCACACCACGGACAACAGCCGCTGGCGTGGAAGTCTGCCGAAAGCTTCAACTGCCCCGCCATGTGGGTCGGAACCACCCCAAGCAAGACCGCCCACAGTCCGACATGCCAACCCACTTGACCTCGTTTCATAGAGGCAAGGTACAAACCCGCTTGAATCATGGCTTGGCCAAGCGCACAATATCCCGAACTTCGCTGCGTCATGTCCCCGACGATGCCCAACGCAATGAACTCTCTTTCTCCTCCATCATGGCACTGGGGCACGGTTGGAATGGCCCTTTTTTGGTTGCTTGGCAACAGTGGTTGGGCGCAGTATGAAGTCTCCAGTTGGCGGGACCACTTCCCCTACCGCTCGGCCAACGAGGTGATGGTTGCAGGGGATAGAATCGTGGCCCGAACCCCGCACGCCCTCTTCACCGTCGACACCGCCACGTACGAAGTTGCTCGAGTCGTGAAAGGTCCCGGGCTTTCCCAAGGAAACCCCTCGGCTTTGGGCTACGACGAGGTGCGTGACCAATGGATTGTGGCCTACGAAGATGGCGGTGTGGATTTGCGAGATGCGTGGGGGATGACAAACATCCCCGACTTACGCATCGCTCAAGTGGTCGGCAGCAAGCGCATTCACGCGGTGACGGTGGAGGACGATTTCGCCTACTTGGCTTCTGCAGTGGGGGTCGTCGTTTTGGATTTGGTCAAACGTGAAATCGCCGACACCTGGTCGCTCAAGCCACCCGCTTCCCAAGTCGACGCACGATGCGTCATGGCCCACGAAGGACAATGGCTGGTTGGAACCGACCAAGGCGTGTTGGCGGCCAACCAGGGCGATCCGTTTCTGGCCAACCCGGATCGGTGGACAGAGTGGGAAGCCGCTCCCAACCTTGGGGCTGTGCTCGACTTGAAGCGGTTTGCCAATTCGTGGTGGATGGTCACGGAAGTGCCGGAAAGCGATTTGGCCGTGGTTTGGCGGGGAGACGATGCGGGCATTTGGGAGGTCATGGATGGATGGAACCCCGACGGTCAAGAATGGGGAGGCATGGCCGCAGGGTCTTGGGTGCTGGGTGAAAACGGTGAGCGTGAGGTTGGGCTTTTGGTGGCGTCGTGCTGCAACGCTTGGGGATGGAATGAAGAGGGGGTCGCTGAACCCCTGTTGGAGCCGATTCCCGATTTCGCCATCATTCAGGACGTGGCTGTTGGAAGCAACGACCACCGAGGCCGAGTGTGGTTGGCCAGCGACATCGGCGGAGCTGTGACCTGGGTGCCGCAACCCACTGCGACAAGCCTTCCTACACGGGGCAATCGACCAGACGGCCCTCCCAAAGCCGCGGTCCGACGGATGGACTGTTGGAACGACAATTTGTGGGTGGCCACGGGTGCCGTGAGTGCTTCTTGGACGCCCCAGTACCGCCCAGACGGACTGTTCCAATTCTCGGACCGCAAATGGAACGTGCCCGCCCTTCCGGAGAGCGCCAATTCCATCGACGGCATTCGCGACATTTTGGATGTCAGCATCGACCCTACCGACCCCAGCCACGTGGTCTTCTCGTCCTACGAGGAGGGTCTGATCGAGTTGCGCGACGGCGCAGTCGTGCGGGTACTCAATGCCAGCAACTCGAGCATCGAGGAGTCGGGCGTCGGCGGGTCCCCCCGGTCGGCGGTGAGCGGCTTGGATTTTGACACCGAGGGCAACCTCTGGTTCACAACACCCTGGTCGGAAAACTGCCTGCATGTCATGTTGCCCGACGGCTCGACGGTGGGCATGAATCTCGGAGACGAAGGCCAAAACCTCCTCTTCGGAGATGTCGAGGTCACACGCGACGGCTACGTGTGGGTGGTGTTGCCACGAGGCAAGGGCGTCCTCGTCTACGACCCTGCAGGAACCCCGGCCATCACCAACGACGACAACTGGGTCATCTTGACCACCACGACCGGCCAAGGCGGCCTGCCCTCCAACGACGTCTTCTGCATCGAAGAAGACCTGGACGAAGAAATTTGGATTGGAACGGCAAGTGGTCCGTGCGTGTTTTACCAGAGCGCGACGGTGTTTGGGGACGACGTGAACGCAAGCCAAATCCTCATCTCCCAAGACGGAAACCTGCAGTACCTGCTCGAGACCGACGTCATCCAGAGCATCATCATCGACGCTGGAAACCGAAAGTGGGTCGGGACGGCCGGGTCGGGCGTCTACGTGCTCGCGGCGGACGGCTTGAGCACCGATCACCACTTCACGGTGGAGAACAGCCCCTTGCCTTCCAACGACATTCAGGACATCGCCATGGACTACGGCTCGGGCGAGGTCTACATCGGAACGTCCAAGGGCCTGCTTTCTTACCGCGGCGAAGCCACGAATTGGGACCGGGACATGGAAGACGTGCGCATCATGCCCAACCCCATCCGTGCAGACCACACCGGCCCCATTGTGATTGACGGCCTGGCGTACCAAAGCACCGTTCACATCACGGACGTCACGGGCAACCGCATCGCGGTGCTGGAAAGCAACGGCGGCCGTGCGACGTGGGACGGCCTGCTTGAAAACGGTAGCCCCGCACCCTACGGCGTCTACCTTGCCTTCGCGACGGACCGAGACGGCAAAGAGGGCGCCGTTCTGAAATTCGCGGTGATCCGATGAAGCCCGACACGCCTCGACTCGGCCGTTCCAAAATGCCCCATGTGGGCACGACCATTTTCACGGAAATGTCCGCACTGGCGACAGAGTGCGGCGCGCTGAACATCGCGCAAGGATTCCCGGACCTGGAAACGCCTCCTGCCTTGCGCGCGGCTGTGGCTGCCGCATTGGAAGCTGGCCACAACCAATACGCCCCCATGGCAGGAAACCGTGACCTGCGCCGTTGGATCGCCGACTCCTACCACGCCGGGGCGGGCTACGACCCGGATGCGGAAATCACGGTCGGGGCGGGCGCTTCGAGCGTGCTGTTCGCGGCCATGACGGCGTTGTTGCAACCGGGCGACGAAGTGGTGGTTCAAGATCCGGGGTACGACCTGTACATTCCCGTAGCGGAACTGAACCAGGCCCACGTGGTGCGCGTTCCCCTGCTTGACGGGGACGGCAACATGAACGCCGAGGGACTGGCGAAAGCCGTTGGTTCGCGAACGCGTTTGGTGATCCTCAACAGCCCCCACAACCCCTCGGGCCGAGTGACCACGGCGGCGATGCTCGACGCCTTGGCCAGTGCCATGGACGGCACCGACGCTTGGCTGTTGAGCGACGAAGTCTACGGCCCCATGGTCCACGATGGAAGGGAAGCCCCGGTGCCCTGGCGGCACGACCGGCTTCGCAATCGCACGCTGGTCGCGGGAAGTTTTGGCAAGCTCTTTCATTGCACCGGCTGGAAAATCGGTTGGATCGCCGCGCCTGCGGAACTCACGGCCGAGCTCCGTAAAGTCCACCAGTACGACGTGTTCAGCACAGGAGCGCCCATCCAAGCCGGGTTGGTTCGGTACTTACCTACGCCAGAAGCCCAAGAGCACTTGGAAACGGTGGGGCCGATCTACGAAGCCAAACGCGACCGCCTTCTGCGTGGCCTCGAAGGCACCTCCTTCACCTGGACCCCTGCCGAAGGCGGGTACTTCCAAGTCGTGGGGGTGAGTGCGTACCTGAAGCCCGGCGAGTCCGACGGAGACTTGGCACGTCGTTGGACGCGGGAGCATGGCATTGCCACCATTCCCATGGGGTCGTTTGGCGACTCTTGGGAGCCCGCGGTAAGGTTGTGCTTCGCGAAAGAAGACGCCACCCTCGATCGCGCCATTGAATTGTTGCGTGCCATTCCCGCGGAGCGCGAACCGGCGCCTTTGCGTCGATCCGTGAGTGCCGTTCCAACGCAGCCTGAACTGTCCGAACTCCGCGTGCTGGCGGTTCAAGCCGATTTGGTCTGGCAGGACCCCGAAGCCAATCGCCAGAAGACGGAGCAAACAGTCGAGCGCGAACTCCACGAATATCCAGCAGATCTGGTCGTGTTGCCCGAAATGTTCACGACGGGATTTGCCATGAATCCCGAAGCGGCCGACGTCCTTGACTCAGCCGGCCAATGCGTCACCTCGGAGTGGATGTTGGCCCTGGCTCGCCAGCACGACGTCGCGGTTGCCGGAAGCGTCGCTGTTCAAACCGCAAACGGGCAGGCCTACAACCGCATGTGGTTCGCCACGCCCGAAGGCGATTTGCACTCCTACGACAAACGGCACCTCTTCACCCTGGCAGGAGAAGACAAAGCGTACGAATCGGGGACAGAGAGGGTGGAAATCGCATGGCGGGGCTGGCGCATCCTGCTGCAAATCTGCTTCGATTTGCGGTTCCCCGCTTTTGCCCGAAACCACGGACCCCAACCCTACGACCTCGTCCTGTATGTGGCCAATTGGCCGGAACCCCGACGCGACGCGTGGCGCACCTTGTTGAACGCGCGAGCCATCGAGAACCAAAGTTTTGTGGTGGGCGTCAACCGGTCAGGAACGGACGGCAACGGCCACCGCTACGCCGGGGACAGCCTGATCCTCGACCACGCCGGTGAGGCGCTCGCAGATGCGGGAGGCGACGGCGATTCCAAGACGTTGCGCGCCACGTTGGTCCGTGAGGACATGCTGGCCTTCCGCCGCAAACTGCCGTTTTTGGACGACGCCGACCGGTTTGGCGTGCGCTGATTCAGCGCAGGATCTTCTCCATCGCGCGTCCCTTGGCAAGCTCGTCGACGAGCTTGTCCAACACCCGTACTTTCCGCGTGAGTTCGTTGTCCAACTCTTCGATTCGGTAGCCGCAAATGACGCCTGTGACCAACTCGGCCCGCGGGTTGAGCGTGGCCTCAGCAAAGAACTCCACAAACGTGGTCTTGCGTGAGATGTGGGACGCAAGGTCCTCCTCCGTGTATCCGGTGAGCCACGTCAGGACCTCCTGCAATTCCGCTTGGGAACGCCCTTTCTTCTCGACCTTGGTGACGTAGTGCGGATGCACCGAAGCGTAGGTCATCTCCGCCATGCGGCGATGGTGCGCTTCAGTGGCTACGGGCATGAAGGTCGGGATGGCGACGGGCTTACTTGAACGCGTTCTCGCCCGTGATGTCGAGACCGGTAATCAGCAAGTGGATGTCGTGCGTTCCTTCGTACGTGATGACCGACTCGAGGTTGGCCATGTGACGCATGATGGGGTATTCGTTCATGATGCCCATGCCGCCGAGAATTTGGCGCATTTCGCGTGCGATGTGGATCGCCATGTCCACGTTGTTCCGCTTGGCCATGGAGATTTGGCCGGAAGTGGCGCGGCCTTCGTTGCGCAGCACCCCGAGGCGGTGCGTGAGCAGCTGAGCCTTGGTGATTTCCGTGATCGCTTCAGCGAGTTTTTTCTGTTGCAACTGGAATCCGGCAATCGGACGGCCAAACTGCGTGCGCTCCTTCGCGTACCGCAACCCCACGTCGTAACAATCCAAGGCTGCACCGATGGCGCCCCAGGCAATGCCATAACGCGCGCTGTCCAAGCAGCTCAATGGCGCACCAAGTCCGGAGCGACCGGGGAGGATGTTCGCCTTGGGCACGCGAACGTTGTCGAAGATGAGTTCACCCGTGTCGGAGGCGCGCAAGCTCCACTTGCCCTTCATCGTGGGGGTGCTGAAGCCCTCCATGCCGCGCTCGACGATGACGCCGTGGATTCGGCCTTCCTCGTTCTTGGCCCACACCACTGCGCACTGGGCGAAGGGAGCGTTCGAAATCCACATCTTGGCTCCGTTGAGGATGATGTCGTCGCCGTCTTCTTTGTAGCTGGTGACCATGCCTCCGGGGTTCGAACCGTGGTCGGGCTCGGTCAGTCCGAAGCAGCCGATCCACTCGCCGGTCGCAAGTTTGGGCAAGAACTTCTGCTTCTGCTCCTCGGAACCGTACTTCCAAATCGGGTACATCACGAGCGAGCTCTGCACGGAAGCCGTTGACCGCAAACCGCTGTCGCAGCGCTCGAGCTCTTGCATGATCAAGCCGTAAGCAATCTGGTCGAGGCCTGCGCCTCCGTACTCCTCAGGGATGTATGGCCCAAACGCCCCAATCTCGCCCAAACCTGGCAACAGGTGCTTGGGGAATTCGCAACGCTCGGCGGCGTCTTCGATGATGGGGCTGACTTCCTGCTTCACCCACGCACGTGCGGTGTCGCGGATCAACTTGTGCTCCTCGGTGAGGAGCTCGTCCATGTTGTAGTAGTCGTGGCCTTGGTAGAGGTCTGTACGCATGATCATTGAATTGCGCCCCAAAGATAACCCCTCCGCCCTCGTCGGCGCTTAAGCTTCGTTCTGTTCGTACCAAGTATCGGTCAACAAGTTCCCGGTTTGGTACGCAGCCACCGCCATGGCGTCCACGCGCTCGTTCAGCGGGTTGCCTGCGTGGCCTTTGACCCAATGGAACGTGACTTTGTGCTTGCGGTAGATGCGCAAAAAGCGTTGCCACAGGTCGGGGTTCTTTTTGTCCTTGTAACCCTTCTTCTCCCAGTTGAACACCCACCGCTTCATCACCGCATCCACCACGTACTTCGAATCCGAATACACCTCGACTTCCACCCCATCGCGCGTCAGGGCCTCCAGACCCACAATCACCGCGAGCAATTCCATCCGGTTGTTCGTCGTGAGCCGAAACCCCTCACTCATCTCCTTGACATGTTGGCCGTACATCAGCAGGGTGCCGTAGCCGCCTGGCCCTGGATTGCCGCTCGCACCGCCGTCCGTGTACATCGTGACCTTCGCCATCAGAACAGGTGTTGGATGTTGGACGTGAAGAGCTTGACCGCAATCGCCAACAGGATGATGCCAAACACCTTCTGGAGCACTGCAATGCCGCCCTCGCCCAAGAATCGTTCAAGGCGGCCCAAGTAACGCAACACGAGGTACACGAGGACCATGTTGATGACGATAGCAATGGCGATGTTGATTTGGGAAAACTCCGCACGAAGCGAAATGATCGAGGTCATTGAACCCGCACCGGCAATCAACGGAAACGCGACAGGGACGATGGTTGCGGTTTTCATGGCCCGGGCGTCTTGCTTGAACAACTGCACCCCAAGCACCATCTCCAAGGCCATGAAAAACAACACAAACGAGCCTGCCACCGCAAAGCTGTTCACGTCCACGCCCAAGAAGCCAATGATCCCCTCTCCCACCACCAAAAAAGCGAGCATGATGCCCAACGCCACGAACGTGGCACGCCCTGCGTGGATGTCGCCCGCCTTCTGCTTCACATCCACGAGAATGGGAATGCTGCCCACAATGTCCACCACCGCAAACAACACCATGGTGCTTTGCAACAATTCCTCCCAATTCAGCAGCTCCATCATGGCCTTACGGTTTGAGTGATTTCAAATGCGTGTCGTCCCGAACGTCCGTTCCTTGGGCCAAACGAATGAGCCCCTCCAACACCTTAGGGTAATGCCGATGCTCCAACGTCAAGACCTTGGCCGCGATGTCGTCCGCGCTGTCTTCCGGCGCGAGATCGACTTCGCCCTGAAACACAATGTCGCCCTCATCGTAGTGCTCGTTCACGAAGTGAATGGTCATCCCCGAGACGGCCTCGCCCGCCTCCTTCACGGCGCGGTGAACGTTCATGCCGTACATCCCGGCACCTCCGTAGTTGGGCAACAGCGCGGGGTGAATGTTCACCATCCGGCCCTCAAACACGGCACAGACGTCGCTGGGAACCTTCAAAAGGAATCCTGCCAAGACGACCCATCCGACGCGGCGCGCGCGCAATTCTTCAAGCAAAGCACCGGACGCCATGTCCGTCTTCGGCACGTGGCTCTCCTCCACCCCAAATCGCCGCGCGCGCTCCCGCACCCCGGCCTCCCTTCGATTCGTCGCCACCCAAACCACCTCGCCCACCTCGGCGCCTGCTCCTTCTGAAAAGTGGGCCAGGATGGCCTCCGCATTGGAGCCCGAACCCGACGCCAACACCGCGATCCGCGCTCGGGTGTTTGTGCCTTCAGCCATGCTTAGAATTCAAATTCACCGAGGTCGATGAGGTTGCGCTCGTACGTCTCAACCGCCGCTTCCATCTCCGTCAAACGGCCTTCCAAGGCCTTGGTTTCTTCGGCGTCGGCATGGAAGTACTTCATCACCCGGACCAAGCGGTCGCCCACCTGCAATGCGAACTGCAATTCCCGGTCGGCCGCCACGTAGTATTCAGGCTCAAGGGAGGTGAAGTAAGCCACCTGGTCTTCCTGGATCTTCATGAAGTGATCTGTGACCTCCTGGGCCATCTCCCACGCGTGAGCCCGGCGCTCCGCACTCAGGCCAGTCGTGTTGGCCGCCACCGCCGGGTCCGCTCCCAATTGCAAGTACGTCTCCGCGACCGGCATCATCACGCGGCTGTACGGAACGTTCTCCTTCGGGGTGCCGCGCAAGATTTCATCCAGCACGTTCAACGCACGTTCGGGGTCCTTCTCCTTGAGCAAGGTCTCCGCCAAGTTGGACATCTGAAGTCGCACGTTGGTCACCATGCGTCGGTTGTTTTCGTCCATGTAGATGCCGTTCTCGACGTCGTCCATGCCACCCCACGCCCACTTCTCCATCACGTTCTCGTACATGATGTCCGTGCCAATGGAGCCGAGGATGTTGGGGTTGTCGTTCTCGGGGTACTTGATCGGAACCAAACGGTACGCCAACCCCTCCAAGCGGAAGTGATCCTGCAAGCCCAAGTAGCTCTCTGGGCCCGTTGTGACGGCGAAGTAAATGGGGCGCTCCCAATTGTTGTTCGCAATCATGTTCAACGCCGCGTAGTGGTTCTTCGTGATGTACGAGGGTGTAGAACCGCTGCCGTTGGCCAACGTCCACTCCACCGCGTCAACCAAGTACTTCGCCTCGTCGAGGCTCACCAAACCCGAAGCGAGCACAGCCGCAGAATCCACGGGGATGCGGAAGGTGCTGGTGGGCAGGTTGAAGTAGCCTTTTTGGCCCGGGAACTGCTGCAGGTTGTTGTCGTTCAAGGTGTAATCGATGGCCTCCTTGAGGTTCATCGGCGCGCCGTTGCGGTCGACAAGCACCACGTCGCGCGTGCCTTGGCGGTACTTCTCCTCGTCCATCATGATGGGCAGCGGGGCACTCTCGTAGGCGCGGCGACGCATTTGGTCGATGTACCAGTCCGTGTTGAGCAGACTCAAGTTGCACACCCGAACGTCGGTCCGGATGCCCTCCACCTCCTGGGCGTACCAAAGCGGGAAAGTGTCGTTGTCGCCGTTGGTGAAAATGACCGCGTTGGGCGCGAGCGAATTCAAGTAGTTCTTCGCCATGTCCACTCCCGTGCGGCGACGGGCACGGCTGTGGTCGTCCCATCCTTCTGAAGCCATGATCAGAGGCACGACGGCGGCCAGAGCCACGACCACGCCCGCGCGGGTCGATTCTCCCATGGAGGATTTGCCCAAACCCCAGGAAATGGCGTACATCACCGCCGCCACCACGCCCATGAAGAGCACGCTGTACGACAGGGCGTGGGAACCTCCGGTCAAGGTCTCCATGAGGAAGAAGACCACGCCTGCAACGAGTGGCAAGGCGAGGCCTTGCATGTGCGCTTTGATTTCCGGTTGGCGTGCGGCTTGGAACAGGGCCATGACACCCAGGCCAATCCACATCGCAAACGCGTAAAACGAGCCAACGTAGGCATAGTCACGCTCACGCGGCTGGAGCGGGGTTTGGTTGAGGTACACCACGATGGCCAAACCGGTCATCAAAAACAACAACCCCACAACCGAGGCGCCCTTCGGATCTCGGAACGCCTGGAACACCAAGCCCAGCAGTCCGAGAATCAAAGGCAGGTAGAAGAAGTGGTTCAACCCACGGTTGTCCGTCATTTCTTCCGTCAAGCTCGCCCGGTTTCCGAGGCGCTGAGCGTCGATGAAGTCCACCCCGCTCAACCAATTGCCATCGAGGAAATCGCCGTGGCCCTGGGTGTCGTTTTGCTTGCCAATGAAGTTCCAAAAAAAGTAGCGGAAGTACATCCAGCCCACCTGGTAATCGCTGAAAAAACGGAGGTTTTCACCTTGCGTAGGCATCAACTCTTCCAAGGTGCTGTTCAAACGGCCCTCTGCCTGCAACGCTCGTCGAATGTCGTCCTGGTTGCGCGATTGGTTGGCGCGTTGGGTGAGTCGGCGCAGATCCTCTTCGCTTTGGCGCTTTTGGCGTTCAAGGCGCTGCACGTAGCCCTTGCCATAATCGAGGCCTTGGTCCAATTGATCCGCGATGTACTTGGCGAGTTGGCTTCGGAATTCGGGGTTGGACAGCGGGGCCGTGTTCATTTGGCCCGTTTCCGGGTTGCGCACGAGAAGCACATCTTTGCTCTTGAGCTCGAAGTTTTGGTCAAACCGCTGGCCGTAATCGGCAAAAAGTCGGCGCAAGACGCGGTCCAATTCCGCCTTTTCCATGCGGCCTCCGAGGAGGTCGTTTTCAATGTGCGCCTTGAATTCAGGACGCGTCATCGCCCGCTCGATGGCTGGACTGGTGTAGAACGTCGGTGCATTGAATCCCTTGTAGTTGCTCCACTTCTTGTATTCCGGAATGTGGGAACCCGTCGAGCTGTACATGCGCGGGAACACCATGGAGAAGTCGGGATTGTAGTTGGGCTTGGTGCCGCGCTTCTCCCCGCTGTCCACGTATTCCTCCACGATGAAGTACTTCTGGTCGGCGTTGGCCTCGATGAATTTTTGGGCCGCGTACTCGCCTTTGAAGCTTTTGACGCGCTTGTTGATCGGGCCCCGCTTCAGCGTGACGCTGTAGCTCTTCACCCAAGCCGGCTTGCCATCGAGGTAGGGCTTGTCAAGCACCGTTGGCGTGTCCCAAAACTGACCCGTTGTCAAAGGTCGATCTCCGTATTGCTCGCGGCTCAAGTAGCTGAGGAGGGCGAACAGGTTTTGAGGGTCGTTCTCGTCCATGGGCGGGTTGGCCGCCGAGCGAATCATGATGGTCGCAAAGGAGCTGTAGCCAAGGAGCACCATGGCCATGCCAAGCGTCAGCGTGTTCAAGGCCCACCAGCCCTTCTTGTGACTGTAAACCAAGACGGCTGCGATGCCACCGACGAGGAGTGCGAGGTACACCAACGCACCTGAGTTGAACGGCATGCCGAAGTCGTTCACGAAGACCAATTCAAAACTCCCCGCGAGCTGGACCGCACCCTTAATCAAGGCTTCCTGCACAAAACCAAGAAGCACAAGGGCAATGGCCCCTGTGATCACCATGCCTTTCCACGTGACTTCGTAATTCCGGTAATAGTAGACCAACGCGATGGCCGGAATGGCCAACAAATTGAGGAGGTGAACCCCAATGGACAGGCCCATCAGATAAGCAATGAGGATGATCCATTTCGTCGAACCGGGCTGGTCCGCGACGTTTTCCCACTTCAAAATGGCCCAAAAGACCAGCGCCGTAAATAGGCTGGACAAGGCGTACACCTCACCTTCCACCGCGCTGAACCAGAATGAATCGCTGAACGCGTAGGCCAACGCACCCACCGCGCCGGCGCCGAGCACCGCCAAAGCAGATCCGCCCGTGGGCTCGGCCTCACCGGTCAGGCGCTTCGCCAAGTGAGTGACGCTCCAAAAGAGAAACAGGATGGTGAACGAACTGCTCAACACCGACAAGCCGTTTGCCGCGAGGGCCGCCGATTCCGGGCTCATGGGGATCATCAGGAAGCGCGCCAACAGCATGAAGAACGGGGCCCCGGGAGGGTGGCCGACTTCGAGTTTGTAGGCGGAGGCGATGAATTCACCGCAGTCCCAAAAACTGGCGGTTGGTTCAACGGTCAGGAAGTACACCACCGTGGCGAGGGCCCAAATGGCCCACCCGGTCAAGTTGTTCAGGCGATCAAAACGCATGCAGTTTCAAGTCTTCGTGTGGGAGCGAACGTTGTCGTTCGCGACCTCGCGAAGGTAGGGCACGCCTTGCGAAGCGAGCCTTCAATTCACGACCAACACGGGTCGCGCCGTCCAGCCGTTTCCTGTGAGCTCGGCGAGCACCACACCGCGCCACGCTTGAGGCAGGTCCACGGCGTCGCCTGGCCAGACGCTGGGGAGGTCGGCCAGGGTTTGGCCTAAGGCGTTGCGCAACACCACGCGCACAGGCTCACTCGCCCACCCAGAGAACCGCACCGCATCCGTCGCAGGGTTGGGAAACGCTGAAATCGAGGGCTGGGATGGCACCTGGACGATGTCGGATTCGTCGTCACAGCCTTCCAGCACGTCCACCCCGAGCGCCACCGACCACGTTGCATCCGGTCCCGTCAAGGCCGCCAACACGTTTTGCCACGCCGGCAATTCCTGTCCAACTCCTGCCGCAATTTCAAAGAGATCCACATTGAGTGCATTGAGGTTGCCAATCGCCGCTTCCAGTTCGTAGCAGAAACCGACTGGCAAGCAAAAGGACAGCGTCTCGTTGAACGAACCGCCTTCGAGGATTTGGCTCAAGTCGAGGTCGAGCTCCACGTCCATCATGCTCAACACCAGTTCGAGTTCGAGCGGATCAATGCCCGCTGCTGTGCCCCACTCCACGTTCACCGCGATCACCACGTTTTCGCATTCCACCCCGTCGTTGGGGTTCGCCGTTTCCCAACACGTCTCGACGACCGCGCCTTGGCATCCCACCTGAACGCACGCCCAGGCCACCTCATCGCTGCCCCAGAACGGCACTTGGATGGGGTCGGCAGAACCGCCCTCAATCGTTTCCCCAGTGCTGAACGTCCACGAAATCACCGCATCGGAAATCGGGCCTCCTGCGGGATTCGCCGCGTCGTACACCAGGAAATTCCAAACCCCAGGCACGTCGCTCGGCCACGCTTCAATCACCGGATCGCAACCGCCGGTGGATCCACATTCTCCAAATGTGAATTCCGTCACGCCTCCGTAGTTCTCGGCCTCACACGGGTTGGCGTAGGTCACACCGTCGCATCCACAAACTGGGTTCCACACCGCAGGGCAAATGGCATTGGGGTCCATCAGCGTCTCGTCAATGCAATCGCTGGAACCACACTCCCCGTCAACGTAGGAGGTCACCCCCCCGTAATACGTGGCAAAACAGGCGTTGCTGTACGTTTCACCGTCGCATCCGCACACGGGGTTCCATTCCTCCGTGCAGGCCATGTTGGGATCGATGAGCGATTCATCGATGCATCCTCCCCCGGTCGTTTCGAGTTCCATGCACGCCCACGCTCCGTTCGGGCAGTCGGGGCTCTCGTAGAACGCACAAACGGACGACACTCCCTCGAGCATATTTGGGCCAAGCTCCAACACCGGACCGCCAAAATTCAACCAGTTCCCGTCAATCGACCAATTGATCAGCACGCTGTCGGGGTAGTTGAACGCTTCAAAGACACCTCCGCCCGAGGGGTTCAAGCCACCTGCGAGTTCGAGGGTGCAGTCTTGGACAAGGTCCGCGGGCGTGATGCACGCTTCGGCTACGCATCCGATGGGCGTGTCCATGAGCACACAAATCTCCCACGTCGGTGCGCCCAACATGTCGTACCAATCGAACAAGGGGTTGTCGCTGGACTGCGCCATCGACCCATTCACGTACCACGTGTAGTACGCCCCTTCAGGCCCTCCCGTCGCTTCAAACAAATACGCGCCATTGGGCCCGATGCCGAGCTCCGTGTTGATGGCCACTTCGCAATCGCCTCCCCACGCGCTGTTCACGCAAAACGTGTATCCCGTGACGTTTCCGGCCTCGTCGTACATCGGTTCCATCTCCGTCATCTCCCAAAACAGGTCGTCCACGACAAAGTCGGAGTGAGCCTCCCACGTCGCGCCCTCCGGCACGGTCAACCCCACGAAATAGCAACCTTCAGGCAAGCACGCCTGCGCTTCGGACGTCGAAGTTCCGCCATTCCAAAACCCCAAATCACCCTCGGCGTACACCACCGTCAAACCGTTGAGTGGGGTCACCCAGAAATACACCGAGTCCACCGTCGTGCCCTCAGCAGGCTCCACGTCAAACCAAAGCCAAGTCGGCGCGCAAACCGGTTGCGCAACGGCTGAAAAAGCCAGGGCCATCGAGGCCAAAACGAGGGTCAAGAAACGCATGTCGTAAGGGTTTGAAGTCAAGACTGACGTCGTCGCAAAATCGTTGCTCCGGTCAATCCACAAATCGTGGGTCGGTCTCCATCACGTCGCCGCAGGAATCGCAGGTACGCAAGTCCTCACTGCCGTAGAATTCGCGGAACCTCGGCAAGAAGTCCTTCTCGATGTTGGTGAGTTCGAAGTAAGTGTCGTGCAACTTGTGGTTGCACGCGTCGCAGAACCACATGAGGCCGTCCTTCATGGGCGAGCCTTTGCGCTTGCGTTCGATCACGAGCCCAAGCGATCCTGCTTCGCGCATCGGGCTGTGCGGCACGCCCGCCGGGTGCAGGTACATGTCGCCCGGGCCGAGCTTCATGTCGACCGCCTGGCCGTCTTCTTGGATGCGGACGGTGATTTGGCCTTCAAGTTGGTAGAACAGCTCCTCCGTCTCGTTGTAGTGGTAGTCCTTCCGCGCGTTGGGCCCGGCCACAATCATCACGATGTAATCGCCGCTTTCCACGTAGAGGTTCTTGTTCCCCACGGGCGGCTTGAGCAGGTCGCGGTTCTCCTCGATCCACGCTGTCAAGTTGAAGGGTTTGCGTATCGCCATGGCACCCAAGTTACGCTGAACGCAGCCCAAACCCTCGGCCTACCCCCGCATCCTCGCCCGCCCCCGGGGAGGCACGCTCACGAGCCACACCCCCGTGGCGATGACTGCGGCGCAGCACGCCTGAAGCCACCCCATGTCCGCCATGTAGTCTGCCCCACCCACCTGCGCGGCCAGCCAGACCATGACCCCAACCAACAGGGGCTGGAGGTAGATGTAGATGCTGACCACCGTGGGCTGCACCTTTCCCAGAGCGTAGATGTTGAGGAGGTACACGAAAAACGTGGTGAACAGCACCACAAACCCCACGCTCAGCCAGTCCTGCGTCGAAAACGCACCCCACTCGATGGCCGCGGCCTGCGACGCCCCCACAGGGAACGACATCAACCCCCCAAACAAGAACACCCACGAGATGACGGTGATCGGCCTGTACTTGGACATGAGCGGCTTCACGACCACGAGGTACACCCCGTAGCTCGCCGCATTGAGCAGCACCATCAGATCGCCCTGCCAACTCGCGTGGGATTCAAGCCCACCCCCGCCGCTGTTCAACAGCAGCGTGATGGCCCCTGCCGCACCCAGGCCGATGCCGAGAACTTTTCGGGCGGTGATGGCCGTGCCCAGCAAAGCCGCGCTGATCAGCAACACCAGCACCGGATTGATCGTCATGATGATGCTCGCGTGCACAGGGCTCGTGGCGGCCAATCCGTTGAAAAACAGAAGTTGGTTGATGGTGACCCCCGTCAGTCCGCACAGCCACAACCGAGCGAGGTCCTTGCGCGCGACGCGCTCCCAGCGGAACGCGTACAAAAGCCAAAACAACGGCGTTGCTCCCGCCACCCGCAGCGCAATGAACCCCGACGGACCAATCTTGTCGGGCATCAGCCCCTTGGCCACGAGGTAATTGTACGCGTAAATCAGACCAACACCCCAAAGGGCCAAGTGGGCTTGCCAAGGCGCGCGTTCCGAAGAAGAAACTGGAGCGGATGCGGCCACGGCTTACGAAATGAGTTCGCGGGCGCGCGCCACTTCAGCCTTGGCCGAACCGACCGTCACGCCTTCTTCCGTGAGGAATACCGGACGCTTCAGGAAGGTGTACTCCTCGAGAATCAGACTGCGGTAGTCCTGTTCCGACAGGGTCTTGTCGGCCAAGCCCATGCTGCGGAATTTCATCGCGCGCCGGCTGAACAGAGCTTCGTACGACCCGACATGCGCCTTCATCGCGTCCAAGTCCTCAGCCGAAATGCCTTCCGCCTTGATGTCAACCACCTCGCACCCCTGCTGTGCAGGCTGGAGGTCGTCAAAAATGCGTTGACACGTTTTGCACGTCGGAAGGGTGAAAGCCTTTTTCATCGTTTTGAGATTAAGAAGCGCTCACGGCTTCCATGTGTTCTATCAGCTCGGCCAAACCCGCTTTCCAGTCGTGATCGTTGTCAATCACCACGTCGCACGTGGCCTGGCACGGTTCAATGTGCTCGACGTCGGCCGGACGCACGTGGTTGTGCCACTGGTATTCGACCTCGTCCGGGGTGTAACCGCGCACGGTCATGTCGCGGTGCTTGCGGCGCTCCAACCGCACCTCGGGCGAGGCGTGGATGTACGCCTTGACGTCCGAGAGCTCGGCGACGGCGGGGTAACACAGCACAAACAGGCCCTCGACCACCAGCCACTCGCGCGGCTCAACCACCGCCACTTCCGACTGCATCAGGCTCTTGTTGTACGTGTAGGTCTCAAACGACACCTGCTCGCCTTTGCTCAGCCGCAGGATGTCGGCGTGAAGCTTGGGGTGGTCGATGGCCTCCGGCACGTCAAAGTTCGTCTCGCCGTTGTCGTCCAAGGGCAGGACCTCTTTGGGCCGGTAGTAGTCGTCGAGCGACAGCATGGACATGCGGTCCCCGAAGTGCTCCTTCAGGCCGTTCAGCACCGTGCTCTTTCCCGAGCCGCTTCCTCCCGTGATGGCGACAATGTTCATGTTGCAACTGATTGAGATTCCAGACTCGTGTCCAAAAGCAGGTCCGCCATATCGCGGTCATTGGCGAGTCGGGGGATCTTGTTTTGGCCTCCGAGCTTGCCGCGCTTGCGCATCGCCTCCGTAAACCGGTCGGCCGGCACCGGAGTGACCACCGCAGGCCGCAGCACCGCGCCTTGAATCAAGTCCTTGTAGTAGGGATTGCGCGCCTGAAGTGCCTTGTCGAGTGTCGACGAAAAAGCCGCGAAGTCCGTGGGATGCGTCTCAAACGCCACCACCCATTCGTGGTACGGCAACCCGTCTTCGGGTGTCACCTGAGGCGCCACGTGAAACTCCGTGATCACGCCCCCGTGGGCTGCCATCGCTTCCTGCGCCGCGCCTTCGACCTCCTCCGCAATGACGTGCTCCCCAAAGGCCGATGTGAAGTGCTTGATTCGGCCGGTCACCACCACGCGCGGCGGGTCGAGGGACACAAACTTCACGGTGTCGCCGATGTCGTACCCCCACAATCCGGCATTCGTGCTCAACACGACCGCGTACTGCACACCCACCTCCACCTCTCCAACCGTCAGGCGCGGAGGCTTCTCGTCGAAGTAGCGGTCGGCGGGAATGAATTCAAAGTAGATGCCGTCGTTGACGTTGAGGAGCATGCCATCCACGCCCGGTGCGTCTTGGTACGCCAAGAACCCTTCCGACGCCGGGTACAACTCCACCCGCGCGATGTCGAACCCCAGCAACTGACGGAACCGCTCGGCGTAAGGCCCAAACGCCACCCCCCCGTGCACAAACAAGCTCAGGTTCGGAAACACCTCCCGCACGGTCGCTTTGCCCGTGTGCTCGAGCAGGCGCTCGAAGTACATCTGAACCCAGGACGGAATGCCACTGACAAGTCGAAGATCCTCTGTGCACGTCTCGCGCACCACCGCATCGACCTTGGTTTCCCAATCGTCGATGCAATTGGTCTCCCAGGAAGGAAGGCGGTTCGCTTGAAGGTAAGACGGCACGTGGTGAGCAACAATCCCGCTCAACCGTCCCAAGTGCACGCCCCCCGGCGTCTTCGCCAGTTCCGGACTGCCCTGCAAGAAGATCATTTTGCCGTCCACAAACGACGCGTCGCCCGTGCCGGCAATGTGTCCCAGCAGCGCGTTTTTGGCACTTCCAATGTGGTTGGGCATGCTGTCCTTGGTCAAGGGGATGTACTTCGCCCCCGACGTCGTCCCACTCGTCTTGCAGAAATACAGCGGTCGTCCCGGCCAAAGCACATCCTCCTCCCCCATCACAGCCCGGTCCACATACGGCTTCAATCCTTCGTAGTCTCGCACCGGGACGCGCTCGGCGAAATCGGCGGCCGTCAACCCTCGTTTCAACCCGTGGTCGCGACCAAACGCCGTCTTCGCTCCTCCGCGCAACAACGCCTCCAACACCTCCGCTTGTGCCTCCGACGGACGGGCCACATTCTTGCGCAACCTGCGCATCGCCCAACGGGCAAACGGGATACTCCATGCGGCCTTCCAACCCATGGCGCGAAAATAGCCTAAAGCAACAAGGCACCACCCCGTGGGGCAGTGCCTTGTCCAAGTCGTTGTGAAGAACGATTACTTGATCGTCATCTTCTTGGTCGTGCGCAAGCCGTCGACCTGGAGCGTGTAGGTGTACAAACCGCTGGCCCAACCGTCGAGGTTGAGTTCCACCATGTGCAATCCTGCGCCCAAGGTGCCCATGTCGTTGGTGTTCACGAGGCGGCCCATGCCGTCACGCACTTCCAACACCACGTCGTTGCTCTGAGCGATCTCGAAACGGATCGTCGTCGTGCCCGCAGCGGGGTTAGGCATGTTTTGGTCGAGGCGGATGCCGTGGTTGTTGGCGAGCAGCTCCACCGCTTCGCGCTCGCTCGTGATCAAGCGAACCGCTGGGGTGGACGTTTGGCTCGTGAACCACACGAAGCTTCCATCACCAGCTTGGCTGAAACGGCCAGTGCTGTTGTCTGAATCGCTGTTCAATTGCGCCAAAACCGTCAATTCGGTGGGGCTTTCGTATTCGCTCATCACACCTGCGAAGTAGTAGTTGCCGCCGGTCTCACCCCACGTTCCGAGTTCGATGGGGTCTTCAAATTCGAGGTAAACCTCGATGTCAGACGTGCCTTCGAGGTTGGCCCAGTCGGGGTCAAACACCCAGTACGCCGCGTCGAAGGGGCTGTCCGTGATGGTCGCCGAACCGTCGAGGGTATACAGACGCGTTTCAAATTCGAGGTCGTCGTAGCCGCCTGCAATGTCCAATCCGCAGTTGGGACCAAACTTCACCGCAACTCCGTAGGCCATGGAACCGGCGTTGGGGCAATGGTAGAAAGAGCCGTATCCAGTGGGGTCGAAGAAGTCCGCGATGTCGTCGCTTTCACGAGGACGCAATTCGCCGTCCAACGTGTTCTCGTCGTCGTGACCGTATTCGTCGTCCGTGTAGACGACATCCTTGGCCAAAACGTTATTGAGCGGAGTGGCATCCTCTTGATCCGCAGTCATGGTGATGCGCAAGCTGTACGTTTCCATTTGACCTGGCTCCCAATCCGTTGCGATGTAGAGGGTGTCTTGAGCATTCGCAGGGCACGTGGGCGCGTTGGCGAAGGTGAAGACCGTGTCGAGCACTTCTGTGACCGAAGTCAAGATGGCACCTGCACCGTCGAGCACCTCAACGAGCACTTCCACGTTGGTCTGGTTCTCTGTACCCATGTTGCGGTACATCACGCCCGCAATCATTCCACCGTTCGACCCGAGGATCGCCTGTTCCATCGGCGTGACGCGGTATTCCCACACATTGAAGACATCGCCGTTGGTCACCTGCGTGATTTCGATGTCGTTCATCACGTCGTTCGAAGACACAATGACATCGTCAATTCCCCAATAGTAGTGGCTGTAGGCCGTGCCCGTTTCAGGAGCTTGACGGTACGCAAAGCGGAGGTTGACCGAATCTTGATCTGCCGCCACGCAGCTCACGTCCACGCTCACTGGAAGCGGGTTGGCTGAAGCCGTGTTGGCCGATTCGATGAAGCCGCCGTGCGCGTCGAACGTCGTCCATGACGTCACGCCGTCCACCGTCGTCCCCACTTCGAGGTACACAGGAGCGTAGGGGTAGCAGCAGTAACGGAAGTACGACTCCCAATCGACAATCACGGAGGCAATGCCGGTAAAGTCCATCGATGGGCTCGTCAATGCTCCATCGGTGTCTTGGTAACCGAGCGCAATGGGCGTGTTGTAGAAGTCGCAATCGAAGATCATCCAGCCGTTTCCTGCAGTCGTGGACTGGAGGAGGCCAATCTGGGTGCTGAATTCCCCACCGGGGTGCGTTGAGCCCGTGGCGGAGCCATCCGAGTACAAGCCTTGTCCGCCTGGCTGGACCCAAACCCAAAGGCTGTCGCCAGCGTTGTCAGCCGTCGTCCATGCGCCGTTGCCGTTGGAGCCGTCAAAGCCGTTGGAGAAGTCCTCTTGGAACAAGATCGTGCCGCCTCCGCGGACGTTGTTCAACGCTTCGATGCCAGCTGCGCGGGCCGCTGTGGCTTCTTCCGCCGTCACCGCCTGAGGCACTGTGGGCTTCGTGAATTCAGCAGGGCGTTGTGCCAACACTGCCGTCGTGCAGAGCGCGAGGCCTGCAAAGAGAGAGAATGTTTTCATGTTGAGGTGAATCAGTTTCGCCGGGAAATTACAGCGCAAGTCAGGAAGGACCACCATCTGAAAGATGGAAAGCAGCAAAAAGGGGAGACCGAAGCCTCCCCTTTCCGTCGTTCGCTGCCATGCAACGAGCGTAAAGTCGTGATTACTTGACCATCAACTTCTGCGTCGTGCGTGCGTCGTTCACCGTAAGAATTGCGGTGTACGAGCCTGCACCGAGGGCAGAAGTCTCGAGGACAAAGCTGTTGTAGCCGGCAGGTTGCGTGCCCATGTCGCGGACCTCCACCAGCTTGCCCGTCACGTCGCGCAACTCGAAGGTGACGTCAGACGTCTGGTCGAGGCGGAACTGGAAGCGAGTGTTGTCGTTCGCAGGGTTCGGGAACGCAGGGAACAACTCGAAGCCTTGCATGCTCGCCACCTCTTCCACGTTCACCGTGGTCGTGGCCGCAGGGTCGAGGTTCAAACGCACCATCGGCACTTCGTTGCTGTAGTACCAGTCGTACGCGTTGCCGCTTCCGAAAGGACCGTACACGAATGCGGTTTGGTCGTAAGTGTACTGCGCCTCGCCGATTTGGACGTTGGCTCCTCCGTAGTGCTCGAAAGCAGCGCCAATCCAATCGCCGGCAGCGGCCTGGTAAGGCTCTTCCAAAGCGAGCGTGTACCACACGATGTCGCCGTCTCCGCTGTTGGTGTAGCCTGAAGCCATGTCAACCTCAGCAGAGCTGATCAACTCACCGCCGTACTGCTCGGTCAACGCGAGGTCGTCGAACATGTCCACGAGGAAGCCACGGATGGGCGTGCCGTCTTCAGAACCGTCGAGAATGGCCACGTCAATGCCGTAGATCGTCACGTCGTTGATGATGTCGTACAAAGGCATTGCGATGTAGTCGTCCGTGCCGTCACCGGGGAAGGCCGCGGTCACCACACCGTTGTCGCGTCCGTACTGCAAGTCCGTCACGTCGAACGATTGCGTCGCGCTGTTGTTGCCTGGGTTCTCGTCCTCCGCGTCAGCAGAGAGCAAGTAGTTCAACGTTTGCGTTCCCAAACCGTCAGGCTGGTAGGACATCACCAAGGTGTCGTTGGCAGCGTAACCCAACGTGTCAAGGGTGTTGGATGCAAACGCTGTTCCGTTCACGTCGAGGTCCATCATGACGTTGGTTTGGTCTGCGTAACCCACGTTGTACACCTTGGCACCGGCCTGCAAGTCCGTAGGGATCTGAGACTGTGCCCAAGCACCGTACTCGTACAAGCCCGTCTGGAAGTAGTTGGAGAAGCTCAAGTAGTTGTCGATGCGCGTGTCGTTTTCAGGCGTGTCGTACACTTCGAGGTCGTCGATCTCCCAAGAGTAGCCCCAGGTGCCGACCCAACGGAAGCGAATCCACACGGTGCTCTGACCGCCAGCCGCTTCGGTGATGTCGAATTCGAGCAACGAAGGGTTATCCGATTCGAAGCCCGTCTCGGAGTCGGGGAACACGTTGTAACGGCACTGAACCATGGTTCCGTCGTAGTCAACCATGCCCTCGTCCGCCCACGTCGTCGTGTACGCGTTGGTCAAGGTTGGCCAGGTCACGCCGTCACGGCTCACTTCGATGAAGCACTTCTCGCTTCCGTCCGAAGCACCGTTGTCCCAGCAGCGGTAGCGGGTCTGCATCGCGATGCTCACGTAGGGGTGAGCGGAGCAGTCGATGGGCTCCGCGGTTTGGGCCCAGCAGTTTTCCACCCAATCGGCAGCGTAGTTGGCCTCAGCTCCGAAGAGGTCCGAGTCCACAATCAAGAAGCCGTTGTCCGCAGAAGCCGAGTTGATGGCAGGAGCGGCCGAACCGTCCCCCGTTCCACCGGCCCACTGGTTGTAGAAACCGGCAGGTCCTTCTGTGCTGCACAAAAAGCTGATGTCGATGTCCGTCCAGGGTTGGCCGACTTCCATCGATCCGTTGCCAAACGTGAAGTCTGCGCAAGTGGAGATGTCGTTGGTCCAGAAGACCTCGCGGTCTGCGTTTTGTTGCACGGCCGTCACTTTGTAGCGAGGAGCCATGTCTTCTTTCGCTGCAGCTGAAGGCTGGTTGAATTGTGCCTGTGCGCTGAAGCTGAGGAGGCCGCCGAGGGCCAAGATGTACAGTTGCTTCATGGATGAAGTGGTTTTGGATTCAGATATGGGAGCGAAAATAGCGTAACCCTTGTGAAGACGCCATTCCAAGCCGAAGGGTTGCGAACACTCTTCCGTGGATGCGTTCAACTCAACACCTCTTCGAAGGCGGAAAGCGGGGGGCAGGAACACACGAGGTTGCGGTCGCCGTAGGCGTTGTCAACGCGAGCCACCGAACTCCAGAACTTCCGTGCGCGCAAGTCCTGAATGGGATACACCGCCTTCTCACGAGAATAAGGGTGAGTCCACTTCGTGGCCGTGGCCTCCTCCACAGTGTGAGGCGCCATTTTCAACACGTTGTCCACGGAATCCGCTTCGCCACGCTCGATGGCCGCGATCTCTTCGCGGATGCTGAGCATGGCTTCCGCGAAGCGATCGAGCTCTTCCAAGCTCTCGCTTTCCGTCGGCTCGACCATGAGCGTGCCGGGCACCGGCCACGAGACCGTTGGCGCATGGAAGCCGTAATCAATCAGGCGCTTGGCGATGTCCATGACTTCAATGCCGACTTCTTTGAAGGCGCGGCAGTCCAGGATCATCTCATGTGCTACCGTGCCGTTTTTCGCTTGGTAGAGCACGTCGTACGCGCCCTCGAGGCGAGCCTTCAAGTAGTTGGCGTTGAGGATCGCCACCTTGGTGCTCTGCGTCAAGCCCGATTGGCCGAGCATCTTGATGTAAGCGTAGGGGATTTGTGCAATCAATGCACTCCCAAAAGGCGCCGCACTCACGGCGTCAATCGCGCTTTCCGCACCTACGGGAATGACGTCGTGACCTGGCAGGAACGGCACGAGGTGCTCCGCCACGCCGATGGGGCCAACACCGGGACCTCCCCCCCCGTGGGGGATGGCGAAGGTCTTGTGGAGGTTGAGGTGGCATACGTCCGCGCCAATCATGCCCGGGCTAGTGAGCCCGACTTGCGCGTTCATGTTGGCACCGTCCATGTAAACCTGGCCTCCGTGGGTGTGAATGAGTTCCGTCACTTCGAGAACCGACGATTCAAACACACCGTGGGTTGACGGGTACGTGATCATCAACGCTCCGAGGTTGGCGCTGTGCGCCTCGGCCTTGACCTTCAGGTCTTCCACGTCAATGTTTCCGTGCTTGTCACAACCAACCACGACCACCTTCATGCCCGCCATCACCGCGCTCGCGGGATTGGTGCCATGGGCGCTGTTGGGGATGAGGCACACGTCGCGGTGCGACTCGCCGCGAGCAGCGTGGTACGCCCGAATGACCATGAGTCCCGTGAATTCGCCCTGGGCTCCGCTGTTGGGCTGCAGAGAAACGCCTGAGAATCCGGTGATCTCCGCGAGGTCTTCCTCCAGTTCCTCAAGCATGGCACGGGTGCCGCGAGCTTGGTCCGGTGGGCAGAAAGGGTGCAACTCGGAAAATGCCGGCCACGTAATGGGAATCAACTCCGTGGCTGCGTTGAGCTTCATGGTGCACGAACCAAGCGGGATCATGGCATGGGTCAAACTCAAGTCACGGTTTTCAAGTTGCTTGATGTACCGCATCATCTCCGTTTCAGACCTGTAGCGGTTGAACACGGGATGGTGCAAATAATCGACTTCGCGGGCAATGGGCCCCAAGAATGTGGCGTCAAACCCCACACCCTGCACAGGGCTGATGCCCAATGCCGAGCAAAGGTTGGCAAAGTCCTGGTCGTTGGTCCGCTCGTTCAGGGACACTCCCACATGCTCGCCGTCCGCGTAATAGCGCAGGTTCACACGCTTCGATTCTGAACGCGCTCGAAGTGCTTTCATGGCGTCTTCACCACCTCCCACAAAAATCTTCAACGTGTCGAAGTAGCATGTGTTCACCACTTTCAAGTGATCCGATGCTCCCAACGACACGGCAAGGGATCGCGTGTGGGCATGAATGCGCTCCGCAATGTCCCGCAACCCTTCCGGGCCGTGGTACACTGCGTACATGGACGCCATCACCGCGAGAAGGCTTTGAGCTGTGCAGATGTTGGAGGTCGCTTTGTCACGGCGAATGTGCTGTTCGCGTGTCTGAAGCGCCATGCGCAGGGCGGATTGACCGAGTCGGTCCACCGACACCCCAATGATGCGTCCGGGAAAGTGGCGCTTGAATTCTTCGCGAGCGGCGAAGAAAGCCGCGTGCGGCCCGCCATACCCCATGGGAACACCAAACCGTTGGGAGCTCCCCACGACCACGTCCGCGCCCATGGCTCCCGGGCTCTTCATCACGAGCAAGGCCATGAGGTCGGTGGCGAACACCGTGCGCACTTCGCGCTCCTGCATGCCCGCGACAAATCCCGTAAGGTCCTCCGCCTCTCCGTCCGCGTCAGGGTACTGCACAAGGCAGCCAAACACATCGCCGGCCTCCACGGCGCCACGCATTTCTTGACGCGTCATGACAACCATGTCCATGTCGAGGTAGGCGGCGCGGGTGCGCAGGACACTGAGGGTTTGGGGAAACACCGCAGCATCCACCAAAAATCGATTTCGGCCTGCTTTGACTTGAGGACGGGGACGGGCTGCGAACAACATGGCCATGGCTTCCGCCGCAGCCGTGCCCTCGTCGAGCAAAGACGCGTTCGCCACTTCCATGCCCGTGAGGTCCATCACCGCAGTTTGGAAGTTGAGAAGCGCTTCGAGTCGACCCTGCGCGATTTCCGCTTGGTATGGCGTGTAGGCCGTGTACCACCCGGGGTTTTCGAGGATGTTGCGACGGATCACGCTCGGCACCTCGGTGGGGTAATACCCCATGCCAATGTAGTTGCGGAACAACACGTTTTGAGAAGCCAATCCCTCAATGTGCTCGAGGTATTCACTCTCCGTCAACGCCTTGGAAACGTTAAGCCGCTCACGGAGCCTGATGGCTCCCGGCACAGTACGTTCGATCAAATCGTCAAGGGAGGGCGCTCCGAGGGTGCGGAGCATGGCGTTTTGGTCTTCTTCTCGAGGACCCAAATGACGCGACGCGAAGCTTCCAATCTTCATGGAACCAGGGAATTGGAGTTGTGTAATTCCGAAAGACAGCGCAAAAATACACCCTACGTGGCACCACGCCACTGCATTCCATCAACATCGCGTCCACCAAGTGCACCTCTGCGTCCTTGAGGGCCGAACTTTGCCGGACTATGGTTCGCGTCCTGTCCTTCGCTCACCTCTGGATTGCCGGAGCAGCAGCCGTGACCACATGGGCTTCGTGGACCTGGCTCGGGATGGGCAAAGATTCCGAGATCTGGGCATTGTGGATCGGGCTAAGCACCGGGCTCGGATACACCATCCAACGGGCCATCAAGCACGGCTTTGATTCGTCAAGTTTGCCGCCTCTGCGCCGCTCGTTTTGGGACACCTGGCGACACGCCATGCTCGGAGGCTGGGCTTCAGCTTGGATGGCCTTCACGGCCTGGAACTGGAGTGATTTGGGTTTGCTCGACCGCTGGCCTCTCCTGGTCACCCTCGCCGCACTCGGTTTGCTTTACGCTGTTGTCCCGGGAAAAAGGCAAGGATTCCGTGCCTCGCCTTGGTTGAAAATCCCTCTCATCGCCACCGCCTGGGCGCTTGCCACAACCCCCGTCCTTGAAGACCTCCATCCCCAACTGTTCGCCTCGAGATGGCTGCTGATTGCCGGACTCACTTTGCCCTTTGACATCCGTGATTTAGCCGTTGACCAAAACCGCATCACCACGGTCCCCATGGCCTTGGGCGGGACCCTGTCCTTGCGCATTGCTGCGTGGATGTTGTTGGGCTCAGGGCTGTGTTTTTGCGCCTCCGAGGCCTGGACTTCTCAACCTGCGCTTTCCGCCATTTTTTTGGCCCAAAGCGTCTTGGCCTCCGCCATTGTGGCCTCTTCTGCCCTCTCCCGCGCACTCCATGAAGGGTCCGAATTGCAGCGAGAGAGATGGACGGGGCTCGTGCTGGACGGCACCTTGTGGTTGCCTCTCGCCCATGCCGTTTACGTCCTGCTTTGAGCCTCTCCACCGAGGCCCGTGCAACATCCCATGTGTGCGCTTTGTTTTACCTTCCTGCTTGGCCTCCAGAATTTGCCGTAGACCAAGCTTTCCTTTGAATGACAAGACCTCGTCGAATGATTCGTTTTTCCTTCCCTTTTGTTCCCGTTTTGGCGGCAATCCTCTTCATCAATTCAGCGCATGAGGGACGTGCGCAATGGCTCGATTGGGACCTCCAAACGGACTCCCGTTTGCAACTAACCAGCGTCGCCACCTCGGACGACGAGGAGAAAGACATTTGGCCTGCCGACCTCAACAAGGACGGCTGGACCGACGTGATTGTGGTGCGCAAGGAACCGTTCTCAGCGGCGACAGAACCTGCGAAAACCGACCTTCTTCTCATCAACCAAGAGGGCGTGCTTGTGGACATGACGGCTGAGTTGGTGCCGGAGTTCATCTCCAAACCCAGCTTCGCCCGTGACGTGTACACGGTGGACGTCGACGGCGACACGTGGGACGACGTGGTCATCGTGAACACGTTCAACCAGCAGCCCATGCTGTACATGAACCTCGGCGAAGATGCGAGTGGAAACTGGCTCGGCCTCTCCGATGAATCGGACTTGCGTCTGCCCACCTTGACCAGCGACCAGCCGCTGATTTGTGCGGTGTGGGCCGGGGACTTGACGGGCAACGGCGCACAAGATTTGTACTTCGTGAACTACCGCGTCAACGGCGGAGGAGGCACTGCGAAGGACTTCTTGCTCATCAACGACGGCAATGGCTTCTTCACCGATGAAGGCGCTGCCCGCGCCGGCAACTTGCTGAACAGCGCGTTTGGAACCGCAGGCCAAATCCACGACATGGACGGCGACGGCGACCTCGACATCATCAAGAACACGACGCTCTACAACGTCTCGCCCTGGAACGCCCGCGGCGTGATTGTGCTGTTCAACGACGGCACCGGCAACTTCCCCAACTGGCAGAACCTTGTGCCCAGCGCTTCCCCGTACATGTTCGAAATCGTGGATTTCAACGGCGACGGGCTTCTCGACCTCTACGTCGTGGACGACGGCAGCGACAAAATCCTGACCGCCACCTCCCACACCCCTGACAGCAACCTGGGCTTCACCACCGTGAACCTTGGGTTCAGTTCGTCCAACGGGTTTGGCGGCAACGTGCACGCCGCCGACCTCGACCTTGACGGCGACCTCGACGTGGTGGTGTCCGACGTGGACGTCGACATCCCGCCTTGCAACAGCGGCCGCCGCATGGCCATCTACGAGAACGTCAACGGCACCTTCAGCGACCCCTATGGCAACACCGCCTTCGATTGGGTGACCAACAGCTACGACGTCGCCTTGCTCGACATCAACAACGACGGCCTCGTTGACATTTTCAGCGGGAAGTGCGCGGGCTACGACGTCATCATGTCCGCCAACTGCGACCTCGTGGCGGGGTCGGCCGATTACGACCTCGACGGCATTCCCGACGCGTGCGACGTGTGCCCAACCAACCCCAATCCCGATTGCACGGAGGACGTGGAATACCCGGTGGTCGATACTGGGCACAGCATGGCGCGCCAGTGGAACGAAATGCTCCTCGAGAGCATCCGCGGCGACTTTGCCCGCCCCACCGTTCACGCCCGCAACCTTTGGCACAGCTCCATGCTGATGTGGGACGCGTGGGCCGTCATGGAGCCGACCGCTTGCCCCGCTTTCCTGGGCCAGGACTACGCGGGGTTCGTGGCCGGGTTTGACGGGTTCACTCCCGTCACCGACGTGGCGACGGCGCGCGACGAAGCGATTGCCTATGGCATGTACCGTCTGCTCAAACACCGTTTTGCGAACGCCCCGCAAGCCGCGAACCTCAGCACGGGGTACGACGTGCATATGGCCACGCTTGGCTACGACATTGGGTTCAACAGCACCGACTACAGCACTGGGGATGGACGTGCCCTGGGCAACTACTTGGCGGAGCAGATCATTGCATTTGGGCTGCAAGACGGATCCAACGAACTCAACAATTACGCCAACACCTCATACACTCCTGTGAACCCGGCCCTCATTGTGGATTTGCCCGGCAACGAAACGGTGGTGGACATGAACCGCTGGCAGCCGCTGACGCTCGATTTGTTCATCGACCAGAGCGGCAACGCCATCCCCGGGGAAACCCCTCCCTTCCTCTCTCCTGAGTGGGGCCAGGTGACGTCGTGGGCCCTGACGGATGCCGACCTCACTTCGTACACGCGAGATGGGTTCGAATACAAGGTCTACCACGATCCCGGACAGCCCGCCATGCACGCCATGGACGGTTCAGGATCCTCGGACATCTACGTGGACGGCCACAGCATGGTGGCGCTGTGGTCTGGCATGCTCGACCCGACCGACGGCGTCATGTGGGACATCAGCCCCGCTTCGATTGGCAACCGCTCAAACTACCCGACCACCCTCGAGACGTACGCTTCGCTTTATGACGCCACCAACGGCGGCTCGCCGAGCCCCGGCCACAACCTGAACCCCACAACGGGAGCCGCTTACGCGCCCAACATGGTGCCCCGCGGAGACTACGCGCGGGTGCTGGCAGAGTTTTGGGCAGACGGTCCCGACTCGGAAACCCCTCCCGGTCATTGGTTCACCATCCTCAACTACGTGAACGATCATCCCCAGCTCGTCAAGCAGTTCCAAGGCCAGGGCGACACCCTGTCCGACCTCGAGTGGGACGTGAAGTCTTACCTCGCTCTCGGATCCGCGATGCACGACTGCGCCATCTCAGCCTGGGGCGTCAAAGGCTGGTACGACTCGTCTCGGCCCATCACGGCGATTCGCGGCATGGCCGAACTCGGCCAAAGCACCGACCCTGGCGCCTCGAATTACCACCCCGGAGGACTTCCCCTCGTGGCGGGGTCCATCGAGACGGTGGAAGCAGGCGATCCGTTGGCCGGCGTAGGTGGTGTGAACGTGGGCAAAATCAAGCTTTGGGCGTGGAAAGGAAGTTCCGCCATCAACAACGTCGACACGGAGTTTGCTGGCGTTGGCTGGGTGTTGGCCGAATCGTGGGAACCCTACCAGCGGCCTTCTTTCGTCAGCCCCAACTTCGCCGGTTACGTCAGCGGACACAGCACCTACTCACGCGCTGCGGCAGAAGTCTTGACGGCCTTCACAGGCGACGCGTACTTCCCTGGAGGCATGGGCACGTTCATGGCTCCGGCCAACGAATTCCTCGTGTTCGAGGACGGCCCGAGTGTAGACGTCGAACTCCAGTGGGCGACGTACCGCGACGCGTCAGACGAATGCAGCTTGTCCCGCATTTACGGAGGGATTCACCCCTACTTCGACGACGTGCCTGGTCGTTTGATGGGCATTGAAATCGGACTTGATGCGTTCGACCGCGTCGCGACATTCTTTGGCGATGGCGTGACCGACATCACCTGCGATGCCGATCCCGGCAACCCATGCCCAGGCGACCTCGACAACGACGGGTTCATCGTCATTGGCGACGTCTTGATGTTCTTGGGAGACTTCGGATGCACGACCAACTGCACGGCCGACATCAACGGCGACGGCACGGTGACGGTGCAAGACCTGCTTGACGGCATCCTCGCCAGCTTCGGCGAGCCGTGCCCTTGACCGGAGAAAAGATCAGGCGAAGGCGAGGTCAAGGGCCTCCGTGAAGGCCAGTGCCGCCCGATCCAAGTCCGCGTCCGTGTGCGCCGCTGAGACAAACCCGACCTCGTAACCTGACGGGCCGAGGTACACGCCGCGTTCGAGCAAGGCCGCATGGAGCTTGCTGAAGTAGGCCATGCTGTCGGGGTCGATTTGGTCGCTTCGGCGAATGTGCACCGCATCCGAGAACGCCAACCAGAAAATGCTGCCCCGGCGGAAGATGTTGAAGCTGTAGCCCTTGGCTTGGGCGTGTGCGACGACGGGATCGACAAGGCGGGCGGCCTTGCGGTCGAGGTCCTGGTAAAAGCCGGGCTTGAGGCACTCGGACAGCTGGGCGACGCCGGCCGCCATGGCGACGGGGTTGCCGCTGAGCGTGCCGGCTTGGTACACGGGGCCGGTGGGCGCGATGTGGCGCATCACCTCCTCACTTGCGGCATACGCGCCCACAGGCAGGCCGCCGCCGATGATTTTCCCAAACGCCAACACGTCCGGCTGGATGTCGTACAGGCCCGCCGCGCCCTCGAAGCCCACGCGGAAACCGCTGATGACTTCGTCGAACAGGAGCAAGATGCCCTCGCGTGTGCAGATGCGGCGCACCTCCCGCAAGAAGTCCGGGTCCTGGATGAGGAGGCCGTTGTTGGCGGGGATGGGTTCGATGGCGACGACCGCGATTTGGTCTTTGTACGTGGCCACGCATTGCTCGAGTGCGTCGAGGTCGTTCAATGGGAGGACCAGCGTTTCGCGGGCGTAAGCTTCAGGCACACCTGCGGACGAGGAGGTGCCCAGGGTGGCGAGGCCGCTGCCCGCCTTGACGAGGAGGGCGTCGGCGTGGCCGTGGTAGCACCCGTCAAACTTGATGATTTTGTCTCGGCCCGTCACGCCACGCGCCAGGCGAATGGCCGACATCGCCGCTTCCGTACCGGATGACACGAAACGAATGCGATCGGCGTACCGATGATTCGACAAGATGAGTTCGCCGAGATCGTTCTCGAGGCGCGTGGGGGTGCCAAAGGACGTGCCGTTGGCCAGCGTGGCCGAGACGCGTTCCACCACAGCCGGGTGGGCATGGCCAAGGATGAGCGGCCCCCACGAGCAACAGAAGTCGATGAACTCGTTGCCGTCGGCGTCCCAAATGTGGGCGCCTTGCCCCCGGTCCATGAACAGGGGGGTGCCGCCTACAGATTGGAACGCGCGTACAGGGGAGTTCACGCCACCGGGAAACAAGGTCTGAGCCTTGTCAAAAAGGGCGGCCGAGGAAGATCGTTGGAGGGTCGTTGCCATTTCAGTGCGAAATTAGCCCAGCATGAGAGAGCTTCCCACCTTGGAGGCGGCCCGCGAATTGGACCTTGCGGACCCCCTTAGCCGATTTCGCGAGCGCTTCCTCCTTCCCCAGCACGAAGGCAAGGACACGATGTACTTCACAGGCAACAGCTTGGGGCTCCAGCCCAAAGCCGCTCGCCAAGCCCTCGAGGTCGAACTCGAAGACTGGGCCACCTACGGCGTCGAAGGTCATTTCCAAGGTCGGAATCCCTGGGTCAGCTACCACGAGCGGTTTGTGGACGGGCTCTGCCATTTGACCGGTGCGCACCCTCATGAGGTCGTGGCCATGAACGGCCTGACGGTCAACCTTCACCTGCTGCTCATCAGCTTTTACCAGCCTCAAGGAACGCGGCGCAAGTTGCTGTGTGAAGCGAAGGCCTTTCCGAGTGACCGCTATGCGCTTTGCAGCCAAATCCGGCTTCACGGCGGCAACCCCGACGCCGACCTCCTCGAACTCGCACCCCGCCAAGGCGAACACGTGCTTCGCACCGAAGACGTGCTCGCGGCCATTGCTGACGCCGGGGATGAGCTCGCCACAGTGATGATCGGCGGGGTGAATTACTACACGGGGCAACTGCATGACATGAAGGCCATCGCAACGGCGGCCCATCAGGTGGGGGCGTCGTGTGGGTTTGATCTGGCGCACGCCATGGGCAACGTGCCGCTCGAACTCCACGATTGGAACGTCGATTTCGCCTGCTGGTGCAGCTACAAGTACCTGAACTCTGGGCCGGGTGCCGTGTCCGGCGTGTTCGTTCACGAACGCCACGTGCGCGACGCCAACGGACGGGGAACGGCCACTCGCCGCCTCGAAGGGTGGTGGGGCCACGACGCAGAGAGCCGCTTCAAAATGGATCCCGAGTTTGTGCCCATGCCGAGCGCCGAAGCCTGGCAAATGAGCAACGCCCCGGTTCTGAACATGGCCGTGCACAAGGTGGCGCTGGACCTTTTTGTTGAAGCCGGCATGCCGGCGTTGCGCGAACGGTCGCTGCGCCTGACCGCGTACCTCGAGCAACTCGTGCATGCCGTGGCGGAGCGCACGGGTGCAAACCTCGAAATCCTCACCCCCACCGACCCCGCCGCACGCGGGTGCCAGCTGAGTGTCGTGGCGCACGGCTACGGCCGCTCGCTCTTCGACCACCTCATGGCCCACGGCGTCATCGTCGACTGGCGCGAGCCCGCCGTGATCCGCATGGCCCCTGTGCCGATGTACAACAGCTTCGAGGACCTCGTTCGGTTTGCGCAGGTGTTGGAAACGGGACTGCGCGAACTCGGTCACGCCGGTTGAACGGAGTGTAGGATTTTCTTTCGTCCTTTGCGGCATGGCACGTTCCCGTTTCGCGGTGTTTGGCGCAGGCCGTTACGGCACCCAAATCGCCTTGTCCCTCGCCCGTCGCGGCGCGGAAGTCTTCACGTTTGACGCCGACCCCGACCGCACGGAACTCCTGAAAGAGGAAGTGAGCCTGGCTGTGACGTTAGACTCGACGGACAAAAAAGCCCTGCTCGCCCAGCACGTGCAAGACCTCGACGCGGCCGTGGTCGCGATCGGGGAGAATTTTGAGGCGACGGTGTTGACAACGCTGAATCTGTTGGATTTGGGCTTGCCTCGCGTGATTGTGCGCGCCAACGATGCCAACCAACATCGCATCCTCAGCAGCTTGGGTGCGACGGAAATCCTCAGCCCTGAAAGCGAAGTTGCGGAGGTGGTGAGCGAACGCCTGATCAACCCCAACATCCGCGGGTTCCTCTCCTTGCCGGACGACTACGAAATCGCCGAGCTCAAGGCCCCGACCGCCTGTCATGGTCGTCAGCTTCAAGACCTCGAACTGGCAACCCGCTACGAGCTTCGCCTCATCACGATTCGCCGCGAATTCGAGGAAATCGGAGCGGATGGATCGCCCTGCATGCAAGAACACATCTTGGGGGTTCCCAAGCCAGACACGACCATTGAGGCGACGGACACGCTCGTGGTGTTTGGGTCGTTGGATGCCGTGAAGAAATTCCTCGACATCAACAGCTGATTCTTGCAGGGATCCGTGCGGCGCGTTGGACGTGTCGCACGCGGCCTGCTTATGGCACTTCGCAGGCCGCCGAATCCAGCGGCCACGTCGATTCCATCACCCAATTCGCCCGCAACTCGACGGGCTCCATGCGCACGACGGGTTCAGGCTTGCGCCAGGTCAAGGGGTCCACATTGCGCCACACTTCGTCGCCATCGGGGTCACCCCACCACGTCGCGCGAACCTTGCCCGGCATCACGTGCGTCCAAGTCAACGTCGTGTCCGTGCGCACAGGCACCACGTCGAGCCGTTCGCCTTTGGCATTGGTGAGTTCGACCAAACCGGGACAGGCGACCCCTTCAAGATGAAGCGTCCACTCGCTGAGGGCGTCCAAAGGAAGCACGCTCCAGACCAACTCCAGGGTGTCCACGGGAAGCACTTCGTCGGGACGACCCTGACGGATGAGGGCACCTGGAAGCACAGTCAACGCGATCTGAGCGCCTGGTCGGTGGAGGGCCGACGCATGAAGCGCGACTTGGGTGGAGGGCCAAGCGGCCTGGAGGTCGGTTGCGACGGGGAGGCTGTCGACCGTCACCGTCCACTTTTCTTCGTTCACGCCCTCGAGCGCCGCCGACCACGTCAGCTTCGGTTGCAGACCGGGTCGCTGTTTGCCTAGCGGCTTGCCCGTCAAAGCGAGATCCTTGACAGGTTTCATGCGCGGTTGGGGAACATCCAACGTGTCGGTGGTCCACTCCCCTTGGGGCCAATCGGGGGCGTGATGCCAAACCACTTGCAACGCCACGCTGTCCAGCGCTTCGCTCCACCCCCAGGCTTGCACGCGATCGCCTTCCACGGGCATCAAAACGAGGCCTGTTGCGGTTCCCCAGGAAAGGGAATCGCCGGGTTGAACCGTCTCGCTCAACTTCCACGAAGCCCATCCCGTGGAATCGCGGGAGGCTTCGGACAAGTAGGGCGCTCGGGGTCCAGGGGTGTCTCCCGCGCCCATCACATGCAGGGTCGTGTCCCCCGCTTGGGCCGTCTCAGGGCCAAGGGCAGCGCGCTCGCCTGCGTCCCAACGGTAGTTTCGGTTTTCGTCGTCGATGGCGAGTACCCGAAACGCTTCTGCGGGCAAGTACCCCACCTCAAAGTGGCCGTCCTTGTCGGTGACCCCGACGTACTGGGGAGACGCCCCGGCATGAATGCTGTCCAAGGGGAGGTTGGCCCCGTACAGGAGCACCCGCATGTTGGCTTGTGAGGTGCCTTCTTGGGCGTCCCTCACAGCGCCTTGAATCGACAGCGTGTCCAGCTGAGAACCGGTGGCGAACGCGTGAATGAGGTTCACGGCGGCGTTGCCTTCGTTGACGTCGGCGATGCCGTCCCCAAACTGCACCACGTACGTCGTGCTGTCCCGCAAGTCCCCGTCCCAGGTGAGTTCAATTTCCCGTCCGCGGACGATGAGGTCCATCGCACCGTCGATCGGGGGACTGACCAAAAGCTGGGACCGCCATTGACCCGCCTTCACGTATTCGTCAAAGGTCAGCGTCAAAGAATTGGGACGAACGTCCGTCGAGCCAACGGGAGGTTGGGCCCCGAGGAGTTGGGGTGGGGTTTCGTCTTTGGGTCCCCCGGACGGGGTGCCGACTTGGGCACACCCCGCCGCAAGCCACGCGAGGACGGCAACCCAAAAGAGGGGAGCGCGAAAAAGCCTCACCCGCGCCACGTCCATGAATCCCACATCGACGACACCACGGCCGTCAGTTCTTCGAGGGCGGCGACGTCGCCCGATGCGAAATCGTCAGCGTCTGAGCTGTCGATGTCCCACACCGCCACGACACGTCCGGACCCGTTCCGTACGGGCAGCACCACTTCGCTCAGGCTCGCCGAGCTGCACGCTACGTGCCCTGGAAACGCGTTCACGTCAGGGACCACCTGGGTCCGTTCTTGCTCCCAAGCCGCGGCGCATACCCCCTTTCCTCGAAACAAGCGCGTGCACGCCACTGGACCTTGAAACGGCCCGAGCACGAGGTTGTCCTGCTCGTCGTCGACCAGGTAAAACCCCACCCAGTGCCATCCCGCAGCAGACGAAACCGCTGCAGCGGCGTTGGCGAGGTTGGCCCAACCTGAATTCTCGGCTTCCAACAACGCCCTCAAGGGCGCGGCCAATTGCGCGAGCCGCTGGGCTCGAGGCAAATTCATGTCGATGGGGAGGTTGTGTGCCACAGCCCAAAAGTACGCCCCACTCCCCGCTTCCACTCCCTTCCTCCACCCCCTCTACGCCATCGCCAACCACACCCCTCCAATCACGCGATGTCCCGCGGCTTCCAGCACCGACCGACACACCCTGAACGTCGCCCCCGTCGTCAGCACGTCATCCACCAACACCACCTCGCACCCCGACCCCTTGTTGGAGCCCCCCTGATACATGTTGGTCAGGGCGTCAAGACGGGCCGCGCGGGTGGAGGCCGTGAGCGAGGAACGGTGTCGAAACCGCCGAATCAAATCGGTTCGAAGCTCACGGCCCCACCCCATGGCCAGCCCCTCCGCCACGGCCTCGGGCGGGTTGAACCCACGTCGCCACCTCCGACGCCAATGCAGGGGTACCGGCACAAGCACACTCCCGGGCGGAGGGGCTCGCCACCCTTGGGCCATCCACTGGCCCAAGGCGCGGCCCTCCCTCGGGAACCCCCCGTACTTCACGCGGTGCAGAACATCGTGCGTGCCGCTGCGCAACCGAAACCCCACCCCAAACACCTCGCATCCCGCACGTTCCCGCGCCAGGATTTGAGACGCCACGTGGGAAGGAAGTGTCGGCCACGCCCACCGGCACGGGGGGCAAATCCCCGCCACCTCGTTGGGCACCAGCGCGTCGCCGCACTCCCAACACCTTCCCAAGCCCCACCCCCAGTTCACGAACCCAAGCTCGCAGACGTGGGCCAGCGCTTCCGCCATGACTTCATCCTCGAAGCGGCGGAGTTTGCCTGCGTTGGGCGTTGTAGATTCGGGGGGTGAAGTTTGGCAAGCTCGACACCGCCCCAGAACACCTCGACTGGCAGCACCCCACACCTCTTGCGGGCTTTGCCATGACAGACGTTGCTCGTGCTGCAAAAACTCCGCACGCCTCGGCGATGGATGGGCTGAGCGTAAGTCCCACCCGCCCCAAAATCATGGCGGGCGGAACGATGTGGACCATCCGAGACTGGCGCGGGTCGGTGTACCCGGAAAAAGATCCCCAGCGCACGTGGCCGGGGCACTACGGCCGGCAGTTTGGGACCTTGGAATTCAATGCCACCCACTACCGCATCCACCCCGCCGACCGCATGGCGGAATGGGCCTCCGCGATGCCGGAGGGCTTTCGGTTTTGCCCCAAGTTTCCCCAAATCATCACCCACTTCCGCCGCTTCAACGACTGCGACGGGCCGACCGACGACTTCATCGATGGACTCTTGGCCCTCGGGGACAAACTCGGCCCCGCATTCATCCAACTTCCCCCCCACTTTGCGCCCAAGCATGCCGCCGCCATGGCGACCTACCTGGAGAAATGGCCGCGGGAGCTTCGGGTGGCGGTGGAGTTTCGGCACCCCGAATGGTTTGAAGGGGGCGCGCAAGCCGAGGAGATGTGGTCGCGGCTGCGGGATCTTGGCATGGGCGCGGTGATCAGCGACACGGCGGGGCGCCGGGACGCCTTGCACATGCGGGTGACGGCCCCGTTTGTCCTTGTTCGGTTCGGCGGGTACGAAGGGCACGCGTCCGACGAGACGCGACTCGCCCAATGGGCCCAGCGCATCGCCGAATGGAAGGACCAGGGACTCACCGAATTCCACCTGCTCGTCCACCAACCGGACAGCATCCACACCCCCGACACCTGTCGGCAATTCGCACGGCTCGTGAAGCAGCAAGCCGGCCTCGAAATGCAAGCGCCTACCGACCTGAGCGCCGCCACCCAGGGCGACCTGTTTTCGTGATCGTAGGGCGTGCGGCCCGGGGTGCAACGTACTTTAGGCTCATGGCTGCCCACATCCTGAACCGCGCACCCGGCATCGCCGGTCACCTGTTGTTGAACCTCCGCGACGCCTCCCGTCACGGGGACCGCGCGGCCTTCCGGTGGAACATGCAGCGGATGGGACGCGAGCTCGGAAGCGCCCTGGCCCAGTCCTGGCCCATGGTCGACGCCTCCTGCACCACCCCCCTCGGGACCGCCACCGAACGCGTACCGGCCCACCAACCGGTTCTGGCCTGCATTTTGCGCGCGTCGATGCCGCTGCACCAAGGGGTGATGGACGTTTGGGATGCCGCCGACGGGGCCTTCGTCTCGGCTTACCGCAAGCACCACGACGCAGGCTTCGACATCGAAATCGAGTACCTCGGCGCCCCCTCCATGGAAGGCCGCGCGCTTGTCCTCGTCGACCCGATGCTCGCCACGGGCGCTTCCCTACAAGCCGCCTACGACGCCCTGTGCGAAACCGGCGTACCCGCCTCCGTTCACGTCCTCGCCGCGATCGCGAGCGAAGAAGGCCTGGCCAACGCGCAGCAATGGCTGCCCGAGGGCACGTCGTTCATTCTGGGAGGGGTCGATCCCGACCTCAACGAGCACGGCTACATCGTGCCGGGCTTGGGCGATGCGGGAGATTTGGCGTTTGGGCCCAAGACCCGCGCCTGAGTCAAACCACCCCAAACTGGTGGAAGTGGTGCGTCGTGTGGTGGCGCACCAGCGCCTTCGCATCGTCCGCCTTCATGGCGCCGTACATCGCGTGCTGAATGATGCCGTCGAGCGCTTCCACTTCGGCCAAACGTTCCAAGAATCGCGCGCGTTCCGCCTCGAAATCCAGGTCCACCTCGAGCCGAGCCTTGATGGCCGGCATGGTGCCCATGTTTCGGGGTGTGGCGCCAATGGGTTTGGTTAGGAAGGAGCGAAGAAAGAGCGGGCCGAGGAGCCGTGACAACAACCGAACGCCCGCAGGAACGGACACGCTTCCGAGGTACAGGTCCATGAACCGCGAACAGTGGCGGAGCATTTGGGGGGCGGTCATGGTGCCCCAA
>Ga0209138_1000274_pt1 | contig 53316 bp, 52 predicted proteins | sample SaaInl3SG_22_DNA_FD_184645 | JGI IMG/M metagenome (GOLD analysis project Ga0209138, IMG submission 184645) | Marine microbial communities from expanding oxygen minimum zones in the Saanich Inlet - ESP_153SG_22_DNA (SPAdes) (version 2) | ecosystem: Environmental > Aquatic > Marine > Intertidal...
GCCTTACCAATAATCTCTTTTAGTTTAGCTTTGTTATTTAATTTTTGCTCGCGTTCTTTTTTACGTTTCTTTTCTATAAGCGCATTATATTTCTTCTTGTTGTTTGCTTTTTTCTCTTTTGCCATTTCCTTACTCATTTTTCAGTAATAAAAAAAGTGTGCTTAAACAAACACACTTTTTAAATATTCAAATCGCCTAAACTTTATTCTTCCTCTCCAGCGCCTTTTTCTTCATCGACTGCTTCTGGTTCTATAACTTTAGGTTCTTTCTTTACCCATTTTTTAACGCGAATGGCATTCATACCACGCGGACCTTTTTCTATCTCAAAGTTTACCTTATCGTTTTCTCTTATTTCCTCCATCATGTTATTGATGTGTACGAAATATTTTTCGTCAGAGTTTAAATCTTTGATAAAGCCATATCCTTTATCTTCTTTAAAGAAAGCAAGTCTACCTTCTAACACAGGATCAAAATCTTCGTCATCTCTTCTTGGAACTCCAATCTGAATGCTACTTGCTTTAACCTTCTTTTTCTTCGTTAAATCAACCGGCTCATCAACAATGTTACCGTATTCATCTACGTAAGCCATCATTTCATCAAGTCCACCACCCGTAGCGTTTGCTTTACGCTCTTCTCTTTTCATGGCTTTTTCCTGACGTTTTTTAAGTCTTTTTTTCTCTTTCTCTTTTTTACTAAATGTTTCTTGCGATTTTCCCATTAACTATTTTTAAAATTTGCGTGTTGTAGAATAGCTTATTTATACTCAAACGCTTATGAACCAAAGTTGATGCTAGTTCTAAAATAATCGAGAAATGATTGTTTGAGATATATCTTTTCCAATAACGATGCAAAAGTACGGTTTATATATGACAAAATGAAGTTTTTACTCCTCTTATCCTTTGATTAACTTCTCTTAAATAGCGCTCTTGTAATACCAAACACCATTGATTTTTTCAAAAGTTGAGTGTTCCGCTATGCACGACTTCTCACCATTATCCATAAAGTAAGCCTTAAATTTAACTGTACCTATATTGTCTGTTTCCCTACCCTGCCTACTTTTAATCACTTTTAACTGTACAAATCTTACACGTTTACAAAACGCTACTAAATCACTAAAGTCAACCGTGTAAATAGTTGTTGGGTGATGTGTTTTTAAAAGATATTCAGTTTTTTCTTTGGCAAAGGCAGAATACCTTGAGCGCATCAGAATTTCGGCGGTACGTGGATGTTCCGAACCATTGTGATAAGGTGCGCAGCACATTGCATATGAACTGTCTTTTGCGCATGGACATTTTTCTGTTGTTAACATTAAATATGTAAAATCTATTCTTTTTGCAAAAATAGGTAAAAGATAAACATATACTTTTGTGTTGATGACGCAAGACAAAGCTTTAGAGATTCTAAAATCAGGTAGAAATGTTTTTCTTACTGGTTCTGCGGGTACAGGTAAAACGTATGTACTTAATAAGTTTATAGAACACCTGCACGATTGTAAAGTAAAGGTTGCCGTAACTGCATCTACTGGAATTGCTGCGACACATATTAGCGGTAAAACTATCCATTCTTGGTCAGGCATAGGTGTAAAGCAAGAGTTGAGCAAAAAAGACCTAACTAACTTAAAAAGAAAAGAATACTTAAAGAAAAGTATAGAAAAAGCCAAAGTCTTAATTATAGACGAAATATCAATGCTTCATAAAAAGCAATTAGAAGCAATTGACGAAGTTATTTCCATGTTTAAAGAAAATGGATCTCCTTTTGGAGGATTACAAATTGTGCTGTGCGGAGATTTTTTTCAACTTCCACCTGTAGGAAATAACAACGAGCGAAGCAAAGATAAATTTTGCTTTATGAGCACCGTTTGGGGAGAATCAGATTTTCATCCATGCTATCTCACACAGCAATTTAGACAAAATAATGATGCATTAATGGCAATATTAAATCAAATTCGTTCAGGTGAGGTTTCATCCTTTTCTCAACAAGCTCTGAAAGAAGCACAGCATACCGTATTTGATAAACACATCACTCCTACTCGTTTATACACGCACAATGCTGATGTTGATGCAATTAATGCGCGTGAATTAGAGAAATTAGATGGAAGGAAAAGAAATTTCAAAGCAACAACTTCTGGAGAAAAAGCGATTTTAGAAACCTTAAAGAGAAGTGTTCAGGCTCATGATGTACTTCCATTAAAAAAACATGCGAAGGTTATGTTTGTCAAAAACAATCCAGAAAAAGGATATATAAATGGTTCTTTGGGCGAAATTATTGATTTTGAAGACACCGGATTCCCTGTGGTTGAGCTATTAGATAAAACTATAATTACTGCTACACCTGAGAAATGGTCTGTTGATGATGAAGCTGGAAATTCTTTAGCATGGTTTAATCAAATACCACTTCGATTGGCCTGGGCTATTACTATTCACAAAAGCCAAGGTATGACGCTCGATTGTGCGGAGGTAGACTTGTCTGCTACTTTTGAATCAGGACAAGGTTATGTTGCTTTATCGCGTTTGAAAGCACTCAAATCACTTAAATTATTAGGGTTTAATGAGAAGGCTTTGCAGGTTGACCAATTAGCTATGAAGGCTGACCTTCGTTTTCAAGTTCTATCTAACGAAAACGAACAGTTAAATAGTCATCAACTAGATGAAGAACGTAAGGCGTTTATAAAAAAATCAGGTGGTCGCTCCTTAAAAAAACTTTAGAGTACTTCTATTAAGTGTATGTCAAAAATCAATACCGCATTAGCCGGAACGGAACCTCTACCATCTGGTCCGTATGCCAACCCAGAAGGAATAAGGAGAGTTCCTCTACCGCCTTCTTTAAACAATGGAATTCCTTTAGTCCACCCTTGGATTACTTGCTGCAAATTGAATTCGATTCCCGTAGGATCGCTTTCATCAAAAACGCCATTATTGGTGTAGTAACCTTTGTAAGCAACAAGTACATCGTCGTTTTCAACAGGCTGAGCTCCATTTCCAACTTCTGTCTTAAAGTAAAAGATTCCATCGGCAGTTTCCTCTGCTTCTAAATCGTTTTGATTAAGATAATCTAGAATTATATTCCTGTCAATTCTCGCTTGTTCTTCCGGACTCGTTTTTTTACAGGCTGCAAAAAAAGCACCTAGAATTAAAAATCCAATTATCAATCGCATAGCATAGTTTTTAACAAATATAATAGAATCCAAACTAAACGTGTAACCTTACTTGTAAAACAAATCAATTTGGTTAATTGAGATACTTTTTTTTGTTTTATGAATTAATAGCTTAAATTTGTGCTTCCTTAAACAAAGGTTAAAACATAATTATTAGATAGGATGACAAACATCTTTATTGCCAATTTAGACTTTGGCATTACATCAGAAGACTTAAAAACTACTTTTTCTCAGTTCGGAACCGTTTCTTACGCCCACGTTGTGTATGATAATAAAACAAGAAAATCTAAAGGATTTGGCTACGTTGAAATGGATGATACAGATGCAGCCATCGCTGCAATTGAAGCTTTAAACGGAGTAGAAGTAAATGGCAGAGCGTTAGATGTGAAGATTGCATCTCCTAAAGGATCTCGACCAAAAAATACAGGAGAAGGTAAGCCGGAAGCTAAAAAATTTGAACGTAAACCTTTTAAGCCAAAAGGATCGCGAGTTTTCGATGCTCCAAGAAGTTCAAGTGAAGACGAAACCCCGAAACGTGTAATGCGACCAAGACGAACAAAAGATTAAACAAATAAAGAAAAGCGAAGTTTTTACTTCGCTTTTTTTGTAACCTAAAATTCACTATTACATTACTCCTTTTGTTTAAGATTTTCAAACAACGCCGGATTTAAATACTCAAAGTGATCTAATTTACCTTTGATAAATATCACAAGCTCATAATCCGTAGCCGTTTTTAAGAAAGCTTCATCTATATTTAAGAAATTAATAAACTCCTCAAAGTTTTCTTCTTGTAATACTACCACATCTTGGGATACATATATACGCAACAACTCTTTAAGTACCGCCGTTATATTATCCTGATATTCCATCGCTGCAACCAATCTTTTTGATTTAGCTGTCTTTGAAAAACGCTCGTAAAGCGCAGTAATTGGACTCTGAATTATATTAACTCCCTTAACCGTTCTGGTTTCTCGCATACTTAGTTCTTCACGCTCTTCTTTAATTTGTTTTAACGATTTCTGAGGATAAATTATGACTGTTTCTTGTTCTTGAACGATACTTTCAATATATACATTTGTAGAAAACTGACAATTACTATCTGCCTTTACAATAAAAAGCGATTTATAATAACCCTCTACTGAAAGTGCAATTGTATCACCCTCGTTTGCATAAGTACTAAACCTACCGCTAGGCCTACCGAAAACCCCACGCTTTGTAGAAGTATTCACGACCATTAAATTATAAAAACCTTTATTCTGCAAGGTGTCTATAACACTTCCTTTTACTAGAACATTATCGCACGATTGGCTCTTTAAAAAAGGTGTAAAGTAGATAAGCAAAAAAAGAAGAAACACATATTTCATAAGTCTAAAATACATTTAAAAACTTGGTGGAGAATTAAAAATTTGTTAAAGGTAAAAATAACAACAGATTTTAGATTTGTAACGAAACGTAAAGTATTGCAATCTACATTTGTCATTCAAAGTAAAACATAGTGTTTACATTTCTATACTAAATCCTATTTTAATCGCTACATATGTTATAGCGTATTTTCAATTCTGTAAATTCCATTAAAATTAAATTAATATTACAAAGCTTATTATCTTTGCACTATGAAAAGAGTGGTAGTTGGACTTTCTGGTGGAGTAGATTCGAGCGTAACAGCACATCTTCTTATTAAACAAGGATACGAAGTAATTGGTATGTTTATGAAAAACTGGCACGACGAGAGTGTTACTCTTTCTGATGAATGCCCGTGGATTGACGACTCAAACGATGCTTTACTTATTGCAAATCAACTTGGAATACCTTTTCAAGTAATCGACTTATCTAAAGAGTACAAAACACGCATTGTTGATTACATGTTTGACGAATATGAATCTGGCAGAACACCGAACCCTGACGTTTTATGTAACAGAGAAATTAAATTTGATGTTTTCTTGAAAGCAGCAGAAGAATTAGGTGCTGATTTTGTAGCAACCGGACACTACTGTCAAAAAATAAAACATGAAGATGGTTCTTATGGATTACTTGCAGGAAAGGATGGAAATAAAGATCAATCTTACTTTCTATGTCAATTAAGTCAAGCACAATTGTCTAAAGCGCTTTTTCCTATTGGGCATTTAAAAAAACCGCAAGTTAGAGAAATTGCATTAGCCCAAGATTTAGTTACGGCGAATAAAAAAGACTCGCAAGGACTCTGTTTTGTTGGTAAAATATCACTGCCTGACTTTCTTCAACAAAAACTTAAAGTAAAGAAAGGCAATGTGTTAGAAGTAAGTCAGGAACACTTTCAAAAACAAGTGCACTACTCCATTCCCTCAACTTTTAAAAATGTAATTGCATTAGCACAGCCATATACATTCGAAAAAGCCGAAACACTTACTGTTGCAGAACACCAAGGTGCTCATTTTTATACTATCGGACAACGAAAAGGTTTACATATTGGTGGTAGGCCATTACCTTCTTTCGTTTTAGCAACCGACACTGAAAATAACATAGTCTATTCAGGTCAAGATTCCGAGCATCCGCTACTTAATAGACATGCACTCTTTGTAAACTCGAACGAAATACACTGGATAAATGAAAAATTTGCTTTAGGAATAGATGATGAGTTAGAAGTACTGTGCAGAGTGCGTTATAGACAGAAGCTACAAAAGGCAAGAATATTGAGAAAAGCAGAAGGAATGTACGTCTATTTTTATGAGAAACAGCGCGGTATTACGCCTGGTCAATTCTGCGCTTGGTATTTGAAAGAAGAACTAATTGGCTCAGGAGTTATACAGCATTAGTCGTAAGTTCTTCAAAAGTATTATCGTCATAAAAAACAACAATACGCTTAATTCGTTTAACCTTACTTTCGTCCTTCTTGTGCTGCTCAGACTTTCCATAAGGTTGAACCGGTTCTTCTTTAACAGTCGTATTCACTTTATCACTAGAGAAATCGAGCTTATCCTCCACCTTTGATCTTCCTGTAATTAACCAATCACCATTAACTCTAGGAAACTCTTTTAATGTTTTTTGAATAAAATCTAAACTAGGCTTATTTCTTCCTGTTAGTATATGCGATACCGATGAACGTTGAACCCCTACTCGATCTGCAAAACTGCTCGCATTTAGGTTGTTCATTTTCATAATCATTTTTAACCTCTCTTGTAAAGAATTCATTTTAATACATTTGTAACAAATATAAGTACATAAATGAATTATATATAAATACATTTGTATATATTTTACTTTTAGCTGTAATACACATTTGTAATTATAAAATGTATATATTTAAATTGAGAAGTAAATCAATAAAAAAAAGCACTCATATTTGAGTGCTTTGGATACATATGTATATAAATTGTAAATTTTAGCTTATGCTCGTTTTAGTTAGCAGAAAATGAAAAGAAGATTGAACTTTTCTGAGGCTCTTTTACGGATTCTCCTTGTAAAACCAGATCTTTAAGATTGGCAACTTCAAAAATACTTAATTCACTCTTCATACCTAATTGATAGTGCATTTCAAGCTTTTGCTTAGCTAGCGTTAATTTATTTTTTACCATGTTACTTTCAATTAAAAACATACCTTTTTGTTTTTGATATGTAGGTGTACGTCACATAATTAACTAAGTTTCAAAAAATTAAATTTTATCACATTTCTAATCTTAATTTCAGTATAAACTCTTTAAGATACATAACTCAACTCTATGTAATTCAATAACTTAAGGTGTATACCTGTTGATTACATTTTTTTTCATTTTTTTCTTGTTTTGCGCTACATGTGCTAAGCATATTAAAACTAAGTAGATAGGAAGTAAAATCATTTTTACCAATCGCTTAAGTCTTCGTTTGAGTTTTATTTTTCTTTGTTCGTATTTAGGTTGTGTATTTTGTTTTTCTTCTTCTATTGAAAAAAAGCGATGCGCTCTTTTGGTTAAAACATTTATAAATCCATTTTTCTTTATGTTGCTCCATTTAAAATCTGAGAGACCAACAAGCGTGGAGGATAGATTTTTTTTAAGCAGTTGTAGCGCACTTAAGAAGGTATACAAAAATTGTTTACTTAATTTATTAAGGTCGTTTCTTAATATTTCTAAAACTTCTCTTTCTTCTGTTGTGAATTGATACAGCATAATCATCTTATTTATTGACAATGCAAAGGTGACATAAGTAATTCGGTCTTTTTTATTTATTAAGTTGTAGAATTAAATTTAGGCAAATATTTAATTTACTTAATAATTTTACTTAATTATTAAGTAGTTCTTAATATCTTTGTTTAATATGCGTCTGTCGGCTACATATCATCCTATCGTTTTTCTTATAAAAAAATTAAGAGATATTTATCCAAATGCGCTTTCTATTGGTGGTGTGTATTCCGAAAAGGACACTACCGTTTTTCTCTCTAACACAGATCGTGTTATTCTCTCTGATACCGATAAATTACGCGTGAGTAAGTTACGACAGTCAGAAATGGCGGTTCGATGGCTGGATGAAGCTTTTTTATTTGATAGTAAAAGTTGGCACAATGGTGGGCAAAAAAACATTTCAGATGAAACTGAGAATCGCTGTTTGTTAATGCGTCTACCTTCTCAGACTTCTATTGGTGATCTTTTATTTATTTCTTTTCCAAAACAAGTTTCTTTGTTTAATAAATGGAATGATTTTCAAAGTATAACTGCTTCTGAAAAGTATTTATTAGGCGAATTAATATCTCAATCTATTCGATTCGATTACGAGCAACTTAAAAAAGAACAAGCTATTCTTCGCGATATTTCTCTTGTACAGAAAAAGCAGTATGCTGAAAAACATAAACTAAATAACGATTATACACAACTAGAGCAAGTATATTTAGAAATGGTTGAGGCTCTTGTTTTTAGCGATCTAAAAGAGATGGAGCAAGTTTTAAATGTTGAATTTTTACTTACAAGGCCTTTCTTATCAGTTTTGGCAAACATGAAGTTAAGCGCTTCTGAATTGAAGAAAACGTTGCGTCAATCGCTTGACTTGGCCTTTAGTATGAATTTCGGAAATTCACAAATAGAACTTTCACCTGTTTATATACAGTTAGACAAAACATCAGATACCGTAAATAAAGTGGTAGATAAAGCTGAAGTTCTGCTAAATAATTATGAGATGAGTGCTAAAAAGTGTATTATGTTAGGTGTTAAAATTAATGGTAAAAATATTGCCGAACATTTAGAAACACCTGTTAGTCCGCCAGCAATTAATTTTGCGATTCGTTCTAACGCAAATCGAATCCAATATTTATTACGCCAATATCCAGAGAAATGGTCGTTAATTAAAACAGGATTAAAAACCTTACAACAGTTTGATTTTAAAAGTAACAGAATTGCTTAAACCGACGTACATTTAAAATTACATAGTACATTTGCTGTTAATGAAGCTACTTTTTTCTTTTTTGACTTATCTGTTGCTTTTTTGTTATTTGCTTGGAGCAGGTTTAGAAATAGCCAGAGGTGAATACATCCTTTTCAATAGTGCTAAATTGGTTCTACTTTTATTCACTTTTTTGACACTTATTTTCCCAGTATTTTTCAAACGAAGCGTTGCTATTACAATTATTGCGCTTGGAGGATTAGCTACTCTACCAATTTCTGAAGTGTTAAACTCAAATACTGGTGTTTTGTTTGTTGATAGTTTAGAGCATGCTTTACTACTAACATTGCCATTTATCGTATACCTACTAAAAAGTAATAACCTAAATCCATCACGCGGTTTAAATATTGTTAGAATAGCCTTTGGCATCACTTTTATTGGTCATGCTATTTATTCAAGTGGATTAATAGTAGAACCCACACAATTCATTTTTATATTATCTACGTTATTTCCTGAGTCGGAAACCTTAAATCAAATCTTACTTTATTTAATATTCGTTTCTGATTTAATTGTAGGTATTGGTTTAATCGTTCGGTTCTCTGAGTGGAATTTCCTTTTGTATTACACATTAGGCTGGGTACTTATAGCAACTACTGTAAGAGCTCTCGTTTTTTTCCCTCAGGAAATAAATACATTTGAACTGCTTTCTTTTTTTAGTAAGATGCCGTGGCGAATAATATATATACTCGTACCGTGGTTTTTGATCAAAAAAAATAGAACGATATAGCTATCGTTCTATTTAATTTTTTTAATTAGACTTATTTTATTCTGTCCAACCAATTCCAACCTTCACACCTAATTTGAATTGAAAAACATTAGAATTAAAGCTGTTTTTAACCAAACTTGTTTCAAATATTTCTGTTTCCGGATTATATATTTCACTGATAAAAAAGTTATTTTCTCTTAGCATAGCTAAACCAAATCCAGCGTAATAATCAATAGAGAATGACTTTGCTAACCACGACTGCATCCCAATATTAAAAGTGAAAAAACCACGTTGTCTGTTGAAATCTTCACTTTCAAGGCCTGGATAAAAGTTATCATCTGGGTTAAAGCGACTATTATATATTTTCCAACCTACTACTGGCGAAACATATAATCGGTTCAAAGCCGGTGTATCGTCTAAGGGATAAAATCTATACCCTAATTCTGCAACCATGCCCAATCTTCCTTCAGATACAAACGAAAAACCGTTGAAGGCTCTAAAAGAAGACAGCCCGTCTAAAGTTGGACCAAGAGATACCTCTAAAGAGGTTTTCTGAGATAAAACACGCTCAAAACTAAATTTAACTTCGCCGGTTATGGTTTGTAAAGGATCGTATTTTAAAACATTCATATGTTCAACCGTACGATCCGTATTTATTCTGTTTTTTTTGGTCTTTTTGTCTTTCAACACATAAACCGTTTCCTGAGCGTTAACAAAAGAAAATGCAAACAGCACTAGGAATATAGATAAAATGGATTTTTTCATTTCAACATTTTTTTTAATAAAGATACATATTTTAACGAATACCGTGCTATAACTCAAAATTTTGATATTTATTGTTTTTTAAAGATTTACCTAAGTAAAAATCAATCCTGCCTAAATTCAAACCAGCCCAACCTACTTGATTGATTAAAACCGTCTGTTCAACTTTATTTCTTACTGCAATAGGTTCGTTTAAAAAAGTATGCGTATGTCCACCAATAATTAAATCAATATCCATCGTTTCTTTTGCTAAAACAAGATCAGAAACTTTATTAGAATCGTAACTATATCCGAGGTGTGACAAACAAATAACTAAATCGCACTTCATTTCTTTTCTTAAAAACGCAGCAGTTTCATTCGCCTTTCTTATTGGGTTTGCATAAAGTACATCTTTGCACAAGTCTTTAGAAACTAGTCCTTCTAACTCTACACCAACCCCAAAAACACCTACTTTAAACTTCCCTTTATTGAATACCTGATATTTACTAATCTCATTGTTGAGTGGAGTATTCGAAAAATCATAATTAACGTTTACAAAGGGGAAGTTAGCCTGTTTTTTAGCTTTTAAAAAACCATCCATACCGCCATCAAAATCATGATTACCTAAAGTTGCACAGTCGTAACCAAGTTCACTCATCAACTTCATCTCTAACACGCCACCGTATTTATTAAAATATGGTGTACCTTGAAAAATATCTCCGGCATCCAATAATAAAACATGAGCACTTTCTTTTCTTATTTTTTCAATAATAGAAAAGCGCTTAGCTACTCCACCTCTCCCTGGATACTTGCTATGTGATGCATCAAAGGCATCTATGTTTGAATGTGTATCGTTGGTGTGTAAAATAGTAATTACATCAGAATCTTCAGTATTTTGATCTGAAAATGAAAAAAGTGAAGGGACTACAACTAGTCCTGCTCCTCCAATTACACTACTTTTTACAAACTTTCTTCTATTCATTTCTAAAATTTAAACGTTCTTCGCTGTAGTCGTTAGGTTGTAAGGTCTTGTTTGCTTTCACATATTGGATAATCACATCACGAAGTAAAGCATTTGTATTTATGCGTTGATCACTGCTACTCATAAAAGTCATATTATCTCCACCATTGGCTAAGTAGTCTGTTGTAACAACAAATACATACTCTGGCAGCTCGTTTGGCTGGCAGTCTACAATTTTAAATAGACCATCTCCATATTGTAAACCAGCTACAGGCTCCCCTTTTCTATCCTTTAAGTAGCTAAAAATTTCCTTTAGCACTTCTCCTTTGAAGCGTAAAACAACAATTGTGTTATCAAAAGGCATTAATTTAAAAATATCGCCAATGCTTACTTTCCCCTCTGAAATTGGACTGCGTAAACCACCATTATTCAAAATAGAAATAACCGGTATATCGGTGTCTAACTTAATTTGATTAAGTGCATATTCCCTTGTGATTTCAGCAACTAAATTACCCAATTCACCTGCTGGTCGAGCTTTAAAAAAGTTGCCCTTAGCATAACCAATCACTTCATCCATTTCTTCTTTTAGAGAATCGCTATATGGCGCAATTATGGCTAAAATTTCAGCATTCTCCACAAACGTAGAATCAACCTCTATTTGAGCGTATTTAATTTTTTCTATTTTATAAGAAGAGCAGGCCATACAGCCTGCTCCTATCAAAAATGCGAGTATAAAATACTTGATCATTTTACTACTTTATTACAACTCTTTTAGTTGCGTTACCTAAGTCAGTTTCTACTTGTATGATGTAGGTACCTGCTCCTAATTCTGAACCACTTATTACAACTTTTTCAGCATCAATCTGCTGAGCTTGTTCAACAACTTGCCCTTGTAAATTTAAAACCTTATAGCCTTTTAGTTTTAAGCCGTTTACCTGAATATAAACATCATCAGAAGATGGGTTTGGAAAAACAACTAAATCATTTTCAACAATTTCAGGACTTAAACCTAAGGTTCCGCAACCTGTTGGTATATAGTTCATAGTATTAAAATTAATGTAGCAAGCATAGTTTGCACTATCAACGAAAGGATTTCTATTGTCCTGAACACTATAAATATATTCATGTCTTGCTATTTCATAATCATCAGGCGCATCGGCAAAGTGCCAGTTTTTCAATACCTGCTCATCTTGGTTAGAAGGAATTGACCAATCGTTACCATTTATACCTTCGTATGCCGTAGCCATATAGAAAATTGCACGTGCTGCATTTCCTTTCTGTGCGTCTCTTGGTTCGTACACCAATGATCCACCAGGTACAATCTCACCTACAGATCCTTCTAAGTAATTAAATACAGTATTTCCTGTAATTTCTCCTAAAGGTAAGTTACTTCTTGGTGAATTTGCTTGTTGCAAGTTTGTGGGATATAAATTGTGTTGATCAGAATATTGAGGTAAGTCTTCTGAATTTCCAGCTGTAAAAGTAGGCATCCATGAATGTGCGTAAGTATGCTCTCTTGAATAGCCTGTTTGTGTCCAATCAAAAGCACCACTAAAAATTAAGTTTTCTCCAGTATACGCGCATGTAACAACAGATCTATTTTCTGTAGTATCACGAATTTCAAAGTCTTCCATTACCGTATTCTTATATAAAAAATAAGTAATGTAGTTATGAGGGTTAATTAATGCGGTAAGATCAGAAATAAGGTTGGGGTTATTCTCTGCGTTGATTCCAGCATAGTAATTTCCAATGTTTGATCCTGAACTTATTACATTCCCAAATAAAGGTGCAGAGGTATTATAGTTTGTAAACGTAGAACTTCCGCTAAACGGATAAACAGCATAATGGTAATCTCTATTTGCTCTTACTCCTCTTGGTACAAATCCTGTTCCTGCTCCTACGTAAGCTACAACAGCGTCATTAATTATATCTCCCTTTTGATATTCTACACCATCAACTGGATTTGCTACTGGAGCAGATCCTAATTTGTATATAACAAGGTATTTCTCTGCGTCTAAACTTGCCGTATACGAACCTGTAAGTGTATACGCTTCTACATTTGAGAAGGTAAGATTTGTAGGTAAACTTGAAGGCTCAGTTGCTAAACCATCTAATCCAACTGCATACAAGTTAATTTCAAATGGGTTTTCATCGGCATCATCATTTCCTATTACCAATGTAGCTAATTTTGTACCGTTACCAGATGGTGTAAAAGTTAAGGTGTAGTTATTTGTTCCATTCGCTGCAACTGTTCCTGTTGTTAGAGAAGTTGTAAACTCGGCTGCATTTGGTCCAGTAAGGTTTACAGAACTTATAGTTAAAGGATTGATTCCTAAATTCTGGATTTGAAAATTTGTAGTGGTTGTTGTTCCTACTACATATTCATCTCCCGTAAATAGATTGTTTCCTTCAAAGTTGACAACTATTTCTTTATCTGGCGGAGAATAGGTAAATATATCCGCTGTTGTTCTAGGAAGAATTTGGTACGTTCCGTTAAATTGAGATAATAGTCCAACTACAGTTTGTGGTCCAGTAGGTATTGCACTGCCATTTATATTTGAGTTTGGGTTAATTCTCAAATCAACCGTATTTGAACCATCTGTACAAGGATAATTTGTTCCTGAACCACTTACTGTGAAATTTCCTCCAGCTCCCGGAAAAGTTACATTATCGATTTGAATTAATCGTCCTTCTATATTTGGTCCCAAGTTAGCTATACCTACTAATAGAGGTGCAATTTGATTGGCTTGTCCGAAATTATTAACGGTGTTAATTGGAGAAATTTGAATCGCTCCACCAAACTGTGATAGCGGTCCTGTTATTTCTACAGAATCTCCAAGACTAATACCTGTTGTTTGAGAGGTGCTGTAAGCAGCTAGTCCTCCTGTGTTATCTTGGATGTATCGAATTGGTCCGAGTTCTGAACCGTTAGCAGCTACACCTTTAATGGTAATGATCTGCCCTTGACTAAAATTGGTTCTTGCATCATTAATATCGGTTTGTGCAATTGTAGTACCACCGATGAGTGCAATTCCTAAAATTATTAATTTTTTCATTTTCTATTTTTATATCTTATTTTAAAATTCGTAGGTCAAACTAAAGTTAAATCTAAACCCTTGTCCAAAAAATACTTGAGCACTATTTGCATCAAAATCTGATGTGTCATCTCTGTTGTTTCGAGCATCAGAAATATACATTGTATTAAGCGCGTTATTAATTCCTGTTCGTAATGCAAGTTGGTGTTTTCCAAATTTAAAATTATAGCCTGCAAAAACGTTCAACAATCCATAATTCGGCATTTGCCAAGACTCTCTACCTGCATTTTCTCCTTGTAAACTGAAAGGATCGAAATCTGCATAATAGTTAGCAAAATAGATGTATTGTGCTTTAATATATCCCGACTTTAAGAAGTTATACTTTAAAGATAGCGCTCCAGTTGTTTGAGCAGCATCTCCAACGTGTACTCCTCTAGCATCAAAGGATACGGTTGTGCCAAGCACCTCAACTGTTTCTTCCGATTGCCATGTCCAATCTCCTAAAGAAACCATACCTTCTAGGGTCAGTTGTTTTGAAATACGATATGCACCGTCAAATTCTATCCCCATGTGCAAGGCATCCATTCCGTCTATATTTACGCGTAAAAACTCTTGTGGATCATTTGGATCAGGTATACTTAAACCGAATGGAAAAGGCTTGTTCTTCCATTGTGTATGATATGCATTTACGTTGAAACTTAATTTTTTTGATCTATACCCGTAACCTGCCTCAAATGCAATGATTACTTCGTTTACGGTATTTTCAAAAAAGCGATTGTTATCCGTGTTAATAACGTTGTTAAACAAAGGCGTTCTGGACAGATATCCTGCATTCATAAACACGTTAGAGTTTTCGGTGAAGTTAAAGTTTGCTCCAGCTTTAAGTGTTCCTCCTGGTATTCTTTTCACTTCTGTTGTATTGTATGTCAGACCTTCACTGTTAGATGTGTAGGTTTGACCGTTATAATTAACGGTATCGTTAGCTCCAATCAACAATAAAGTATCACCTATTTCAAGTTGTCTTTTTTGAAAGTAGTCAATTCCTTGATAGCTATTTACAGCACCAGAAGCATTTGCAAAGGCTGTCCATCTTCCTTTTTCATACTCTATTTGTGCAAAAGAACCTAACCATTGTACTTTAGCTAATCTATCATTGTGCCATGGATTCCAACCTATCTTATCACCTACTCGATTCATAGGAGAAGCACTGTTTTGATTTTGAGTGTTTACAAAATAATCACCTCCTAATAAATCTGCTACTTCTACCCAATGAGCGCCTTCGTAGTATCTGTAGTCTATACCTCCTGCAGCCGTCCAAAAATCATTTATTTTCCAATCAAATTGACTCAACCCTCCTATCCAAAAATGGTTGTTGATAGAATTTGTAAGTATTTGGGAAGACTTCAGTAAAACTGGGTCGTAAGCAGGATCAGCTGTTGAAACAGTAGTTCCAAATAAACTAATTTGCTGATTGGCGGTATAAATACTATCCCAATCTATATACCCTTGATCATCTCTAATTAATGCACTTGCATTTCTAGCTCTTTGTCCACCTCCTCTACCAATAGATACATAAGCAATGTTAGACCACGCGAAATTCTTATTAATTTTCCAGAAATCTTTAAGGGTAATTTGTGGTTTGTGATAAAAATTCATTCGCTCACTTTTCACATTCCCATAATCTGCTTCTACACCGTTTTCCGCCGTTCCATGATGTTCGTTAAATCGAATTCCTCTATTATTTCCTGCAGTATCTGAAGCATTAATACCTAAATCTCTAGCAAATTGAGTATCCCAATACTCTACATTTTGAGAGTAAGAACGTTGTCCATGCTTTTGTGGTGCGCCAAAAACACTGAAAGAGGTTAAATGCTTTCCTGTTCTTTTTTGTACTTTTAAATAATAAAATGCACCTTGCGTAAAGAGTCCGTCTACCCAACCATCTCCTTGTTTATAAGATCCAGAAAACACGGCTCCCCAACCATTTTTTAATTTCCCACTGTTATAAGAAATGGAAGAGCGTAGAAAATTTCCAGTACCATATTCTTGTCTAAATTTTAAGCTTCTGTTACCTGCTGTTCCAGCTGTTAAAATATTCATTGTTCCTCCAACAGACGGTAAAGCTAACTTAGTTGCGCCTAAACCTCTTTGTACCTGTATTTGTTGTGTAATTTGATCTAAACCAAACCAATTACTCCAATAAACAGCCCCATTCTCCATGTCATTTACAGGCACACCGTCAATTAAAACACCAACGTTTCGCTGACTAAATCCGCGAATTGAAATTCTTGCATCTCCATCACCACCACCCGTTTGCGTAGCATGTACACCAGGAGTGGTGTTTAAAATCATGGGTAAATCTTGAGAGCCAAGTTCTTCGTTTAATTGTTTTGGTGAAATTGTAGATACAGCAACTGGTGTTTTTCTATCTTGTGCCAATTGGGCAATTACCTCAACTTCATCAAACTCTTGTGCATCTCCTAAAAATATATCTCTAGTTACTAAAGATTTATTTATATTAAATTCTAAATAAGTAGTGTCATAAGAAAACATGGTTACCCTAGCCAAGTATTTACCATAAGGTAAATTTTCTATTTGATAAGAACCATCTATTTCAGACTTCGTTCTGTACGCATCTGTTATGTAAACATACGCTCCAATAATTTCTTGATTTGTTTTACTATCTATAACTTTTCCTTTAATCATTCCTTTCTGCGCAAAAACCAGGAAAGGAAAAAACACGAGTAAACAGCTTATTAACTTCATTTTTTATAATAAAAAAAAGGAGTACCTAAGTACTCCTTTTAGCATTTTTAAACTTATTTAATCACTACTCTTTTTGTAGTAACAGAACCATTTGATGCTTCAATTCGCAAGAAATATAGTCCTTTATTCGCTGGTAATTGAACCGTATTAAATTTACCAACAGCTAATTGATTTACAACAGTTTGACCTAATCCATTTACAACTTCAATTGAAGAAATGTTTATGTTTGATTTTACATAAACAACACCATCTACTGACGGGTTTGGAAATACCGTAAAACGAACATCCTCAATATCCTGTGTAGATAACGGTGCACAATCACAAGCATGTTCACCTAATGAAGACCAGTTTCCATCAACAATTGGATCTCCCGACTGAGCAAATAATGTATCACCATTTGCATCTAATCTTACAACAACTGGTGGAATTGAATCATATTCTGCTAATGCATTGAAAAAAGAAACTTGGAAGTTCGTTTCTCCTTTTAAAATTGTAGATTTTCTAATTAAAGAATGATCTTTCGTTAATGCTACACCTTGACCTGTGTATGGGAAAGCAGAAGACCATGCATCTCCTGGATCTTCTCCAATCTTACCAAAAATATCTAAAACTTGCGCACCTGCTACGTTATCAAAAGAACCTTTACCTAAAACGATTGCATCGTTTCCATTAAAGTAAAAAGCACTAGATACTGCATATTCTGGTGTGTAAAACCCATCTGCTTTTGCTTGAAGAGAATCCCAAACAGGAGCATTTTGTCCCGTACCATTTGCATCTCTCTTATCTAAAACAGCTACGTAAGTTCCATACGCATCAACCGTACCTGTTAACTGAACAGACTGTGCAGCACCAGCGGTTGTAGAACCGTTTGAAAAACGAGCAACAAAATATTGCGATAAATCAATAGAAGCATTTGTTGGATTGTATATCTCCAATGCTTTATTATTACTCCATCCCTCTACGTACTCTGAGATAAATAAGTCAGAACAATCTTGCGCTGTTGTTCCAAACCCAGTTAATAAACCTACAAAAAGTAAAACTTTTTTCATACTTGTTATATTTGATGTTAAAATTTGCTGATTAATATGGACTTACTAACAAGCCTAAAGATAGATGGCCTATTCAATTGAATGTCGAGCATTAAATTTAAGTGCATTCTTTTTTTTCTGTCCTTCTATTCGTATATGGTTTCGAGTAAAATTGATTACTGTCTAGGATATCACACACGAATTTTCACAACAAAATTAAGTCATTTTAACCGCACAAAGGTTACTTAATTGTTAACAATTTCTTATTTCGTCTTCAAATGAATGTGAATAAAGTACATCGGCTACTGATCAAAAAAAACATTTTAATTAATTATACAATACGAATAGATATTTTAAATTGAGTTTTAATCAAAACTAATTATCCTTATTTTCGCAAAAACAATCGTATATACAAGATGAAAAATTACCTCTCCATTTTATTGATATTGGTTTCATTTATTTCTATTGGACAAACCAATTCTGAGAAAAAAGAAATAACTGTAGAATCCATTTGGAAAGATTATACTTTTTACGGACAAGGAGTGTCTGGCTTTAGATCTATGAATGACGGTGAGCATTTTACAAAGTTCGAATCTGAGGGTAAATTAAAAAATATTGTCAAGTATAGTTTCACAGATAGCAAGGGTGTTGGAGAAATTCTTTTAGCAGGTAAAGATATAACTGTAGACGGTACACCTCTAAAAATTTCAAGCTATTTCTTTAATGTAGATGAAACTAAGTTATTACTCACAACAGAGCAAGAAAAGATTTACAGAAGAAGTTTCTCTGCCGTTTATTACTTATACGATTTTCAAAGCAAAAAACTTACTGCTTTAGATCAAGAACACAAACCACAAACTTTAGCAGAGTATTCACCAGATGGAAAAAGGGTTGCGTACATTCACAAGAACAATATTTATGTACGTGATTTGGAGAGAAACAAAATTAAGCAAATAACAAAGGATGGAGAAATAAACAAAACCATTAACGGCACAACTGATTGGGTGTACGAAGAAGAATTTGCAATAACGAAAGGCTTCGAATGGTCGCCCGATTCAAAATACATAGCATATTTAAAATTTGATGAAGCCGAAGTAAAAGAATACACGATCAAATATTACAACGCATTATATCCTGAATTATACACTTTTAAATATCCGAAAACTGGAGAAGACAATAGTATTGTTACTGCCCATATAGCTTGTGCAAAAACAGGAAAGTCTAAAAAAATAAATCTAGGTGAGTATGAGTACATTCCTCGTTTAAAGTGGAGTGCAACAGAAAACAAGTTAATGCTACTAACGTTGAATAGACATCAAAATCATTTAAAATACAACTGGGTTGATGCAACTAATAAAAAGTACGACAATACTATTGTTTATGAAGAGCTTGACAAAGCTTATGTAGAAATAGACGACAACCTTATTTTTTTAAGCGATGGAACTTCTTTCATCAGAACAAGTGAAAAAGATGGTTTTAATCATATCTACAAGATTGGTTTAGATGGCAGTTCTACACAAATAACAAAAGGAAATTGGGACGTAATTGAATTTAAAGGAATAAATGAAACCTCTAACACCATTTACTATACCTCTGCAGAAGAAGGATCTATTTATAAAGGGCTGTATGCTATACAATTAGACGGAACCAACAAAAGAAAACTGCACCAGAAAAAAGGATATAACGATGCAGACTTCAGCACTGGAATGAAGTATTATATAAATACGTGGACGAACGCAAATACACCAGAAGAAATTACTTTACACAACAGCGCAGGTAAACAACTAGAGGTTTTAGAAGATAATGAAATCTTCAAGATTATTTTAGAACAGTATGATTTTCAACATAAAGAGTTTTTGACTATTGAAGGTCATGACGGCACGCCATTAAACGCTTGGATGATAAAGCCTAAAAACTTTGACCCAAATAAAAAATACCCCGTTTATTATAATGTGTATTGCGGACCAGGTAGTAACATGGTAAAAGACCAATTTGGAGGTGTAAACTTCGCTTATCATCAACTTTTAGCACAAGCTGGATATATAGTTTTTAGTGTAGATCCGCGCGGTACCATGTATAGAGGTGCAAATTTTAAAAAGGCTACTTATTTACAACTAGGTAAATTAGAGACGGAAGACTTAATTGCATCTGCAAAAGAACTCCAAACCTTATCATACGTAGATAAAGAACGTATTGGTATTATGGGTTGGAGTTATGGTGGATACATGACGTCTTTAGCAATGACAAAAGGAGCAGATATCTTTAAAATGGGGATTGCAGTTGCGCCGGTTACAAACTGGAGATACTACGATAATATTTACACAGAACGGTTTATGCGCACCCCGCAAGAAAACGCAGAAGGGTACGACGATAATTCTCCTATTAACCATGTAGATAAACTGAAAGGAAAGTACTTCTTAATTCATGGATCAGGTGACGACAATGTGCATTATCAAAACAGTATGGAAATGATAAATGCGTTAGTGAAAGCAGATAAAGACTTCGATTTATTTATTTACCCAAATAAAAACCATGGTATTTATGGTGGAAATACGCGTAATCATCTCTTTAGAATGATGTACGAATATACTTTAGATAACTTGTAAGATGTTTAAATTATCACTTTTTGCATTGCTCATCTTAGTGGGTTGCGCACAAACAAAACAGACTACTCTTCAAATAGAGTCGTTAGATGAACAACTTTCTCAAATCGAAAAGAACGATAGTACTATTGTTTGGCTCTCCTTTGAGAAAGGTGCAGAACTATCAAAATTTTCTAATAAAAATATGTTCATCGATATTTATACAGACTGGTGTGGGTGGTGCAAAAAAATGGATGCATCTACCTTTAAAAACGAAGCTGTTGTGAGTTATATGAACCAAAATTATATTGCTGTAAAATTAAATGCAGAACAGCAAGATACACTTCGTTTTAATAATACCAACTATACTTTCGTTAATTCTGGAAGAAGAGGTTACCATCAGTTGGCTGCTTTGCTTTTAGATGGACAAATGAGTTATCCTTCTTTTGCTATTTTAAGCAGTGACGGAAATAGAGTAAAGAAAATTGTAGGTTACCAATCTACTGAACAGTTAATTCCAGCTTTGTCTCTTAAAGAATAATTTTTAAAATAAGTGTAAGTTTTGAGCTTTTAGAAACCAATTTGTTTTATATCTTAGGCTCGATATTTTTTAGTATTAAAATTGAAATAGATAAGTAACAAATGAGCGAAGTAGCTAAATTAGAACTCGACGGAAAAGTTTATGAATTCCCAGTAGTAATTGGTTCAGAGAACGAAAAAGCAATCGATATCAAATCATTGCGAGGAACAACAGGATATATCACCTTAGATCCAGGTTTTAAAAATACGGGTTCTACACAAAGTGCAGTAACCTTTCTTGATGGAGAAAAAGGTATTTTAAGATATAGAGGTTATCCAATTGAGCAGTTAGCAGAACAAGCTTCATTTGTTGAAGTAGCTTATCTTGTTATTTACGGAGAATTACCAACTGCTAAGCAATTAGAAGATTTCAATACTTCTATTACAAAGCACACACTTGTTCATGAAGACATGAAGCAATTCTTTGAAGCTTATCCAGCAAAAGCGCATCCAATGGGTATTTTAGCTTCTATGGTTTGTTCTTTATCTACATTTTATCCAGAGTCGCAAGACCCTTCAAGACCAGCTGAGGCAGTTGATTTGACTGTTCATAGATTATTAGCAAAATTGCCTACATTGGCTGCTATGTCGTATAAAAATGCTATGCGTCATCCAATCATGTATCCTAAAAATGAATTGGGTTATTGTGAGAACTTCTTACACATGATGTTTGGAATGCCTACTGAAGAATACCAAGCGGATCCAGTAGTAGTTAGTGCGTTAAACAAATTATTAATTTTACATGCAGATCACGAGCAAAACTGCTCTGCTTCTACTGTAAGAATTGTAGGTTCTTCTCAAGCCAATTTGTATGCTTCTATATCAGCCGGTGTTTCTGCTTTGTGGGGACCATTACATGGAGGTGCAAACCAAGCTGTAATTGAAATGTTAACACAAATTCAAGAAGACGGAGGAGATTTAGAAAAATGGGTTGCTAAAGCAAAAGATAAAGAGGATTCTTTTAGATTAATGGGCTTTGGGCATAGAGTATATAAATCATTTGACCCACGTGCTACAATAATCAAAAAAGCATGTGATGACGTATTAGATAAATTAGGAATTGATGATCCAATTTTAGAAATCGCTAAAAAATTAGAGAAAGTAGCTTTAGAAGATGAGTACTTTGTGAAAAGAGGTTTATATCCTAATGTTGATTTCTATTCAGGTATTATTTACAGAGCTTTAGGAATTCCTACTGAAATGTTTACAGTAATGTTCGCTTTAGGGAGACTTCCAGGATGGATAGCACAATGGAAAGAAATGATTGAAAATAATGAACCAATTGGTAGACCAAGACAAGTATACACAGGTTCTACTGTTAGAGATTATGTAGATATCACAAAAAGATAAGTTCAAATTATTATTTGTATTAAAGTCCTAGTAAACTAGGACTTTTTTTGTTTCTAACATTTAAAAAGTTCAAAATCAATGCCTTATAAATAAATTAATAATTTTCGCTTCATACAGAAACCAAAAGAATTATTTAATTTTAATCAGATATTGGTTCTATGTATAAATTTGTTTCTTACTTCTACGCACTGTTCTTTTCATCAGTTGTCTTGTCCCAAACTCAAATCGAAATCAATAGCTTTGAACAAACCAACGCAGACACTTGGACCCCAATAACATTTTCAACTCCTCCTTGCACTAATGGAGCAGACCAATGGGATTATGCAACTATTTTAACTTCAATTTCTCCAAATCACCTCAACCAATTTTGGGGAATTCGTGATTTAGATGGAAGTTGTGGATCTGGAGCAGGTGAAACACTTACTTTTCCATCAATAAACACTTCAGCTTATACCAACATCTCTATTTCTTTTGATTATAACTTATTTGAGTTTGACACAGGTGATGATTTATTTTACACACTTATCATTAATGGTGTATCACAAAATGAAGTGCAATTATTTGACGGCTTTTCTAACTTAAGCACAAACGGATGGATAACTGAAACCCTAAATATCCCAAATGGGACAAATACAGTAGGATTTCAAATTAGAGTAGTACAAAATGGAGGTGGTGATTATGGCGGTATAGACAATGTTCGATTAGAAGGTGTTTTAACAGCAAGCTGTTTTATTTAAGATAGTGGTTTAAGCTCTGTAACCTGCAATGATAATGCAACACCTTTAGATTTCTCAGACGATTTTATTACTTTTTCACTTAATCCAAATGGAAACAATTTAGGTAACTCCTACTCGATTAGTTCTGGACAAGGAAATATAACGCCTAATTCTACTATAAGCTATGGCACGCCCACTACTTTTATTCTAAATAACGGAAGTGCAAACACTGGAAATTTTATTTTTACATTATCCGATCAAAATAACACACAATGTTTGATAACCGACTCCTTAGTTAACCCAGGATATTGCTCTAATGGCTACTCCTTATCTATAAATAGCCTAAGTTCTTTATCTTATAATACGAGCTGTAATTCTGGAGATAATTGTTCTCAACCTTACTTGACCAGTCTTTTAACTAACTCATGTTCAACTAACAATTGTCCAGAAGGTTTTAACGAGCTTATTTTTATAAACAGCGGTGTGGGTTTTACGGCAAACTCAACTTCATTGCGCATAACATATGGAAATAATTCGGGAATACCTTACGATGCAGATTATACAGATGTGCTTACATCAAACCCTACAAAAATTTCAGAACTCAATCTTGCTGCAGGTTGTCCTGGTTTATTTGTAGACGGCACAAATCAAGCAATTCCTGCTAATGCTCAAATTATCTTTGCAAATACCAACTTGTGTGATGATGCCTTAGATTGGACAGGATTATGCGGTCAAGGTCCAATATACATGGTATTTAAAAACGACTCTGAATAGAGTACTTCAGGTAATTTTATCAATAATACCAATAGCGGAAATCGATACCTAAATATCATCGTAACCGATAACTTAGGAAATTTCACAACTACAGAATATTGGTTTAATACAGCCAATAATACTGGCAACGATGGAGACTTCCAGAATTACAGTTCACAAGGTAGAGAAGCAATCTTTTAAGGAAACCAAGGCTGTTTAATCAACGGAACTACACTCCCAGTTGAACTCACAGAATTTAACGTTTTGGTTAACAATGGATTAAATAGAGTAACTTGGAATACTTTGTCAGAAAGAAACAACGCTTATTTCCAACTTGAAAGACGAGTTGAAACACTAGAAAGCTGGGAAACCATAGCTATTATTAACGGAGCTGGTAATTCTAGTGGTTTACTCTCTTATGTGTATGCCGACAAACAGATAAAGGATATTTTAAATTATTACCGTTTAAAGCAAGTCGATTTCAATGGAGAATTCCGATATTCGCAAATAATTAGTGTGGATAATCGGATAGATAGAAAAATTATAGGTGTATTTGATATTTTAGGTAGACCTGTCCATCCTGAAACACCAGGTTTAAAAATTCTTCAATTTGACGATGGTTCCACACTGAAAATTATAGGAAACACATCAAATTATTAAATGAAAAGATTTACACTTCTCAGTTTAACCCTAATTTCTTTTTTAGGAAGCGCACAATTAGATATAAAAGTAATGTGCTACAATGTTCTAAATTATCCAACTGGCATTGTAAATAGAAAAGATACTTTAGAAGTCATTTTAAATCATTATACACCAGACATAATAATGGTTCAAGAGTTGAAATCTTTTTCTGGCTTAGACGAGATAGAAGATGTATTGAATACAGTTTCAAATGACACTTATGCTTCTGGAACATACGTAACACAGCAGTCTAATCCATCTAGTAGTTGGAAATTACAACAAAACCTAGTTTACAATACACGGATTTTTGGTTTAGCACAAGAAGAAGCTTTTTTAACTGACTACAGAGATTTAAATTACTTTAAATTATATATTAAAGATGATGCCCTTGCTTCTAACGGAGACACAACTTTCTTGCATGTATTCACAACTCACTTAAAATCATCTCAAGGAAACGCAAACGAACAAATCAGATTTGAGATGTCGCAAGTTCTAAGAACCAGAATTAACGAATTGCTGGCAGATAGTTATGTATTATGCGGTGGAGATTTTAATTTATACACAAGTGCCGAAGACGCATATCAACACTTAATCACTCAAAGTAATGTAGTAAATCCTTTGGTTGACCCAATAGATATGCCTGGCAATTGGCACAACAGTAATTTTCCAAACAAAGAGATTCTTACACAATCTACGCGTCTAAGCAGTTTAGATGATGGCGCTGGTGGTGGTGTAGATGATCGTTTCGATTTTATTTTGCAAACGTCTAATTTTAACAATCCAACTGGAGATTTTAGATATGTACAAAACTCGTACAAATCTTTAGGTAATAATGGAACATGTTATAACCAAGATTTAATTAACTGTACAACCCAGAACAATGTTCCGGCTAACGTTCTAAGTGCGTTGTACTACATGTCTGATCACCTTCCTGTAGTAATGGAAATAACAAGTGATTTAACCTTAAGCACAACAGATGAAAACAATCTAGAAAACATTAAAATATATCCAAACCCAGCGCAAGATGTATTTCTTGTTAAACATACCTCTCAGGAAGTTTTGGATGTAACTGTTTTCAATGCAAATGGAAAAGCCGTAGTTCAAACCAACTCGAATAAAGAAATATCAATAGCTCACCTAGATCGTGGAATTTACTTCGTGTTGTTAAGCAACTCTAAAGGCAATCAAAAAACAAAAAAGCTAGTTATTCAATAATTAATCAGTAATAACAATAAGGTCTTTCTCCCAAGGATCAATTTGAACATAAAGATCGTTTATAAAAGAATCGAAACCGAATTTGCTAAAGAACTGCAATACATTTTCGGTTCTTTCTTGTAAACCATTGTTTGGAAACAACCTTTTGTACACTCCTTCAATTTGCTTAAGTGAATCATCAAACTTCTTTTTTTGATGACGCGTTAACTTATCCTCAAATTGCTTAATTTGTTTGTTCAATTTAGCAACTTCAGCTTCTGCATATCCTTTTAATCCAGACTCAACTTCAATGGCTTGGTTGGTTATTTGGTTGGAAAGTGTGTCCAAGTGTTCTTCTAAAATTTCAAAAGAAATTTCTTCCTTAGAATTAGATAAGACAAAATCCTTTTTTAGTTCTTCCTTGTCTTTCAAAAAATCAACAAATGAATATCCCAATTTATCCATTTTTGAAGCATTGGTAGCATCTACAAACTGTACACTATTTCGAACCTGTATAATTGGATAAGATAAATCTAAGACATCAAAAACTCCTTTAAGTTGAAGCCAATAAGCCATCTCTCCTCCTCCTCCAACATAACATAAATTAGGTAATATCCATTCTTGATAAACTGGACGAAGAACAACATTCGGACTAAAATCTTGTGGTTTTAAATCCATCATCTCTAATAATTCTATCGCATTACAAGAAAAATTATTCCATTCAAAAGTACCATCTTCCTTCTTAACTATCCTTTCTCTGCTATTCTCATCTAAAAAGAATAAGTTAATCTCTCTTGGGTGCACTTGAGTCTTATAGCCTTTTTTTTCAAGTGCTAAAGATGTTTTTGAGACTGCTTTCTGTGAAAAAGACGCTTGCACTTCTTTAAAAAGAACAGGTTTAAAAAGCGTTTTTAATTTGGGATGATCAGCATCAAGAATAAGAAGTCCTTTATCTCCGAATAACCCATGCACTAAACGTAGTGTTGCTTGAGATAAACTTTCACCATTTAAATATTGTTCTTTTATCCATGCTGCTATTTCAACTTGGTTTTCAAAATAAGACAATAACGCGCTTTTGGTTTCTTCAAATGCTCTTATTTCAAATCTTCCAACTGCACCATTTTGATCTGTATTCCAAATTACTTTGTTATTAAAAATCGAAAGGTGATTTATTTCTTCAAAATCATGATCCTCGCTTGCCATCCAATAAACAGGCACAAAGTTATATTCTGGATGCTTTGCTTTCATTTCGGCAGCAAGCTTTATAACGTGTAATATTTTATATACAAAAAATACTGGTCCTGTAAATAAATTTAGCTGATGTCCTGTAGTAATCGTAAACGTATCTTTCTGCTCTAGCAAAATTGTGTTTTCTACTACAGCTGTTTTATTTTCAATGTTTTGATAAGATTCAATTAGAACTTCTACTAACGGGATTCTGTATTTGTTGTTATAGTTATGTGCTTTTTGTTTGATTTGATTAAACAAGTTTTCTTGTGAAAAGGGTGTATTAATAAAAGGGGAAAGTTGTTCTTGATTGTAAACCAAAGTATTGGCTGTATTACTAAAAAAAGAAGTTGCTCTTCTGTCTACTGTTGTCTTGTTCATGGCTTAAAATTAGCTATTTCGAAAGAAATTAAACGTTCTAAAGAAGTAAACCTTTCAAATTATTTGAGGTTGTTTACAACTTTACAGTTCATTCTTTGAATTATTCGACTATCAAAAGATAAAGGGCAAAAGCGTTAGATTGAACGGATATGTAATGTGTGTAATTTCTTTTTTTAGAATAAGAAAGTATCTTTGTTGAAAAATTAGAAGATGAAAGGAAAAATTCAGACAAGCAAAGGAAATATGATCGTAGAGTTTTATGAAAAAGATGCACCAAATACGGTTGCAAACTTTGTAAAATTAGCCAAAGACGGTTTTTATGATGGACTAACATTTCATAGAGTTCTACCTGATTTTGTAATCCAAGGAGGTTGTCCAAACGGTACAGGTGCTGGCGGACCAGGTTATTCAATAGATTGTGAATTAGACGGTGACAATCAATTTCATGACAGAGGTGTTTTATCTATGGCGCATGCAGGAAGAAATACTGGAGGTTCTCAATTCTTTATTTGTCACAGCAGAACAAACACAGCACATTTAGACAGAAACCATACTTGCTTTGGAAAAGTTACAGAAGGTGTTGATATTATTGATTCTATTAATCAAGGAGATTTAATTGAAAAAATTGTTATTGAAGATTAATTCAACGCACTAGAAACTTCAAACCTCTTCACTTGAAGAGGTTTTTTTATGTCATATTTTGAATATTTTTGTTAGATGAAGAAGTTTATTGGTTTTACACTTGTTACACTACTTGCGCAAATTGCTTTTGGAGAAGTACAATTTGTACGCGTAATGTTTTACGGAAACGCCTCGAATAGTGCCGTTATTGGTTGGGATCAGGTAAGTGGAGAAAATCCAGTTTTACACTTTGATACTGTCCGACCATTTGATTTCGAATTTTCTCAAACGCAAAGTATCGCAACAAAAAATAATGCGAAAGGAATGTTTAATCATTTTGTACGCTTAGAAAACTTACTTCCCAATCAAGCTTATTACTTTAGTATTAAAGACAATAAAGGCTTTTCAAAAGTATATTACTTCTATACTGCTCCGAATGTAAATTCAGAACAACTTTCTTTTATTGGTGGTGGAGATTCTCGTACGCGTTCAGCTGTTAGAAGACTAGCCAATCAAATGGTAGAAAAACTTAAACCACATGCCGTTTTATTTGCTGGAGATTACACTGGGTTTGATACTCAAAAAGAATGGCTACAGTGGTTTACAGATTGGGAATTAACCATAGGAACTGACGGTCGGGTTATACCAATTGTACCAACCAGAGGAAACCATGAAAAAACAAATAAAGTAATGGTAGACATTTTTGATGTGCCGTGTAAACGTGCCTACTACTCTACTCAATTTGGAGGTTCATTATTTAATGTTGTAGTACTTAACTCAGAAATTTGGAAAGGTGGAGCACAAACATGGTTCTTAAATTCTCAATTAAAAGAACATGCAGGTTTCAATTGGCAAATGCCCATGTACCATAGACCAATGCGACCGCATGTAAGCCATAAAAAAGAAATGCAAACGCAATACAGAAATTTTGTTCCTGTGTTTGAGAAGTTTAAAAATGTGCGTTTGGCATTAGAATGTGATAGTCATACCTGCAAATCTACATGGCCTATATTAAAATCTAAAGATAAATTAGCTGACGAAGGCTTTGTACGAGATGATAAAAACGGAATAGTTTACATCGGAGAAGGATGCTGGGGAGCTCCACCAAGAGCTGCAGATGATTTAAAATCTTGGACACGCGATGCAGAAATGAATGATAGCTTTAAATGGATTTTTGTTTCCAAAGAAAAAATTGATGTAAGAACTGTACTTTATTCAAATGTTAATGAAGTACAAGTTTTATCAAATAAAACTAGGTTTAGCTTACCCGATAATATCCTTATTTGGAATCCAAGTAACGGAAGCGTGGTTACCGTTTTACCAATAGAAAATTAGTTGGACATTTTCTCAATTCTTTTCCTAATTTTGCACTAAGAAAAAAGGCAAGTTAGTCTATCGCTTTGTATACAAAGAGGAAAGTCTGGGCAGTATAAAGCACCGTACTTCTTAACGAGAAGGGTTTTTAGTTTAAGCTAAAAATACAGAAAGTGCCACAGAAAGGTAAACTACTCTATTTATAGAGAAAAGGTGAAAAGGTGAGGTAAGAGCTCACCGCGTGTTTAGTGATAAATACGGCAGGGTAAACCTTACGGACTGAAAGATCATGTAAACCAAGGCTTTTCGTTTACGAAATAAAGAATTGCTTGTTCAACTTGGAGGGTAGATTGATGGATTTTAACGGCGACGTTAAGGCTAGATAAATGATAGACATCAAACTTAGTTTGATACAGAACCCGGCTTATTACTTGCCTTTTTTCTTTTTACTTTCTTAAGCTTACCTCTACCCTTTTTTGATTAAACGTTTTCGTTTCTGATAAAACGAAAAGCGCATGATTATTATTTTCTAGTTTAAGTAAATATGAACCGTTTTGCCATGTGATTTGCTTAATTTCAAATGCACCATTTACATTTTCTTTTACTCTTAAACTTTCTGGCCTAATCAATTCACCATTGAATTCATTAATGATACCCGTCAAATTTCCTACATACATGTTTTTAGGTTTTCTATAGAGTTGTTCTGGAGTATCAAATTGTATTATTTTACCATTTTGTAATACCGCTATTTTATCCGCAATTTGCATGGCATCATTTGGATCATGGGTAACAAAAATACTTGTAATCCGTTCTTTCTTTAAAATACTAGCAATTTCAGTTCTTACAGTTCTTTTTAATGATTGGTCTAAACTAGAAAATGGCTCATCAAGCAAGAGTAAAGCAGGATTTACGATTAAGCTTCTTGCAATTGCAACACGCTGTTGTTGTCCGCCAGATAATTGAGAAGGCTTTTTATCTCGGTGCGCCATTAATTCAAAAGCCGTGAGATAAGTCTCAATGTTTTCTTTTGATTTTAGAGCAAAACGTATATTTTTCTCAACCGATAAATGCGGAAAAAGTGCATAATCTTGAAAAACTACACCTACATTCCTTTTTTCAGGTTTTAAAAAGGTGGTTGTATCTGATAAAACCTTATTATTAACGGTTATTGTTCCGCTATCATTGGCTTCTAATCCTGCAATAATTCTAAGCAATGTTGTTTTACCTGAACCACTCTCACCTAAAAGGGCAACAATCTCACCTTGTTTTACAGCAAAACTAATTGCATTTAAAACGGGTTGTTTATCAAATTTTTTTGAAACGTTTACAACTTCTAACATTATATTTTTTTATCAGAACGCATGAATAACAAAGTAACTAAAATACCCGACAATATTAACAGCAACGCATATGGTGCAGCATCAGCAACAGATTCTGCTACTTTGGCTTTTTTGTATGCTTTTGTAGCTAGGGTTTCAAAGTTAAAAGGTTGTAAGATTAACGTTAATGGTAACTCCTTTAACACATCAATAGTAACTACGGCCAAAGTTGTAAGAAGTCCAAACCGAACTGAAGGAAAATAGACTTTCAAAAAAGTAAACAACGCACCCTTCCCTAGCGTTCTGCTTGCATCAGGTAATTGAGATGAAACTTGATTGAATATAGATTCAGTTGTGTTATAACCTACCGCAAAAAAACGAATCACATATGCAAAAACAAGTAAAACTAAACCATTAATTGTCCATTGATACCACCCTCCAGAAGAATCTAAAGTATAGATAAACGCAATCACAGAAACGCCGATAACAGCTCCTGGAATAGCATAACCTAACGTAGAAACATTCGCTAGAAAATTAGCAAACTTACTTCTATTTAAATAACGATTATAGTGCATTACAACAGCAAAGAAAACTATTAAAATGGCTGCAATTAATGCAATTTGAAGGGCGTTAAAAAAGATGATTAAGATACTAGAAGACCATAAAGCACTAAAGTTATTTGAGGCCAAATACACTAATTGGAAAACTGGAACAATAAAACCTAAAAAAAACGGCAGAAAACAGATTAAGGAGAAGAAAATACCATTTTTTCTAGAAACAAACTTAAGCTGTGTTAAACCAGAATTCGATTGTTTTACACGACGAATAGAACGAATAAAGAAAAGTGTGCTAAAAACAAAAGTAACCACAACAAAAAGTAAAGCACTTAAGTAAAGTGAGCCTGAGAAATTCATTTGTTTTGCCTGAAAAATACCTGCAGTAAAAGTTTTAACATTAAAGTAGCTCATTGCTCCATAATCATTAATTACTTCCATTACAACTAAACTTACTCCTCCCAAAATGGAAGGAACAGCTAATGGCAGACTAACGCTTAAGAAACGTTTTACTGGCGAAACGCCGAGCGTAGAAGCTGCTTCATCTAGTGATTTATTTTTCTCCGAAAAATGAAGTAAACAAGAAGAATAAACGTAAGGATACAAAGAAAACCCTAAGAAAACCATTAACCAACCTTCAGTAATAACGTTAATATCCCAGCTAAATATTTGTTCTGGCGTAAAAAAGAACAAAGCAATTTTAGTAAAAGTACCTGTTACAGAAAAAATACTCGCATAAACAAAGCCCATAATATAGGTGGGAATAGTTAAAGGAAGAATATTAAATTTCCTTAAAAAATTACTTAACGGAAACCTATAATTAGACAAAAGATAAGCCGGTATTACCCCTAACAGTAAAGAAACAAAACTCACCCCAAAAATCATTCGCAGCGTGGTGTAAATCATTTCTGGAATAACATACTCCTTTAAATGATTTATATTTCTCTGCTTCTCTGCTATTTCTGCTGATGTACTACCTGAAAGGGTAAAACCTTCTAAAACAAACAAAAGAGGAATAAAAATTATTCCTCCAATGCAAATAGACAAGATAATCCATGTCCAATATTTTGATTGTATTGCTTTCAATTATTTCCAGCCAGCTCTATCAAATACTTTGATAGCAGCCGTATTTAATTGTCCTATTTTACTCAAAGCAACAGTATCTTCTTTAAACGCTCCCCAAGAAGCAACCATATCACTTGCTTTTACAGATGGATTTACAGGATACTCAAAATTTGCCTCGGCAAGTTTGATCTGTGCAACTTCGGAAGACAAAAACTCTATTAATTTCATTGCATTCTCTTTATTAGGAGCAGATTTTACAATACCTACACCGCTTACATTTACATGTGCACCTCTATCCGATTGGTTTGGATAGAATATTGAAATTGACTCACCTGCTTTTCTTTCTAGCTCGTCGTCAGAACTCAATAACTTACCTACATAATACGTGTTAACAATAGCTAGATCTGCTTTTCCAGCATAAATTGCTTTTACTTGATCTCTGTCATTACCTGACGGAGATTGATACATATTCTTAACTACTCCTTCTGCCCAATTTTGAGCCGTTTCTTCTCCATTACTTGCAATTATACTTGCCAATAAAGATTGGTTATAAACATTTGAACCACTTCTAACAGCTATCTTACCTTTCCATCTTTCGTTTGCTAAATCTTCATAAGTAGTTAACATTTCTGGTTTCACTCTCTCATTAGAATAAACTATAACTCTCGCACGTTTTGTTAAACCATACCAACTGCCCTCTACTCCTCTCAAATGAGAAGGAATATTTTTATTTAGCTTTTCCGAAGATGATGCTTGAAAGAAACCAGCGTCTTTTGCTTGAAATAAACGAGCAATGTCAGCAGTAAAATAAATATCTGCTTTACTATTATCGCCTTCTTTTTCTAAACGCTCAAGCAATTCTTGTGTTTTTCCCTCAACCGCGTTTACTTTAATTCCTGTTTCCGCTTCAAATTGTTTGTACAACTCAGTATCTACATCGTAATGTCTATCTGTATAAATATTTACAATTTTCTCCTCTTCATTAACCTGGTTTTCTGATTTATTTGGTTTATCAGTTGCCAAACAGCTTGATAAGAACAAACCAGCTAGGGCAAATATCGATGCGAAATATATTTTTTTCATAATATCAAATTTTGAATACAAATATAGTGTTTGATTGAATTTTAGCTCTACCACTTTAATGGTAATTTTATAGTTATTTTTGTACAAAAACAAGTTTCAATAAATATGACAGATCCGGCAAAACAGCAAAAATTAAAAATCAAGGAACTTTTAATACAATTACGCTCTGGCGAAGAAAGTACCATTAGCAAAGCGTTGAAAGGACTTCAAATTCATGGAGAAGCAAAAATTATACACCCTATTTTAGACGTTTGGGTAGAAGGTCTGAGTGATAAAAATGAAAAAGAAGTACTTGAGTTTTTATCTAGTTTAAAAGATAGCTACGCTGCAGAACCTATTATGGAAGCAATACACAGCAATAAATACAAAACTATTCGTCAACCTCTTCTTAATACCATTTGGAACACTAAAGTAGATTTTTCTGAATATTTAGTTGACTTTGTTCAAATCGCAACTCAAGGTGATTTCATGGATGCTTTAGAATGCTTAACCATTATAGAAAACTTAGAGGGTCCGTTCTTAGAAGAAGATCTTTTAGAAGCACAAGTATATTTGAGTGAATATGCGGAAAACAGAAAGTCTACAGATGACACCAAAGCTAAACTTATAAGTGAAATGGCAATTCAACTTAAAGATTTAGAACAAAATTTAGAAGGATAAGCCGGTTTTATTGAAAAAAGGACACTGAAAGTATGATTAATAAAATATAAGCTATATCTTTGCACCCTTATTTAAAAATGTTTAATTATGAATAACTACGAAACTGTTTTCATTTTAACTCCCGTTTTGTCTGAAGATCAGGCAAAGGAAGCAGTAGTGAAGTACGAAGACCAAATTAAAGCGTTAGGTGGTAAAATTAACCACTCTGAAACTTGGGGTCTAAAAAAACTTGCTTACCAAATCCAAAAAAAATCTACTGGATTTTACTTTTTGGTTGAGTATGCAGGAGAAGGTAACATTGTTGCTGAACTTGAATTAGCTTTTAAGCGTGACGAAAGAGTTATGCGCTTTTTAACTGTTAAAATGGACAAGCACCACAAAACTTGGGCAGACAAAAGAGTTGAAAGAAATATTAAAGGTAAAACCATTGTTGGAGCTACCGTTTAATTTATTAATTATTTAAAAGTATAAAAGTCATGGCACAAAATGATATCAGATATTTAACTCCGATTAACATCGAGATTAAAAAAGAAAAATACTGTCGCTTTAAGAAAAGTGGAATTAAGTTTGTTGATTATAAGGATGCTGATTTCTTATTAAAATTAATTAACGAGCAGGGTAAAATTTTACCAAGAAGAATTACAGGAACTTCTGCTAAATTCCAGAAGAAAGTGAATAAGGCAATTAAAAGAGCTCGTCACATTGCAGTTTTACCATACGTTGCAGACGGTTTAAAGTAAGCCTTAGTTATTAATTTTAAAGATATTAAACGATGGAAATAATTTTAAAGAAAAACGTTGATAACTTAGGATACAAAGACGAAATCGTAGAAGTAAAAAACGGATACGGAAGAAACTTTTTAATTCCTCAAGGATATGCAGTTTTAGCTACTGCTTCTCAAAAGAAAGCACATACAGAAACGCTTAAGCAACGTTCTCACAAAGAAGAGAAAGTAAAAGAAGAAGCAAGTGCAATTGCAGCTAAGCTAGAAGGTGTTTCAGTTTCAATTGGAGCTAAAGTTGGAGAAAACGGAAAGATTTTTGGTTCTGTTAATACATTACAACTTGCAGAAGCGTTGAAAGAAGCAGGTGTTGATATTGATAGAAAATCAATCAAAATCAAAGACGAGCCAATTAAAGAGATTGGTACTTACGAAGCAGAAGCAAACTTACACAAAGAAGTGAGAGCTACTTTTAGTTTCGAAGTAAAAGGAGAGTAATCTTTATTTTATATATAAAAAAAGCAGTTTCATTTGAAACTGCTTTTTTTGTGCTCAATATTTTTAATCCATCTTTATCAGATACTTTCGCTCTAGATAAAAAGTTGCGAAAGGCAGTAAGGAAGCTAATAAAACTAGTAAAGTGAAATCCCATTTCCAATTCTTATGCCTTACCAACACTAAAGCAAATACAATGTAAATAATAAAGAGTATGCCGTGCAACATTCCAACAATATAATTAGGCGTTGGCATCTCTAACCAGTATTTTAATGGCATGGTAATAAAGAGTAATAAGTAACTAATCCCTTCTAAAATTGCAATTTTTCTAAATGTGTTCATTTTATTTCTATTGTTAATCCATCATACGCTACTTTAACGTTTTCTGGAAGTTCTTGTTCTATTTCTTCGTGTTTACCAAAGAGATGGCTAATATGTGTTAAAAAAGCTTGTTCTGGATTAATTTCTTTTATAAATGCCAAAGCTTCATTTAAGTTAAAGTGCGAAATATGCTCTTCCTTTCTGAGCGCATTAACGATCAAAATTTTTGAACCCTTAACTTTTTGTTTCTCTTCTTCTGAAATCGTTTTGGCGTCAGTAATGTAAGTAAAGTCTTTTACTCTAAACCCTAGAACTGGCATTTTATAATGCATTACTTCAATTGGCGTGATTGATTCTCCGCAAGGCAATACAAATTTATCTTTATTAATTCTATTTAAGTTTACCTTTGGAATACCTGGATAAGTATTGGCTCCAAAAACGTAATAAAACTCTCTACGTAAGGCTTCTTCAACAGAATTAGAACAAAAGATTTCCATATCTCTTTTTTCTTTAAAATTAAAAGCGCGTACATCATCCATACCTGCAATATGATCTTTGTGCTCATGTGTATACAAAACGGCTCTTAACGACTGGACATTTTCTCTTAACATTTGTTGCCTAAAGTCTGGTCCAGAGTCTACCACATAGTTTTCATCATTAACCGTAAACATGATAGACGATCTGAGTCGTACGTCCTTTGAATTATCAGAACTACACACTGAACAGTTACAAGCTATAACAGGCACGCCTTGAGATGTTCCAGAACCGAGAATAGTAACTTTCATCTGTGTTTTTTTGCTAAATTAACAGTAGGCGGAGGATTAAACAAATTAAAATGTAGATATAAAAAAAGAGGGACAAAATAATTGTCCCTCTCTCCAAATATTATAGTTTTTACTTATTCTTCAACTCTTTCATACGCTCGTAATACATTTGCTTTTTATCTTCATCTCCAGCAAAATTACTTACTTGCATTAAGGTTCTAACCACTTGTACGTTATCTGGTTCTTGGGATAAGTAAACTTCTAACGGAGCAACAGCTTTAGAATATGTTTCTTCTACCTCTTTTTCCATTTTCGCTCTTCTCGGATCTCCTAAATCTAAATTGCGAAGGCCTTCTTGCAATTTTTGACCTTTTCCAATATAAAGCGCACCTAGGTTATATTGGTAATCCACATTTGTTGGTTCTAACTCTGTAGCTTTGATTAAAAATTGCTCTGCTTTATCCTCTTTTCCTTCTGACAAAAATACTGTACCGAAAGTACCATAAGCTAAAGCATTATCCTTATTTGCTTCAAGTGCTGAATTTGCATATTGCATTGCATTTTCTTCATCTCCTGCTTTTAATGCTACTTGTACACCTTCTGACGCAAGTGCTAAATCACCAGGGAAAATTTCATATGCAGACTTTATAAATCGCAATGTTTTTTGATTATCGCCTTGTTTTTTCAATTGAACAAGTGCATTACTTGCTGCAACCTGCGCATTCGTTTTCGTATCCGTATCATCTTGCTCTAAAACTCTCTTCTTTAAATCGTATGCAAACGCAAAGGCTTCAAAAGATGCTAAATAAGAACTATCTTGAAAACTTTTAGTTGCGTCTTTAGATAGGTTTTGTGCTTTTATTAAAACAAAGTTCTCAGCATCTCCTTTTATTCTACTTTTACCATTTGCGTAAGCATAATTTAATGCTTCAATCGCTTTATTCAACGTCTCTTCGTTTGAAAATGCACTAAACTCTTTTTGTAATTTAGGCATTTCGGCATACATAGCAAGATCATAGTAAATAGCGCCATAATAATAATGTGCTTTAGCTCCATCTTTCGTTCCTTTTTTAGTCTGCTCATGCTCTAAAACACCATCAATGTAATCTTCTGCAGAAAGTAATGTTTTGACTAGAGACGTATAGTCTTTCTCTGCTGCTTGTCTAGGTGTTTTTTGATATTCTAAAATTGCGTTAACCATATCAGATTTCTGCGCAACAGCAGTAGATCCAAATAGTAAACCTAATCCTAACGTAACCGTTTTTATTGTATTCATACTCATATTATATTTTCTTTGTGATGTATTTAATGTTAATTTCCATAAGTGAAATTACACATTCTATGCCAAAAATACTGACACCTATTGTTATTTCCAATAAAAAAGCGATTAGCGCTGAAAATTCAACACTAATCGCCTATGTATTTTAGTTATCTACTCTTCTTCCTGAGAAGCAGATGTATTTTCATTTGAAGCATCTTCTGTACCTTCAACTCCTTCAATAAGTATTGTGTTTCCGTCCTCATCAAAAGCTTGTGGTTCTTCTTCGTCAGATTTTGGCACCTTGGCTACAGCAGCAATTTCTGCATTCTTTTTAAGGTTTATCATTTTAACACCTTGTGCAGCTCTTCCCATTACTCTTACCTCAGATAGATCTAATCGAATTGTTATACCTGATTTAGTAATAATCATTAAATCATCATCGTTTGTAACGTTTTTAATAGAGATAAGTGCACCCGTTTTTTCGGTTACAGAAATAGTTTTAACACCTTTCCCTCCTCTATTTGTTACACGATAAACAGGATCACCAGTTTCAGGATCATTTAAGTAAGAGCGTTTTCCATATCCATTTTCAGAAACCACTAAAATTGTATTGGTCGTATCTTCTTTAATACAGATCATTCCAATAACTTCATCAGAAGCATCTTTAAACCTAACTCCTTTAACACCGATAGAATTTCTACCCACTGTTCTTACTGTAGATTCATTGAAACGTATTGCATATCCAGAACGCTTTGCTAAGATGATTTCGTTTGCACCATCCGTTAACTTTGCTTCTAGTAATTCATCTCCCTCATTAATGTTTATTGCATTAATACCATTTGTTCGTGGTCGAGAATACGCTTCTAATGAAGTTTTCTTGATAATTCCTTGCTTAGTACACATTACAATGTAATGTCCGTTCACATAGTCTTCATCCTTTAAGTCATTAACACAGATGTAAGCTTTTATAGAGTCTTCGCGCTCAATGTTAATTAAATTTTGAATAGCTCTTCCTTTAGATGTTTTGCTGCCCTCTGGAATATCAAATACACGCATCCAGAAACATTTACCTTTTTCAGTAAAAATCATCAAATAATTGTGATTTGTCGCAACAAATATCTCTTGGAGAAAATCTTTATCTCTAGTCGTTGAGCCTTTAGATCCCATCCCTCCTCTTTTCTGAACTTTATATTCATTTAAAGAGGTTCTTTTAACGTAACCTGCATTTGAGATTGTTACCACAACCTCGTCATCAGGAATTAAATCTTCGATTCGCATTTCAGACGCAGAATATTCTATAACAGACCTTCTTTCGTCTCCATACTTGTCTCTCACGTAAATTAATTCCTCCTTAATGATAGACATTCGTCTATCTTCATTTTCAAGAATATCCTTTAAATCAGCTATAAGAGTCATTAAATCATCATATTCAGCTCTTAACTTATCTTGCTCAAGTCCGGTTAATTGTCTCAAACGCATTTCAACAATTGCCCTAGCTTGAATATCCGACAGATCGAACCTAGAAATTAACTTTTCTCTTGCTTCATCTGGAGACTTTGAACCTCTTATTAAAGCGATTACCTCGTCAATGTTATCAGAAGCAATAATTAATCCTTCTAATATATGCGCTCTTTCTTCTGCTTTTCTTAAATCATATTTCGTTCTACGAACAATTACTTCATGTCTAAAATCAATGAAGTAGCCAATCATTTCTTTTAAATTTAAAAGCTTTGGTCTACCATTAACTAAACAGATGTTGTTTACTGAAAATGAAGATTGTAACGCAGTATATTTAAATAATTTATTTAAAACCACATTCGCGATTGCATCTCTCTTAATTTCGTATACAATTCGCATTCCGTTTCTATCAGACTCATCTCTAATATCTGATATACCATCAATTTTTTTATCGTTAACTAAGTCGGCAGTTTTCTTAATCATATCTGCCTTATTCACTAAATAAGGAATCTCCGTTACAATAATCTGTTCTCTGTCTGCCTTTGTTACTTCAATTTCGGCTTTCGCTCTAATTACAACTCTACCTTTACCTGTAGTTAGAGCAGATTTCACTCCCTCATATCCGTAAATAATTCCACCAGTAGGAAAATCAGGAGCTTTTACAAACTCTAGAAGCTCTTCTACGTCAATCTCTTTATTTTCTACGTAAGCAATTGCACCGTTTACTACTTCAGTTAAATTATGTGGCGCCATATTGGTAGCCATACCCACTGCAATACCAGAAGCACCGTTTACTAAAAGATTGGGTATTTTAGTAGGCAGTACGGTTGGTTCTTTAAGACTATCATCAAAGTTAGGTGCAAAATCAACCGTTTCTTTCTCTAGATCTCCGAGCATCTCCTCAGAAATCTTCTTTAATCTTGCCTCAGTATAACGCATTGCTGCCGGACTATCACCATCTACCGATCCAAAGTTTCCCTGACCATCAACTAAAGGATAACGCAACGACCAAGGTTGAGCCATTCTTACCATTGTGTCATAAACCGAACTATCTCCGTGTGGATGATACTTACCCAGTACTTCTCCAACAATTCTTGCGGATTTCTTATAAGGTCTGTTAGAATAAACACCCAAATCTTGCATACCGTATAAAACGCGTCGATGCACGGGTTTAAATCCATCTCTAACATCAGGTAAAGCTCTTGATACGATTACAGACATTGAATAATCAATGTATGCGGATTTCATTTCGTCTTCAATGTTTATCTGAATTATTCTTTCTCCTTCTGCCATGTTGTCAGCTAAATATTAATGTTTGTCGTATGTAACGACGGTTTGTTTCTAAGATTCGAAAATAGCCATTTAAACCTTTAAAAAAACCTTTTAGGAGTCAAATTACTAACAAAAATCTGTGAAAAATTGTGAACAACTTAAAACATTTTAAACTTAAAACGTTTTATATTTGATAAATGGACTAATTCTTGATTAACAGGAACTGACAAACAACACATCATTTGTAAATATGGAAGCAAAATTTTCACCCAGAGTAAAAGATGTAATTAACTTTAGTAGAGAAGAAGCCTTGCGATTAGGGAATGACTTTATTGGAGTTGAACATTTGTTACTTGGTTTAATTCGAGAGGGAGAAGGTTTAGGAATTCGAGCGTTGAAAGAATTTAATCTCGACCTCAAGCAGATACGCACAGAAATTGAAGCTTACCTTACTCGATCGTCTAAATCAAACATTAACTTAGCCAATATACCTCTTGTTAAACAAGCAGAAAAGGTATTAAAAGTTACTTATTTGGAGGCAAAACTGTTTAAAAGTCCGGTAATAGGAACAGCACATTTATTATTGTCTATTTTAAAAGATGAAAACAATGTAGCTTGCAGAACACTGAATAAGTACGGCGTAATATACAACAACATTAAAGATGAAATTGAAGCAATGATAGAAGAAGAAAAAATGCCGAATGCAGAATTCCCAGGTTCTACAGATGATGGAGAGAACGATACGGGCTTTACTGGCAGTGGAAATTCTGGTGGAGCTAGAAAAGCAGGCGATTCTAAATCAAAAACTCCTGTATTAGACAATTTCGGTAGAAATTTAACCAAAATGGCCGAAGCAGGAAAGTTAGATCCAATTGTTGGTAGAGAAAAAGAAATAGAACGCGTTAGTCAAATCTTATCTAGAAGAAAAAAGAACAACCCTATACTTATTGGAGAACCAGGAGTTGGAAAATCTGCAATTGCCGAAGGACTAGCTTTAAGAATTGTTCAGAGAAAGGTTTCGCGTGTTTTGTTCGACAAAAGAATTATATCTCTTGATTTAGCATCTTTAGTTGCAGGTACAAAATACAGAGGTCAATTCGAAGAAAGAATGAAGGCTGTAATGGCAGAGATTGAAAAAAATCCAGACATTATTCTTTTTATAGATGAAATCCATACTATTATTGGTGCCGGTGGAGCAAGCGGATCTTTAGATGCTTCAAATATGTTTAAGCCAGCCTTAGCAAGAGGAGAAATGCAGGCGATTGGAGCAACTACTTTAGACGAGTACAGACAATACATAGAAAAAGACGGAGCACTAGAAAGAAGGTTCCAAAAAGTAATTGTTGAACCTACTTCAGTAGATGAAACAATTCAAATTCTAGACAACATTAAAGAACGCTATGAAGAGCATCACTCGGTTACTTACACAGAAGAAGCAATTGAAGCTTGTGTAAAGTTAACAGACAGATACCTTTCAGACAGACATTTGCCAGATAAAGCTATTGATGCGCTTGATGAAGTAGGTTCTCGTGTTCACTTAACCAATATTAATGTTCCCAAGGAAATTGTGGATATTGAAGCAAAAATTGAAGAGGTTAAAGAAGAAAAGAACAACGTAATCAAATCTCAGCAGTATGAAAAAGCTGCCGAATTAAGAGATACAGAACGTAAGCTTCAAGAAAAATTAGAAACTGAAAAAGCCAAATGGGAAGAAGACACGAAAACACATCGTGTTACGGTTACAGAAACCCATGTTGCCGAAGTTGTTTCTATGATGACCGGTATACCTTTAAATAGAGTTGCTGAAAAGGAAAGCGGAAAGCTCGTTAAAATGGCCGAAACTATGAAAGGTCAAGTAATTGGCCAAGACGAAGCTGTTGACAAAGTTGTACGCGCTATACAAAGAAATAGAGCTGGACTAAAAGATCCCAATAAACCGATTGGTTCGTTTTTCTTTCTAGGTCCAACTGGCGTAGGTAAAACGCAATTAGCTAAGGTGTTGGCAAGACAAGTGTTTGATACTGAAGAAGCCTTGATTAGAGTAGACATGTCTGAATACATGGAGAAATTTTCTATTTCTAGACTCGTGGGTGCGCCTCCGGGGTATGTTGGGTATGAAGAAGGTGGACAATTAACCGAAAAAGTTCGACGCAAGCCCTATTCCATTATCCTTTTAGATGAGATTGAAAAAGCACATCCAGATGTTTTTAACTTATTGTTACAAGCGTTAGATGACGGACATATGACTGATGGATTAGGAAGAAAAATTGATTTTAAGAATACTATTTTAATCATGACATCTAACATTGGTGCACGTCAATTACAAGACTTTGGAACTGGTGTGGGATTTGGAACTAAAGCCAAAACAGATGCGCAAGAAGCGGATAAAAAAGCGGTAATTTCAAACGCACTCAGAAAAGCATTCTCTCCTGAATTCTTAAACCGTGTTGACGATATGATTTTATTTAAATCCTTAGACAGAGATGCAATTCATAAAATCATTGATTTAGAATTAGTTAAACTCTATGGTAGAATCAACGATTTAGGTTATCAAATTGAAATTTCTGATGATGCGAAGGATTTTATTGTAGACAAAGGATATGATGAAAAATTTGGAGCTCGACCATTAAAAAGAGCCATTCAAAAATATGTTGAAGATCCACTTGCCGAAGAAATAATCAAATCTAACCTTGAAGAAGGAGATACAATTAAAATTAAAGGCAATAAAGATAAAACAGATTTAGATATTGCAATTATTAAGGGAAAAAAGAAAGCCGAAGAAGAAGAAGAAAAATAAAGTATTCCGAATTACAGATAAAAGAGGGCAATCAATGTCCTCTTTTTTTTTATCTAAAAAAACATACAATAACAATTACCTAATAGTTTCTTAAACGATTTTATTAGTAGGGTTTTACTCTTCTTAACTACCAATTAGAATAGACTCCTTATATTTGCACGGTCAAATGAAAACAAATTACGCAGAACACCTCAAACACCCCGTTTTTAAAGTTGCCAAACAACTTGTTACTGAAGAAAAGCTAGAAGCTTATGTTATTGGTGGTTACGTACGAGATTTAATCTTAGACAGACCTTCTAAAGACATAGATATAGTTGTGATTGGTAATGGAATGGATTTGGCTCAGAAAATGGCCAATAAATTACGGGTTAAAAAAGTATCTATTTTCAAAAATTTCGGTACAGCGCAGTTTGTTTATAAAGATTTAGAAGTAGAGTTTGTAGGTGCAAGAAAAGAATCTTACAACAGGGATAGCAGAAAACCAATTGTAGAAAACGGAACCTTACAAGAGGATCAAGAAAGAAGAGATTTTACGATTAACGCACTGGCGCTTTCTCTGCATGAAGATACATTTGGTGATATAATTGATCCCTTTAATGGATTGGAAGATTTAGATAATCAAATAATAAAAACTCCACTTGAACCCTCTACCACTTACTCAGATGACCCGCTAAGAATGATGCGAGCTATTCGTTTTGCTACACAACTCGATTTTAAAATAGAACACAAAAGTTTAGAAGCCATAAAAGCGAATGCGGAACGTTTAGATATTATTTCAAAAGAACGCATAACAGATGAGTTAAATAAAATTATACTTTCCACTACTCCATCACGAGGATTTAAACTTTTACAAGCAACGGATTTATTAAATCGATTTTTTCCTGAACTTGTTGCTCTGAAAGGGATAGAAACCATAAATGGTAAATCGCATAAAGATAATTTCTACCACACATTAGAGGTGTTAGATAATATTTCTAAAAACACAGAAAACCTTTGGTTGCGCTGGTCAGCTATTATGCATGATATCGCAAAAGCACCAACAAAGAGATTTCATCCTAAAATTGGGTGGACCTTTCATGGTCATGAAGATCTTGGAGCAAAAATTACTCCTCGTATTTTTAAACGTTTGCGCTTGCCTTTAGACAATAAGATGAAATATGTTCAAAAATTAGTACGACTACATTTACGACCTATTTCTCTTGTTAAAGGAGATGTAACCGATAGTGCAATTCGTAGATTGCTTAATGAAGCTGGTGACGATATAGACGATTTAATGACTTTGTGTAATGCAGATATCACCTCTAAGAATGAATTCAAAGTAAAAAAATATAAGAAAAACTTTGATCTCGTAAGAGAAAAACTAAAATCTGTAGAAGAAAAAGACCACGTTAGAAATTTCCAACCACCAATTTCTGGGCAAATAATTATGGAAACATTCAATATTCAGCCGTGTCATGAAATTGGTGTCATAAAATCACGCATTAAAGAAGCAATACTTGAGGGCGAAATACCAAATGAGTATGCACCTGCATTTCAAATGATGCTAGAAATAGCAAAAGAGCTTAACATTTCAGAGCAATCTGTTAATTAAGCCAACAACTTAACCTTATATTTGTATATAATAATAAAAAAGAATGCCAGCATTAAAATTCCGTGTATTATTAGATTCTGAATCTAAAGAAGAAGTATTTAGAGATATCTTGATTAACGATGGAGATAGTTTTGAAACACTTTATAAAACTATTTTAACTGCTTTTAACTTCCAAGGAGAACAAATGGCATCGTTCTATGTAAGTAATGAAGATTGGGATAAAGGCCATGAAATAACGCTCATGGATATGTCGTTTAATGAAGATGATAGTGCGCCTTCATTAATGAACAATACAATGATTAGGCAACACATAGAAGCTCCCAACCAGAAGTTAATTTTGGTGCACGACTTCCTAAACATGTGGATTTTCTTGATTGAATTGTTAGGGATTGAGAAAAACCCAGTTTCAATGGCACAAGTTGTACTAAAAGTAGGCGAAGCTCCAGATGAAAACTCTAAAGGAGATATAGATAATGTTGACTTACAGTTTACCTCCGAAAAAATGGATGCAAATCACTATTTAGAAGGATTTGACGATTTTGATGAGGACCTAGATGAGTATTCCGAACAAGAATTTGACAATATAGATGATCTTGACATTTAATGAAATTTATTAACGACCCCTACGGAAAAGCCATATCAGCCTATATTAATGGAAAAAAAGGTGAAGAAATTATTGTGCATTCAGACATGTGCGATGACGACGTAATGCCCGTTGATTATCTGTTTAGAACCTTTGATGAAATGCCAAAAATTGAGCAAGTTGCATTGAGCATGTGTAAAGGTAAAATATTGGATGTTGGTGCGTGTGCAGGTGTGCATGCACAGTATTTAGTCGATAAAGGGTTTCAAGTAACCACGCTAGACACCTCTAAAGGTGCAGTAGAATACCAGAAGTCAATCGGATTATCTGCTCATCATCAAGATTTTTATCTTTTCAAAGAAACAGGGTTTGACACCCTACTCTGGATGATGAATGGAATCGGTATTGCCGGAACACTTGCCAACTTAGAAAACACGCTACTGAAAGCCAAAGAACGACTTTCTCCTGGCGGAATAATGCTTTGCGATTCAACTGACATTAAGTATCTATATGAAGATGACGAAGGCGGTTTTTGGGTAGACCTCAATACGAACTATTACGGAGAGTTTCAATTCAAAAATGAATATGACGGCGTGGAGAGTGAAGAGTTTAACTGGCTCTATGTTGATTATGAAAAACTTAAAGAAGCAGCTACAAATGTAGGACTTGAAATACGTCTAGTAATTGAAGATGGATACAGCTATCTTGCAGAACTAAAACGATTAACATGAGAATAAAACTATTCCTACCTCTACTTTTTCCTATTTTTTTTCTAACGAGTTGCTTTAACCCGGTTAAAAACAAAATTCTTAAAGAACAAATTGATTTTGGTAACGATACTCCAACAGATATGTCGTTACTCTGGAGAATTGATAGCAAAAATTTGAAAAATCCGTCTTATTTATTTGGAACCATGCATCTAATTCAAGAAAAGTATTGGTTTTTTCCAGAAAGTTTAAAACAGAGAATTGAAAAGGCAGAAAAATTAGTTCTAGAAATTAATGGTATACCAAATGTACAAGAGAGTTTGGCTCTCATAACGTTAGAAGAAGGATCTTTTTTTGATTTTTTTAATGAAGAACAATTAGATTCGGTTTATACGTTTTTAAAGGAGCAATTGGGATTGGAAAAAAGATTGGTAGACCTTTCTTTTTCCAAAATGAAACCCTTAGCCGTTATACAAATGGCAACCGTTAAACAATTTGGTCAGGATGCAAAGAGCTACGAGGTTAATATGAACAACATAGCCAAAGAAAATCAAATAGAAACGATTGGATTAGAAACTGCGCAGGAACAAATGGAGCTGTTTGATAATCTAAGTAAGTCCGAACAGGCAGAAATGGTTATGCAAGTAATAAGAACCTTTGATACGTATGAAAATGAGTTAAACGACATGCAGCGTTTATACAAAAACCAAAGGATAGACTCTCTGTATTACATGGTCAAAGATGAAGGCAAAAACCTCGGTCCAACTGAAGTGCAACTTCTTAAAAACAGAAACAAAAATTGGATACCTAAAATTAAGAAGATTATTAAAAAAAATAATGCTTTTATTGCAGTTGGCGCAGCACACCTTTGCGGTAAAGAAGGTGTTATTGAATTACTAAAAAAGGAAAATTATACACTTACCCCAATACACCTTTAAAATGCGTTTATCTCTCTTATCTTTCGCTTTGTCGTTATTATTTATAGGCTGTGGAGAAACCTATTCTGAAAAGCATAAAGAAAATTTCAATTCTCAAATAGAAGAGTATCTCTTATCACAAGAACTTGAGTTTAACAAAACGGAATCCGGACTCTATTACCATATTTTTGAACAAGAAAAAGACACAATTAAATCATCGCAATTATTAATGAATGATGAAGTTCTGTTTTACTACACAGGAAGTCTAATTGACGGGGAAGTTTTCCAAGAAATTGACGAGAAAGATGCCTTACAATTTAAAGTTAAAGAGTTGATATATGGCTGGCAAGAAGCCTTACAATTGATATCTCCAATGGGTAAAATAAAAATAATTATTCCTCCTCACTTAGGCTATGCAGATAACGAAACAGGACTTGTACCAGCAAATTCAATCTTAATCTTTGATTTAACGCTTAAAAAGTTAATTTAACTACATTCAACCCTAAGAGTCAATCCTTTATCGAATATATCATTCGTTTTGCAAGCGCTTTTGTTTCTTTTAAAAAAAAGTGAATGCGTTTTTTTTCGTATCTAATATTTGTTTCAACAGTGCTTTCTTGTGAAGAAAGCAAAAAAATAGATATGTCCTTAAAAAAGGCAACTATTCAAAAAGAAACTACGGTTAAACAGCTTGATTTAAATGCTACAGGAAATTTCAGTTTTCAATTGACAGATCTTCAACTATTCTATACAATCAAATTAGACCAGAAAGTAAATTCAGTTTTGAAAATGAAACTTTAATTACTTCTTTAGTATTCAATCAAACTTCATCTTTATTTTTAGAAATAAGAGATAAAAACATTTTGCTCGCGAAACAATATTCTTTAAAAGACGGATATAGCAAAATAACCTTTATTTATGAGCATGAAATGTATATATCTCTTGACGGAACAATTAAAATCACTAAAGTTGACCTGCAAAACGGAAGTATGTTTTTTGAAACCAGTTGCAAGCTGAAAAACATCAAACAACTCGATCAGCACAAATCAAAAATAATACATCTAAGTGCTAATTTTTCGGGTCAAAACTTAAAAATAGAAGATATAAAAAAAACGAAAAATACATTACTTTCCGTTTTTTAGAATATTTAAATCTACTTATAAATTAGTACTGCTCTTCTTCATTTGGGAAATCTCCACTTTTCACATCTTCAATGTAGCGGTGAAAAGAACCTAACATTTCTTCGTATAAATTATTGTATTTTCTTAAAAACCTTGGGTTAAACTCATTATTTATACCGAGCATATCATGAACAACCAATACCTGGCCATCTACTCCATTCCCAGCTCCAATTCCTATAATAGGAATAGTAACCTCTTTTGCAACTTTTGCTGCTAAATCTGCCGGAATTTTTTCTAACACAATAGCAAAACATCCTGCTTCTTCGAGAGCTTTAGCGTCTTCTATTAATCTTTCTGCTTCGTCATTTTCTTTGGCTCTTACTACGTATGTTCCAAATTTATATATGGATTGAGGTGTTAAACCTAAATGTCCCATAACAGGAATACCAGCCGTTAAAATTCTTGAAATGGATTCGATAACTTCTTGTCCACCTTCTAATTTTACAGCATGACCACCCGACTCTTTCATAATACGAATAGCATTAGACAAAGCTTCTTTTGAATTACCTTGGTAAGATCCAAAAGGCATATCTACCACTACTAAAGCTCGTTCTACTGCTCTCACAACAGAAGAAGCATGATAAATCATTTGATCTAAGGTAATGGGAAGTGTTGTTTCATGACCAGCCATTACGTTAGAAGCCGAATCTCCAACAAGAATAACATCAATACCTGCAGTATCGATAATTCTAGCCATAGAAAAATCATATCCCGTAAGCATAGAAATTTTAACACCTGCATTCTTCATTTCTTGTAAAACGTGTGTAGTTACTCTCTTTATTTTTGTGTGTACAGACATACCAATTTTGTATTTAAAACAAATGTAAGATATGTTTTTAAAAAAATGCAAAAAACGAATAAAATCAACAACAGTAAGGTGCATATCAATTTGTCTAAAAATAAATGTCAAGCTTCTGTAAGTATGTATGTAGTTTATCGACCAAGAGAAGAATAAAAGAGAAACTATGATAAAACTAATTGCTATTTTACTACCTGTCTGCTTAACAGTGAACAATTTTGCACAAGATATTTCTTCGTTTTTTAGTAAAACCAACACTTTATTAGAACAGTATGTAAGCGATGGAAAAGTTGATTATCAAAACATAAAAAATGGAAATAACTTAGCCGAGTTAATAGATGCATTAGCAAAAATCGACTATACTTCTTTAGAAAAAACTACGCAGAAAGCATTTTTAATTAATGCTTATAATCTACTAGTAATTCAGCAATTAACTGAGAACTACCCTACTACATCTCCTATGAATATTAGTGGTTTTTTTGATGTAAAAAAACACAATATAGGCGGTGTAATGCTAACCTTAAATAGTTTAGAAAATGATTTTATGCGACCAAGTTATCTTGACGCGCGATTACACTTTGTCCTCGTTTGTGGTGCAATTGGTTGTCCTCCAATTATAAACCAAGCTTATACACCTGAAAAATTAGAACAACAACTCGAGCAGCAAACTAAAAAAGCATTAAACAACCCAAACTTTATTAAAGTAACGAGCGGAAAATTACTAATATCTGAAATATTTAAGTGGTACACGGAAGATTTTACAACAGATGGCAAATCGGTTGTAGACTATATAAACAGTTACCGTGACAACCCTATTTCAAAATCAAAATACGATTATTATGCATATGATTGGAGTATAAATGATAAAAATGAAATAATACCTAACCCTACGTACCAACCTGGTTCTACTAGCGAAGTTGGTTTTAACTTACAAACTTACAATGCCGGTAGTTTATTAAAACTTGGGAAATTTGATATCTCTGTATTCAACGCATTATACACACAGAAAAAATCTGAGTGGATGGGTCAAACATTTAGCGGTTTTAGAGAATCCTTTTACTCAACTCTTTTACAAGTAACCTTTGGTATAACTAAGAATGCTCGTATTAATTTAGGAGCAGATATAAAATTTGCAACCTCTGGAATTGTCAGAGATAGTGACGATTTCGGCGGTATTAGTGAAGCGTTTACGCTAACAAATACTCCTACCTCTCGTGTTGGAGTATCTTATGTAGGTCCAAGAATAAAGATTCAGCCCTTTAAAAGCGAATCTAACTTTACTATACAAAGTAGTCTACTTTTCCCAACCACAAAAAACGCAGAAGGTAGGCCAAATGACGATGCAACACCTCAAAATGAAGCCCTTTTCTTTTTAGACTGGGACAGAATACAATCTTGGACACAGTTTTTCTATGTTAAAGACTTTAGAAAATCGCAATTATTTTTAGAGGGTGATTTATGGTATCGATTCGGTTACCGAGATGAACAAGCCAGTGCGCTAGACATTCCATTTACTGCCATATACTCCTATTTCCCTACGAATAAACTTACGTTTTATGCTTTGGCCTCGCATACAATCAGACATCAACTCAACCCCAATTCTTTTAATGACGGAATTACTACAGCAGCCGACTTTAGTGCTGCAGGAATAGGAACTAAATATCAGCTATCTAAAAAAATAAATCTAGAACTACTCTATACAAAGTTTCTACGCGGTACAAATTCAGGCTTAGGAAATACGTTTAACATCGGTATCCGATATGTACACTAAACTCAATAGCTTATTGCTTCTACTTGTGGTATGTTTTTCTGCTTGCACAAAAAACTACACCGAAAGTCTGCAAGATGATTTGCAAAATATTAAAAGATCGGATGAATTCATTATCGCTTATGCTGCCGGAATGCAAGATGGATTTATGGGAGATAAAAATAACCCTATGTCCTTCTTTTTCTATCCAGTTGAAGGTGCTACAAATTTTAGATACTACGAAACAAACGACGTAAATATAGATAAAACAAACCATTCTTTATATTTTGAAAAAGAGGTGTTTAGTAAAGATGTATTCAATGGATACTTAAAGCGATTCCCTTTAGGTAAAAACAAAAATAACAGATGGGCAATTATGACTTATTTGGTAAATGATTCTATCCGAATATGCGATCCTGTTCAAATCAAAATACAAGATAAACCAACTGTTTGGAACCCAGAAACAATTTCCATTTCAAGCACCAATTTAAACCCTTCCTTTAGCTGGGAAAATGGACCAGAAGATGTTATACATTTCCAAGTAATCTCAAATCATGAGAATAACTTAATCTCTGGATCATACACTCAAGAATCCAACTTTACATTTTATGACCTTTCAAATGTTGTTTTAAACATTACTTCTGAAATAAATCCAACTTTAGAAAATAATAAAAACTACACCTTTACGTTAATGTCTGTTAGTGATGATAATTGGGTAAATTCTTTTGCTCAAAAATCATTTAACACACCTTAAAGTATGTGTAAATTAATTGTCTTTTCTTGTCTTGTTATAGCTACTCTTGGTTTTGGACAAAAAATAAATGGTGTAAACTTTGTTTCTGCTCAAAGTGAAGGTATAACTAATTATATTACTCCACTCGATAGAATAAATGCAAATTATATTGCACTTACTCCTTTTATGATTATGCATGAAGGAAATACAGAAATAGCCTATGAAACTAAAGACAACTATTATGGCGACTTTAAGGAAAACATGATTGCTGTTATTAATCAAGCGCACTTTTCTAAGAAAAAAATAATGCTAAAACCACATATTTGGATTAAAAATGTAGGTTGGGCAGGCAATCTAAATTTCTCTAATTCAGATTGGAAAATTTGGCAAAATACTTATGTGACAAGAATTCTAGATTTTGCACATTTTGCAGAAGATCAACAAATTGAAGCTTTTTGCATTGGAGTAGAATTAAAAAATGCCGTTAATCACGATCCAGATTTCTTTGTACTCCTTATTAACAAAGTAAGAGCAATATACTCGGGGAAAATAACCTACGCAGCGAACTGGGATAACTACTTTAACGTCCCATTTTGGGAAGAACTTGATTATATTGGGATTGATTGCTACTTTCCAATCTCAAATGAAAACAATCCATCAAAGCATGAACTCAAAAAAAGTTGGCAAAAGCGGATTAAACGCATGAAAGAAACCAGCTTAAAACACAATAAAAAGATTGTTTTTACTGAGTTTGGATATAGAAGTACGAACAAATCCCTTGGAAAGCAATGGGAAATTGAATACCAGAAGGAATTAGAGGTGAATTTAGCCTTACAAGAACTTGGATACGAAGTGTTTTTTGAGGAGGTTTACTCACAACCATTTGTAGCTGGTGGCTTTTTGTGGAAATGGTATGCAGAAGATAATTTATACCTTAATTTCAAAAATAACGACTATACTCCGCAACATAAACCTGTTGAAAGGGTTATTAAAAGATGGTATTCAAAAAAATAAAGCTTACACTTACTTTAGTGGTCTGCTTCTTTTTTTTCACATGTGGAAATGAAAAAGAAAAAAAGTCATATTCTTCGTTGAAAGCGACTAATTTATCTGTGACTTTCGAAAAAATTAAAGGCATTAGTTTTGTTTCTCCCAATTTTTTACTCGAACAATCGCACTTTACACCAATTCAAGAACTTGGAGCAAATTGGGTTTCAAATATGCCCTTTGGTATGATTAAAAAAGGAAGTGCCGAGGTTCGATTTAATCTAGAATGGCAATGGGCAAGCGAAAAAGAAGAAGGCGTTTTAAAAGCAGTAAAAGCTGCAAAAGAAAAAGGACTAAAAGTGATGTTAAAGCCACAGTTATGGGGACACGATATTTTTACTGGAACCTTTGGCTTTGAAAAAGATAAAGACTGGCAGAGCTTCGAAAATGATTACTTAGATTTTATATTGTTTTACGCAAAAATTGCAGCGGATTCAAAGGTTGACATGTATTGTATCGGTACCGAATTAGCTCGTTTTGTTAAAGCACGACCTAAATTTTGGGAAAAACTTATTGAAGAGGTTAAAAAAGTCTACAATGGTAAACTCACCTATGCAGAAAATTGGGATGCGGTTGAGGTTTTTCCTTTCTGGAACTTACTCGATTTTATTGGCTCAGACGCCTACTACCCTATTTCAGACAAAAAATATCCGTCAGTGTCAGATTTCATTGAAGGCTGGGAGCCTTGGAAACAAAAACTTAAACAGTTTTCTAAAGAACTAAATAAACCTATACTTTTTACTGAATGGGGATATAGAAGCACGGTATACAACGGTTTGAAGCCTTGGGATTATTCAGAAAATTTAGAAGTTAGCCAGAAAAACCAGCTAAATGCATACACTGCCGTTTTTGAAACATTGTATAATGAAGATTGGTTTGCAGGAGGTTTTCTGTGGAAATGGTTCCCGTATCCTAATTCTGGTGGTCCTACGAACGACCGCTTTACTCCTCAAAATAAATTAGCAGAAGAAAAACTAAGGTCTTTTTTTAAAAAGTCTGTAAATCAGTAGCTTGAAAATATTTTATTTTTTTATGGCTCAAATGCTTGTTATATTACAAATAATAGG
>Ga0209138_1000275_pt1 | contig 53296 bp, 35 predicted proteins | sample SaaInl3SG_22_DNA_FD_184645 | JGI IMG/M metagenome (GOLD analysis project Ga0209138, IMG submission 184645) | Marine microbial communities from expanding oxygen minimum zones in the Saanich Inlet - ESP_153SG_22_DNA (SPAdes) (version 2) | ecosystem: Environmental > Aquatic > Marine > Intertidal...
GCATGCGTGGATGATAACTTGAGGTGCCACCTCCTTTATAACTTTTTTCTAAGGCACTAATATCAACATGATCAATAATGGTGTTTACAATACGTACGGGATGATTTGCTGGAACTAAATCATCATAGCTTGGTGGTAAAAGACTTAACTGTTCTTGATTATAAGTCTTAAAAATGACTTTTCTGCTCATTCTTAAAAATACAAAATTCTTGAAAAAAATGCAAAAAAAAACTGCCTTTTCAGACAGCCTCTTTTTTTGTCAATTGTTTTTTATAATTTAGTTAATCACTAATTTCTTACCTCTTAAACCTCCATTTTGTTTACCAATGTTTTCTGGTTTGTATTTTTTAGGATCGAATTTAGGATTTGGAATAGGAACTAAAGCTTTGGTATCTTTAATGTGTTTTTCTATTAAAGCATCTAATTCTTTAACTTTTTTTGGATAAGTTTTTGCCAAATTGTTATGTTCACTAATATCCCATTTTAAATTGTATAATAAATAATCGTGTTTAAAATCTTTTCCTTGGTGGAACAGTCTTATTAATTTCCAGTCTTCTGAATGCACAGAAATTGATGTTGGTAACCAATCTGGAACTCCTGGTTGATGAGGGAAATATGTAAAAATTCCCGATCTTTTTATTTGTTTACCTTTTAGTGTTTTGCTAATATCTAAACCGTCTATTGCATATTTTTTGGGCTTCTTTAAACCTGCTAAATTTAATAGAGTAGGGTAAAAATCTGTAGATTGTATCAGTGCATCAGTCTTAGTTCCTGGTTTTGTAACTCCAGGATAAGCAATAACAGTTGGTACTCTAACACCTCCTTCAAACATTGTTGCTTTTCCACCACGTAAAGGTCTGTTGCTTGTTGGTGGCGCCATATATTTTTCGCCATTTGGCAAAATATCTGTTACACCATTATACATATTTCCTCCATTATCACTCGTAAAAACAATAATTGTATTTTTACTTAAACCCAATCTATCTAGTTCGTCTAATAAACGCCCAATTGCCTGATCCATAGAGTGTACCATAGCTGCGTAAGTTGCTGAATGTTGTGCATCAGATAAATCTACTTTAGTCCTGTAGTATTTTTTTAAAGTTTCTTTTGCATCAAAAGGAGCATGAACAGAAAACTGCCAATAGTTCATAAAAAATGGCTTGGTTTTATCAATTTTACGCAACCAAGTAACAGCTTCGTCTGCCATTCTATCTTCTATGTGTTCTTTGGCATATTTTGGTTTAAAGTTTTTGTATTTCCAAGGAGCTACAAAACTTCCTGCAGGACCTGGACCATTAAAATGAGGGATGTCTACATCAAAACCATGTTGAAGTGGAGAATATGGAGCTGTACCCAAATGCCATTTACCAAAATGTGCTGTTTGGTAACCTGCTTTTTTAAATTGTTTTACCAAAGTTGGCTTACTATTATCTAACCTGGTAACAGATTCTAAAATAATAGCTTTGTTTGCAGGTCCTGTACCTTTATTTAAAGAGGGTTTCAGTTTTACTTTACCCAAATGTGCTGTTGGTGCTGTAAGCCCAGTTCTTGTTGGTGTTTGTCCTGTTAAAATACTAGATCTTGTAGGCGAACATAATGGACTTGCAGCATACGCTCTTGTATACGTTATGCCTCTGGCTGCTAGACGTTCTAGATTTGGTGTTTCATAAAGTTTTGTTTTACCATATAGAGTTACATCACTCCAACCTAAATCATCTGCAAGAATAAACACAACATTAGGTTGTTTTTTTTGTGCAAATAATACTAAGGATACTGTTAGAAACAGTAAAGTTATATTGTTTTTCATCTTATTTATTTACTGCTTTAAATTGTTCTTCTAATGAAACTCCATAAATGGATTCTAATTCTTTAACAGACCTTTTGTAAAATTTGGTTGCAGGTGGCAAACTAATATTCTTCCAAAATTCTGGATTATATTTTACATTGTAATCTCCAATATCTTTTTTATCGTAAACCGTATTTTTAATGTTTATTTTTTTCTTGTTATTTTCAATATCAAGAACAATAGCTTCGTGCCTGTAAGAACTTACAATATTTTTATTTTTTAGTTTCAACAATTTTCGTTTTTGTTCACTGATTGGTGTTATAAAACGAGCTTCTCTGTTATGATAACTTAAAACCAATTTATTATCTCTATTTTTTTTATAAATGTAGGTAGCTTTTAGTCCTGCTTTGGCAGAAGCATATCTTGAAACATCAATTTTATAAATTTTATAAGTATCCATACCAACGTAAAACTTAATCCAATTTTTCTGTTTATTTCTTTTTTGATTTTTTTTAATACCTCTTAAAACCAATACGTCTTCACCATCATAAGATGTGTCGTCTATTCGTTCCCAGTTATAATCACTCTCGTAAATTCTTTGCCTTAATGGATTAATTTGCCCCATAATATGTACTGCATGTACTGGTTGTTTTTTGAAGGCGAATCTATAATCTGCAGATTTTCTAGATTCAGCAATTCCAATTTCATCAAATCTCGTATCTGATGGTCCATAATCTAACACGTTTAGAAAATGTTCTACCATAAACCTTGTTTTACCATTTTCTACAGAAGATCTTCTGTATAGTAAATTTGACTGATGTTTGGTGCTTAAGGTATTTTTTTTAAGTTTTTTTAGTGCTTTTTTTACATAAGATTTTGGCTTTTCTAGGGTAATTGTAGCTAAAGTGACTACGTTTTCTATCAGTACAATTTTCTTTATTTTTTTGTCTAAATAATCCTGAACTTTAATTTTATAAGTCTTAAAACCAATGCTAGACACTTGCAAAGAATCTTGTAAGTCTTCTGCAGATAACTCTAAACTAAAAACACCATCATCGTTTGTAGCTGTACCTTTTTGTTTTTTAGGAATACCAACTGCAGCATAAGGTATTGTATTTCCTAGTTCATCATAAACAGTTCCTTTAAGTGTTGTTTTTTGAGAAAATGTTTTGAAACTAATAAGGCATATTGTAATGCAGAAAAAATGTAAACTAATTTTTTTTATTAAACTCATAGTTGGGATTTTTAAACTTATTTTTTTAATAACTCTAAAGGAGAATATTTATAATTATAGGTCCACTTGCTTTTAGGTTGTACTGCGTTAAATTCCTTAGCTCCGTAAAATTTATCTTCGTACTTTTTCATCCACTCTTGTGTTAAACTTTTTAATTGTTTTTTAACTGATGTATATTCAGGATTTAAAAATAAATTGTTCAATTGATAAGGATCTTTTTCATTATCAAATAATGTATTGATAATTGGCGCTTTACTTTCTTTAGAATAAGAAAACGTATATTTTGATGTTTCTACACCTCTCCAGTTAGAATTTCTAGCTCTACCAATTCTATAGTTCCAAGTGGGGACATAATCATTTTCGTTTACTTTATTAGCTAATAATTTTTCAGATAAATCATTACCATCAAAATTTATGTTGGTGTTTATGTTCATGTAACCTAAAAGTGTTGGTAAAATATCCATAGTACCAAACATGGTTTTTGTTCTTAGACCAGGTTTTATTTTCTTTGGATATTTTATAATAAATGGAATTTTATTGGAGTAGTTATGTGGGTATTGTTTTGGCAATTTTGCATTATGAGATTCTAACATGTCTCCATGATCTGCACTAAAAGCAACCAATGTATTTTCTTCCACATTCATGTTTTTAAGTTGTTGTAACATATTACCTAAGGCAATATCTATGCCAGTAACTTGTGCCATGTGTCCATGATACATTCTTCTTCTATCTGGAGTATCTTTTAAACCTGGACGCAATTGTATTTCATTTCTTTTGTACAATTTCATTAATTCGTCTAAAGTATCATACCTGTAATGCATTTTACCATCTACACCTTTAAACTTACCCCAATCATGTGGTGGATGTAGAGACACTACAATAGCAAAAGGTTTACTTTTATCAATATTTTTTAAATAATCTATGGCTTGATTGGTTTGTGCATAAGGTTCCCATTCGTTAAAAATTTCTTTTTCTCCTTTTTCATTCCAAAAGAAAGCTCTTCCTGCCCTAAAATCTACATGACAATTGTTGGTTAATACTTTGTCGAAACCATAGGTAAGTTCTTTTGGGATTCCTCTTTTTCTATTACCACCCAATAAATGCCATTTACCAAAATATGCAGTTTGATAGCCTTTTTCTTTTAAGATTTCTGCCATTAACTTGGTTTTATTTGGCAATAAAGGCACATCATTAACAAAAGCACCATTTTTTAAAGGTTGCATACCACTCATAAGCATTCCTCTAAAAGGTGTGCAAACAGGTTGACTTGAGTAAGCGTTTTCTAACAACATCCCTTCTGCAGCTAATTGATCTAAATTTGGAGAGATAATTTGTTTACTACCATAAGCACCAACCATATCATAAGAATGTTGGTCTGATAGAAATATAACTAAGTTTGGTAATTCTTCTTTTTTTGTTATTGTTTTGTTATTAATTTCCTTGGTTTTACATGAAATTATAATGGTTAACAAAAAAACATATATCAAGATTTTTTTCATAATTCAATTGATTAAATTAAAATAGCTGTAAACAAGAGATATTTACAGCTATTTTTATGTAGACTAATATGCTACCATCCTTCATTTTGTGTCAAATTTGGGTTTTTACCTAATTCAACAAATGGTATAGGGCTTAACTTAAATTTTTCATCCCAACCTTGACCAGGATTTCTCCATTGTCTTAATCTGTGGTTGTTATATTCTTCTTCTGCAATATCCCATCTACGAATATCAAACAATTCTCCCATCTCTCCATACAATTCTCTAATTCTTTCCTCTCTAATAATAGTTCTTAAAGTAGCTTGATTTGTAGTTGTAATTGCGCTAGCATTTACACGATCTCTTGCAGTTTTAAGGTAAGGTAAAGCACTTGCTGGATCTCCGTTTTCGTTATAAGCTTCTGCCAACATTAAATAGGCGTCTACCAATCTATACACAATATGATCTTTAGAATGTATTACGTTTCCAATAGCACCACCATCTTGATATTTGGTCATAGAAATTCCGTTTCTTCCTTCATACCTTACACCTCTAGAAGCTAAAGGAGTTCTGCTAAAAGTAATTGTTTGATTGTTATTAATTCTGGTATAAGTATATGTAAATCCATCTGCTAACCTTGTGTCTAAAGGCTCGTATAAATCTAATAAAGCTGGATGCCATGCAATTTGGTAACTACTTCCGTTTCTGCTTTGTATTCCTCCAAATTCACTAAATTGTGGGTTTGTCCAAAATGGTAAAACAGAACCTAATAGGTTTTCATAAATATTACCATGTGCAAATATTATTTCATTATTTCCTTCATTATCAATACTAAAAACACTTTTCCAGTCTGCTAATAATGATACATTATAATTACTTGGGTTATCTGCTAAAGGTTTTAAAGCGTCTATTGCTTTTTGATAATTGGCTGTTATTTTAAGTGGTGCTCCTGCAGATGTTAAATATACTTTTCCTAGCAGAAATGCGCCACCTGCTTTTGCAACTCTACCAGAACCTGTTTTTGACCAAGAGACTGGTAAGTTTTCATTTGCATAAATTAAATCTTCAATAATAACATCATAAATTTCTTGGGTAGAACTTCTACCTTTAAATAAAATATCTGGATCTGCAGATTCTACAGGCTCTGTGTATAAAGGTAAATCTCCAAATAATTGCGTAAGTTGAAAATAAGAGTAAGCTCTCATCCATCTAGCCTCTGCAATATATTGTTTTGCAATTTCTGGATTATCTGCATAGAAAGTACTTTCTGGAACACTTTTTATAATTGTGTTTGCTCTAGAAATTGCGTTGTAGCCAATATTCCATAACCTTTCATATCTAACAGGCTGTTTGTCTGGTGTTTGGTAAGCAGCGTGCCAAGCAAAATTTGGTACTCTAGAGGTAGCGTATCTACTAGTCATACTTACTAAAAAGTACATGTCTTGCTCCCAAACAACGTGTCTAAAAGCTTCGTATATACCTAGATTTTGTGCTTGTAATTGTTCTTCATTATTAAAGAAATTATCTGCACTATAGGTTGAAAAAATGTCTTCCTCTAATTTTTGATCACAAGAAATAAATCCTGTTAATAATATTCCAAGGATTAATAATTTTTTTAGTTTCATGTTCTTATTTTTAATTCTAAAATTTTAAGTTTAATCCAAGTGAAAATACTTTTGGTCTTGGGAATGCAGAGTAATCTACCCCTCTGTTTAAAGCGCCATTTCCATTAGTACTTACTTCTGGATCTGGACCTGTATAATTTGTTAAAGTAACTAGATTTGTACCTGTTAATACAATTGCTGCATTTGAAAAATATTTAATTTTCTTTAAGTTGTATCTAACACTTAAGTTTTTTAATCTTACATAAGAACCATCTTCTACAAATACAGAATTTGGTGTATTTACGCCTGTTGGACCATTGTAACTTGGGTATCTAATATCATTATGTTGGTTATCAACTGTCCATCTATTGTTAAAGTAGTCTTGTGTGCCATTTGCACCTTGCCAACCAGAACCTATAAAAGCTCTGTTTAAATTCAATATATCATTACCTACAGAACCCTGTAAAAACATGGAAATATTAAAATCACCTATTCTAAACTGATTGTTAAAACCAAAGAAAAAGTCTGGGTTTGGATTACCGATTACTTGTCTGTCTTCTTGATTTATAACTCCATCTCCATTTAAGTCTTCAAATTTCCACAGACCAGGAGAGTTTACATTAGGATTTCCATTACCATTATTATTTCTAACAGTAGATGCAAATATTTGTTGTTGGCTTATAACTCCATTTTCATCTGTTACAGGTTCTGTTCTAATGTTAAAATTTGCATTAGCATAATCTACCAAATCTTCTGGTTGAATTAAGCCAGTAACTTTATAACCGAAAAACGTACCTAATTCTTGTCCTGGAAAAGTTCTTGTAGCTCCAATTCCGAAGAAATTTGCACCAATATTAGGTCCATTTACAAACTCGTTTACTCCATAATCTATTAATTTTGTTCTACTTTTTGTCCAGTTTAATTTTGTTGTCCAAGAAAAATTTTCTTCTTTAAAAACATCGTAAGCCAAGTCTACTTCTATACCTCTGTTATTTAATGTACCATCGTTAATTGGTATTGTATTAAAACCGTTTTGTCTAGGAATTTGCAAATTGTTTAATAGATTTTCTGTTACTTTATCATACACATCTATAGTAGTTCTTAATCTATTTCTAAAAAAATTGGCATTAATACCAATGTTTGCGGTGGTACTTGTTTCCCAACTTAGGTTTTTATTAGCAATTCTTGCAGGAAAAGTACCATTATATAAGTTGTTATCTGTTAAACCAATACTACTAATGTTGTAAGTGTCTAAGGTAGAGTATGGGCCAACACCTCTAGAACTCCCTACTTGCCCATAAGAAACTCTTAGTTTTAATAAAGAAATTTCTCTGACGTCTCTTATAAATTTTTCTTTATGTAAATCCCAAGAGATTGCTGCAGATGGGAAAAAACCCCAAGGTTCTCCCTGGCTAAATTTAGAATCTCCATCATATCTTCCTGTTGTTGTAAATGTATATTTATCGTTAAAAGTATAATTAAATCTATACAATAGAGACTTATAGTAATTGTTTACTCTAGAAGATATAAAGTTTTGTGATGTGCTTGCTAACTGCAACGCATCTGATCCTAAATCATCAAAAGTAAAATCTGTGTATAATTCTCTTTTTCTAAATGTTGTAATATCTGTGTAACTAGCACCTACTGTTGCATTAATTTTGTGTTTGTTAAAACGTTTATTAAAGTTTAAAAAAGATTCTGCTGTAAATCTGCTAGACTCTGCTTCAGATAAAAATAAACGACCACTAGAGTTTGCACCTACCACTGTTTTTTTATTATTGAATACTTGGTTTGAGTTTAAACCAGCATTATACCCAACTCTATTTGTCCATCTTAATTCTGGAGTTATTGTATATGTACCATTAGTAGAAAATATTAACCTTCTATCTTTTTGTACGTTGTCAGATTCTGTAGCTTCTATTAATGGATTTGTAATAATTTGACCATCTTCATTAAATTGATTAAAGTCACCTGTTTCCTCGTCAAAAAGTCTTACAAAAGGGCTGATTCTCATAGCAGTAAACACAACACCAGATAAACCTGTTCTTGCACTTGTTTGTACTCTCTGATTTCTAGAATAATTTAATTGGATATTAGAGTTTAGTTTAAATTTTTCTCCAATTTTCATTTTAGAGTTGTACCTTAAATTAACTCTTTTAAATACTGAGTTTATAATATTACCTTCTTGTTCGTTATTATTAACTGATAAAAGTTGCGAAAGATTTTTATTTCCCCCAGAAATAGTAACGTTTGCATTTCTTTGAAATCCTATTCTAAAAAGAGCATCCATAAAGTTTGTGCCTTCTCCCGCATTTTCAGGAAGCGGTCTTCCTAAATTTCTACCATCAAAAGGAATTCTATTATCAGCTAATAAATCATCAAAAGATGTTTGTGGGTTTTGCAAACCAACAATATCATTTCTAAATTTTGCAAATTGATTGGCTTTCATTAAATTATAAGGCACACCAACAGAACTAATAGATGTTCTTAAATTTGTAGAAATTTTTACTTTACCAACTTCTGCTTCTTTTGTAGTGATTAAAACAACACCATTACCTGCTCTTGCACCATAAATTGCTGTTGCAGAGGCATCTTTTAAAATTTCTATACTCTGTATATCATCTGGGTTTAAAGATGCTAAAGGGTTTGTGGCAGTATAAAAAGAGTCTCCTGCAGCTTGTGTATCTAATCCTAAAGGAATACCATTTAATACGTATAAAGGTTGTGTACTACCTGTTAGACTATTAATACCTCTAATGTTTATAGAAATACCAGCTCCCGGTTCTCCAGAATCTGAATTTACAAAAACTCCAGAAGCTTGCCCTTGTAATGTTTCATTAATATTTGTATATACTTGGTCTTCTAAGTCTTTTGCTTTAATCGACCCTATTGCACCAGTTACATCTTTTCGCTTTTTAGAGCCGTAACCAATAACCACAATTTCTTCTAAACTTTGCGATTCCTCTACCAGTTTAATATTAATTACTTTTAGACCTCCAACTGTTTTTTCGGTGTTTTTGTAACCTAGGTATGAAAAAATTAATATTTTACTTTGATTAGGCAATAGTTTTAATTCATAATTACCATCAAAATCTGTTGAAGTTCCATTTTTTGTACCCTTTTGAAGAATAAATGCTCCAGGTAAAGGGTCTCCCTCTATAGAAGTAATTTTACCTTTAATTGTTGTGGATTGTGCAAATGTTCCTAAAGAGAAACATAATAAAACCAGAAACAACACTTTTTTTAAGGTACGATTAGAATAATTGTACATAAGTTTCATATTATAATTTTGGGTTTGTTTAATGTTATCACAATGTTAATTAGATTTATAAGGTATAGCATCCTGCACTTTCTTGTTGTGAATTATTTAAAATTACAAATTCTTGAATTTTTGTGATATAAAATTCATTTTTAACAAAAAAAAATAAGGATAAAAATAAACTCCTTACAATATTTATTGTGAGGAGTTTATTAAAGGGACTTTAAAATTATAGTTGAGCTTTAATTTTATAATGTCCAGAACCCACTTTAATAATGGTTTCATTTTCATTAGAAGAAATAAGTTTATGAAGATTTGTTTTGTTTAATTTATCTCCATTTAACTTTATTTTTGATGCTTTTGTTGTAGGAATATGAATAGTTGCATGGGTGTTTGCTGGTATGTTAATATCCATATAAAAGTGCTTTCCTTTAATTTTCCAGTTAGAAGTAATTTTTCCGTTAATGGTTTTTGTACTTGCATTAATGAAGTCTATTTCTCTAGAAATTGCAGGCTTTATAATAATATCTCTATACCCATTAGATTTGGTGTCAATTCCTGCCGCATATTGAAACATCCATTCTGCTACAGAACCAAAAGCATAATGACTAAAAGAGTTCATTGCAGCATTTAAATTAGCGTTTTTAGAATTGTCTTTTGTAAAACTGTTCCATCTTTCCCAAATAGAAGTGCTTCCGTTTTCTATTGAAAAACCCCAACTAGGGTATGCTGTTTGTTGAAATAGTTTGTAAGAAACATCATGAAAACCGTATTTAGATAATGCTAACATTACATGTTTAGTGCCTAAAAAACCTGTTGCAAATTTATAGCCATTTTTTTTAATTTTTTCTGCTAAACGTGCTGCTCCTTTTTGTGCTAATTCTTCTGGATATAAATTAAAATGTAAAGCTAAGGCATAGCTACTCATAGAGTCTTCTGTTGTTTTACCATCTGCTAAAATATATTTATTAGAGAACGCATTTTTAATTTTCTTAAAGTCTGTTGCATATTTGTTTGCATCTTCTGTTTTACCAATAGCAGTAGACATTTCGCTCATTAATTTTGCATCATATCCATAATAAGCAGACGCTATAAAATCATTACTAGTAGTTTCATTTACAGATAGCCAGTCTCCCCAGTTTTTTCCTGCTCCTGGTCTTAGATAGTTTGTACTTGCTTTTTCTTGAAACTTCATAAAATTCTGCATTCCTTCATACATATAATGTACAATTCTTGTATCATTATATACTTGCATCATTGTATACGGAATTATAATTCCTGCATCCATCCAAGCTGGTGAATATTGTCCTGGTCTAGAAAAAGGAAAAGGAGCAAAGTTAGGATAGGCTCCATACCAACGTTGTGCATCATCTAAATCAATAGCAAATTTTGTAAAAAAAGAGGCTACATCTGCATTGTAAGTCGCAGATCTTGCAAATACCTGGGCATCACCTGTCCAACCTAATCGTTCATCACGTTGTGGACAATCTGTAGGAATATCTATAAAATTAGCAGCTTGTGTTGTTTTAATATTCTTAAATAATGTATTATTCATAGAGTTAGAAGACTCAAAACTACTTGCATTTGTTTTAATAGAACTTAATTGTAAACCTGTAATTGTTTCTAAAGTTGGTTTTTCTGTTAAACCTGTAACTTCTACAAATTGAAACCCATGATATGTAAAACGTGGCTCCCAAGTTTCTACACTATTTCCGCTTAAAATATAAGTATCTGTTGCTCTGGCACGCCTTAAATTTTCTGTTAATAAAGTACCATTTCCTTTTAAAATTTCTCCAAAACGAAGTGTAATTTTAGTACCTGCTTTTCCCTGTGTTTTAAGTTTTGCAATACCTGCAATGTTTTTTCCTAAATCGAAAATATAAGTTCCTGGTTTTGGTTCTGTAATTTTTATTGGTCTTATAGTTTCTTGGTTTTTTACAGCTGATGTTGGAGACGCCATTAACTTCCCATTTGGCAAAGTATAGCGTTTTGGTTTGCTCCATTTACTATCGTTAAAACCTGGTTTGTCCCAATTTTTATGTTCTAAACGAGCGTCATAAGTTTCGCCCATAATAATATCTGCTTCTAAAATTGGACCAACATTTGCTTTCCATGTTTTGTCATTAGAAGCAATTATTTCTGATGTACCATCTGTATATTCAATTTTAATTTGCCCCATAAAAGATGGGTTTACGCCATAAAACTCTCTTACTTTATCTAATCTTACTAAAAGAGCATAACCAATGTAGCCAGCATACCAACCATCTGCAATAATGGCTCCAACAACATTTTCTCCTTGTGTAAGTTGGTTTGTTATATCAAAAGTTTGATAATACAAACGTTTGTTATAATCTGTCCAACCAGGAAGTAAATAATCGTCTCCAACCTTGTTGCCATTTAAACGTAATTCATACAAACCTAAAGCTGTTGTGTAAGCTGTTGCTTTTTTAATTTTCTTTTTAATGTTGAATGAATGTCTTAAATAACGTGCAGGAGGTAAATACAATTCTTTATATTTATCTTTTTTGTTGTACCCTACATTATGACTAATGTACTGCGCCTTCCAATCTAAAAAATCTAAATTTCCCATAGACCAAAAAGCTATTTCACTAGTTGATGAAATTCCGTTTTCGTCCCAAACTTTTACTTGCCAAAAATATTTTTTACCAGAAATTAATTCTTTACCATTATATACAATTTGGTTGGTTTGGTTTGATGTAATTTTATCACTTTTCCAAACATCTGGACCTGCTAATTTATTTTCTGCTGAAGCCACAGATATTTGATACGCAGACTGATGTCTATTAAAACTATCCCCCTTTAAAACCCAACTAAACCTTGGTTTTAATACATCTATTCCTTGTGGATTTTCTAAATACTCTATTCTTAATTGATGAATTTCTAAAGGTAAATTTTCTTTAAAGTTATTTGCGAAAACAGAAATAGTTAATAAAAAAACTACATACAGTAGATTACTTTTTTTCTTGAATTGTGTATACATTGATTTCAAAAATTTTGTGAAGATTATTTAGAATAAAAAAAATCGATTTTACTAAATTGTTAATGTAACAATAATAATTTCAATTAGTTAAAAACCCATCCTGCTCTTTCCGTCTTTTTTATTCTTTCTAAAAAAACAAGTAAAAAAAAGAGTACTGTATTTACAACACTCTTTTTTAAGTTTATAATTATTTTACTTATTATCTTATTTAACAATAAGTTTAAATCTTTTAAAGCTACTTTCATTTTTAATGCTTACTAAGTAAAGACCAGAGCTTAAATTACTTGTAGATATAGGTTCAGATACACCACCTAAAGTTTCTTTAGAGTATATTAATTTACCTGTTATATCATTTACAGAAAGTGTAATTTTATCATTATTGGTAAATTGTTCTAAACTTACAAATACATCTTGCCCTTGGTTTACAGGGTTTGGATACATAAAAGTAGTATTTAACATTTTTTCTGAAGCTACAGATGCTGTGTTGTCTTCTTTTAAAACTCTTACATAATCAAAAGAAACAACTCCTACAGATCCGTCTGCATTCGGATCTAATCTTACATCTGTAAACACATCTTTAAAAGACCAATTGGCAACAGTACCAGGTAAATCCACTACTATAGTTTCAAACTCGGTACTATTAGGTGTCATATTAAATACTGCAGATCTTGCAGCACCACCTTCTTTAAAAAAGATAACTTGTCCATTATCGCTAGCTGTTCCATTTTTTACTCTAACCACTAAAAAATTAGCTCCAGAAGCATTTAAACTTTGCTTATTTACATTTCTTACACTTGGATCATTTTCTCCAATGGTGTTAACATCTAAATAACCAGCACTATTCCATGCTGTTGTACATCTTAACAGAGAGTCGTTCCAACCTTCATCATTGGCATCAAACTCCCAACTAATAATGGTGTTATCTGCTTGAGTAATGTTAATAGTTTTTGTTGCGCTAATATTAGAACCATCTACAGTTGTAGCAGTTACAGTTACTGTACCTGCAGTTTTAGGAACTAAAAGTCCAGTAGTAGCATCTATTGAAGCTATACTAGTATCACTAACAACGTAGTCTAATGTTTTAAAAGTAGCATTAGCAGGCATTAAGGTTGCAGTAATTTGAGCTATTTCTACAGTGCTAATAGTACTAGGTCCATCTAATGTTAAATTAGTTGCAATTATTGGGTTTATTGGAGTTCCAACAAATCTTATATAATCATAAGAAATAACTCCAGAAGCACCACTTGCATTTGGATCTAACCTAACATCTGTTACTGCTAAATTGTTAGTTAATTTAGCAATTGTTGATAAATCTATGATGATTGTTTCAAAATCTGAACTATTGGCAGTCATAGTAACTGGAATATTAATAGGACCATTGTTTGTGAATAATAATATTCCACCTAAAGTATCTTCAGTACCATTTTTTATACTCAGTTCAATAAAATTAAAATTACTAGTGCTAAAAGCAACTTTTGGATCTCTGTAAAAAAAAGGATCTCCATCTCCAGTTGTGGTAACATCTAAATAACCTTGACTGTTCCAAGCTGTTGTAGCTCTTGTTTGTGCACGATTCCAGCCCTCATCATTCTCATCATTCTCATCATTAGAATCAAACGTCCATTCAAAAATTATGTTATCTCCTTGTGTAATGGTAACTTCTTTAGAAGCGCTTAAGTTAGAGCTATCTGTGGTAGTTGCAGTTACATTAACTGTACCAGCCATTTTTGGGATTAAAATACCTGTATCTGTAATAGTTGCAATGCTAGTATCGTCTACAGCATACTCAACAGTATTAAAAGTTGTATTGGTTGGTGTAACTGTAGGTGTAAACTTTGCTGTCTCATTTGAATTTATGGTACTTGGGCCATCTAAAGTTATACCAGTTGCAAGTATTGGATTTGTCGGAGTTCCAACAAATCTTATATAGTCGTAAGAAATAACACCAGCATCACCTTTAGCATTAGGATCTAGTCTTACGTCTGTAATCGCTAAGTTGTTTGTAAATTTATTAATTGTTGATAAGTCTATTATAAATGTTTCAAAATCAGCACTATTTGCAGTCATAGAAACAGGAACATTTATATTTCCAGCACTTGTAAATAATAAAATTCCACCAGCAGTATCTGCAGTACCATTTTTTATACTCAATTCTATAAAGTTAAAATTAGTTGTGCTTAATGCAACTTTTGGATCTTTGAAAAAGAAAGGATCATTAACACCTGTTGTTGTTACATCTAAATATCCTTGGCTATTCCATGTGGTAGTACATCTTGTTTGAGCTCTTTTCCAACCTTCGTCATCAGAATCAAAAGACCAATCAAAGATAATATTATCACCTTCTGAAATGGTAACTTCTTTTTTGGTACTTAAGTTAGAGCTGTCTGTAGTAGTTGCTGTAACAGTAACTGTACCAGCCATTTTTGGGATTAAAAGTCCTGAAGCATTAATTGAAGCAATACTAGAATCGTCTACTGAATACTCTATAGTGTTAAAAGTAGTATTGTTAGGTGTAATTGTTGTTGTAAAGTTTGCTGTTTCATTTGTTGAAATTGTACTTGGTCCATCAATAGACAAGTCAGTAGCCAAAACAACATTTGTAGGTGTTTCTAAGAATCTTATATAATCAAAAGAAATAACACCAGTTGCTCCTCCATTATTAGGATCTATTCTAACATCGTCTATTTGTAAATTATTATTAAAATTATTTACGGTATTTAAATCGATAACAATTGTTTCAAATTCTGTACTATTAGGAGTCATAGAAAACGGTATGTTTACATCTGGAGATCCTGTTCTTATTAAAATGATACTACCACCACCATTAGGTGTGCCATTTCTTATACTTAATTCTAGAAAGTTTACATTGGTTGTACTCATTGTTATGGCTGATGTATTGAAAAAGAATGGGTCTGCTTTTCCTTCTGTAGTTACATCTAAATATCCATCGCTATTCCATTCTGTAGAACATCTTGCAGGTGCACGATTCCATCCATCATCATCACTTGTGAACTCCCAAGCAATTTCTTGTGCGTTAAATGTTTGTATTGCAAGTGCGAATGCAAATAATGTAAAAAGTAATTTTTTCATCATGTAAAAAGTTTGTTTGTTAAAAATCAATATTAAGTAAAATAAACAAGATATGTATCCTGGGGTATCTGTAGGTATTTTAGTATTATTCTATGGTTATTTGAAACAACATATCTACATTTTTGTTTTGTTTTTTACCACCTGGAATTTTAAAATTTGATACCAAAGAACCTTCTTTGTAGTTGTTTTTATTATCGGATTTAAACCTTAATAATTTTTTCTGATTGGATTTTGCTTTAAAAAGACCAATTGTGTAAACTTTACCGTCTTCTAATTGTAGACCTCCTTCTTTCAATTTAATGGTAGTATCTTTAAAATTTTTAATAGGTACTAAAGGTTTTGGCAATGTTATTTTTTGAGTAAAAATTGGTTTTTTGGCTATTTTTTTCATTTCAAAAACTCGAAGTTCTACATCAGCAACTTGGTTGCCTCCACCAATTCTAAAAAGAACTGCTGTTAGTTTTCCATTTTTACAAGCTGTAAAAGATTGTCCAATAAATAAAGCTTTGTTGGTTTTTCTACCCATAGTTCCAGAAGGAGTATCTGTATTAGAAACAATACAATTTTGTGATGCCAAATTACTTGTAAAAAGCAATGTTATTGCTATTGTAAATATAAATTTTATGCTATTTTTCATAAGTTATTGTTATTTAGAAGTTTGTCTTGTTTTAATGTTCTTTGGATTATTTACCAAATCTCCAGTTTCTTTACGCCATTGATTTAATGCTTTTCTTAATGCTATTTTCTTGGTTCTATATTCAGGATTTTTAGCAAGATTATTTAGTTGATAAGGGTCATTTTCCATATCGTATAATTCCTCTGCTGGCCTCCCTTTTTCTAAAGTTCTTAACAAATTATATTGCATTGGATGTGTGTCTTTGGCTGCAACAGTAGCATCATAACTTTTATTGCTCCATCCTTTATATTCTCTTAAATCTGCTGGTAATAAATAGCGTTTATTAGGCATTAGATTTTTTATAAAATAAAAACGACCATCAAAAATAACTCTACTAGGAAAATGCTCTCTAGGATCTGGACCATGAGAATTATGCTCGCCAAAAATATATTTTCTCCCTATCACTTCCTTATTTTTTCCTTCAGCTACAGAAAGTATAGATGCTCCTTGCACAGTTTCTGGAATAGGTAAATTCAAGAAATTTAAGATGGTTGGCATAATGTCTACATGAGAAATTAAAGCTTTAGAAACCTGTCCTTTTGTTACATTAGGGCCAGCAATTGCATAAGGAACATGCAAGCCTTCTGAATACGCAGATGCTTTTGCTCTATGATAAGGTTGCCCTTGGTCTGATGTAAAAATGATTAAGGTATTGTCAAATTTTCCTGCTTTTTTTAGTGCCTCTATAATTGCGCCTGCACAAGCATCTGCTAATTGAATACAGCCATAATATTTGCTTAAATCTTCTCGCATCATGGGTGTGTCTGGCAAATAATCTGGCACTACAATTTTGCTTGGATCTGGCATAAATTCAGGGAATTTGTTCATATGCTTGTCAAAATTTCTGTGAGGTGGAGAAATATTGGCTTGAAAAAAGAAAGGTTTGTCACCAGATTTCTTTATAAATTCTTTTATTACTTTTTTGTAAACTGCAGGATTATTATGCACAGGATCTCTATCTGAATATGGAAATTTCCAAGGTGGACTCATATGAAACTTCTGGGTAATTGCTGTAAAAAAGCCATTTTCTTGGAGAACTTCCGGCAATGTTTTTATGTATTCGTGAATACCAACTCTGTCTACTCTTTTTGCGTTTCTACCAAAAGCTTCATCAGAATCATTTAAACTTGGTGTAATGGTATTTCTCCAATGTCCATTAGCATGTGGAAACATACCTGTATTAATAGAACTTCTGCTTGGAGAGCAAGAAGGTACAGCAGCATAGGCATTTGTAAAACGCATTCCTTCTTTAGAAAATTTATCAAAATTAGGTGTTTCAATTCCGGTCATTCCATCAATAGACGTATCATAACCTTGGTCATCCATCAATATCAAAACAACGTTAAGTGGTTTTTGTGTTTCTTTTTTAACTGTTGTAGACTCTTTAGAAGATTTACAATTCAGAATTAAAATTGATAAAAACAAAACTGCGAAAAAACGAATTTGTAAAGATTTCATAAATAAAAAAGATACTGTTTAATTAAATTTAAAGATATTGTAGCAAAACAAATCTTGCATCCTGCACTTACACGTTATTATACAGGTAGCTACAGGATATAAGTTAAATGCTTTGGCAGTATTTTTGAAAGTAAGTTTTAAGATATAAATTACAATATGAAATTTAAATATATACTATCATTTTTATTATTAACGCAAATTTTAATCTCTCAAAATAAAAAACCAAACATAATTTTAATTGTCGCAGACGATTTAGGTTTTAGTGATGTAAGTTCTTTTGGCGGAGAAATACAAACCCCTAATATTGATAAACTAGCAGAAAATGGCGCACGTTTTAATAAATTTTACGTATCACCAATGTGTGTTACTAGTAGAGTTGCTATTATTGCTGGTTTGGAGTTTCAGGCAGCAGGTAGAAACAATTTTCCGAAAGGAGAATCTATCGCAAAATTAATGAGAAATGAGGGCTACACTACAAATTTAGTGGGTAAGAATCATGGAATGCCAAAACTTAAAATTGGTACAGAAAACGATTTTGGTTTTGATCATTTTTTTGGATTTACAGGCGGACAAATAAATAGTTTTACAGGAAAAGGAAATGCGAAATGGCAAAATGATGGTAAAATTTTTCCGCATACACAATTACCAAAAGATTTTTACGCTACTAAAGATTTTACAGATTATGCCATAAAATATATGGATGAAGCCATAAAAAAAGACAAACCGTTTTTTAGCATGGTTTCTTACAATGCGCCTCACAGTCCATTAGATGCTCCCGAAAAAAATGTTCGTAGATTTTACGATCCAAAAAACGGTGTAAATGTCTATAAAAAAGGGTGGAATAAATTACGTGAAGAACGTTTACAACGAATGATAAAAATGGGCATTGTAGCAAAAGATACAAAGCTTCCAAAACTGGGTGTAGAAATTCCTGATTGGGATTTGTTACCAGAAACATCCAACAAACATTGGGAAATTCAAAAAGAATTTGAAACCTTATCTAGAAGTGCTTATGCAGGAATGGTAGACAATATGGATGAAAATATTGGTAGAATTACAGCTTTCTTAAAAGACCCTAACAACGATGGAAATACAGAAGACAGCCAATTAGAAAATACGCTAATTATTTTTATATCAGACAATGGAGGTTGTTATGCAGGCTTACATACCAATAGAAAAGCATTGCCTTGGAGCCCAAAAAATAGAGGTGCTGGTTTTACAACTAATTATGGTTGGGCAGCATTAAGTAACACTCCATTTAGTTCTTACAAACATGGTAGTAAAGAAGGCGCAATTCGTTCTCCAATGATTGTACATTGGCCAGAAGGTTTAAAATTGAAGAAAAATTCCATTAATAAAGAAATGATTAGAATTTGGGATTTACACCCAACTTTTTTAGAATTAGCTGGTGGAAAATATCCTGACAATAAAAAGGAAATTCAAGGAAAAAGTATTTTACCATTACTTAAAAATGAAAAATTTGAAGAAGAAAAATTTTTCGTTTCTACTTTTTATCGCTCAAAAGGAATCATAAAAGGAGATTGGAAATTGGTTAGTTTTTATGACAGTCCCTTTGAATTATACAACTTAAAAAATGATCCTACAGAAACAGAAAATGTTCGAAACAAACATCAAATTAAATCCAAGCAATTAAGACACGCTTGGAAAAAGTATACCCAAAAACACGGTTTTGAAAATAATAAACAATGGAATATGACTCCTGGAAACAAAAAACGAGGTTTTGGATTTGACAGAGTAAAAAATATGATGGTAAAATCATCTCCAGAATTTATGGAAGATAATGTTTCTGTAAACCAAAAATTAACGTTTACATTTAAAGGAGAAGCAAGTTTTGCCAACACAAATGGTAGAAAAATTAGACTTCAAAAATATGGTAGTCCAGCTATTATTTGGTCTGCAGATTTGGATTTAAACAGCGATTTTGAAGGAGAAAGAAAAATTGTTTTTAATGATTTTCCAACGTTAGAACCTAACACACATTATTATATTACTTGGGATGCTGGCTGGGTAAAAATAAAACAAAAAGGGAAAATGAAACCTATTCAACCACTGAGAGAAAGCGCTTTTGCTTACAGATTTAAAACTGGAGATAAATAATTTATTTATCATTAATATTTTAAATAAAACTTATTATAATGAAGAAACTTATATTTTTATTTATTGGTTGTGCAAGTAAAAAGAATATAGCTACAGACAATTTTGTTGATATTTGGAAGTATCCTGAAAGAAGTGCTTGGATAGAAATTAAGGCAGATAATTCTGTTTATCAATGCAGAATTGATCAAGAAGACAAAGTAATAAGTTCTAAAGGATTATTAGTTGACAATCATATAATTTGGGAAAATGTATAGGGAAAAGATGAAATTATTAAAATGAAAAACATCATTTCTTTAACTGGAAAATATGGTAAATTTAATTACAGAAAAACTACTCAAAGGATGAGTAATAAATGTAATAACCCACTTTAACCTTAAATTAAAAAACTCTCACATGTAGGAACAGGACAGAAAAAAAGAACTAAAAAAATATCTTTACCATAATTGTAATACTTAAATATAACATTTCAATTTTTAATAATGAGAAAATCACATTCAATTTTAGTAATATTATTTGTACAAACTCTAATCTTTGCACAATTACCGCCAGTTTTTGATGCAAATGACGAAAACAGAGCAAGTCATTCAGAAATGGTTAGAACCTACTTAACTCCTAACAGAATTGTTTGGAAATCTGATGATTCTGGAAATCATATTAAAAACGAAAATACCTTACTGAAAAAAGGAAATGGACAGGTTGCTGTTAACGATAAAAATCTATTTAGACTTATTAGTACAAAAAACCATAAACCAGGAATACTATTAGATTATGGCAAGGAAATACATGGAGGTGTAAAAATTTCTATGGGAATTAGACCTTCTAAAACACCTCTAAAATTAAGGATTCGTTTTGGAGAATCAGTTTCTGAAGCAATGTCTGATATTGGTGGAAAGTTTAATGCAACTAACGAACATTCTTTGCGTGATTTTATTGTAGAAGTGCCTTGGTTAGGCTCTGTAGAAATTGGCGAAACTGGTTTTAGATTTATTAGAATAGATGTAGTTGAAGCTAGAGAAAATGCACCCATAAAATCTGTAGAAGCAGCATTTGTGTATAGAGATTTAGACTATTTAGGTTCTTTTGAAAGTAACAATAAAAGACTAAATGATATTTGGATGACTGGAGCTTACACAGTGCATTTAAACATGCAAAATTATCTTTGGGATGGTATTAAAAGAGATAGATTAGTTTGGGTAGGAGATATGCATCCAGAAGTTATGACTATTAATACTGTTTTTGGTAAAAATAGTATTGTACCAAAAAGTTTAGACTTGGCAAGAGATCAACATCCATTACCACAATGGATGAATACGATTAGTTCTTATTCTATGTGGTGGCTAATTATTCATAAAAATTGGTATGATTATCATGGAGATTTAGCATATTTAAAAGAGCAAGAAGCGTATATCATTGCGTTGTTGGATCAATTAAGTACGTTTATAGATAAGGATAATAAAGAAATTTTAAATGGTGGGCGATTTTTAGATTGGCCAACAAGTACAGATCCAAAAGCAGTACACGCAGGTTTACAAGCAATGATGATTATGACTTTTGAAGCTGGTTCTGAAATGATGGAAACATTGGGTAGAAATGACCTAAAAAAGAAGTACCAAAAGATTTGTAAAAGACTTAAAAAACACAAGCCAGAAGGCAATACCTCTAAGCAAGCTGCTTCTTTAATGGTTTTGGCAGACTTAGAAAAAGCGAAGAAAATAAATACAGAGATCTTAAAAAAAGATGGTGTACAAAACATGTCTACTTTTTATGGGTATTATATTTTAGAAGCCATGGCTAAAGCAAATGATTATCAAGGAGCTATAGATGTAATTAGCGAATATTGGGGTGGAATGTTAGATTTAGGAGCTACTACTTTTTGGGAAGATTTTAATATAGCTGAAGGTAAAATTAGTGGAAGAATAGATGAATTGCCAAGACAAAATGTAGCTGACATTCATACAGATTTTGGAGCTTTTTGTTATGTAGGTTTAAGACACAGTTTAGCTCATGGTTGGGCAAGTGGGCCAACTTCTTGGTTAACACAATATGTTTTAGGAGTTAATGTTTCTGATGGTGGAAATACAGTTACTATAAAACCACATTTAGGAAATTTAGAATTCGTAAAAGGAACTTTCCCAACAAAATTCGGCGTGTTAAAAATTAGTCATAAAAAAAATGCAAAAGGAAAAGTGATTTCAATAATTGATGCTCCTGATGGTTTAAAAGTGAAACAATAGTCTTTTATTAAGTATGATGAAATCGCTAAAAAAAACATTCTTTTTATTATTTTTCTCTACTTTTTTTTTAAGTACTGCACAAAATAGTAAAAATATAAAGTTACAAAATTACAATACAGATAATTGGGTTGCCACAGATGCCTTAGGTAGAGAAACCATTACTTTTGATATTGCTGGTCCATTAAAAAACAATAAAAAAGTAGGTGTTTTTTATTATGTCTGGGCTGGTCATCATTCAAAAAAAGTATATGATATTACTAAAATTTTAAAAGAACCTAAAGGAAAAAGAAAATGGGGACCAAAAGGAAAATTTCATTTTTGGGGAGAACCAGAACAAGGCTATTATAGGTCTGAAGATCCTTGGGTTTTGCGTAGAGACTTGCAAATGCTAACCAATGCCAAAGTAGATTTTTTATACTTAGATGTTACCAATGCTTACATTTATCCAGAAACGGTTACTGCTTTGTTTGAAATGGGTAAAAAAATGCGTGCAGAAGGTATTCCAACTCCAGACATTACTTTTACTACCAATTCTAAAAGCGGACTTACAGTTACCAAAATTTATAATACATTCTATAAAAAAGGATTGTACAAAGACCAATGGTTTATGTGGGATGGAAAACCAGTTATTATGGCAAATCCTAAAGACCCAAAATTAACAAAAAAAGCTAGGGATTTTTTTACTGTAAAATATAGTTGGGCATGGACAAACACACAAAAAGAACCTAATCATTGGCAATGGCTAGATAAATATCCCCAAAATTATGGATGGAAAAATGATGCATCAATTCCAGAGCAAATACCAGTTTCTGTGGCAGGACATCCAGGCAGAAGTAAACATGATAATTTCGGTAATAGTCGTTCTAATGGTAAACAACCTACTATTAACAAAGATTATTTAACAGAATTCACAGGTCAAGGTTTACATTTTCAGGAACAATGGGACAGAGCTTTAGAGGTAAATCCAGAAATTGTAATGGTTACACAATGGAATGAATGGATAGCACAACGTTTTATATGGGGCGATAAAAAATGGCAAAAAAAGAAAAATGCGTTGTACGCAGGTTATCCAATAAAAAAAGGAGAAAGCTGGTTTGTAGATGTATTCACAGAAGAATTTAACAGAGATATGGCTCCTATGAAAGATGGTCATACAGATAATTATTATTATCAGTTAGTTTCTAATGTTCGTAAATATAAAGGAATGAATGCTCCTGTAAAGTTTTTACAACCTAATAAAATTAAAGTTGATGGTAATTTTAAAGATTGGGCAAATTTAGAACCAGAGTTTTACGATCCAACAGGAGATACCATGCACAGAGATTTTGCAGGTTATGATCCTAAAACAAATTATAAAAATAATACAGGTAGAAATGATATTATTTCAGCTAAAGTTGGATTGGGCAAAAAAGATGTTTTCTTTTATGTAAAAACAGAAAACAAGCTTACTAATTTTAAAGATGATAAGTGGATGTTACTTTTTATTGATGTAGATAAAGATATTTCAACAGGTTGGGAGGGCTATGATTATGTAGTAAATTATGAAATAAAATCTTCTAGAAAATCTACTTTAAAAAAATGGAACGGAACTTCTTGGACTGATGCAGGAAAACTATCTTATAAAAAGAATAAAAATGAAATAGAATTGTGTGTTTCTAAAAAAGATATCAACTTAAAAGAAAATGCAGATTTTTATTTCAAATGGGCAGATAATCCTATTGAATTAAAAGATGTAACTACATTTTTTATGAATGGAGATACAGCACCAGACAGACGTTTTAAATATCATTTTAAAGAAAACTAATCAGTAAAATTAGAAGAAGTTTTTCACATCGATTAAAAATATTATTTCAATGAAAATAAAAAAATATACATTTTTACTTTTAGCAATATTAAGTATTGTTTCTTGCAAAAAAGAAGTTGCAAAATCACCCGAAAAGAAAACTAATAAAAGACCAAATATCATTTTTCTAATGGACGATCAGCATCGTTTTGATGCTTTAGGGATGATTAATAAACAAGTAATTACACCAACTTTAGATAGTTTAGCTAAAGAAGGTGTTTTTTTTAGTGAAGCCGTTTGTCAAGCACCTATGTGTGTGCCTAGTAGAAACTCTATGATGTTAGGTTTGTATCCTAATCAAAACGGAGTTTACAGAAACAGCGATGGTATCAAAGACGAGAATGTACCAGTAAAAACTTTGGCAGAATATTTTAAGGAAGCAGGCTACGAAACTGCAGGTTTTGGTAAAACACATTGGGGAAGATACAGAACCAATACTAGAGGTTTTGAAACACGTTATACTTCAGAAATTAAAGAAGATGGAGGTATTACCATGTTAGAAATGAATCCTGAGTCTAAGAAAAAATACAATGCAGAAATAGCAGATATGGGACCAGGAGAAGAAAATAACTTAGGCTATCTTGGTTTTACAAGTAAACTTGAAGAAGAAGAACATAGAGATGGTTGGGTTACCAAACAAGCTATCAATTACATAAATAAAAGAGAAGATGAAAGACCGCTTTTTCTTTACCTATCTTACATGAAACCTCATGCAGGGCATAATGTGCCAAAAGGTTATGAAGATTTATACAATGCAGATACTATAAAATATGCAGAACAGCCAAATTGGACAGAAGATAAATCTCCACATTCTAAAGGTGTTAATAGAAGAGATATGTACAGAGAATATTGGAGTAAGGCATCTAAAGAGGAGTGGCAATTAATGACTATGCGTTATTATGCAAACGTAACTTGGATAGATGATATGATGGGTAGAACTTTAAAAGCGTTAAAGGAAAAAGGGCTTTTAGAAAATACACTAATTGTATACACATCAGACCATGGAGAAATGTTGGGAGAACGTTTTTACAAGTTTAATAAATACAATTTGTATGATGCCAGTGTAAGAATTCCAATGCTTTTGTCAGGTACTGCATTACCTAAAGAAATCAAAAGAAATTCTGTAGACAAACTTTCGGCAGAAAATACAGATATTGTGCCAACATTATTAAATTTTGCAGAAATTAAACCAGATGAAAAATTGCTGGGAGAAAATTTGTTATCACAAAAAAGAAACAGTGCCACGTTTGCAGCTTTACATGAGCGAAAAGATGAAGCTGCATTTATGTGGAGAACACCAGAGTATAAATTAATATTGGTATTCAATAAGAAAAAAAATGCTGCAAACTACACAGAAGAAGATATTAAAACTGGTGAGTTTTTCAATTTGAAAGAAGACCCAAAAGAATGGCAAAATATTTACAATAGTAAAGCAATTGCAAACATTCAGCAAGACTACAAGGAAGCCTTGTTAACTCACTTGAAAAAACAAACATTATTAGTCCAATAATTTTTTGTTAAAATTTAGTTTTTCATGGTGAAGCAGGATACTTTTTTATTTTTTTTTACACAAATTTGTTCGCCTTTGAACATTTTTTTAGGTGTTAACGTTATAGTTTTACAAAAAATGAATAAAATAAAATCTTTTTTAGGCTTGCTGCTAATTGCCTTTATTATTGCATCTTTTACAAAACCAAATACAGATAAAAAATTAGTCACCTTCAAATATTACTGTACGCCAACATTGGCTTCAGTAACAGCGGTAGCCAATTCAGATTGGAACTTACCAACAACTTGGAGCACAAATCAAGTGCCAACAAGTACAGATGACGTAGCTATACCAGCTGGAATTCGAGTAACTTTATCTGATAATAGTATTGCAAGAACTATTATGGTTGATGGTACATTGAGTCCTAAATCTTTAACATCAAATTTTCAAATTACTACCAAGGCAATCATGGTTAATAATGGTGGATTATTTCAAATAGGTAGTGAAAATAATCCATATTCAGGTGCTGGTTTAATTACTTTAACGGGTTCAAACCCTAATGAAGTATTGATGGGGAATTCCTTAATGGGAGCAAAGTTAATTGGTGTAATGGGAGGTGGTAGATTAGAACTACATGGAACAATCAAACAATCTTGGTCTCAATTAAATGCAACTGCAGAAAAAGGAGCAACATCTATAATCTTAAAAGAAGTAACAGATTGGTCTGTAGGCGATGAAATTGTAATTGCATCTACAGATTTCGATCCACATCAAGCAGAAAAAAGAACCATTACTGCTATTTCTGGAACTACAATTAGTTTTACTACTCCTTTAAATTACATGCATTTTGGGGTAGAACAAATTTATAACAATGGTACAAAAGACATCACTTTAGATGAAAGGGCAGAAGTAGGTTTACTAACACGTAACCTTAAAATTCAAGGAGACGCTTCTAGTGAAACCAATGGTTTTGGCGGACACATCATGTCTATGCCAAATTCAGTTTCTAAAGCCTCTAATATTGAGTTGTACAGAATGGGGCAAAAGTCTCAAATAGGTAAATATCCTTGGCATTGGCATTTGTTGGGCGATGCTGATGGTCAATTTATCAAAAATGCAGGAATACACACAGCTTATAATCGTTTGATAACAGTACATGGAACCAACAACACTGTAGTTGAAGGAAATGTAGGATATGATTTCTTAGGACATGGCTTTTTCTTAGAAAACGGAAGCGAAACAGGTAATTTATTTAAAAATAATTTAGGTGTTTTATGTAAAAGACCTAAAAACGGCGAAGAAACAACGCCTCACGATATTGGTAAAGGTGCAGATAGAGGTGCGCATCCAGAAGCATTTCCATCAACTTTTTGGATTACAAATCCCAACAATGATTTTATAGGTAATGTATCTGCAGGTTCAGACGGATCTGGTTTTTGGCATTTGATATTAGACGAGGTTTTAGACGGGCCAGAATCTAGTTATATTCCTGGAATTCAGCCAATGGGTATTTTTGATGATAACAAAGCACATTCAAATCTTTTTAGTTGGGGTGTAGATGGTGGAATAGATAGAGATTCAGACGAAATAGTAAAAGGGCATTACAGACCTAGTAATGCAGATGGTAGTCAATTTATCCCTATTATTAATCGTTTTGATGGCTATAAATCTGTGGATAGAAATGTTTGGATTAGAGCCAATAAAATGGATTTTTATGATTGTGATTTTGGAGATAATGGTAGAGCAGATTTCTTTTCCTATAATCAAACATTATACAATTCTTTAATTGTTGGGAAATCAGCAAATATTGGTAATCCACAATCAGCTAGCGAAATTGCAGCTGGTAGATCCTTACCTTATCCTACAAAAGCTTTAACAGCGTTTACAAATGCTTTTCGAGGTCATAGTATTTATGACGGTCCTTCAGGTATTGTAGATACTCACTTTGCAGGTTTCGACCAAAATGGGGCAAAATCTTTTTGTTTTCAAATTAATGGAGCTTCTAGAAAATCTACCAATCATTTTGCACGAGGCATTACTTATGGTGCAGATGTTACTGAAAATGCCAAGTTCGATTTTGATCATCTTTCTTATTTTAGTTACATGTACCTAAGTGGCTTAATTGATGAAGACGGAAGTCTAACAGGAGTTGCAGGTACTAACGTTAGACCAATTATTCAAAATAACCCAGCAACAGGAAATTTATATGAAAAAGGTGCAAACACTCAAATGTCTGATGTAGAAGAAAAAACGGAATGGGGAGCTTGGTTAACACAAAATAAAACCTATAATTATTTTAAAGATACCGATTTTACTAATAAAGATAATGGTGCGTTTGCACCAAGATATTTTATTACAGAATATCCAGACAAATCTTCTCATGCTGTTTTTAATGAGCAAACACAGCAGCAATATTTTGATGCACCAGTAATTACAAACGATTTAGATTATACTTACTATTTTCAGTATCATAAAGTACCTACTTACATGTTTGCCTCTTTAGATGGATGTTTAACAAATTCTGAAAGTGTAATTGTAGCGTATCCAAATATTTCAGGCATTGCTTATGCAAGAAACGCAACAAGGGTAAGTACTTTTGATAGCCTAAAATCTAGTGCAACACAAGCTTACCTAATTAAAGATAATACCATTTACTTTAAAATGATAAGCACAGATATTCAAAGCGATTTCTTTCAACGACAGTTTGGTAATGAATATCGTTATGAAACTAGTGCATTTATTTGCATTGCCGGAAATTGTTTTGACAGCTCTAAATGGGGTAATGTAATTAGTGAAGTTACACTGATAGATTATAGTGTGCGTTCTTTTGATTTAGGAGCAGTAGAAACCAATGATGATTCTAGAGATTCTGCCACTACAACAGACAATTTAACAGTACCAACTTTTTCTTATGCAAACACAAAAGTAAATTTCACAGTAGAAAATAATGGTAATGGAATTGAAGGTTTTACAGATTACGAAATTAACCTTGCTTCTAGACAAGTTTGGGAGTATTTTGAATTGCTAAATTTAAATTATTCAGGGCCAGATGTAGAACTTTTAGTTGGTAATGAAGATGGTTCTTCTATCAGTATTGGTACTTACAGCGCAAATGATGCTAATAAAATACGTATAGGACAAAATAATCTATTTAATAATTTTACAAACGTTAACAAATTAACACTTCGTTTTCACGAGGCAAATATGGGTGATTTAAATACAGCATCTTCAGAAAATGTGAGTATTAACTTTATAAGATTAGGCGCAGATAAGCCAGACAATTATAGTGTTTCTTCAACTGCTGTTAATCAAGATTCAGATGGAGATGGTATTTTAGATGCAGATGAGGTTAATAAATGTAGAGCAATCGATTCTGCATCAGATTTTGCAATAGAATTTGATAACAGTGCTTTATTTGCAGGTTATATAGCCACATTTTTAGAAGGTTTAGAAGAAAAAGATGGGGTTTTAAAAGCAACTTCAACAAGTAACGATCCTAAAATTATAAAAAATAGTTTTCTCTCTTTTAAGGGAAGTGATGTTACTTCATTAACAATTCGTTATAAAGCAAATACACCAAATACGCGCATTCAATTATTTTGGGAAACTGTTGCTAATTCTGGTTTTTCTGGAACGCGAACAATTTTTGAAAACTATACAGGTAATGGTACATGGCAAGAAGTAGTGTTAGATGTTTCTAACAATTTAGAGTGGCAAAATAATGTAATTACAGGTTTAAGAATAGATCCCACAAACAATACAGGTATTACTTTCGAAGTCGATTGGATTAGAGCCAATAATGCTCTAGACCCTTCAAATTGTGCTGTAGATACAGATAATGACGGACTTTCTAATGCAGATGAAGAAGCGTTGTGTAGAGATATAAATTCTGCATCAGATTTTGCTTTAGAGTTTAATGGAGCAGGTGTTTTTGATGGATTTACAGGAAGTATTATAAGTAATTTAGAAGAAACTGATGGGGTTTTAAAAGGAACTTCTACTGATGGAGATCCAAAAATTACCAACAATAATTTTATTGCGCTCAATGGTTCTGAAATTTCAACATTAACAGTAAAGATGAAAGCGAATATAGCATCTACTAAATTCCAATTGTTTTGGATAACTAGTACAGATGGTATTGCAGCAATTAGATCTGTGATTAAAGATTATACAGGAAATGGAGATTGGCAGGAAATAGTTTTAGATGTATCTACAAATACAAACTGGCAAGATAAAACCATTAAAGGCTTTAGAATAGACCCTACAAATGATGCAAATGTAGATTTTGAAATTGATTGGATAAGGGCACAAAATGCGGCTGATCCAGCAACATCATGTAATACTGCTTCTGTAGAAGACTTTATAGAAACAAATATCTTGGTATATCCAAATCCGATATCTAAAAATAATACAGTAAAATTTGAAGTTTTAGAAAACTATGATAAAGTTGATATACTTGTGTATGATATATCAGGTAAAAAAATGGCGATAAGAAAAAACAATGGTTCTTTCCAATTTGTAAATAGTAAAACCGGAGTTTATTTTGTGAAATTTATTCTTAATGGTACTAAAATTATTACTAAGAAGTTAATTGTTTTTTAGAGAGTTTTACACTTTTTAAATACCATTATTATAAATAGTTTTATAATTTTTAAGACAGTTTTTTTAAGCACTTATAATTTTAAATATTTTTATTTATAATGTATAGTGAAAAATGCCCGTAATTAATTTAAAGTCAATTATTAGAAGTTTTTTTAAACTTTTCTTTATAGCAAACTCCTGTTTTATGGGTGTTTTGTATACTTTGTAATAACGTTAAAACCGTATTAAAACCGATTTTAATTAGGTTTCAACGGTTTTAATACGATTTACTATTGTTTACATCACTTTAGTCACGACCGTTTCATTGATATTAGTATATTATTTTTTAAAATAATTTCTTATTTTTAAATAAAAAAAGGGCACAGATTACCGTGCCCACTTATATCAAAAAAGCTTTGTAAAAGTTATGTATCTTCCTCAGTATTTTTTTTCTGTTGCGACAATACTAATATAATGCCTCCAGCAACAAATAAACCTATTGTTATTGCCATGAAGTAGAATTTATTTGAGGTTTTTGTAGTATCAACTTCAATCAGTTTCTGTTCTTCAAGCATACCGCACATTTTAGCCTGCTCTATAGTCGGTTTAAGACAGTCCATACCTTCAAAACGTATTATCTCCATATCATTAGTCTTTAAATATTAAATGTTTATTCTCAATTACATAGTATATATCATACAATCGGGAAACTGTTTCATTTTGCCCATTATAATTAATTACAACATCCTTATGAGTCGCAGTAAATACAAAACCATGACTTTGTAAGGTCTGCATAGAAATTGGACCAAGGTTTAAATTCTTTAGTTTTAGTAATATTCTATAATTAGTCTTTAAGACTTTATTATGTGCGTCTATCTCGTGCCAATTTTCCTTTCTTCTTATGTAAGCCGCACGATTTTTGCAACGGTCATTACAATAACAACGCTTTGCGCTTTTTCTCTTTTCTATATTTTTGCCGCATTCAGGGTTCTTACATGTCATTGTCTTAGTTTTTTAATTGGTAAATTTAATAAATAAATTTAATATAATACATATAATGTAGCTTTTTATAAAATATTTACTACCTTTGAGAATTATATAAAAGAATAACATTGTTAATAATGATAAAAAAAGATAGCGGCAAACAGATTGTAGATTTAGGAAACAAATTTTTCGAAACGAATGAAATTAACCCCAGTAGACTTAATATAACCTCCCGTAGAATTAACTATTGGATAGATAAAAAACTTATGCCCTTTACTCAAAAACAGGATCTAGGAACTGAGATAGCCAAGCTTGACAGTAAAAAGGAGCGCAAATGGGTACGGCTTGACCTCGCCCAAGCAACATGGGCATGTATCATCGATGAGCTGCTGAACTACAAGATTCCGTTGGAGAGATTGCAAAAACTCACTGAGGAGGTATGGCATAGGCCCAGAGTAGAAAAATATGCAGATAAGGTTCTTAAGTGGCATATCGAGAAGAACCCCGAAGGTTTCAGCGAACGATATCTTCAAATGTTAAGGGCTAATCTGCAGAGTGAAGAGCTCATGCTCACCATCAGGATGGAACTCAATCCGTTTACGGATGCAGTCAAGTCGGCCTTCAGGTTAAGGGATTTGCCACATTCGTTCCTCTATGTACCAGAAAGCAACTCTCATGCCCTTCATATAGGTGATAAGGCTCTAATGCTCGACTTGGGAAGTAAGTTTTTGCAGAGTACCATGATATGCATTCCACTTATTCCCATATTAGTAAGGGTCATGGAGTCGGAATTCAGCGATGAAAGAAAGATCGACCTTGACTACCTTAATAGCATTGAAAGACAGATTCGTGACATTGTTGTATTCAAAAAACCTAAGGAAGTGGTTATTGCTTTTGAAAATGGCAGCATAACACCCATTACTGTAACTCAGCAACATAAGACACGTGAGCAATTGGCACGCTACATCCTAGAGAACAAAATCAAAAAGAGGTCCAAACTTCTTATAGATATAAGATCAAACGGTAATTATAAAATAACACTCATTCAAAAATAATACGCATATGAACCTTTTAGTAGAACCTCATCAGTCCCTGCAAATACAGCCTGGTCAACTTAGAGTAAGGAGCGGCCCAACGCAATCTTACTACCAACGGCTATGCAATTTGAAGATGCTGAACATATTTTAAACCATAATCGTAAAGATAAATTATCTCAACACGAGATTGAGGAGACTTTACAGTTTTTAATGACCTATTCAAAGGTCATAATTTCTAACCTTATAAACGAACATTAAATGAAAAACGTCATACTCTACGTTAGGGTCTCTACCGACGAACAAGCAGACAAAGGGTTCTCCCTTAGGGACCAAGAGGAAAAACTGTTACGCCACTGCTTGGACAACAACCTCAATGTTCTAGAAATCTACCGTGAGGACTATTCGGCAAAGACATTCAACAGACCTGAGATGAAAAAGCTTATCGCCCATTGCAAAAAGGAACATAAGACTATTGACCAGTTGCTCTTTATCAAATGGGACAGATTCTCTAGAAATACATCGGAATCTTACAATAAAATCAATCTATTTAATAGTTTAGGTATAACACCAAATGCAATTACCCAACCCCTTGACCTTTCCATACCAGAACAAGGACTAATGCTGGCCGTTTACCTTTCCGTTCCAGAGGTCGAGAACCTCAGGCGGTCACAGAATGTGAGAGCTGGTATGCGTCGTGCATTTAAGGAAGGTCGCTATGTAGGCTCGCCACCTAAAGGCTATGATATGGGTAGGGATACATCTAAAAGACCCGTACTAACCCCTAATCAGGATGCACCCTTAATACAGGAAGCCTTTGAGCTTGCTGCTACAGGGATATACAATCAGAAAGAGATCTTTCAAAAACTTAGAAATAAGGGGTTTAGATCTAGTTCAAGTGCTTTTTCTAGAATACTACGTAATGTACTTTACTGTGGACTGGTATATCTAAAACCGCATAAAGATGAAAGCGAACGCTACATCGAGGGTATACATCCACCGCTGGTGACCAAAAAGACCTTTGATACCGTACAAACCATTTTAGACGGAAGGAAAAAACAAAAGGGGAAGTCACATAAAAAAGTAAACCCTAAATTCCCTCTACGTGGATTTGTGATGTGCCCTAAATGTGACAAACCCCTTTCTGCAAGTTCATCCAAGGGAAGGAACGGATACTACTCTTATTACCACTGTTTTTCACCTTGTGATGTTAGGATTAAAAAAGAAGATGTGCATATCTGGTTTGAAGAATTTCTTAAGTCTATTTCATTAGATGAGAATTCTTATACCTTACTCACCGAATTGATAAAGGAAGAGTTCAAGAAAATCGATAGAGAAAGCTCTATAGGGCCAAAACATTTCGCAAAGATTAAACACCTTGAAAGCAAATTAGAAAAAATTCAAGATCTATTTATTGAAGGCGATTTTAGCAAAGAAGATTACAATAAAGCCAAAAAACGTTTCAAAAATCTAATTGAAGAGCTAAAGGAAAAAGAAGCACAACTGGCTAAAAAGCAAGAGATTTTTAAACTTTATAAAGATGGACTGAAATCTATGGAAAACTTTAATAAACAGTATATTGACAGTGATATAGAACAAAAAAGACTACTGATTGGTTCGATATTTCCAGAAAAATTCCAATTTGATAATAAAAAAGTTCGAACCGCTGATATCAATCCAATACTGCTCAAAATAGCTAGTATTAACAGGGGTTTGAAAGAGAATAAAAAAAGGGACAAATCAAAAAAAAATGATTTGTCCCAGTCAGTACTGAAGATGGGACTTGAACCCATACGAGCATTACTGCTCACTGGATTTTAAGTCCAGCGTGTCTACCAATTCCACCACTTCAGCATTGGTATTATTTCATAATAGAGCGAAAGACGGGATTTGAACCCGCGACCCTCACCTTGGCAAGGTGATGCTCTACCCCTGAGCTACTTTCGCAGTCAATGTTATTATGAACTTGCTCCTCTTCTTGGGCTCGAACCAAGGACCCTCTGATTAACAGTCAGATGCTCTAACCAACTGAGCTAAAGAGGAGTTTGCTTCACATTTGTGTTTAGCGAGTGCAAATATATATCTTTTTAATATATCACCAAATAAAAAGTAAAAAAAAATTATTTTTTTCACTTTTTTTATAACTAAAAAAAATTATTTCTTTTATCTCAAATATTGTATTTTTGTCTTCACAATTAGCTAAAAAGATAGCACAAACTATTATATGGATAAATTTTCGTTTTTAAACGCAGCGCATACAGGCTTTATAGCAGATTTATACGATCAATATTTAATAAACCCAGATTCTGTTGAACCTAGCTGGAGAAGTTTTTTTCAAGGATATGATTTAGCAAATGAAAATTATTCTCTTTCTGATGAAGAAACTTCAATAGAAGTACCACAAGAAGTAAAAAAAGAGTTTTTAGTTGTAGACCTAATCAATGGTTACAGAACAAGAGGGCATTTGTTTACAAAAACAAACCCGGTTAGAGAAAGAAGACAGTATCAACCAGTTTTAGATATCGAAAATTTCGGTTTAACTGAAAAAGATTTAGATAAAGAATTCTCTGCTGGAGATGTGTTAGGGTTAGGAAGGGTAAAGCTTTCTAAAATTATAAGTCACCTAAAAACTATTTATTGCGATTCTATTGGGGTAGAGTATATGTATATGCGTAATCCAGAGAAATTAAAATGGTGGCAAAGTCGTTTAAACGAAAATGATAATCATCCTAATTACTCTCAAGATTCTAAAAAATATATACTTTCTAAACTAAACCAAGCAGTTACTTTCGAGAGTTTTTTACAAACAAAATATGTAGGCCAAAAACGTTTCTCTTTAGAAGGTGGTGAGGCCTTAATACCAGGAATCAGTGTAGCTTTAAGAGAAGCTGCAGAAAACCACGGAGTTAAAGAATGTGTTTTAGGGATGGCACACAGAGGTCGTTTAAATACCTTAGTAAACATCTTTAAAAAACCGGTAAGAGATTTATTTAGCGAGTTTGAAGGAAAAGATTTTGAAGATGATGACATTGATGGTGATGTAAAATACCATTTAGGCTTAACGTTAAGTAAAACCTACAGAGATGGCAATGAAATTAAGATGAACTTAGTTCCAAATCCATCTCATCTAGAAACTGTTGCAGCAGTTGCAGAAGGTATTACTAGAGCAAAAATAGATAGAAAATATAATGGAGATTCTAGTAAAATATTACCCATTGTAATTCATGGTGATGCAGCAATTGCAGGCCAAGGTATTGCATATGAAGTAGTACAAATGGCAAAATTGAATGGCTATAAAACAGGAGGAACAATTCATATCGTTGTAAACAACCAAGTTGGGTTTACTACCAATTATTTAGATGCACGTTCTAGTACCTATTGTACAGATGTTGGTAAAGTTACATTATCGCCAGTTTTACATGTAAATGCAGACGATACTGAAGCTGTATGCCACGCAATGCAAATGGCATTAGAGTTTAGAATGAAATTTAAAACCGATATTTTTATAGACTTATTAGGATACAGAAAATATGGCCATAACGAAGGTGATGAACCTCGTTTTACACAACCAAAATTATACAAAGCAATATCTAAACATAAAAATGTAAAAGATATTTATGCAGAAACATTGTTAAAAGAAGGTTGTATAGATAAAGATTATCTAAATACAATTACTACTGAATTTAAAGAAATGCTTAACACGCAATTCGATTTATCTAAAGAAGATAAAAACTCTAAAGTAAAAGAGTTTATGAAATCTACTTGGGAAGGTTTTGAGCGTGAACAATTAGCCACTATGTTACAGCCTGTAGATACAAAATACAAATCAGACAGGTTAAAGCACATTGCTAAAGTAGTTTCTACAGTTCCAGAAGGCGTTAAATTTGTAAGAAAAGCAGAACGTATTTTACAAACAAGAGCAAAAATGGCATTCGAAACCAATCAATTAGATTGGGGAATGGCAGAAAACCTAGCTTATGGTTCTTTAATGGAAGAAGGTTTTAATGTGCGTATTTCTGGCCAAGATGTAGAAAGAGGTACTTTTTCTCACAGACACGCTATTTTACGTGATGAAATTACCGAAGATAGAATTAATTTATTAAATACAAACCCAGATACAAAAGGTCAAATGACCATTTATAACTCTTTATTATCTGAATATGGAGTGTTAGGTTTTGATTATGGTTATGCCATGGGAAATCCAAATACGTTAACCATTTGGGAAGCACAATTTGGAGATTTTTCTAACGGTGCACAAATTATGTTTGACCAATATATTTCTGCTGCAGAAGATAAATGGAAATTACAAAACGGAATTGTAGTGCTTTTACCTCATGGTTACGAAGGGCAAGGTTCTGAACATTCATCTGCAAGAATAGAACGTTATTTACAGTTGTGTGCAATTGATAATATGACAGTTGCCAACTGTACAACACCAGCAAACTTTTATCATTTGTTACGCAGACAAATGAAACGCGATTACAGAAAACCATTAATTGTGTTTACACCAAAAAGTTTGTTACGTCATCCAAAAGTAGTTTCTACTATAGAAGATTTAGCAACTGGCGAATTCCAAGAAGTAATAGATGATACCATCAACCCAAAAAATGTAAAAAAATTAGTTTTTTGTATGGGTAAATTCTATTATGACTTATTAGAAGAAAGAGAAAACCTAAATAGAGATGATGTTGCTTTGGTAAGAATAGAACAACTATTTCCTTTACATTTAGATAAAATACAAAAAGTAATAGACAGATATCCAAATGTAGAAAATTATATTTGGGCACAAGAAGAACCTAGAAATATGGGAGCTTGGAGTTTTATGTTAGAGCGTTTCGATTTGGTAAAACTAAATGTATGCTCTCGTAAATACTATGCAGTACCCGCAGCAGGTTCTAGTACACGTTTTAAAAAGCGTCATAGAGCAGTTATAGATAGTGTTTTTAACGATAAAGAGTAAGCGCGTTAAGGATTGAAACGACATCCTTTTTTTGCTGTCAGTTCCAGTGAAATTTCTTTTTCAGAAATTTTGTATCGAGAACAAAAAAGCAAAAAAAGATACAGTGGAAAGCCTGTTTAAACGCCCAAAAAATAAAAAAAGAATTTCAGATTAAAATAAAATAAGAAACCATGAGTGTTTTAGAAATGAAAGTTCCCTCTCCAGGAGAATCAATTACAGAAGTAGAAATTGCAACTTGGTTAGTTGAAGACGGAGACTATGTAGAAAAAGACCAACCCATTGCAGAAGTAGATTCTGACAAAGCAACTTTAGAGTTGCCTGCTGAAGAAAGTGGAATTGTCACTTTAAAAGCAGAAGAAGGAGATGCTGTAGAAGTTGGTGCTGTTGTTTGTTTGATTGATATGGATGCTGCAAAACCAGAAGAGAATGCTGCTCCTGCCAAAGATGAAGCTCCTAAAGAAGAAAAGAAAACGGAACTTGCTCCAGCTCAAAAAGCAGCTACTTATGCAACAGGAACCGCTTCGCCAGCTGCTAAAAAAGTATTGGCAGAAAAAGGAATTGACGCATCAACAGTAAAAGGAACTGGAAAAGAGGGTAGAATTACCAAAGATGACGCTGTAAAAGCAGTACCATCTATGGGAACACAACCAGCAAACGGTACTCGTGGTATAGAACGCAAGAAAATGTCGATGTTACGTAGAAAAGTAGCAGAGCGTTTGGTAGCTGTAAAAAGCGAAACAGCCATGCTAACTACGTTTAACGAAGTAAATATGCAGCCAATTTTCGATTTACGTTCTCAGTACAAAGAAGACTTTAAAGCAAAACATGGTGTTGGTTTAGGGTTTATGTCTTTCTTTACATTAGCGGTTGTTAGAGCGTTAAAAATGTATCCAGATGTAAACTCTATGATAGATGGAAATTACCAAATAAAACACGATTTTCAAGATATTTCTATTGCAGTTTCTGGCCCTAAAGGCTTAATGGTACCTGTAATTAGAAATGCAGAAAACTTGTCTTTTAGAGGTGTAGAGTCAGAAGTAAAACGTTTGGCTTTGCGTGCAAGAGATGGACAAATTACAGTTGATGAAATGACGGGTGGAACCTTTACCATTACCAATGGTGGTGTATTTGGTTCTATGTTATCTACACCAATTATAAACCCTCCACAAAGTGGAATTTTAGGAATGCACAACATTGTAAACAGACCTATGGCTGTTAATGGCGAAGTTGTAATACAACCAATTATGTATGTTGCCTTGTCTTACGATCATAGAATTATTGATGGAAGAGAATCTGTAGGTTTTTTAGTAGCTGTTAAAGAAGCTTTAGAAAATCCTATAGAATTATTAATGGATAACAATCCAACAAAAGCATTAGAAATGTAGCCCAGAATCTGGGTTCATAAGTATGTAAAACTGAGCTTGTCGAAGTCTTGAACTGAGCTTGTCGAAGTTTATCATAAAATATTAAAATCCTAAGCTTTTGCTTGGGATTTTTTGTTAGTAGTTATTTTCTGTTTGGAATTAATCCTGGGCAAAGACCGAAGTATATAAAAAGAGCTAAACTTAGTCTGTTGACTTTTTAATCAAAAAACCCAAAATACAAAGACTTCGTATACGCCTTATTAAAACACCCACATCTGCTAAACTATTTACAAAACTCCAAAATCACACCTTTTATTTAGTAAATAATTTTTAATTATTTACCTTGCATCAAAAAGAAAAAATGTCCAAAAATCCTGAATTAGAACTTGCCCTAAATTTTATAGAAAAAACAGATAGAAATCTGTTTATTACAGGTAAAGCAGGTACAGGAAAAACTACTTTTTTACATAAAATAAAAAACGAATCTTTAAAAAGAATGGTTATTGTAGCACCAACAGGTGTTGCAGCTATTAACGCAAAAGGTGTTACGATACATTCGTTTTTTCAAATGCCTTTTGGCCCAATTTTACCAAATCAAACTCAAAACAACCAACAACGTCGGTTTTCTAAAACAAAAATAGATATTATAAAATCGTTAGATTTAGTAATTATAGATGAAATTTCTATGGTTCGTGCAGATTTACTAGATGGTATAGACCAGGTAATGAGGCGTTATAAAAACCGAAACAAAGTATTTGGTGGTGCACAAGTTTTAATGATTGGCGATTTGCAACAGTTAGCTCCTGTGGTAAAACCAAACGAATGGAGTTTATTGCAAAGTTATTACGAAACAGTATATTTTTTTAGTAGTAAAGCTTTTCAAGAAGCCAATGTAGTTTCTATTGAACTAAAACACATTTATCGCCAAAAAAACGAAGATTTTATTAAAATTTTAAATGAAGTTAGAAATGATACTTTATCAGCAGTATCTGCAGAAATTTTAAATAAAAATTACAACCCGTCTTTTTCTCCGGAGAAAGAAGAGGGCTACATCACCTTAACTACGCACAACAACAGAGCCAATTTAATCAACAACTCTGAGTTGCATAAAATTAAAAATAAAAGTAATTTTTTTACTGCAGAGGTTTCTGGTAAGTTTAATGAAAACTCATATCCTAATGACGAAAAATTAGAGCTAAAAGTTGGTGCACAGGTGATGTTTATTAAAAACGATTCGTCTATAGAAAAAAGATATTTTAACGGAAAAATAGGAGTTATAACCGATATTTCTAAAGAAACTGTAACGGTACAATGTGCTAATGAAGCAGATGAAATTGTTACAGAAAGAGAAAAATGGGAAAATATAAATTACACTATAAACGACGAAACCAAAGAAATTAAAGAAGATTTGGTGGGTTCTTTTTCTCAAATTCCGTTGCGTTTGGCTTGGGCAATTACCATTCATAAAAGTCAAGGTTTAACCTTTGAAAAAGCTATTATAGATGCAGAAGCCTCTTTTGCACATGGGCAAACTTATGTAGCTTTAAGTAGGTGTACTTCTTTAGAAGGCTTGGTTTTAAAAACTAAAATAACTAGCAATGCCATTATAAACGATAGTACTGTAAGTGTTTTTAATCAATCAGTAGAAGAAAACCATCCAGATGAAAGCATTTTAAACGAATCTGAAAAACAGTTTCAATTAAACTTAATTGCAGAACTATTTGATTATCAGACTTTCTTATATCCCATTACTCGTTTAATAGATATATTTTACAAGAATCAAACTTCTATTAAAGGTGATGTTATAGATCATTTACAAACTATAAAAGATGATGGTGTAGTTGCTTTAATGAAGGTTTCAAATGGATTTAAAAATCAATTACAAAATATTTCTGATGCTAATATTTTACCAGAAAATAGCTCTCAAATTCAAGAGCGCTTTACAAAAGGAGTAGATTATTTTTTAAATCATACCAAAACAAATATTCAAAAATCTTTAGATGCCATTTCATTTTCTACAGATAATAAAGCTGTAAAAAAAGATTTTTTAAAACAGTTTGATGCTTTGCAAGAAAAATTAGAAGAAAAATTATTTGCATTGCAAAAAATGTCAAAGGGTTTTAAAACCAAAGCGTATTTAGAGGTAAGAGCAAAAGCAGTTTTGCAAAAAACGGCACCCAAAAAGAAGAAAAAATCGCCTTCTCAAAGAGACCCATTATTAGCTTTAAAATTGCGCGAATTAAGAGACGAAATTCGCATTGCAGAAAACATACCCGCTTTTCAGGTATTTACGCAAGAAACCTTGTATGCCATGTGCGATGCTTTACCTAGAACAGAAAAAGAACTGATAAAAATCAAAGGCATGGGTAAAATTCGTGTCCATAAATATGGCGAAGAAATTTTACAGGTAATAGAAACCTATTGTAAAGAAAACGGAATTAACCAATTTAACGAACAGAAAAAAGAAGATAAAAAACCGACCAAACAAATTACGTTTGAGCTTTTTAAATCTGGATTTTCCATAAAAGAAATTGCCAAAGAACGCAGTTTAACAACAGGTACTATAGAAAACCATTTGGCAAATTACATTCCTTCTGGAGATATTGATGTGTTAGAATTGATAGATTTAAAACGCTACAAAAAAATATTGAATCAAATAGAAGAGGCTGGAGATGTAAAGGGTTTAACAGTGCTTAAAGAAAAAGTAGATACAGATATTACATACATGGAACTAAAAATGGTTTTAATGTCTATGGAGCGTTAATTTTCTTTTTTTTAGAAGCTATTTCCAGCTTTCGCTACTCAATCTTTTTGCTAAAAAAAGCAAAAAGGATTTCAAACAAATAGCTCAATCTGGGCTAGACTTATTTGCCGACAAATTAGATAATTTTAAAGATGTAAGAGATATTTTAAAACACTTAAAAGCAAATCATATAAAACTAGAAAGAGAAGCTAGTGCAAACACTTCTGGTTCTGCAAGTATTGTTTTTTTTGATCCTAATGGAAATACTATTTTGATTGATAAACATCTTTAGGCGACTTCAAATCCTTCAAAACTAACTGTACAGACTTATAACCTTGCCACTCATTTTCCTCTAAAGCATACACAATATCAAATTTGTCTTGTACAACATCCATTTTATCACCCAAATTAAAACCAATGGCATTATAGGTTTTTTGGTTATCACCTTGAAAAATATTTAATTTTAAATGCGTTTTGTCTGCACCTACTTTTTTACCATAACCATTATCTCTTACACAAGTACTTTTAAAAACGGGTTTCATATTTTGTGGACCAAAAGGTGCCATTTGCTGAATAATTCTAAAAAATTTAGGGGTTATTTCAGACAGTTCTAACGCTGCATCAATAGCAATTTCTTGAGTTAATAATTCTTTGTTGATGGTTTTTGCAACTACTTCTTCAAACTTATTTTTAAAATTTTGGTAGTTTTCTGGTAACAAAGTCAAACCAGCAGCATATTTATGGCCACCAAATTGTTCTATAAATTCGTCACATTCTAATAGTGCATTGTATACATCAAATCCTTTTACAGATCGTGCAGAAGCCGCTAGTTTATCGCCACTTTTTGTAAATACTAAAGTAGGTCTGTAGTATTTTTCTATCAATCTAGAAGCTACAATACCAATAACACCTTTGTGCCAATCTTCTTGAAAAACTACAGATGTAAAACGCTCTTCTTCTTCTTCATTATCTATAATTTGAATAACAGCTTCATCGGTTATCTTTTTGTCTAAATCTTTTCTATCAGCATTAAAAATTTCTATGGATGCTGCAAACTCTACGGCAGCTTCAAAATCCATTTCTGTAAGTAATTCTACAGCATAATTACCATGTTTCATTCTGCCAGCAGCATTAATTCTGGGAGCAATGATAAATACTACATCTGTAATGGTTAATTCTTGTTTTTTTATTTGATGAATAATGGCTTTAATTCCGTTTCTAGGTTGTTGATTAATTACTTGCAAACCAAAATAAGCCAACACTCTATTTTCGCCATTCATGGGTACTATATCTGCAGCAATGGCAGTGGCTACCAAATCTAAATAAGGTACAAAATCTTTTATCGTTTGATTTCGTTTAGAGCCCAAAGCTTGAATCAATTTAAACCCAACACCACATCCACAAAGTTCATCAAAAGGGTAGTTGCAATCTTCTTGTTTTGCATTTAAAACAGCTACCGCATCAGGAATTTCTTTTCCTGGTTTGTGATGATCACAAATTATAAAATCGATATTTTTTTGGTTTGCATAGGCTACTTTGTCTATGGCTTTTATACCACAGTCTAAGGCAATTATTAGAGAAAAATTGTTGTCTTCAGCAAAATCAATTCCTTTATAAGAAATCCCATAACCCTCCTCATATCTATCAGGAATATAAGTGGCAATATTGGAAGTTATTGTTTTTAAATATGAAGAGACCAAAGATACAGCTGTGGTGCCATCTACATCATAATCTCCATACACTAAAATATTTTCATTATTTGCAATGGCTATTTCAATTCTTTGTACTGCCAAATCCATGTCTTTCATTAAAAAAGGGTCATGAATATCTGTTAAACTGGGCCTAAAGAATTTTTTAGCTTCCTCAAAAGTTTCAATATTTCGTTGACAAAGAATTTTTGCAATTATTAAATCGACTTGAAGTTCTTTAGCTAGATTTTTTACTTTTTGTGTATTAGGTTCAGGTTTTAGTGTCCATCTCATAGCAAGTTATTGGGTTACTTTTCTAAAGTATGTAAATATATTTCTGTTTCTACAGTGGCAAATTGTCTAAACATTTCCATGACTCCACAGTATTTTGTAACGGATAGATTTACAGCTTTTTGTATTTTTTCGGGTTTTAAATCTGAATCTGTAAAATGGTAATCTACTTTTACGTTTTTATAAAATTTCGGATGTTCATCTGTTAATTCTGCAGTAACAATTACTTTAAAATCAGTAACTTCTGCACGCATTTTTTCTAATAAAGAAATTACATCTAAACCAGAACAACCTGCTAAAGAAGAAAGCATTAACGCTTTGGGTGCAAAACCAACTGTATTTCCATTGTCTTGAGATTTATCAAACATGGTTAATTTATGCCCACTAAGATTGTCGGTTTCAAAATGCGATTTCCCTGTCCAAACTGTACTAACAATATTTTTAACCATAAATAATATTTTTTAAATTTGAAGTATTAAATTGTGCTTCTTTACAAAAATAAGAAAAGCTTATAAGTTAATGATAAATTTAAATAAATCTCTTTGCAATAAAACCAAAATTTTGCTTGGCTTTTGCTTTTCTCTAGTATTATTTTTGCATGCTCAAGGAAGTCCACCAGAACTTTCTGCAACTGGAGACCAAGCTTATTGTATAGGAAGTCCTATAAAAATAGTTACCAATTTTACAATAACAGATCTAGATGATACTACAATTGATTTTTTTTACATACAAATCTCCTCTGGATATCAAGTAGGTTTTGATCGATTAGAATTGAGTGGAACTCACCCAACTATTTCTCAAAGTTGGAATATGAATGAGGGGAAATTAACTTTGACTTCTTCAACGACTCCAGGAATGTTACTAACTGAATTAGAAAACGCAGTTAAAGATGTAGTTTTTGTAACTACTGCTACTTCTGTAATTACAGAAAAATTATTTTCTCTATCTGCAGATGATGCTAATTATTTACCTGAAACTGATCATTTTTATCAATTTATATCTGCACCAAATATTACTTGGAAAGATGCTAAAATAGCTGCTGAAAATAGTACGTATTATGATAGACAAGGATATTTGGCAACTTTAACAAGTGAAGTAGAAGCAATTTTTGCTGGTAAACAAGCTTCTGGTTCGGGTTGGATTGGTGGTTCTGATGAAGAAACAGAAGGGGTTTGGAAATGGGTTACTGGACCAGATGATGGTACGGTTTTTTGGAATGGAGCTGTAAATGGCTCTACACCAAATTATGCAAAATGGAATAATAATGAACCTAATGATTTTAGAGGAAATAATTCTACAGGTGAAGATTATGCACATATTACAGATGCATCAATTGGGATTGTAGGTGCTTGGAACGATTTGCCAAATGAAGGTGGTACTGGTGTTTATGCAGCAAAAGGTTATGTAGTAGAATATGGTGCATCTGGTGATCCAAAATTAAATATTGTAGCAAGTACTAGAATTTATATACCGCAGATAACTTCAATAACTGAAGGCAGAATTTGTGAATCTGGAATAACAACATTATCTGCGACATCAGATGAAGGTATAATAATTTGGTTTGATTCACAAATTGGAGGTACAGAATTAGATAGAGGTACTAATTTTATAACACCCACTATAAATACAACTACAGATTATTTTGCAACAGTGTCTGTAAACGGATGTACAACATTACCAAGAACTAAAGTTACCGCTTCTGTAACACAAAGACCACAAATTACCAATATTTCTGAAGATGTAAATTGTGGTGGTTCCGCAGATTTAGTAGCAAATTCAACTATTGGAACTGTTTTTTGGTACGATTCTCTAACGAGTACAACTCCTATTTTTTCAGGAAATAATTTTCCAACCCCAAATTTAACAACAACTACTTCTTATTTTGTAGAAGCTAGTTTATTTGGCTGTACCTCTACAAGAAAAGAAGTTGTTGCAACAGTCGATAGCACGATTCCATATTTTGAATTGGAACAAGATACTTATATTTTATGTAGTGATATTGGATCTATAACTTTAAGAACTATCAATTCGAAAGGAAATTATACTTATAGCTGGTCAAAAGAGAATCAAACTATTTCTGGTAATACCACTGAAATATCTGTTTCAGAACCTGGTTTATATACTGTAAAGGTATTTTCTGACGCTGGTTGCAAATATGTAGAAAAAACCATTATTGTAAAAAACTCAGAAATAGCAAGCATTACTAAAGAAGATGTAATTATTATCGATGATAGTAACAATAATTCTATGGAGATAATTGTGTCAAATATAGGAATAGGAGATTATGAATTTTCATTAGATAATGAATTTGGAGGGTATTCTAAAAATAATATTTTTGAAAATATTACAACAGGGACGCATACTTTATATGTAAGAGATATTGGTGGTTGTGGTATATCATCTTATCAATTTTCAATTTTAGAATATCCAAGATTTTTTACACCAAATGAAGACGGAATCAACGATTATTGGTCAATAAGAGGGTATGATAAAAATTTAAACCCATTATCAGAAATATATATTTATAACAGATTTGGAGTTTTATTATACAAAATGGATGCATCTGGACCCGGTTGGAACGGAACTTATGAAGGTAAAAAACTACCCTCAAATACGTATTGGTTTAAGACTTTACTTACAGATCAAAATGGTTTGTCTATAGAAAAAAATGGAAGTTTTAGTTTAATAAGAAAATAAAAAATTAGATTTATGCCCTTAGTAACACCACTATCATCGGAGCACGATTTAGAAACAAAAAAATTAGCAGAATTTTTTAATGAAACTTTAGGGTTTTGCCCAAATTCGGTATTAACCATGCAACGTATACCTGCAATTTCTAAAGCTTTTATCAATTTAAACAAAGCAGTTATGGCAAACCAAGGTAGAGTTACATCTGCTTTAAAAAGAATGATTGCTTGGGTTTCTAGTAACGCATCAGGCTGTAGATATTGTCAAGCACACGCCATAAGAGCTGCAGAACGTTATGGCGCAGCACAAGAACAATTAGATAATATTTGGGAATACAAAACACACCCAGCATTTTCAGATGCAGAACGTGCAGCCTTAGATTTTTCGTTAGCAGCTTCTGTAATACCTAACGATGTAAATACTAAAATTAAAAAGGAACTTTACAAGTATTGGGATGAAGGTGAAATAGTAGAAATGTTAGGTGTAATTTCTTTATTTGGATACTTAAATCGCTGGAACGATTCTATGGGAACCACTTTAGAAGAAGATGCTATAGATTCTGGAAATCAGTTTTTAGGCAAACACGGTTTTGAGGTGGGTAAACATATTTAATCTATTTTGGTTAAAGCTTGCTTGTCAAAAGATAAACCATCAAAACCTGTTTTTATAAAATTTCTAATATTTTGATGCGATGTTCCATTGATATCTTTTAAAACAGACTGATAATGCTCGCCAAAACAAAAAAGTGTCTCTTCTTTGTTTAATTGTTGGTGCACTGCAAATGCAAATAATTTACAAGAACCCGAGTTTTCTCCTGCTTTATTTTCAATTGCTCCATTTCTAAAAGCAGTAGGTATAAAGTTATAATTATCTTCTATTACTTGCATGGTTTCTGCAAACAAAATTACTGTTGGGGTTTCTTTTAGTTTGGTTTTAAAGTTTTGGATGTTCATTTTAGTATCTTTATAAAGCGTCAAATTTAAAGCAAAAAAAGATACCAAAGGAAATGTTTTTGTAAAAGTAAAAAAAGACGCAAACCCATTTTATTTATGTAAATGGTAAAGTTAAAGGCAAAAAATATTTTCAATATAAGTTCATAAACCTACAAATTTTTTAAAACCTTGTAGGTTTTCTTTTATTAAAAGTTATTTGGAAGATTTCCCTTCAACAACCACAACAATTTCTCCTTTTGGAGGTTTCGCAGTATAATGAGCCAATACTTCTGTAGCAGTTCCTCTAATAGTTTCTTCAAACATTTTTGTAAGTTCTCTAGAAACAGAAACTTTTCTATCTGCTCCAAAATACTCAATAAAATGGCCTAAAGTTTTTACCAATTTGTGTGGCGATTCATAAAAAATCATCGTTCTTGTTTCTTCTGCTAATAATAAAAAACGTGTTTGTCTCCCTTTTTTTACAGGTAAAAACCCTTCAAAAACAAACTTGTCATTAGGCAAGCCAGAATTTACCAAAGCTGGCACAAATGCAGTTGCACCAGGTAAACATTCTACCTCAATATTATTTTCTACACAAGCTCTTGTTAATAAAAAACCAGGATCTGAAATAGCAGGTGTACCAGCATCTGAAATTAACGCACAAGTTTCTCCAGCTTGCAAACGTTTTAAAATCCCCTCTATAGATTTGTGTTCGTTATGCATATGATGACTGTGCATTTGCGTAGCAATTTCAAAATGCTTTAACAATTTACCACTGGTACGTGTATCTTCAGCCAAAATAAAATCCACTTCTTTTAAAACTTTAATAGCTCTAAAAGTCATGTCTTCTAAATTACCAATGGGTGTAGGTACTAAATATAATTTGCTCATTTTTTTTGGTTTATAGTCTTTAGTTGGCATCAAATTAGATCAATAATTATAAACCAACAACTAATTAAATTTCCTCATAAGTTTCCATAGTAATATCGGCAACAACATCTCCAGTATGTTTTGTAGATAGAGGCTCAAACAATAAAATATGTACTTCTTCTTTGGCAACAGGTTTGTGTTCAACACCTTTTTGTACAACGTAAAATTCGCCTTCATTTATGGTGATGATTTTATCTCTTAAATGAATTTCTAAAATGCCTTTTTGTACCATAAATAACTCATCTTCATGGTCGTGCTTATGAAAAACAAATTCGCCTTTTACTTTGGCTAATAAAATTTGTTGCCCATTTAACTCACCTATTTTTTTAGGCGACCATTGGTCTGAAAACAAATTAAATTTTTCTTGAATATTAATGACACTCATAAAGACAAATTTACAAAGATTTTATGGGAATAAAACAGTAGTAAAAACAATCGAAATTTCTTTAAAAATGATTAATTTTGCTCCTTACTAAACAATAAAGTAATGTATAGAAGTCATTCTTGTGGCGAGTTAAGAGATTCGCATATAAATACAGAAGTAACCTTAGCTGGTTGGGTGCAAAAATCACGTGATAAAGGATTTATGATTTGGGTAGATTTACGAGATAGGTATGGTATTACTCAACTAATTTTTGATGAAGAGCGTACCCCAGCAACCATGATGGAAAAAGCAAAATCTTTAGGAAGAGAGTTTGTTATACAAGTTACAGGTACAGTAATTGAGCGCGAATCTAAAAACAATAACATAGCAACTGGTGCTATAGAAGTGTTGGTTTCTCAATTAGAAATTTTAAATGCAGCTAAATTACCACCTTTTACGATAGAAGATAAAACAGATGGTGGAGAAGATATTAGATTGAAATACAGATATCTAGATATCAGAAGAAATCCTGTAAAAGATAGTTTGATTTTTCGCCATAAAGTAACTATGGAAGTCCGTAAATATTTGTCTAACCAAGCATTTATAGAGGTTGAAACGCCATATTTAATAAAATCTACTCCAGAAGGCGCACGTGATTTTGTGGTGCCAAGTAGAATGAATGAGGGGCAATTTTACGCTTTGCCACAATCTCCTCAAACCTTTAAACAACTATTGATGGTTGGAGGAATGGATAAATATTTTCAGATTGTAAAATGCTTTAGAGATGAAGACTTACGTGCAGATAGACAGCCAGAATTTACACAAATAGACTGTGAAATGGCGTTTGTAGAGCAAGAAGATATTTTAAACATTTTTGAAGGCTTAACACGTCATTTATTAAAAGAAATTAATGGAGTAGAGGTAGATAAATTTCCAAGAATGTTGTTTGATGATGCTATGCGTTTGTATGGAAATGATAAGCCAGACATCCGTTTTGGAATGGAGTTTGGCGAGTTAAATGAAGTAACACAACACAAAGATTTTGGGGTGTTTAATAACTCAGAATTAGTAGTTGGTATTGCAGTTCCTGGTGGAAATGCCTACACAAGAAAACAAATAGATAATATTATTAAATGGGTAAAACGCCCGCAAGTAGGTGCTTTAGGGATGGTTTATTGTCGTGTAAACGAAGATGGTACTTTTAAATCTTCTGTAGATAAATTTTACAACCAAGAAGATTTAGCAAAATGGGCAGAAGTTACAGGAGCAAAACCAGGAGATTTAATTTGTATTTTATCTGGAGAAACCAATAAAGTAAGAACGCAATTGTCTGCTTTAAGAATGCATTTAGCAGAAGAATTAGGTTTACGTAAATCTAATGAGTTTGCACCACTTTGGGTAATTGATTTTCCATTGTTAGAATTGGATGAAGAAACGGGTCATTACCATGCAATGCACCATCCATTTACATCGCCAAAACCTGGTCAATTAGAATTATTAGATACAGATCCAGGAGCAGTAAAAGCCAATGCCTATGATTTAGTATTGAATGGAAACGAGATTGGTGGAGGTTCAATTAGAATTCACGATAAGCAAATGCAAGCAACTATGTTACGTCATTTAGGTTTTTCTGAAGAAGATGCCAAAGCACAATTTGGTTTCTTAATGGATGCTTTTGAATATGGTGCACCTCCTCATGGAGGTTTGGCTTTTGGCTTAGATAGACTAGTTGCTATTTTAGGAGGTCAAGAAACTATTAGAGATTTTATTGCATTCCCAAAAAATAATTCTGGTAGAGATGTAATGATAGATGCGCCAGCTTTTATAGATAATGAACAATTGAAAGAATTAAGTTTGAAATTAAATATTCAAGAATAAATATTTAAGTTGAATTTATTTTAATTTCTTTTTTAAGAATATTTAGTAAACCTTGCAGCTTTTTAAAAACTGTGAGGTTTTTTTTATGAATAAATTTAGTACATTTAAAACATGAAAAATCTACTTCTTTTTTTTCCTTTACACTATGGCAATTAATGGCAACACAAACCCATCTGAAGAACTCAAAAAGAAATTCAGTTTAAGTAACGAGCGAGCTAATTTGTATAAAATTATTATACATATTTATATGGTTTGCCCATGAAATTAAAAAACTAAGAAACTATTATTCACGAAAAAGTAGAAAAAAATTAAAAGAAAAGAATACTTGGTTTTAAAAGCGACTTATAAAAAATAGAGCTTGGTATTATAATAAAAACAAAATATATTTAGGTATAGATATTTTATCGGCAACCAAAAATTAAAAAAATGTCAAAGCAAATTTATGAGGCGATTATCTATTTAAAGATTGCATCATTTTACTCGCAAAAACAACAAAAAAATAATGGCATCATCAAAAAAAATATTTAAAAAAATACTAGTTTGGAGATACAAAAACATCTCTGAAAGACAATTTGTATATGTTTTAAGTATTTTGGTGGGCTTTTTAGCAGGTTTTGGTACTGTAATTCTAAAAAACTTAACACATTATATTCAACTTTTGCTAAGTATCGATTTTGTAAAAAAGTATCAAAACTCCATGTACTTTGTGTTTCCTATTATTGGTTTGATAGTGGTGGCAATCATCAAAAAAAAATGGCTTAAAAAACACATTGGTCATGGTATTTCTTCAACCTTGTATGCCATTTCTAAACGTAAAGGAATTATACCAAGATACAATATGTATGCCTCTTTAATTACGGCGCCACTTACGGTTGGTTTTGGTGGTTCTGTAGGTTTGCAAGGACCCGCAGTTAGCGCTGGTACAGCTTTGGCCTCCTATACGTCTAAGTTGTTTCATATGAACACAAAAACTAGAATGTTATTAATTGGTTGTGCAACAGCAGGTGCTATGTCATCTATGTTTAAAGCACCTATTGCAGGTATCGTATTTGCTTTAGAGGTATTTAGTTTAGATATTGCTTTTGTATCACTTGTACCTTTATTGTTAGCCTCTGTAGCAGCTATTGTAACTTCTTATTTGTTTTTAGGTTCAGATGTTTTATTAGGCTTTGAATTGAATGATAAATTTCAAATAAGCGAAATTGGTTTTTACGCTATCTTTGGTGTTGTAACAGGAATTACTTCTGTATACTTCTCTGTAGTTTATTTTGCAATTAGAAAGTTTTTTCATCTTTTTGAAAAACGATTTACAAGATTAATTTTAGGAAGTTTAGTAATTGGTTTTATTTTATATTTAATGCCCTCTTTATATGGTGAGGGGTATGGTTTAATCAATAATCTTCTTAAAGGAAACCATATTGCAGCTATTGGGAACACTCCATTTTCTTTTAATCATGATAATATTTGGTTGGTCATTTTCTTTTTATTGTTAATTACCATTTTTAAAGCGATTGCTATGAGTACTACTTTTGCTGCTGGTGGTGTAGGTGGAATTTTCATTCCAACTCTAGTAATGGGGAGTGCCTTAGGAAATGCTTTTGCCAAAATTATTAATAATATAGGCCTTGGCTTTCAGGTTTCGGAAGCTAATTTTACATTGATAGGGATGACAGGTTTAATGGCAGGTGTTTTGCATGCTCCATTAACAGCTATTTTCTTAATTGCAGAAATTACTGGTGGTTACGATTTATTTGTGCCACTAATGTTGGTCGCTGCTATTTCGTTTTCTATTACAAAATACTTTATTTCTAACTCTATTTATACCTATAAATTAGCTCAAAGAGGAGAACTCATTACCCATGATAAAGATAAAAATGTAATGATGATGTTACAAATTGACAAGCTAATTGAAAAAAATTTTAAACCAGTACACCCAGAAATGTTATTGGGAGACATGTTAAAAAAAGCAGTAGCAACTTCTATAAGAAATATTTTTCCGGTAATTAATAAACAAAAACAATTTTTGGGGATTGTATTGTTAGACGATATTAGACCCGTAATGTTTGATACAGAAATGTACAACAGCATTAAAGTAGAGGCTATAATGAAAGCTGCACCAGAAATTATAAAAGAAACAGATCCTGTAGAAAAAGTGATGCATAAATTTAAAACCAGTGGAGCATGGAATTTACCCGTAGTTAAAGATGGTAAATACATTGGTTTTATTTCGAAATCGAAATTGTTAACTGCTTACAGAAATAAATTGGTCGAAGTAACTGCTTAAAACCAAGGGTTTTCGTTGGTTTCTAGTTGTTTTTGACTTTTTATAATAGACTTAGATTTAAACTCATTTTCGCCAACTAAAAGACAAGCGTATAGTAAGAAAATTATTTTCAATTCATTTGTATTTAAAACTAATAACTCTACTCTTTTATTGGTAAAAGATTCATCAAATTCAGCTATTTTTTCACCATCTTTAAAGATAGATTTCTTTTTCTTGTAGTGCACTTTTATTTCATAATTGCCTGATAATAGGTCAAGCTTAAAAACTGTATATCTGGTATTTTGAGCAATTAAAATAGATAAATCTGCAGTTTTTTGAGAGATTAAATACACCATTCTCCATTTCCAAAACTGGAACTTTTTGGTGATAGAAAATTCAACCTCGTTTTTAGCATTTTTTATTTCTGCACAAGTTTTTCCAAACTCCATAAACCAAAAAGAAGAATAAATAACTTCATTATTAACGGCTTCAGAAATTTTTAAGATATTGTTATTTTGAGATATATGATATCGTTTTAAACTCATAGAAATACAATTTTGTCAAATTTAGACGATGTATTTTTACTTGGCAATAATTTTCATAAAAAAAACACTTAATAATCTATAAAATACAGATTACTATATTAAAAGTTATAGAATAAAGATTGATTTGTGAAAATTCATGAAATTCGTATCAAATTATTTTTAAAGATAGACTTTTTGTAATTTTGTAACATGAAAAAAGTACTAACAGTATTGTTTATTGTTTTTTTAGTTTGGATGTCTATTGGAGGTTATTTAATAAATACAGAACATGAAAAAGCAAAAATTGTTATGGGTTTAGGGGTTTTGTATTTGTCTTTTATATTTATGCCCATTTTTATTTATTACAGATATAAAGATGGTAAGTATAAAAAATACATAATAAATGATGATAAATTAAAAAACGCATTTAAACAACAAGGAAAAGGATAATCTCTCTTTTTCATAAAACATACACAGGAAAATAGTCTGAAAACCACCTTGATACCAGGGACAAATGTAGGTTCTAAAAAGGTTTCCTTTTAATTCTCTTGAAAACATTTTCTACTAAAAATATATTTTTTTAACCCGTTTTGCATTATGATTTAAGATAAAAAAGTTGCTCATATTACTGAAAATCAGTAAATTGATTTAACCACAAATCATTAAATATGAACAACTTAAATGCAAATTACGAAAGAATTTTGGAAGTATTAAGAAAAATATCAAAAGAACAACTTTTAAGTTATCAAAGGCGTCAACCAAAATTTAGTGATTTAGAACTTATTAGTTTGAGTTTAACTGC